>WNGN01004466.1_pt1 | contig 10232 bp, 8 predicted proteins | sample 5400561 | NCBI WGS metagenome assembly WNGN01 (sample SAMN13153379, study PRJNA577476) | soil metagenome | isolation source: 115 cm soil or saprolite under Garry oak tree replicate 2 | place: USA:California | collected 2016-06-15 | reverse complement strand
CCGCGAGAATATCTGCTACCGTCCCGCCTGAGAATGCCCGTCTACCGGTCAAGCACTCGTAAAGGACACAGCCGAACGCGAAGATGTCCGCGCGGGCATCATGCTCTTCGCCCCGAACCTGTTCGGGGCTGAGGTACCCAGGCGTCCCCACCACGAATCCCGGTCTTGTAACGAATGTCGTGGTGGCCGGCGTATCGCGCCCATCGACCCGTCTGGCTAGCCCGAAGTCCAGCACCTTGGCCAGTCCCAGGGGCGTCAACATTACGTTTGCTGGCTTCAGGTCGCGGTGAATTACCCCTCCCCTATGTGCTGCAGCTAGCGCTCCCGCGATTTGTTCGCATACTGCGAGCGCCTCCGGATGAGGGAGGGAACCTTGCCGAAGCCGGGCAGCCAGCGTTTCGCCCTCGACCCGCTCGAGAACCAAGAACACAACTCCCCGCTTCGGCTCCTCGAGCCCATAGATCGCCCCGATGTTGGGGTGATTCAGGGAGGCGAGGACTTTGGCTTCGCGTTTGAAGCGGGCGAGTCTCTCCGAATCCCGTGCAAATTCCTTCGGAAGCATCTTGATCGCGACGTCGCGATCAAGCTTGGTATCTCGAGCCAGGTAGACCACACCCATGCCGCCCGCGCCGAGCTCCCTAATGATCCGAAAATGGGAGAGAGTCTTTCCGATCATGTCCGTCATCGGGCGTCCGGATCAGCCGCGTCCGCCCCCGTTGCGGCCACTTCCTCGCGCAGCGACGTGAGTGGGTCGATCCCCTCCGCGTATAGCCCCGCGGCATCCATCTCCTCCAACTTTTCCCTTGCGTACGCCCAATACCGACCCTTGTACGGCTTCACCTTTTGCCCGTCCGGTGTGGTCCACTCGTAGGATACGTCGCCACCAGGCTTATTCGCGGTCATGTCGGAGACGCGGAACCGACGCCCCTGGTCATCCCTATAGCGGTAATTCTGTTCCAAATAGGCGTCGTCGTAAGGCGTGTACAGCTTGTTCCAGGTCCAGGATTTTCCCGCGGCGTAGAAGAAGATTGTGTCGTGGTTCGCACCGTAGCGCTTCGGGTCGCTGTGCGCACTGCTGCGTTTCCAGGCAATCTCGCTTTGGAAATTGTTCTCTCCAAAGATCTGATCGAGCATGATCTTGACGTAATGGGAGGCGTGCCAGTCGCAGTGGTAATAGAAGCTCCCTGTCTTCTTCAGTACCCGAGCTAGCTCTACGCAGCGAGGCCGCATGAATTCGACGTAAGCCTGGGTCGAGGCGTGACGGTCCTCGAAGGAACGCTTCTCCTTCGTCTCGCCCCAGAAGACCTCGTAGTTGCGGTTCGAATTGAAGGGCGGGTCAATGTATATTAGGTCGACTGACTCCTCCGGCAAGTGTTTGAGCTTTTCGAGGTTATCCCCGCACCAAATGACGTTGGTGTCGACGGTGGGGAGTTTCTTGCGCACTGCGGCATCCTCCAGAACCCTTTCCAGGACATGTGATCTCGGGCGCGCCGGCGGAGAGCCAGAGAGCCGCATTGTGGCGGGTCGGGCATCAGAGAGCAACCGTTGGGCCGCGGCGCCTAACCCGAGGAGGCGTCACCTGGACCGTGCATGAAGCCCGTAATCGGCGTTTCACGCTCGGGCACATGGGCTCCACCGGCGCCGTTGCCCGGAGGGGGACCAGCGCTATGGCTCAGATCGCGAATCCGGAGGACCGTCGCCTGATGACTTGGGATCTTGCCGCACGCCGAATACGGGTCCTCGACCAAAGGTCTCCACGTCGGCTCTGAGCGCCTCTATCGTGCCGGACCAGGCAGCTCGATCCGGATCTCGACGCCATTCGCTTGCAATTTTCTGGCCTTGCTTAGGAGAGATCGACTCTTGAGCCTTGAGCACGAGCCTTGCTCGATCGCACATGAACTGGAAGAGGGTCTCGGGCAGGGCGTAAGTCTCCGGAAGACGCCCACCGCGCGGAAGAATTGCCGTGCCCTCCCAAACTCCATCAGGTGCTGGCCGAATGAATCCGAAGAAAATGACTGGGCCCAATTTCACATAAATAAAGTGGCTCTGCTCACCGCCGGTCACCACTTCCACGTCGATGACGCGGAGGAGATACTGATGCATATTGGGCGGAACACCCACTCCAGAGATTCCATGGATCGGGCCTATCGGAAGGAAATGAACGTCCGGATTGCCCCCTGGAAGGTCCGGCGCGAGAAGGAAAGTGCGCCACATCTCGAGGGCTGCGATTACGTCCGCGCGATGACTCCTGTAGTAGTGGGGGACCCTTCCTGTGCCAGCTGCCCAGATCAGGGCTCTCCAGCACACAGACGCGGCGAACTCCGCAAGCCATGGTCCGTAGTTGTGATCGAATGCCGCGCCCTGGGCACAAGGCTGGAATATGAGTTCGGAGAATCGCTTTTCCAGCGTGGCTAACCTCTGTTCGCAGGCACCGCACAAGAGTGGAGCGGCGGGCCCATCCTGAACGCGTAGGTTAGGCCGCTCGACGGTCCGTATGTAGCCGGTCGCCGAGGTATCTTTGAACCACCGATAAACGAACGCCGGAATGATATGACTTCCCCTAAGGGGGCGTACTTGCTGGCAAAGTTTGCAGGTAGGCATGTCGGTATTCCTGTCGGACTCGGAAGTCACCACCGCCCGCGATTGGGGCGCGATAACGGATCCACGGCAGAGAGCCAGAGAGCGAGAGAGCCCCATTTTGGCGGCGTGGCGATAACCGGAGCAAGCAATAGATAAAGGCGTCCAAGGGCAGGCGGGGGAGTGGTGCCTCCCGAACCTAGCCTGAATCCCCCAAGCTTCGCCCTGGCACCCAGATAGACCTCGTCCCGGCGCACTGCAGCCATCGGGGCCTCACATCTCAGCGCGAACCCTCGAGTTCGCGATTCGTTTTTTGGCTCCCCAAACGTAACCCAGTTCGAACTCTTGTAACCTACCACAGCGATCTATCGAAGAATGACTGCCCGCCCACTGAAAACGCCATCTGGGCTCGTGAACTTGAAGTAGTAGACCCCCGACGCGAGCTTTCGTCCTGACTTGTCCCTTCCGTCAATGACGACATCCTGGGGACCGGCCGGAGCGTTGGGGTCGCGCAAGACTTGTCTCACATGCCGCCCCAGACCATCGAATAGGTCAACCTTTACCAAGCCCGGTTTCGATGTCACGAAGCTCACCACCCCCGAACCAGGCATTGGATTCGGCGCGAGGGTGGCGGTCTTTACTCCGGGCACCGCAAGTTCTAGCGCTACTGTGGCTCGTGGCCTAAGCCCGGCCGCGGTGTTTGCTTCCAGGCTAACAGTGACCTGATCTTGCCCCGGTGGCAGATCGAAGAGAAGGTCCCGCAGGTCTTCCCTCGAGAAGCAGGCTGTTATCTCCTGAAGACCATTTCCGTCCGCGTCCGTGATCTGACCGCTTGCAGCAAGTTGGGCTGGCTCCTCGACGTAGTCGATGCCCTCTCGCCTGAGAACCAGCGTGGCGGTTACAACTTCGGCAGGGTCGAACGACCCGGCAACCGGCTCGAGCTGGAAACAGATCTGCCGCTGACCAGCGCCGAGGCTGGCCGACGTACCCCCAGAGCTTAGGAAGCCGCGTGCCTGCACGACATCGACTAATCCGAAGACAAGGGCGGCGCCTGTGATGATTTGAGATCTCCGAGTCCTTGCATAGGGAGCGCCAATGATGAGGTCATCCCTCCCGTCCCCGTTGACGTCTCCAGCGAACGCGACCGAGTAGCCGAACTTCTCGTCACGACTGATCCCATCCACATGGAACAAGACCGAATCCTTGATCCCGGAATACGCGTACGCTGACCCCTCGAACCCTGCCGCACCAACGTAAGCAAGTGGCGCACCCACAAGGATGTCGGGAACGGAGTCCCCGTTGAGGTCACCCCCGCCATCGACGGATGCACCAAACCTGCCAGCGGCATTCTGACCCACATGGGCTCGCAGCGTGTCACCCGTGGCCCCCGAATATACCGTAGCGGATCCCGGAGCCGAAGCCAGTAAGGGAACGCCAACGATGAAGTCTGGTACAGCGTCACCGTTCAGGTCGGGCGAACCCGAAACGATGACGGTGTACATGTTGGTTATCCTTCGGATCTCCTGGCCAGTGCTCCCCGAAACGACCACCGCTACACCGACCGTCGAGCCGGATGATCCCACTAGAAAATCGGGGACCCCGTCACTGTCAAGATCGCCCGCATCGTCAACCGACCAGCCAAAGCTCTCGTCCCCAGTTGAGCCATCGACCCGCCTAAGAATCGAACCTGTGGCACCGGAGAACAGAAATGCGGACCCGGACCTTGGAAAGCCGGCGTTATCGGCGAATGGGGCCCCGATGAGGATGTCCGCGCGGCCGTCTTGGTCCATGTCGCCCGATCCTGCGACCGACCAGCCAAACCAATCGCCAGGATTTCCGATCACGGGGCCGGTATTGAGGAGATAAATAATTCCACCTGATGCGCCCGAATAGCAGAATACTGCGCCCGCCCTGCCTATGCCTGGCACCATGGCCGTCGGCGCACCCACCACGAAATCCGGAATCCCGTCACCGTCAACATCGCCCAGACCCGCGACTGAGTTGCCGAAGCCGTCAGCCGAATCTGCCGTGGAGAGGGTGAAAATTGTGTTCCCGGTACGTCCCGAATAAACGATTGCCTTGCCCCCGAGGGCAAGCGGGCCCCTTCGGATACCTACGATAAAATCGGCGTGCGAGTCCCCGTCGATATCTCCGACCCCTGCGACCGCAATACCTACCTCGTCGAACAGCCTCTCACCGTACTTCGCGTGGAGCCACGTCCAGGTCGGCACTGCCTGCACGTCTCGGCCTACGAGAAGAGCAACGAGATGAACTGCGATGAGACAGGAGGCTCTCTTGAACTGGGGCAATCGCCTCTCTAACGCGAGGTTGTTGAGGAATTCACGAGCCCAGTAGCCCCCTGTGCGAAATTGCGCTCAACCACTGGCTCAACCAGACCTCAGCAGGTGTCGCCGACCCAAGCGGCAATTCCACTCCACCTTCCAGCGGCATGCTCGGGGTCGTCGCCAGTCAGGCCGTCTCACTTTAGGATAACGATCTTGCCGATTACGGTCCGCTCAACCGCCTCGACTCGGTAAAGGTAGATTCCACTTGGTAACGCCCCAGATCGGCCGGGAATTCGAATTGAATGCTTTCCGGTGCCCGCTGAACGATCATTAAGCACCGTGCGTACGAGCCTCCCTGAAATATCGAATATCTGAACCCGTAACGGCCCAGCCTTCGTAGTCTGAACCTCGATCGTCGCCTCGGGATTCGCCGGGTTCGGGGATATCGACACAGAGAAGGAAGCGAGAGTCGCCGACATGGCCTGGGCCAATTGGACCGCATCACGGGGAGCATCGAGCCCACTGGCGTCGGCCCAATCGCCCGGGAGCTCAACCACAGGGGATCCAAGCTTGGTGGGGTCGTCAGTGAATCGCACCGTGTGGTCTCCATCTTTACCGGCACAGTACGACCCGAAAGACGTGTGGGCCAGCGCCCAAAGGGAACTCGACGACGCCAGCACTATCCGTGGATTCCCGACCTGGGCATTCAAGGTCATCGTGCCAAGTTTGTATCTCCCCGGCGGCAGGCTGGTAAGCCCACCGAAATACTGATAGTAATCAGTTGCATTCTTCAGCGGACCGAGGTGGAAGCGCATCCTCGGCTGGAGGTTCGTATACGTTCCCCACTCGACGGTTCCGCCCACGCTCCGCAGAATGAACTCGTACGAATTAATCGTGAAAGGTTGATCCACGGGCCCCCGGCATAGCGCCGGGGAACCGTCCGCATTCTTGTCCGTCTGTAGCCAGATGTCGACCCTTGTAGATTCGGCCGTGGCTAGTCTATCCGTCCGGTCGTTCCTACCGTCTCCGTTCGCGTCAAGGTAGAGAAACTGTGCCGATCCTGTCGATGCCAGAACGACAGTCATCCATGTCACGGTTAGCATGACTGAAACGGGCCTCATCTGAACTCTCCTCTCCTCAGCAAGCCTCAAGGGCACTAGCGTGCATTCTAGGCCGATTCCTACGGATTGTTCGGCGAGTCGCAGTCATGGACGACAGGTGGTTGGTAGTGAGCGATAAACTGATTGACGTCATTTTGATCGACAACCCCATTACTATCGAAATCCGCCCACCAGTTATACGTCCCCGTATTCAACAAGTTAACCATGGTGTTGAAGTCGCCTTGGTCTACTACCTCGCCGACATTCGGAAACGTGCCGAGCCCATTCTTGAAGTCGAAGTTCTTGATCTGTAGGGAGTACGTGCCGTTTGCACTGCTGCTGGTAAGCCGTCCCGAAAGCTTCTGCCCAAGAACGTACACTGGTAGCTCCGTGTCATAGTGTCCCCACTTGCGTGCCGGGTCCCTAGTACCTACTCCTGGGCTCCCCGGGGTCTTTCCAGTGAACGTGATGTAGGTCACTCCCTGGGCGTCCGTCGGTGCGTCTGCTTCGATTGCTCGAAGATCTGGGCACTGGGGGGCCGGGTTATACGTGCTGTTTGCGATTACAGAGTCCGCACCATCTCCAACGAATCCCTGTGCCGGCGTACCTCCATTCAGTAGGATGAATATGTCCGCCGATTGTATCCCCGGTATGCCAGCCCCGACCGCATCCTTGATCACAACCTTGATCCGGGCGTTTTGAGCAAGAGTGCCGGGTGTGAAAGCATCGTTGTTCGGGCACGTACGGAAAGACAGCAACGCCCCAACGTTGGGCGGAAGGCCGCCCTCTTGGGGAGTGCCCACCGATCCCCGTTGAGGGACATAGAAGGATTGACTTACGTCAGGCACCGGCTCCACCTGAAGCGCCGCCCACCGATAGCGGACCTGCGACGCAGAGCTGACGGGAAACCAGAAGGCGGTTCCTCCCGTCTGCCCTGCATACAATTCATATATGTAGGTCTGCAATGAACACCCCACTGCCGTCACAGTGCCCGGCAGCACGCCGCACCATCCCTCCGCAAAATTGGGATTGTCAGCGGACTCCCCGAGTACCAGCCCACCGCTGGCTCTACCCCAAACGCGCGGGATATGCGTGAACGTCTTATTGAAGGCCACGTATCTACGGATATCATGACGAACGACCCACCAGGTTCCCGCGAACTCTGGCTGCCCGATTATTCGCATCTGATATCGAGTCGGCCCGGTGTTTCCAACATCTACTCCTCCAACGCTCGCGCTGGGAGGCTTGTCCAAGATATTCGGGGGACCCAGCATCTCTAAGGCCCGCCTCGCGTCTACGCGTCCGTACCCGTAGGCAGAATCAAACCCTGCCGGCCCCAGGTCCTTTGCCGATGCATGGAGTATCTCCTGAACGTCGTCATGATAGAGATCTGGATCCTTAGCCCGTAGCAGCGCGGCAATTCCGGAGACAATCGGGGTCGCGAACGACGTGCCCGAGTCGAGTATGAAAGTGCCATTCCCCTGGCAGACCATCATGTCCGCCCCAGGCGCGACGACGTCGATATGTTGTCCCATTGCAGATCCCAATCCACCGGGTTGCGACCACCGGGTATCTGTTCGGGTCGTGGCCCCGACTGCGATAACGTCCTGCTTGTATCCCGCCGGCCAAACGACCTTGTAGGCATCGCTATTGCCCATAGCGGCGGTGGTCACGCAGCCGTACTCGTAGGCCGTCGCGATCGCGGAGTGCACAATTAGAGCATCCGTTTCCTGTCCGGTCTTGTTGCGGACTCCATAACTATTGTTGATGACCTTTGCTCCAGCGTTAGCTGCCCTAATAATCTGATTCGCGATGTACGTACTATCGGGGTTCTCATTGTCCAGGGATATCAACTTGCATCGCCAGTCAATCCCCGCGACTCCAAAGCCGTTGTTCCCAGTCGCTGCAGCGACGCCGGCAACTTCGAATCCGTGGTCGCTTAGAGGTACAAAGTGATCCGACAGTGACGTCAGAACCCGGCCTGAGAATTCGGGGTGCCCGAAATCGAAGTCCGAGTCGATTATCGCCAACGTGACGGAATCAGTCCCGGTGGTCGAGCCCCAAGCTTCGGGCGCCTGAACATCTGCGTTGTAGGCGCCACCTGATTGTCCCCTGTTCCAGAGCGACCATTGACTTCCATTGACAAAGAGACTGTCATTTGGGTAAGCGGGCGCCGCAGCTGGCGTTGCACTGACGTTAGGCTCGGCAAAGATCACCCCCTGCATGTGGTCCAGGGACGATGCAAGCGCTCCTGGGTCGGAACCCGTCGGCATGCGCAGGCGGTAGACCTCTGAGTATTGAGGGATCCCCACCGTCTCGCCACTATGGGTGACGATCAGTGTGTCGGCCGGAGTCATATCGGGAAAAGCTTTGATGATGGACTCGACTCCGTATGAACTGAGAACACTTAGCACGGCGGCCGCGAGCACCGACGTGCTGTCGGCATCGAAACTGCCAGCGCCACCCGGCGGGTTGATTATTCCGCTCCGAAACATTGCGGTGACTTCACGATCCGAAAGGGATGATGCGGTCGACTCCCGCGCGAGCCATGTGAAGAGAAAGATAACCGCGAACGTTCCACATTGCAGATACCAGAACTTCCGAAACGACATCCCCGCCTCCCACTCTCCGAGCAATTTCCAGCTCACGAAACGGTTAGTCCGAACCTATTGACACACCCGAGGATGTCGAAACGTCAGTTGGCGTTCTTGAAAAGTCCTCAAGTCCGTTTCCCAGATCGTTCCGTACGTAGTATCGCTTGGGGCCTCCCGAATCCGCGTATAGGCGATCGAGTTGCCATCGGGCGACCACGTCGGATTCCACCCGCCCTCACTGGTCATCCTTCTTGCGACACCTCCCTCGCTAGGCATAATGTACACTTGGAAAGCATCTCCCGTGGCTCTCGCGGCGAACGCAATGAACTTACCATCCGGGGAGCACCGCGGGCTCAGTTTCTCCTCCGGTGTATCCGTCAACATGATGCGATGGCCGGACGCGTCAACCTCAATTATCTGGCTGACTGCCGCCCCATCCGGGAATCCAAGGCATACGATCCGTCCCGTGGCTGGATTCCAGTCGGGCATCCGCTCGTCTCCGGTCATATCCCGATCAACGGGCCCAAGATCATTCCCACTCACATCGGAGATCACGATGCGGTAAGAGCCGCCCCCTCCATTCGAATCGTAAGCAATTCGACTTCCGTCGGGAGACCACGCGGGGTAAAAGCTCTGACCAGTTGATGTTAGCTGTCGCAACTTCCCTCCGTCCCGACTCATCAGGTAGATCTGCGCCCCGCTTTCAAAGGCGATGCCATGACCGTCCGGTGACCAGGACGGGTTGTATCCGGATCCCACGATTCGCATCCTCGACCCATCAGACGGGTTTAGTACCCAGATTCCAGCGAGGGCCGAGTCAACGTTGTAGCCACCGGTGGCGTGCACGCACGTCACACCGAGATCGCGATAGGCAATGCTCCCATCGCTCGACCAAGCCGCCTCATCTTGCTCCAACGGCACTGCGGATTCTTCAAAGGTGGGGGCACGCGGCGCAGATTTGGAACACCCGAATATTAGGCAAGCGAGGGTGAGGAGATAGCCCAATGCGGCCCGAGTCTCTACTCGGCGTGCGCGGAAGATCGGATCATCCATTGCGAGTGCCTCAGGCTACTTTCGGTGGATGGCTAACGCCCTGGAGTGCGAAAATCCTATCGGACGATTACAAATCGACCCTCCGATGTCCCATCGGTCCCACTGACTCGATAGAAGTACACGCCAGCCGGCAGTCGATCACCACGATCCGACCGCCCATCAAACGTAAGGTCGTGATAGCCGTCCGGGAGCACTCCATCCCTCCACAGATACCTTCATCTCCGCCCTCTGCTGTCGAAAAGTTCCACCTTCAGTCTCCCGGGCACGGATATCCGAAACGTGATCGTGGTACTCTTGCGCATCGGATTTGGGAACACCGTTACCGCCAACGGGGCCAGGGCCTTGACCATTAGATCGAGAGGCGCGGTGAACCGTCTTCCGCCCGTTAGAGCCCCATCAACAGAGACTAAGACGCTGGTCTTGCCGTCGGGTAGCCCACTAAAGAATCGGCGCCAGTCATCGATGGAAAACCCTATCCTTACCTCTGGAACCCCGTCGCCGTCGCTGTCGGCGAGGGAGTTCCGATCGAGCACAAGTGGTCGAATTTCTCGGAAGGCACCCGTCGTCGACCTCAAGGTGACGGATGCAGGGGTAATTTCACCCAGAGAGAATCCCCCGCTGGC
>WNGN01015204.1_pt1 | contig 10236 bp, 9 predicted proteins | sample 5400561 | NCBI WGS metagenome assembly WNGN01 (sample SAMN13153379, study PRJNA577476) | soil metagenome | isolation source: 115 cm soil or saprolite under Garry oak tree replicate 2 | place: USA:California | collected 2016-06-15 | reverse complement strand
AAGATTACCGCACGCTCGTACTCCTTGATGATTTTGATGCCGCTGATGATCAGAAGCACTACGACAATCGCGGCCGTTGCCGCCGGTGCGAGATCGAACATGATGGCCTCCTGTGAAAGAGAGCGGAATTCTTTTCGAGCTAAGCCCGGGCGTGATCCGCCGCTTCCGGCCTCACGTTCTTATAGGCTTCTGGGGTCTCTTCTGCAACGCTTCAGGCCGCGGTGCCTCCAGAGGAGGGCACCGCTGACGGCGAGACGGTCCTGAAATCCATCGTTGTGCCGCTGGATGGATCGGAGCTGGCGCAGAGCGTGCTGCCGATGGTTGCTGGGTTGGCAAAGAAACTAAACCTCGCGGTTGTTTTGTTCCGTGCGTATAACCTCCCGTATAGCGTTTATAGGGGTGTAGATGGCTACTCTCAGATCAATTTCGACGAATTGATTGCGGAGATAAGAGACGAGGCGCCTTGAACGGGAAGCAGCTTCAGGATAAAGAGGAAGCGAAGGAGTCAACGAGCACTCAACATCTCTCTTTACAAGTTCCCGGCTAAATCCAGAATGTCATCGTTTCGATCATGCAGCTCACAACGGTAAAGATCGAAAAGCCCGACGAGATTAACTTCATCCTGGGGCAGAGTCACTTCATCAAGACCGTCGAAGACATCCACGAAACGATGGTTCAGTCGGTCCCTGGAATCAAGTTCGGTCTCGCCTTCTGCGAGTCGTCGGGCGAGATGCTCGTCCGCTGGACGGGCACGGATGACTCCATGACCGAATTGGCAAAACGAAACGCGCTTGCCCTTTCAGCCGGGCATAGCTTTATCCTTTTCCTCGGACCGCCGCATCTTTTGCGCCACGGCGAACCCGGTCGAAGTCGTCATCGCCGAAACGGACCAAGGGCGCGGCATTCTCGGTGTGATCGACGGCGGCAAGAGCAAAGGTGTCGAAGGGCCAGAAGACATCGCGTGGCGCAAAGACTTCCTGCGGAAGATCGGTTACAAACTGTAGATTCAAACGGCTGAGGACTCTGCAGAAACTGGTCGAATCGGTTCCTGACGATTACCCGAAAAAACGCGCGCAGGGTTCGACGTGATTTAGAAGTTTTGGAAGAGTCGGCTTTCCGTTCGTGACCGACCGGTCATAATGGTTAAACCCGCTGGCGATTGAGGGAAGGGTTCCGGTTCTCACCTCGCAGTCACAGAGCATGGCGGTGAGTGAAGCGCTCGAGGTTCTAAAGGATGTCGTTGGGCGTCTCGAGGTCGCCGGAATAGCCTAGATGAAAAATTGAAGGTACGTCGGAAAAGCATCCCAAGGGAGTTTAAACGAAAGGGGGACGAGAACATCTTGAAAGAAGCAAGCCAAGCGAAGATCTATCAACTCAAAATTGCTTTGAGAGACATGCGCCCTTCGATCTGGCGGCGGGTACAAGTCCGAAGCGACGTTACGCTCGCCAAGCTGCACCGGATCGTTCAAACGGCGATGGGCTGGTACGATTCGCACCTGCATCAGTTCATTGTCGGTGACACATATTACGGAGTCCCGAGCATCGACGATTTGTCGGAGGTCGAGGACGAAAGAAAGAAACGGCTCGGCCAGTTACTTTCGAAGCCGCAACGGAGGATCACTTACGAATACGACTTTGGCGACGGTTGGGAGCATGAGATATTGCTGGAGAAAATTTTGCCGCCCGAGCCCGGCGTTCGGTATCCGCGCTGTATCGGCGGCGCCCGCGCCTGCCCGCCCGAGGACTGCGGCGGCACGGGCGGATACGAAAATTTTCTGGCGGCGATCCGCGATCCCGGCCATGAAGAGCACGAAGAAATGCTCGAGTGGATCGGCGGCGAATTCGACCCGGAAGAGTTCGACTTGGATGAATTTGATATTGCGCTGAGGCATATCAGGTGAGTTGTTTGGCCGCCGCTTAATTGAGCGATTAAAGGACTTGAACGGCTTGAACGATTCGAACTTTTGGATCTGCGCTTCGGCTCCCTCGCCAAGGTCCTCGAACCGGCTTCTTTGGTGAAGGAGATCAAAGATGATGGCGAAGTCGTTGGGACGCTATCGAGGCCTGGTCGTCGGCCGATAAAAAGATATTTGACACGATTCGACGCACTCCGATCTGGTGCACTAGCGCCCGCTCTTCGGGGCGGGCGAGGATTGAAACATGCAACCATCGAGTTGTAGGCGTTGAGCACGATTCACCCCTGTGACATCGTTTATGAACGTAAGTCGATGAATGGATCTGAGATGTCGACAGGCGTTGAGCACATGGGTTTGGGAGGACGTTTCGGCGGGTTGTCTGTCATGCGAATTGCCGGGATTGTGTTCGTGGTCGTGCTCGTGAGCGAAAGACCGGAGACCAAAAGCGGACAGTCTGGCTTTCATAACTTCACCGCAGATCCTTGCAGCGAATTTGTACCATCGCGATCACAGGAAAGGAGCGACTGAGTCATGAAGAAGGTTTTCACGATGAGGGAACTTGAAGCTCGTTATTCAGGAGAATGGGTATTGTTTGACGCTCCTAGAGAAAGCCGGTAATCTATGTAGTGATGTCACTACTCGTGTTGGAGGTTTTAATATGCGGATGGGACTAAGAGAAGCTAATCAGCGGTTCTCCAAGGCGATCAAGGCGGTGAAGGCTGGGAAAGAAGTGGTTTTGACCGAGCGCGGAAAACCCATCGCCGTTATAAAGCCGCTGAAGCCCATAGAAGATGAACAAGCCATCATGGACCGCTTGGAGGCGGAGGGGATTTTGCGATCTGGCCCGAAAAGCGGAAAGCCGATGCCGGTCTGGCGGTCGCCGGTTCGGATCAAAGGAAAGCCGATGTCGCAAACGATTAGTGAGGAGCGCGACGAGCGGTGAGTTTGGCTTACTTTGACACGAGCGTTCTGGTTAAGAACTACGTACGGGAAGCAGGGTCGGCGCGTGCGCGTGCGCTATTGCGCACTTATTCATTTCTTTCGTCCGCTATTACGCCCGTTGAGCTGATGTCGGCCCTGATGAGAAAACATTCCACGGGCGAACTTAACCTTCAAGATCTGTCGAGAATTTTGGCCCGCATCCGGGAAGATCGTCCCTATTGGAAGCTGCTGGATGTCGGCGCCTCCGTGCTCAGCCAGGGGGAACAACTTGTTCAGAAAACACGGATGAGAACATTAGATGCGATCCATCTAGCTTCCTTGGCGGTGTTTCGATCCGCTTCGGGACCTGTCAGCACATTTATTACCGCAGATGGTCGCCAGCGAGACGCCGCGACCCATCTAGATCTCGATGTTGTTTGGGTTGGCTGAAGAGAACCGTCATCGGGTTTTAAACGAAAAAAACTATGAAAGTTCCCTCCAGGAAAAGAACTGCACGAAATCCGACTAAGGTTCCGCTGTGGCTGCGGCGGCTGGACCGGGTGAAGGCGGAGCTGAAGGCGACGCGGTTTCCGCGCACGGCAGAGGAAGGCTTTCGCCAGTGTGTGATACTCTCAACGACGGCTCTCCGCTGGTTCCAGGATTCCATTAGAGCCGCTCACCCGGGAGCCAGTGAGCAGAGACTTGAGGCTGAAAGGCGCCTTTTGCTTGCGCGCTTGTCTGCGGCTCAAGCACGATGGTTGACGAAATGGAGGAAGGAGCGAGTTCGCTATTTCGGACGATAATCAGGCGACTGTCTTAAGGCACGTGGTTGAATGCTTACGACGGGCAGGAACACCGTACGTAGTCATAGGGGCTTGGGCGCTTGCCATATGGGGACAGCCCCGGGCGACGGCGGATCTGGACCTTCTCGTATTGGCGAAGGAACAGGAGTTGGACCGCCTCGGTACTTTCATGACCAAGGCCGAAATGGAGGTTGATGAGACATGGCAACAGTGGAACCCGCTACTCAGAGGCTCGCAACTGAGATTCCAATACCGGGGAGTCACCATTGACTTACTGCTGCCGCGTGATCGACATGACCAAGCGACCTTCCGACGGCGGCAAAAGAAGCGTCTCGGCAGACAGTATTGTTGGGTCGTGTCGTCTGAAGATTTTATTTTACAGAAGCTAAAGGTTGGGCGTCCCCGAGATTTTGAGGATGCTATTTCGGTGGTGACGAGGGTCGGAGACAAGTTGAACCGCAAGTATCTTCGACAATGGGCCGGTCGATTGGGCGTCACAGCAGAACTTGATTACATTCTAAAATTGTAGGCTCCGATGAAAGACGACAATTTCCCCTCCAGCATTTTCGCTTTGAACTCGATCCCAAAGCGTCATTGCACATGCCCGCGTACAACAAGGGCAATGTGATCCGCGGTGGGTTTGGGAGCACGTTTTGGTGAAACCCGACCCGGGTCATGAGCTCAAGTACCAGGGAACGTCGATGACGATGATTCTCTGGTTTCCCTTTAGCAGAAGCAGAGCTTTTAACCATGACGCGCGCTGATTATGCAGGAAATAATGATACCAACGCTGCTCCACCAGCTCCGGTACCAGCACGGCGATCTGCCGGTCGGGATTCTTTTGCTCAAGCTCCAGTACATACTCTACAATCGGATTGATGATGAAGCGGTAAGGTGACTCCAGCACGACCAGCCTGGGAGTCGGCAGACCGGCTTTCTTTATCGGTTCCTCGACAAAGCGGCTCCAGTCCTCCCGAAGCTGTTTGCTGCCTTCTCCGGAGTCGATGTGTAAAATCTCGACATTGGCTGATAGATTCAAAGCAAAACGCAAACCCTTTTGAGCGATCTTGTCCCAGCGTAAGATCGGGACCACCACCAGCGGCTCGCGCAAGTCACGCAAGTCCAGCGGCTCCGGTTTGGCGGTTTCTGCCTGCTCCCGGTCGTAGTGCCGGCGGACCGAAATCATTAGAATCATTATCCCGGGAATCAACAACGTCGTTACCCAGGCTCCCTCAGCGAACTTCGAGACAGTCACCACACGTACGGTGGTTTCGCCTCCAGTGCGCCACCATACCGGCTTGCGAGAGCGTAAACGCCAGGAATGCGCCCACCGCATAGAGCGGGATCAGGCGGTCCGTTATACCGCCAAATATGATGAGTAAAAGAGCGGTCAGGAAAGTCAGCACATAGATCCCTTGGGAGTACACGAGCCGTCGCCCACGGGACGCGAATGAGTAGGGAAGATAACCGTCCTGGGCGACGGCCCGGCAGAGACGCGGAAAATCAGCGAAGGCAGTGTTCGCCGAAAACGCCAATACCAGCAGAATGGAGCCGATCGTGACGTAGTAGAACGCGCCCTTTCCCGTCACCGCTGCCGTAAGCTGGGAAAGCACGCTTTCATAGCCCGGCTGTCCCGGAGGGGTTGCGCCGATGTGGTATGCGCGCACCAGATAGGCGATGCCCGCGAGCAGCATGATAAGAATCGCAATGATAGCCGTTAAGGTTTGCTGCGCCGTCTTCGCGACCGGATCCCGGAATGCTCTGACGCCGTTACTGACGGCCTCCACGCCGGTCATTGCCGTGCAGCCGCTGGAAAACGCCTTTAGCAGCAGCCAGACGCTCACGACCGCCTGCTGCGACTGAAGTGAAGGAGGCGCAATTACCGGCGGCGGACTACCGCCTGCAGCAAACGATTTGAATAGTCCCAGCGCCAGGGTGATGCACAGAGTTCCAACGAAAAGATACGTCGGAAACATGAAAACTGCGCCCGTGTCGCCAACGCCGCGGAGGTTCACCATCGTCATGACCAGCAAGATTGTCAGGCACAGCGATAGCGTATGCGGCTGCATGGACGGAACCGCTGATACGAGCGCGCCGACACCAGCCGAGATTCCCACGGCCGCCGTCAGAAGGTAATCGATCATGAGCGCTGCGGCCGCAACTAATCCAGCGGAGACTCCGAGGTTCTTGCGGGCCACCGTATAAGAGCCGCCACCGCTCGGATAGGCTTCGATGGTTTGACGATAGGAAAAATAGACAATCAAGAGCAGAATAATGATGCTGGCGCTGATCGGAACGATGTAGGTAATTCCGGCCGCGCCCAACGGTATCAGCAAAGTCAGCGCCGCTTCGGGTCCGTACGCAGCGGAGCTGAGCGCGTCCAGTCCGAAGACCGCGATCCCGGCCGCGGGCCCAAGTTTCTCACTCCTTTCATCAGACGACTTGAGCGGTCTTCCGAACAGCAGGTCAATAAGAGACATCCGGGCGTCTTTCAGTTTTGCTTGGATCGTAATCAGCGCATCGGCGTTATTTTGATGCCGACTTCGAATCCGCTTGTGAGAGCAGGGGGCTCTCTCAAATGTAATTCTGAAGAGTCAACAGGGCAACAACTGGGAGAGAGATTTGCGATCTGGTTGAAAATCTCGGTTGGCAAAGAGGCGATTGATATTTGGGAGGGGTTACCGCTCTATCCTCTGGTTCTACGGCTAAAAAAACCCCCAGGCTGCCAATGACTAAGAGCGATCGCACGGGATGTTTTCGGACTAATGTAACTAAATCATACATCAGACGCTGATACTTTCCTTCTTCAAGATATGGCGCGCGAGGATTGAGCGAATAATCATAAGGAGTAACATATATGAAACCGGCAACCGCGCCACTCTTCGACTGGGTGAAGGGAGATGAAGCATGACAGGAGCTGAGCTCTTGGTCCGTTGTCTCGAAAACGAGGGACTCAAACACATGTTTGGCGTACCGGGCGAAGAAAACATCGCCGTGCTGGAGGCGATCCTTGATTCCAAGATCCATTTTCTCCAAACGCGCCATGAGCAGGGCGCGGCTTTCATGGCCGACGTCCAGGGCCGGCTCACCGGGAAAGCGAGCGTTTGCCTGGCGACGCTTGGCCCAGGTGCGACGAACCTTCTTACGGGGGTCGCCGACGCGAACATGGATCGGGCGCCCCTGGTGGCGATCACTGCGCAGGCGGGCACCGAACGTTTCCATAAAGAGTCGCATCAGTATCTCGACCTGATCTCGCTCTATCGACCGGCGGTGAAATGGAACGCGCAGCTCGTCCGTCCTCAGGTCATTCCCGAAGCGGTGCGCAAGGCCTTCAAAGTGGCCCAGACTGAAAAGCCGGGGGCGACCCACCTTGACCTCCCCGAGGATGTGGCGGATGCGCAGGCGCCCGCGGGCCTGAAGCCGCTGTTACCGCAGCAACCCTTTCCGACTGAACCTCTGGAGCAGCAGATCGAGCGGGCAGCGAAGATCATTTCGGAGGCGCGCGATCCCATCGTCCTCGCCGGTAATGGAGTAGCGCGGGGCCGTGCAAGCGAGGCTCTCCACCACTTCGTTGATCGGCTCGGTATTCCGGTGGTGGAAACATTCATGGGGAAAGGAAGTCTTCCCGACGCGCATCCGTTGTGCTTGGGAACCGTCGGTCTCCAGGAGCGCGATTACGCCTCATGTGGCCTCGACCAGGCGGATGTCATCATCTGCGTAGGGTACGATCTCGTGGAATACGCGCCAGATCGCTGGAACCCGAGGCGGGAGAAGCGCATCGTGCATATCGACCCTTCGCCGGCCGAAGTGGATGCCGCTTATCAGGTGGCCGTGGGTGTCCAGGGTTCCATAGCCGAATCGCTGATGCGAATCGCAGAACGCAGCTCGGCGCGTGGAGACTCCCGTGCGATCCGTGGCGCCGGCGCGCTGAGAGAGATTATCCAAAAGGAATTCCGCGCCGAAGCCGAGGACGACTCGTTTCCTCTGAAGCCGCAGCGCGTGGTCCGCGCGCTGCGGGACGTGCTGGGAGACAACGATATTCTTATCAGTGATGTCGGCGCGCACAAACTCTGGATAGCGCGCATGTATCCATGCGCTCGCCCGAACACGTGCATTATCTCCAATGGATTTGCGAGCATGGGAATCGCGCTTCCGGGCGCGATCGGCGCGAAGCTCCTCTATCCCGACCGGCGCGTGCTGGCGGCCTGCGGCGACGGGGGGTTTCTCATGAGCGTGCAGGAACTGGAAACGGCAGTCCGGGCGGGAACGGGTTTTGTCACGCTCATCTTCGAGGATTCGAGTTACGGCGTTATCAAATGGAAACAGTTGAAGCGCTACGGCAGGCCCGCCTTCGTAAACTTCAGCAATCCGGATTTTAGGTCTCTCGCGGAGTCTTTTGGCTGCCGGGGATACAAAGTTAAATCCGCGGAGGAGCTGCTACCCGTCCTCGAGGAGGCGTTTCGGCAGCGGGTTCCCGCGGTGGTGGCCTGTCCGGTGGACTATGGTGAAAACTTGAGGCTCACAGAGAAACTCGGAGCCTGGGTTTGCCCTTAATCAGGAGGGTTCGATGAACATACAATCTATCAATCCAGCCACGGGTGAGGTGCTGGAGAGTTTCCAGGAAATGACGACGAGCGAAGTCGATCGAATCCTGGAAGCTGCATACACGACTTTCCACGAATGGCGGAGCCGGCCGTTTGCGGATCGCGCAAAAAAGATGCGGGAAGCCGCCCGAGTCCTGCGGGCCGCGAGAGAAAAGTATGCGCGGACCATGGCCCTCGAGATGGGAAAACCGATCGTCCAGGGTGAGGCGGAGGTAGAGAAATGCGCGTCGGTCTGTGACTACTACGCCGAGCACGCCGAGGCTTTTCTGGCGGATCAGCCTCGCGAGACCGACGCGTCCCGCAGCTACGTACGATTCGAACCACTCGGGCCTGTGCTGGCGATCATGCCGTGGAATTTTCCCTTCTGGCAGGTCTTTCGCTTCGCCGCCCCGGCGCTGATGGCGGGGAACGCGGGGATTCTTAAGCACGCTTCGAATGTTCCGCGCTGCGCGCTCCATATTGAGGATGTCTTCCGTGAGGCCGGATTCCCCGAAGGCCTCTTCCGCGTGGCCCTCGTGGGCACCGGGATGGTTCCCGCCATCATCGCCGACCCGCGCATCCGCGCGGCGACCTTGACGGGCAGCGATAGCGCCGGGAGCAAAGTCGCCGAGCAGGCGGGCCGCGAGCTGAAGAAGACCGTGCTCGAGCTAGGCGGCAGCGATCCCTTCATTGTCCTCGAGGACGCTGACATTAAGAAAGCAGCAAAAGCGGCGGCGGAGGCGCGACTCATTAACAGCGGCCAGAGCTGTATCGCCGCCAAGCGCTTCATCGCGGTCGAAAAAATCGCCGACACCTTCCTGGAGGTTTTTGTCTCGGAGATGCGGTCGCGGAGAATGGGCGATCCTCTTGACCGCGCTACGCAGGTCGGTCCGCAGGCGCGCGACGACCTGCGGGCGTCGCTGCACCGGCAGGTGGAGGAATCGGTGAAGCGCGGGGCTCAGCTGCTCCTCGGCGGCCGGATACCGGAAGGGCCTGGAGCTTTTTATCCGCCCACAGTGCTGGCCGCTGTGAACAAAGGGATGCCGGCGTTCGACGAGGAAACTTTCGGACCGGTGGCCGCGGTGATTCGCGCGCGGGACGAAGCCGACGCCATCCGGTTGGCAAACGATTCGCAGTTCGGATTAGGCGCGTCGCTCTGGACTCAGGATCTGGACCGAGCGGAGCGACTGGTCCGGCAGATCGAGGTCGGCTGCATTTTCGTGAATGAAGTCGTGAAATCCGATCCGCGCCTCCCATTCGGCGGCGTGAAGCGGTCGGGTTATGGGCGAGAGCTTTCGGAATACGGCATCCGCGAGTTCGTGAACATCAAGAGCGTGTGGATGGCATAGAGTAAAATGAAATGTGACGAGCGCGAGGAATCTAAGACAGATTTCTCCCTCGTTCCAACAAGGATTTCTCGCCGGGCTCGAAATGACACTACAGGATAGATTCCGCAGTTTCGTTACTGTGCCAGAGCCACTCGAGACTTACGGTTGTCATTCGAGGCCAAGCCGAGGAATCTTGTTTTCAGGCACTTGAGATAGATGGAGTAAACCCATGGATGATAACTCGATTGATGAAAAACTTTCGGAAGAGATGATCGACACAACACTGGCGGATAGTTTTCCTGCGAGTGATCCACCGTCCTGGACGTTAGGGCGCGAGAAGCAGCCGCCTTCGACTCAGTCCAAGAACTTACCGAAAACGGATAAAGGCCAAACTTCCGACTAGCATGTTGTCTCAGAAGTTCGCTGAAAAAGTATGCGAGCTTTTACCGTCATGCCGGTGAAAACCGGCAGGTGGATTCACATTTGAAGTGCAACAGGTCACGGCAGAAAACCTCTGCCGGGGTTTTGTAGTTAAGACACTTTCTCGGAGTGTGATTATAGGAACGCACCAAGGAGAGCAAGCGTTGATTGGACAGCGTGGCCAAATCAGTTTTCCTCGGCAGTCCTCGGCGCATGCGTCCGATGGCGTTTTCAATGCCGCCCTTCTGCCACGGTGCATGAGGGT
>WNGN01014392.1_pt1 | contig 10236 bp, 10 predicted proteins | sample 5400561 | NCBI WGS metagenome assembly WNGN01 (sample SAMN13153379, study PRJNA577476) | soil metagenome | isolation source: 115 cm soil or saprolite under Garry oak tree replicate 2 | place: USA:California | collected 2016-06-15 | reverse complement strand
TGCATGGGACTGAGATTCTTATCGTGGGGTGCCAGACCCCATACCATTCGTCGGAAATTGAATGCTACGGCTCAAGCCCGAGCACCGCACCGAATGTGCCGCCCGCCCACATAAACCCCATGAACATGATGAGCTCGCATAGCTCTGCATCTGCAAAGTGATCGCGTGCGCGGGCGAGCACCGCGTCATCAATGCTGCGGTGATCGCGCGCGAAGTGCTCGGCAAGCTCTACGGCCGCTGCCGTGCGCGAATCGGCATGCGAGTGATCAGGCGGACCGCCCTTCGCCTGGCAGTAGCGACAGCCGTGTGCCAGCGCAAGCGTACGGCGCACCTGCTCCAGAAGCGCGGGAGAGAAAGTCCTGCTCGCAAAGAAGGCATCCTCGAGCTTCGTCCAAGGGGCGAGGATGTGGGGCGCATGGCCCATGAGCCTTTCCATGGGCGTCCGGCCGGTGCTCGAAGGTGCAATGCGCGACATAGCCGATGATCCTTCCTAGTGACGCAGATACTTGGGGTTAGGCTACGCTAGGTCGATCCAATACCTTTGCACTACCTCGTTCCTCTTTGCTACGAACTCCTCGGATTCCAGTACACCGCCATTAGCGAGAATGACTTTCACAGACGCAGGATTCACCTTGCCGCAGGTTAGGAGGACTTTCGTCAAGCCCAATTCTTTGGCCCTTTGAAGTGTACGGCGTAGTAGTTCGCTCCCGTAGCCTTGCCCCCTCGCTGTGGGCCGGACGCCGTAACCAATGTTTCCCCCTTCTTTGCGCAATGCCGGTGTGAGGCTGTGCCTCAGATTAGAAACACCCAGGATCTCTGAATCCGTGACAAGCCAATAGGTCGAATGAGCGACAAAACCATCTGGAAGTCCGAGACCTTTTGAGTTTTCTTCTAGTCTAGCGATAAGTTCGGGAAAGTTTTCATGAGGGAAGCCAAGAGGAAACGGAATCAGTCTTTCTCCCTGTGCGCTAAATTCCTCCAGCAAGCTGCGATACGAAGCCTCGTAGGCTTTAGAAGGATTGATTAGGCGCAGCGATGTCATTTGAATGCAGTTCGTAGCCGGTGAACTAAAACGTGGTCTGTCCCTGATTTTCTTCACGTGAGTTCCGCGGCGCGGCGGTAGTGGCGCTCGGCTTCCCCAGGCTGGCCGAGGCGCTCGGCGAGGCGCGCGAGATCCAGATGCGCGCCGCGTCCCTCTTCGAACGAAAGGCTGGCCTCGAGAAAGCTGCGCGCCTTGCCCCACAGCTCGGCGTGCGCGCACAGCCGTCCTAGGACCGCTAAGAGCTGGGCGTCGCGCTCGTGCTCGAGCAGCCAGCGCTCGCCCCGCTCGAAGCGCGCGCGGGCCTCGGCGGCGCGCTCCGCGGGCTCGAGATGCGGCGGAAGATCGCCATAGAGAGCGACGAGCTGCGGAGTCCACTCCGCGGCGAGCGCCTTTTCCAGGATGTCGCGGGCGAGCCCGGTTTTTCCGAGCGCGGTGGCATGGCGCGCCGCAGCAGCAGCGACACGCGGCTGCAGCTGGTCGGGCGCCGGGATGCCACGCCAGCGCCGCTCGAACGCTCCCGGGTCGCTTGCCGAGCGCCGCAGCAGCTCGACGTTCGCCTGTACTTTGTATTCCTCGGCCAGCGCCGGCGAAATCGCGTCGCGCTTGGCGAGCTGGGTGGCGAGGCGCAGCACCTCGTCCCAGGCACCGGCGCCGCGCTCGGCGCGCAACAGCATGCGCGTCGTGGCGATGTGCTTGGGTCCCGCCTCGTGCAGGTCGCGCAGCGCATCGCGCGCCGCGGCGAAATCGCGCTCCTCGAGCGCGAACTCGGCGCGGCTGACCAGCCGCGCGGCGTGCAGGCCCTCCCCCGCCTCGTCGGCGCGCTCGAGCCACCGGTCACGCCGCTCGAAGTCGCGCATCTGGTGCGCGGCGCGCGCGGCGAGCAGAGCGGCGAGGCCCGGCGTCGGGCCCGCCTCGAAGGCCGCCGCCGCCTCCTTCTCGGCCCTTGCGTAGCGGCCCTCGTAGTAAGCCTGCAGCGCCGCGGCCAGCGCGGCATGCGCGCGCTCGCGGCGGCGACGAGAGCGATACGCCCGAACATAAGTCGGAAGCGAAACCGCGTGGCCGAGCAGGCGCATCGCGGCGTAGAGCAGCAGGAAGCCGGCGAGGCTCGCCACGACGAAGAACAGCAGCGACAGCTCGACGCGGTAAGGCGGGTACACGAACATGACGTAGCCCGCGCCGACGCGCCCGAGAATCACCAGGGCCACGGCCGCCGCGAACACCGCGAGCAGCCAGAAGAGCACCCTCATCCCGCTTTACTCATCCCGGCGCGCGCTCGCGGCGCGACTTGAATCCGCGGACCGCCTCCAGGCTCTCCGAGATGCTCGGCATCTCGAAGCTGAGCGAGGCCGACGAGAGCGCCTTCAACTGCGCCAGCGCGTCGGCAGTCTGCTTCGAGCGCGTGTCGAAGTAGCGCCGCACCCAGGCCTGCGCCGCGCGCATGTCCTCGCGGTAGCCGGCCTCGTCGCGCATCAGCAGCGAGAGCCGCGCATTGAGCAGCCTCAAGCGCAGGTTCTCGCGCAGGAAGTAAGCCTGCGTCGGCGGCAGCAGCGGCGGGTCGGGCGTATTGACCTGGCGCACCACCACCAGCGAGCGCAGCTCGCTGCGGATCTCGGAGCCGAGGCGCGACCAGAATGACCAGAATCCCCGCTCGGCGTCTGCCGGGCCGCTTTTCGCCGCCGGCTCCCGCTCGCTGCGCTCGTCGAAGGCAAGCGGCAGCGAATCCACCGCTGCCACCAGGCTGTTGAGCCGCGCGCTCATGCCGGCGATGTCGACCGCGGGAAGCGCTTTCACGCGCTCGAGGTCGCGCGCGAGCGCGCGGCGGATCGGCACGAACTGCGGCCGGTCGGCGCGCGCCAGGCGCGCCTCGGCGAGCTGCAGGGCGAGGAGCGCAGCCCGGATGTTGCCCGCCAGCTGCAGCTGCTGCGAGGCGATCGCGAGCACCTGCTCGATCTCCGCCAGCTGCCATTCGTCGCGGTTGCGCGACAGCTCCTGGTAGAGCGCCTCGAGGGCCAGCTGCTGGCTCTGCGACTCCGCGAGCCGCGATTCGAGCTGCCCGATCTTCGCCTGCGCCTCCCGCAGCAGCTCCTGCGATTGGCGCGCGGTCGAGCGCGCCTCGCGCACGTCGCCCTCGATATCGCGCAGCCGGCGCGCGAGCTCTTCCTGCGTGCCGCCGATGCGCTGGCGCGCATCGAGCCAGAACAGTGCCGCCAGCCCCGCCGCGAGGATCACCGCGATGAGGGTCAGAAGCGCAAGCCTCGAGCGCTTGACGGGAGCTTCCTGCACAGGCTCGTCCATCGCGAGATTTACTTGGCGGGTCGAAAGTATGCTACCAGACGCTCGAGCATCTCCTCATCGCTCGCGCCGCCGACGTTCGCCTCGCCCAGGCCCAGGCGCCTCGCCTCGGCAGCGACGCGGCGGTGCGGCACGAAGAGCGGCGTCTTCCTCAGATGCTCGCGGCCGGCTGCGCCGAGCATTTCGAGGAGATTCTCCAGGCCTTCGGCGGAAGACACCGTGACTGCATGCACCGCGCCTTCAGCGAAGGCTGTGAGAAGCGACGCGCTGTCGCTTTGCGGCCGCACCCGGCGGTAGCACTCGGCGTACTCCACCCGCGCGCCGCGCGCGGCGAGCGTATCGCCGAGAAGCGACCGCCCGCCTTCGCCGCGCAGGATCACGATGCGCCGGCCTGCGACGCGCTGCAGCTGCGGCACGGCGAGCAGCGCCTCGCTGTCGGCGCCAGAATCCGGCGCGATGATTCCCTTGATGCCATGTCGCTCCAGCTCGCGCTGCGTGCCGCGGCCGAGCGCCGCGGCTTGCGCGCGCGACGGCCATTTCATAGCCGCCAAAGCCCTTTTCACCGCCGTCGGGCTGACGAAAATCGCCAGATCGAATTCAGCCAGCTCGCGCAGCGGGACGTCCTGGATTTCGATCGCGGGAAACAGGATCGCGCGTCCGCCCGCGGCTTCGACGAGCTTCGCAAGCCCCTGAGCCTGCTCGCGCGGACGGGTGATCAAGATGCCGCGCCCCCGGAGATTCATGCCAGCTCGGCAAGAATTTTGTCTGCGCCGCGTCGACGCAATTCCCGGGCGAGCTCCGCGCCCAGTATTTCGGGATCGTCCCCCTCGGCTTGCGCGCGCGCGACGCGCCGGCCATCGCTCGAGGCGACGAGCGCGCGCAAGCGCAGCCGCGCGCCGTGCGCCTCGGCGTAGGCGGCGAGCGGAATCGTGCACGCTCGGCACGCACGCACAGCGCGGCGCTGCGGTCGGCGAGCGGTGCGAGCAGCGCGCGCAGCTCGGGGCGCTCGGCGAGCGTTTCGATGCCGAGCGCGCCCTGCCCCGGTGCCGGCAGGCTGATCTCGAGCGCGAGCCGCGTGCGGATGCGCGAAGCAAGTCCCAGCCGCGTCAGGCCGGCGACCGCGAGCACGACAGCGTCATAGTCGCCGCGGTCCAGCTTGGCGATGCGCGTCTCCACGTTGCCGCGCAACAGGCGCATCTCGAGGGCCGGATAGCGCTCCATGATCTGCGCCGAGCGCCGCAGGCTCGAGGTGCCGACCCTGGCGCCTGCCGGCATGCCTTCCAGGCTGGCATGCCGGTTGGAGACGAAAGCGTCGCGCGGGTCCTCGCGCGCGAGGATCGCCGCCAGCTCGAACCCGGCAGGCAGGTCGGCCGGCACGTCCTTCATCGAGTGCACCGCGATGTCGGCGCGGCCGTCGGCCAGGGCATTCTCCAGCTCCTTGACGAACAGCCCCTTGCCGCCGGCCTGATCGAGCCGCTGGTCGATCAGCTCGTCGCCGCGCGTGGTCATGGGGAGCAGCTCGATCCTGAGGCCAGAGTACAGAGCCGCGAGGCGCTGCTTCACGTGCTCGGCCTGCCACAGGGCGAGGCGGCTGCTGCGGGTGGCGATCGCGAGGCGCTTCACGGCTTGTCGGCGACGAGCTCGCGCAGCACCGGCCATTGGCGGCGGCTGACCGGCAGGCGCTCGACGATGCCGTCGAGCACCACCAGCCAGTGGGGCTCGTCGGGCGGGCCCTCGGCGGCCCGCTCGAAGCCGCGGATGGCGGCGCGCGCCACCAGGCAGTTACGGTGAATGCGCACAAACCGGCGAGCGAATTCCTGCTCCAGCGTGACGAGCGGCTCCTCGATGAGGTGCTCGCGGCTGCGCGTGCGCACGGTGACGTATTTCTGCTCGGCGCGCAGGAACACGATGTCGCGCACCGGCACCAGCAGGATGCGATGGCGCTCGACGATGGACAGGTATTCCCGCGCCGCGATGGCGGCGCGCGCGAGCTGCTCGCGCCCCGGGGCGGCGGCAGCCGCGGCTTTCTTCAGCGCGGCCGCGAGTCGCTCGGCGCGCACCGGCTTGAGCAGGTAGTCGAGCGCGTTCAGCTCGAAGGCCTCGACGGCATGCCGGTCGTGCGCGGTGACGAAGACGACGCGCGGCGGCTGCTCGAGCGCAGCTAGGTGGCGCGCTACCTCGAGCCCGCCCATGCCGGGCATCTCGATGTCGAGCAGGAGCACCTGCGCGCCGCTCGCAGGAACGCGCTCGACCGCCTCGAGGCCGTGGCGTGCTTCCCCGACCACCTCGGTAGGCAGCTCCGCTGCGATATCGCTCAGAAGCTCTTTGAGCCGCTCGCGCGCGGGCGCTTCGTCGTCGGCGATGAAGATGCGCACTGCGCTCATCGGGAAGCTACCCGGTAAGGTATCTCTATTTCCACGCGGTAGCGGCCATCGCTGACGCGCGTCTCGATGCGCGCTTCGGCGTCGAAGAACAGGGCCAGGCGCTCGCGGATGTTCTCGAGCGCCATGCGGTTGCCGGCGCGGTGCTGCTGCTCCTCGACGTACGGATTCTCGATGCGCGCGAGCACGCGATCGCCGCGCCGCTCGATGTGCACTAGTACTTCGCCGGCTCCAGTTCCCGGCTCGACGCCGTGGTACACGGCGTTCTCGAGCAGCGGCTGCAGCACCAGCGGCGGCAGCAGCGCGTCCGAAGGCGCCGCATCGAGCTCCCAGGTGAGGCGCAGCCGCTCGCCGAGGCGCAGCTGCTCCAGCTCGGCATACCGCTCGAGCAGCGCGATCTCGTCTTCGAGGCGCACGAACTGGTGCGCGTCCGACATCAGGGTGCGGAACAGGTCGGCGAGGTCCTCCAGCGAGCGCTCGGCGCGCTTCGGGTCGCGCCGGATGAGCGCCAGCACCGCGTTCAGGCTGTTGAAGAGGAAATGCGGCCGGATCCGCGCCTGCAGCGCCTGCAGCCGCGCTTCGGCGAGCGCCGGCGAATACGCCCTCGCTCGCAGCCGAAGGTAGCCCAGCAGCCCGGCGCTGATGAGCGCCGCGAGGACCAGCATGCGTCCGAGCTCGGCCGGAGGCTCCGCGACGATTGCCGTCACGCCGGCGCGCAACAGCACCGTCACCACCAGCACCAGCGCCATCACCGCGGCGCAGCCGGTCCAGTACGGCAGCCGCGCGAACAGCGGCGAGAGCACGAACAGCACCACCAGGCAGGCGAGGAGCAGCGGCTCGACCAGCGCGGCAATCTGCGGAAAGCGATCGATGGCTTGCGCGAGGTCGGGCGCGGCGAACAATGCGCCGCCCAGCGCAACGGCGTTTACGGCGACCAGCACGCGCGCGATGACGCCGAGGTTGCGGAAATCCGGCAGCGAGTCCGGGTAGGTGGTTTGCCTTATACTGACCATAGTTACGAAGAGGTCTTCAACTGCATTCTCCAAGCATGGCGAAGAAGCCGCAACTCTGGTCTGGCCGCTTCAAGGAACCTGTCGACGAGCAGGTGAAGCGCTTTACCGCGTCGGTCGGCTTCGACAAGCGCCTCGCGAAGCAAGACATCCGGGGCTCGCTTGCGCATGCTCGAATGCTTGCCGCCTGCGGCGTCCTTTCCAGGCGCGATCTTACGGCCATCGAGCGCGGCCTTGCGCGCGTCGGCCGCGAGATCGACCGCGGCCGCTTCAAGTGGTCGCTCGAGGCCGAGGACGTGCACTTCAACATCGAGCGGCGGCTCACCGCGCTCGTAGGGGAAGCCGGCAAGCGCCTGCATACCGCGCGCTCGCGCAACGACCAGGTGGCCACCGATCTGCGCTTGTGGCTGCGCGACGAGATCGACGCCATCCGCGGGCTCATCGCCGCCCTGATCGAGGCGCTGCTCGGGCAGGCCGCCAGGCACGCGGCACTGGTGATGCCGGGCTTCACGCACCTGCAGGTCGCGCAGCCGGTCACCTTCGGCCACCACCTGCTCGCTTACGTCGAGATGCTGGAGCGCGACCGCGAGCGGCTCGCGCAGTGCCGCAGCCGCGTCAACCGGCTGCCGCTCGGCGCCGCGGCGCTCGCCGGCACCAGCTTCCCGATCGACCGCGCGCGCGTGGCGCGCGAACTCGGCTTCGAGGGTCTGTGCGAGAACTCGCTCGACGCGGTCGCCGACCGCGACTTCGCGATCGAGTTCTGCGCCGATGCCGCGCTGATCATGGTCCACCTGTCGCGGCTCGCCGAGGAGCTGGTGCTGTGGGCGGGTCCGCGCTTCGGCTTCGTGCGGCTGCCGGATCGCTACCTGACCGGCTCCTCGATCATGCCGCAGAAGAAGAACCCCGACGTGCCGGAGCTGGTGCGCGGCAAGAGCGGCCGCGTGTTCGGCAGCCTGGTCGCGCTGCTCGCGCTGATGAAAGGGCAGCCCCTCGCCTACAACAAGGACAACCAGGAGGACAAGGAGCCGCTGTTCGACGCGGTCGACACGGTGAAGGATTCGCTGGCCGTGTTCGCCGGGCTGGTGGCCGGCCTCGAGCCGGTGCCGGCGGCGATGCACGCGGCCGTGCTGGCAGGTCACGCCACCGCCACCGATCTCGCCGACTACCTGGTGAGAAAGGGCATGCCGTTCCGCGACGCCCACGAGGTGGTGGCGCGCGCGGTGCGCGAAGCGGAGATCTCGGGCCGCGACCTGGCCGCGCTGCCGCTCGACAGCCTGCGCCGCTTCTCTCCCAGGATCGCCGCCGACGTCAAGCGGGTGCTCACGCCCGAAGGCTCGGTCGCGGCGCGCCGCCATCGGGGCGGCACCGCGCCGGCCGAAGTCAGGAGAGCGGTGGCGCGCGCACGCAAGCGGCTGTCGAAATGACGCGACCTGTGCTGACGCAGATCGGGAAGTATCCGGTGCTGCGCAAGCTCGGCGAAGGCGGCACCTCCGAGGTCTACCTTTGCAACGACCCCTTCAATGCGCGCGACGTCGCGATCAAGGTGGCCTTTCCGGAGCAATTCCAGGATCCCGATCGCGGCAAGCGCTACAAGAAGCTGTTCCTCACCGAGGCTTCGCTCGCCGGGAAGCTCCATCACCCGCACATCTGCCAGATCTACGACGCGGTCGCCGAGGAGAAGCTGAATTACATCGTGATGGAATATGTCGACGGCGGCACGCTGGACAGGTTTTGCCGCCCGGAGGCGCTGCTGCCGGTCGAGCGCGCCATCGAGATGGTGTTCAAGTGCACGCGCGCGCTCCACTACGCGCAGACGCTGGGCATCATCCACCGCGACATCAAGCCGGCCAACATCCTGCACACCGGCGAGACCGACGTGAAGATCACCGACTTCGGCGCCGCGCTCATTTCGTCGAGCTTCACGACCCAGGTGAGCGCGATCGGCTCGCCGGCTTTCATGTCGCCCGAGCAGGTGAAGGAGCAGCCGCTCGACCACCAGACCGACATCTACTCGATGGGCGTGGTGCTGTACAACCTGCTCACCGGGCGGCTGCCGTTCCGCGCCACCAACAACTTCACGCTGATCTACCAGATCACCAACGTCGAGGCCGAGCCGCCGTCGGCGTTCCGGCACGAGATCCCGGCCGGGCTCGATGCGCTCGTTCTGCGCGCGATGGCGAAAGACCTCGGCACGCGCTACCGCCATTGGGAGGAATTCTCGCTCGATCTCGCCGCGCTGTTCCGCGCCCGCTATCAGCGCGTCAAGACGGGCGAGCCCTTTGCCGACACCGACAAGTTCGACACGCTGCGCAAGCTGCCGTTCTTCCAGAATTTCTCGGACGCGGAGCTCTGGGAAGTCGCCCGCATCTCGACCTGGCGGCAGGCCGCCGAGGGCGAGGCCCTGATGAAGGAAGGCGAGCCTGGGGATTTCTTCTGCATCCTCGCGCGCGGCCAGGTGAAGGTGACCAAGAACGGCAGGCTTCTCAACCTGCTGGGCGCCGGCGAACCGTTCGGCGAAATGGCGTATCTCTCGCACAAGGACCGCGCCCCGCGCGGCGCCGACATCACCGTGGCGAGCAATGCCGACATCATCTCGGTGCCGACGCAGAATCTGGCGCAGGCCTCGGAGGGCTGCCGCGCCAAGTTCGACCGCGCTTTCATGCAGATCCTGCTCGATCGCCTGTCGATGGCGAACCTGCGACTGTCGGTCTGACCCAACGGCGTGCAGCGTTTTGTGAAGACGGGCACCGCCGCTCGCGCCGACGCTTTCGCGGCCGAGGCCGACGGCCTGCAAGCGCTCAAGCGAGCAGGGTTGCGCGTGCCAGAGGTGGTCTCGCAGGGCGTGGACGGCGGGCGGGCTTTTCTCGTTCTCGAGCATCTCGAGCTGCAGTCGAAATCTCGAGCATCTCGAGCTGCAGTCGAAAGGCGACTTCGCCGCCTTGGGCAGGATGCTCGGCGCGGCGCATCGCCACGCCGGGCCGCGCTTCGGCTGGCATCGCGACAACTATATCGGCGCGACGCCGCAGCAGAACGGCGAGTGCGACGACTGGGGAACGTTCTGGCAAGAGCGCCGGCTGCGCCCGCAATTGGCGCTGGCAAGGAAAAACGGCTTCGACATCGAGGATCTTCCTCTTGCGGACCTGCTCAAAGGGCACCGGCCTGCGCCGTCGCTCCTGCACGGCGACCTTTGGCGCGGCAATGCGGGCTTCGTGGCCGGCGGCCCGGTGGTTTTCGACCCGGCCGTGTATTACGGCGACCGTGAAGCCGACCTTGCCATGACGGAGCTATTCGGAGGATTTCCGCCGGCGTTCTATGCTTCCTATAACGAAAATTACCCGCTAGAGAGCGGATACCGGCAACGCAAACACCTTTACAACCTATACCACCTGCTCAACCACCTGAACCTCTTCGGTGGCGGCTACCTCGGGCAGGTGAAGCAGACGCTACGCCTGCTGCTTGGCTTCCTGGATTAGCCTCTGCAGCTCGCCGGACTGGTACATCTCGCGCATGA
>WNGN01003856.1_pt1 | contig 10238 bp, 10 predicted proteins | sample 5400561 | NCBI WGS metagenome assembly WNGN01 (sample SAMN13153379, study PRJNA577476) | soil metagenome | isolation source: 115 cm soil or saprolite under Garry oak tree replicate 2 | place: USA:California | collected 2016-06-15 | reverse complement strand
ATCCAGGCTATCCACCGCGGCAGTCAGTTGCCCCTTCTCATCATGCGAGAGATGAAGTTGCAGGCGCATTCTCATGTTGCCGGTCTCGATAGCTCCCTGCCACGTCCCTTCAACTTTAGAAACTGATCTCGCTGTCGACCGCGCTTCCGCGCCCGCCGCTCGCCGTTCGAAGCGCAACGGCAATCCAGTGCCGCCCTGCTCCCAGAGGCCCCGGATCATTTTGTGGTCGGGCAGAATTTTTCCTTGAAATTGCGCGCCCACGGAGGTCAACTCGAACCGCAACGTGTCTTCGCTTCGCGTCACCTTCGAAGCTTCCATTCCGTAGACCGCCTGGTCCAGGCTGTCCACCGCCGCGTGCCATTGGCCATGCGCATCCTTTGACAAATGCAACACCAGGTGCAATTGCGTTTCTCCGACCTGCAACACGCCGCTCCAGTCTCCTTCGAGCGGCGCAGGGTGCGTCGCGGCAGCGCTCTTTGCGGCGGTCGCCGGTTGTTGCGCGAACGTGTCGCCGCCAAAAACACACGCAAGAAAAGCGACGCACGCGATGATTAGACTGGTTCTTTTCACGAGATCACTTTCTGTCGGCAGCGACCGTCTCAAAGTACCGTGAACACGGCGCGCACCGAATCGCTGCCCTCGCATAGATGTCAGCATCATGGACAGGGTTGGCGACCTTTGTCTCCAACCTCCCACAAAGGCTCAGCACACAGCAAAAACGGCACGCCCTGGCGTGCCGTTTTAATACCTTTGATCCTCTATTTCTTCACTTACTTTTTCGCGTACCACTCCGAGTTCGTCGCCGTAAATGCCTGCCACTTCTCCGGCAAATCCTCCAGAGCAAAAATCGCCGTCACTGGACACACCGGCACGCATGCTCCGCAGTCGATGCACTCCGTGGGATTGATATAAAGCTGCGTCACGCCCTCGTGCTCTGGTTCATCTTTACGTGGGTGGATACAGTCCACCGGGCACACGTCCACGCAGGCGGTGTCCTTCGTGCCGATACACGGCTCGGCAATCACATAAGCCATTCAGCTTCTCCTTTGCTCAATTCCACTTTCCATCGGCTCGCATAACGCCGCGGCATAATCTGTTTGCGCTTACGGACGGTCCGAAAGCTCACTTTGTAAGTGTACCCGTCAGCCTACCGTTTCTCAACTCTTGCGCCAAAATGCGCTGCGCCATATTTTCCAGGCGCTTAACGGTATTGTTTCAGACGGCGCTTCTTGTTTAGCCTGTTTCTGTACCTTATTTATTTCGAGAGGGCTCATGTTCGATCTCAAAGGCAATCGCATTACCTATTTCGGTCACAGCACTTTTTCCGTCACCACGCCCTCAGGCCAGGTCGCTCTCATCGATCCGTGGGTCATGACCAATCCTCGCTGTCCCGAGTCACTGAAAAAGCTCGATCGTCTCGACGCGATTTTTCTCACTCACGCTCACTCTGACCATTTGGGCGATCTCGTCGCGCTTGCCAAAAAATTCCGTCCGAAGCTCGTGGCAAGTTTCGAGACCGGTCTCTGGCTTGGAAGCAAAGGTTTCAAGGAACAAGTCTGTCCCATGAACAAGGGCGGCTGGCAGCAGGTTGGCGATTTTCACGTCAACATGACTCACGCGATGCATTCGAACTCCATCGAGGATGATGGCAAAGTCGTGTACGGTGGCGAACCAGCCGGCTACATCGTCACTTTACCCGGTGGCATGACAATTTATCACGCCGGCGACACGGCCCTGTTCGGGGACATGAAGCTCATCGGCGAACTCTATCAGCCGCTGATCGCGATGCTTCCGATTGGCGATCTTTACACCATGGGACCGCGCGAAGCCGCGTATGCAATTCGGCTTCTGGGAATCAAACACGTCATTCCCATGCATTACGCGACGTTTCCCGCGCTCACTGGCACTCCAGAAGCCCTCAGCCGTGAAACAAAAGATGTTTCCGGCCTCACCCTGCACGCGCTGAAGCCAGGCGAGTCGCTCTGATCTGGTTCACTGCAACACTCCCTTTGCAAATCTTCGACACGCTGCGCCGACTCTCGTTTACGCACTCTGAGAAACTGTGCTACAAGCTACGATTAGCCTTCGTCTGGTCGCTTCAGCTGAGCGCCGGCAAATCAATGAGCTCTTTCAATACGCTTACGCCGCAAGGTGCCTGGAGTTCCGGAAAGCTTCTCATCGCCAGCCGCGACGCAATTCTCCCGTCGTGCTGCATCAAATGCGGGCGCCCTGCTGAACCGGACTTCTTTCCCAAAAAGTTCAGTTGGCATCCGCAGTGGCTTTACATTTTTGTTCTGATCGCGCTGCTCATTTACCTCATCCTTGCTCTCTCAATCAGCAAGCGCATGAATCTGCAGCTTCCTCTCTGCGCCCGGCATCTGGAAAAATACAAATCTCTGCGGCTTGCGGCGGCCATTCTTTTGCTCGGTTGCATCCCGGAAATGATTATTGCCGGAAACTACTTGCCCGAGAGCTACATGGGCTACGGAATCGCTGCCGGTCTTCTGGCGCTCGTTGCAGGTCTCACATGCCTTATTATGTTCGGCGCGTTACTTCGTCCCACGTACATCGATCAAAATTATGGGTATTTTGCGAACGCCAGTCCCGAATTCCTGGGCACGCTCCCGCGAACCCCGCCGGGCATGATCCTTCCCCGCTAGAATTTTCAATGTTCGGCAACATGCGGCTCGACGTGCTCTTTTCGATTTCGGTTTTCGAATTTCGGTTCTCGCTTCTAAAGCAACTATCGGAAGAAATTTCGGACGAAGAATGCCAGATTCGCCGGCCGTTCGGCCAGCCGCCTCATGAAATACGGAAACCAGTCCTGTCCATACGGGATATAAATACGCAGGCGATATCCGTCATACACTAGTTGCTGCTGCAAATCAGTGCGCACTCCATACAGCATTTGGAATTCGAAATCGCTTTTCGAGATTTTCTTTTCTGACGCGCAGCGAATCGTTGCCGCAATCATTTTCGGATCGTGCGTCGCGATCCCGTGATAGATCCCGCTGGGCAGCAACATCCTGATCAACTTGACGTAATTTGCGTCAACGTCCTGCTTCTTCGGGAACGCGACTTCCGGTGGCTCTTTGTACGCTCCCTTGCACAACCGTATCCGGCATCCGTATGCCAGCAGGTCCTGCACGTCCTGTTCGCTGCGATAGAGGTATGCCTGAATCACGGTCCCGATTGCAGGATTCTTTGATCGCACGCGTTTCGCCACATCAATCGTGCGCGCGGTATAGAGCGATCCTTCCATATCCACACGCAGGAAATTGTTATACGCCGCTGCCCTCTCCACAATTGAGAGCAACAGGCCTTCGCAAAACTCCGCGCTCATGTCCAAACCTAACTGTGTGAGCTTGCAGGACACGTTCGCGTGCAATTTTTCGGCGGCGATTCGATCAAATACTTGGAGGTAGGCGTCACGCGCGCGCTGCGCGTCTGCTGTCGTTGCAACATTTTCGCCCAGGTAATCCAGGCTGACCAGCATTCCCTGCTCGTTACACACTCGCGCCGCGGAAATCGCTTCTTCCAGCGCTTCCCCCGCCACGAAGCGATGCGACATTCTCCGAGTCGTCTTATTTGACGTAACCCAGCGGGCAAATGATTTGCTTTCGGATAATTTCAGGAGCGTCGAGCGGACCATGGCCTTACTTATTATGCCCGCCCCTCAACGGCCTTGCGAGTTTCCTACGCGTGTTTGTGCTCTTCGAGGAACTTTTCCGCGTCGATCGCCGCCATGCAACCTGATCCGGCGGCCGTAACCGCTTGCCGGTAGCGGTGGTCCTGCACATCCCCCGCGATGAACACGCCAGGAATATTCGTGATGCTTCCATGCTTCGCAACCAAATACCCGTTCGCGTCCATGTCCAGTTTGCCCTTGAACACTGTGCTGTTCGGATCATGTCCGATGGCCACAAACACTCCATCCACTTCGATCTCGCGGGCCACGCCGATTTCCGGATTGCGTAGCTTCACGCTGCTGACAAGCCCTTGCGGCGAAGAAATTTCTTCGATTACATACGGCGTCACGAATTCCACCTTTTCATTTAACCGCGCGCGGTCAATCATAATCTTTGAAGCCCGGAACTCGTTTCGCCGGTGAATCAGGTACACTTTGCTCGCATACCGCGAGAGAAAGTTCGCTTCCTCCATCGCGGAATCGCCGCCCCCAACCACGGCAATTGGTTTTCCGCGGAAGAAATATCCGTCGCAGGTGGCGCAGGTAGAAACTCCACGCCCAATCAATTCTTTTTCGCCTTTCAATCCAAGCAGTCGCGCGGAAGCGCCCGCCGCGACGATCACCGTCTTCGTTTCCAATGTTTCATCGGCCACGGTGACGCGAAACGGACGCTCCCTCAGATCCACTTCCGTCACCGCACCGGCCCTGAACTCTGCGCCAAATCGCGCAGCTTGCCGTTTCATGTTCTCGATCAGCTCCGGTCCTAGGATCCCATCCGGGAAACCAGGAAAATTCTCCACGTGCGTCGTTAACGAAAGTTGTCCGCCCGGCTCATGCCCTTCCAGCACCACTGGCTTCAGATTCGCGCGCGCCGCATAGATTGCCGCCGTCAGACCTGCGCATCCGCTCCCGATAATTACTACGTTCTCCATTCTCAAAGTTCTCCCCACATTAGATTCCTCGAGCGGCTCATCAGCTACAAGCGCGACTCGGCATTGTACCATCGCCCATCCTTGAGGCTTTACGGCGCGAAACTACGCGGAACCGTCCATTTTGGAGACCATTTTGCCGTTCGTCGAAATTCGTTCCAGTCGATGTCACCGAATGCCGTCTCCTGTCGTCTAAATAGACCGACGATGTGTTCGTGTACGCCTAATTTCTCTCCAGGAGACTTGTACCCGATGGATCCGCGCTACCCGATCGGAAAGTTTCAGCCACCGCTCGACGTCACTCCTGCACTACGTCAGCAAGCGATCGAAATTATTGCCGAAACTCCTTCCAAGCTTCGCGCCGCCGCGAGTGGCCTCTCGCCCACGCAGCTGGACACGCCTTATCGCGAAGGTGGGTGGACCGTTCGCCAGGTCATTCACCATCTCCCGGACAGCCATCTCAATGCGTACATCCGTCTTCGTCTCGCGCTCACCGAGGAGCAACCAACCGTCAAACCGTATGACGAAAATCTCTGGGCGCAATTGCCGGACGCAAAGGCGGGTCCCGTCGATGTGTCCTTCGCGCTTCTCGATTCACTTCATGATCGGTGGGTTCGGCTCTGGCGTTCTCTCACTGCCGATCAATTCGGCCGCGTGCTCGTCCATCCCGATCACGGGCCGCTCACTGTGGACTGGCTACTCTTTCAATATGCCTGGCACTGCCGCCATCACATTGCGCACATCACCGACCTTCGCAAACAAAAATCCTGGTGATCCCACATTTGCGCCGGCTATTTCTTGGAATGCCCTTAGGTTTTGATGGGAGCTACCAACATCGTTGGCCGTCTGCGTGCCGCACCCTCGAATTAGCGCTTACCCCCGATCCGATCGGCGAGCGTGGGGCTTCGCGAATTTCGTGTCAAATTACACCTAGCTATCGGGCCGCCCGCAAATCGCTCACCTCATTCGGCCGACCGCTACCCATCAATTGCGACAGGCGCTCCGTTTCGCCCTTCAGATAGGCGTCAAAAAACGCCACTCCGTATGCGTCGATAGACGTCTGATACCTTCGATTTAAATTCGTCCAGGCGAAATGCCCCGCGCCTTCGAACTCCACATAAAATTTTGGCTTAGTCGTCTTGTCGTACGCCCCGCCCGGCTTCCGCACCAGCGGCGACTCGCCCAAATCCCTTCTGACGCCCTGGTACATCACCGGCACGTCCATCGTTCCCAAGTCGCCCTTCGCAACGAACGGTGAACAGTGCGGCGAGAGCGCCAGCGCTGCCTTGATTCGCGGATCTTTCCACGAGGCCCAGCCGCCAGCCAAACCTAACACGGTATATCCGCCCAGTGAGTGCCCGGCGATTCCCACGCGGCTCGCATCGACCGGAATGCCTTCAAACGCTTTCGCCGCCAATACGGAGTTCAGAACTGCTTCCATGTCGTCGCGCCGGTCGCGATATGTCGCGTCGCTCCATTTCTGCGCGTCGCGGAACGGCGCTTCCGGTTTGTGCATTCCGTCGCCCTTGTGCCGGGCGCTTCCACAACGCGCGTCCCGATGATTTGGCGCAAGTACCAGATAACCCGCGTTTGCCAGCGCCTGCATCAAAAACACGCTCTGTGTATTGCACCCGCCAAACCCATGCGAAAACAAAATCAGCGGATGTCCCTTCGCTGGAGTCCTGCCTGATGGCCTCCACACAGCGACGTCTCTTCCCACGACAGTGATATGGTTTGCTTCCTGCGCCCTGCACGCCCAAAGCGCGAACACAAAATAAGTCAGGACGCCGGCTGCCAATTTACGTTTCATGCCCGCAGTATAGCCGCGCGCTTTCGCATACCACGTAAGGAAGTGTCGCGATTCCCAGGACGACACTCCCGCGTCCTTACGCGCGGCGCCGTCCAGGGGGATTGAGAAATTAGGAAATATCGCGCTTCAAGCGCTCGCCGCAATCTCATACAAGTACTCCACGTGCGAATACGCGGCACCGTCAATTCCTTGCACCTTCGGATTCTTCGATTCGATCACGTAATACTCGTCCGGCGCATGCGCGCCATTTCCATGTCCGAGTCCAAAGTGACTTGCCGCCATCTTCAGCGGCTCGCCCGTAAACACGTAGCCCGGCCACGATCCCGCCAGCCTCGGCATCACCACCGGATCAATCCCGTGCCGCTTATAAACAGTCTCTTCAGCGAGCATGATTTTCGCGTCCGCGGAGGTGCTCGTCGGATCGTAGCCGCCCGTCATGTTTACTTCGATGTCGCCGAACCCCTTTTTTGCAAGATGCGCCTTCAGCAATTCGAGCGATTCCTTCGCTGTCATGTCCGGCACCAAACGCAAATCCAACTTCGCCACCGCGCGTCCTGGCAAAATCGTTTTCCCTCCCGGACCCGTGTACCCTCCAACCAGCCCTTCGATATTCACGGTCGGTTTCGACACCAGCAACTCCAGCGCTTGCTCCCAACCTACATCGTGGACCCAACGTTGAACGCCCATTCCCTTTTTGGCGGTATTTTCGTCCAGCCGTTTTGCCGCGACCGTGATCATCTTCTTCTCTGCCGCGCTCAGCGGCCGGGCCTTCGCGGTGTATCCTTCGATCGCGGGTTCGTTTCCGTCGGGTGTCACAAGCGTCGCTAGCGCTTCCACCAGATGCCACGCCGGGCTATCCAGCCGCGCTTTATTGCTCGAATGCACATCGCGTCGCGGACCGCGTCCCCACTTTTCTCCGCTCGACACCAATTCCAGCTCGATCACACCCTTCGCGCCCAGGTACGTTGTCACCGATCCATCCATGTCCTGCGCCGCGAACGGCATCGTCACGCCCACGCATTTCCTCAGCGCTTCCAAGACTTGCGGTCTGCGCACCACCTGCGGGAAATGTGGCGAGCCAATTTCTTCTTCACCTTCCGCAACAAGAACCAGATTCACCGGCGGCTTTTTCCCGGCTCCTCGAATCGCATGCAGGGCCGCCAAAAATGTTGCCTCCGGTCCCTTTTGATTCACCGCGCCACGGCCCATCATCACTTTGCCCAGCCCCGGTTTCTCGACCAGCGCCGCTTCGAATGGCGGCGAACTCCACTCCGCCGGATCGGCCTGCTTCACGTCGTACATAAAATAGAGACCCAGCGTCTTCGGCGCTCCCGCGTCCAACGTTGCAAACACACCAGGCTGCCCGTCCGTCGTCATCTTCCACACACCGCCAAATCCGGCCTCGCGTAGCATCTGCATCATCAGCTCGCAGCCTTCATGCATCCCGCGGTTTTCCGCCGCAATTGATGGCAGTTTGATCCACGTCCGCAGCCGCTGCACGGACTCGTCATGCCTCTTCTCAATCTCGGCGCGGATCGCGTCGGCATCTTCCGCTCGCAAACCTGGAATCGCGCTTCGCGTCATTCCCAGCTTCTCCGCAACGAACGAATTCATCCATTTCGGAGTCCCCATCGCGGTAACCGCCGTCGCGCCCGCTCCCTGCAAAAACTCTCTGCGCGCCGTATCTTGCGGATTTTTCTTCTCCGTCATCAAATCCTCCCCGCAACAAACTTCATTCTGAAATTTATTTTGAGTGCTTGTACTTTTATACCTTTCTACTTTTTGACTGCTCTGCCTCAAGTTCTTTCTTCAGCGCTTTCCCTTTTCGGAACCACGGCCGCTCCACGCGCTGCATGTATCCCGGCAGCGTCCGCTTCTTCGCCATCAATTTTTCCACCCACTCTCGCGCTTCTTCCATTCTTCCCTGCGCTTTCAAAAACCACGCGTAGTTGTACAAAGTTTCCGGGGTCGTCGAATACTGCGTAGCGAATGCAAACCAGTGTGCCGCCTTCTCCACCTCGCCCGTCCTTGCGTAAGCGTCTCCCAACAATCCCGCCGCGCGATAATAATCAAATTTCACGTCTGCACAAGCCACTCTATCGAGATCAGGAATCGCGCCCGCATAGTCGCCCAAACCCAGCGCGCTTTTCGCGCGACCATAAAAAGCGTGCAACGTATCGTTTTGCGAGGCATTCGCCTTCCGCGTGCCATAGGCATCAATCGCCTTTGTAAACGCCGCGCGCGCTTTCTCGTACTTCTTCTCTTCCAGGTTCAGTTCGCCCAGCTCTTCGTAATTTCCCGCTGAAGGATTGTCCAGAATCTGCACCTCCAGGGTCTGAATTCTCGACCTCCTCCCATATCCCTGAAATACCCCGCCCAAGAGTCGCGCGTCCGGTGCGACCTCCACCAGCAAATACGCGCTCGCCCCAATCGGCCCGCCGATCAGGATAATCCACAACCAATAGTTCTCGGGTCGCCGCTTCACAAAGTGCACAATCGCCATGATCTGCAGCAAGATGCCCCAGGGATAAAACAGGTGGCTCAGCCCAAACATGTCCGCCCTTCCGCTCTAGGTCCCATCACAATGCTGCTGAATTGCACTTCACTATAAGTCACCTGTCAATAGGAGTTGCGGTTCTCCCTCTCATGCATCGATGCGCCCCTTACCAGTCCCGTAATTCCGACGAGGTGCTATCATCTTTTCTGTTTTTTCCGGAGCTCCTATGTCACGTTTGCTGCTTTCCGCTGCCCTAGTCATCGGTCTGTCTTTATTTTCCGCTCCGACAGTTTCCGCCGCCGACACCAAGCCTCCCCTCCGCGTCGCTATTGCCGGCCTCGTTCACGGCCACGCCCAGGGATTTTTCTCCCACTCTCTCCACCGCGCCGACATCAAAATCGTCGCCATCGCCGAACCCGACCGCGCTCTCTTCGATCAATACGCTGCGCAATTTCACCTCGACTCTTCTCTCTATCACGCCGATCTTGATGAACTTCTTCGCACCACGCACCCGCAAGCTGTCCTCGTCTACACCTCCACCTACGATCACCGCAAAGTTGTTGAACTCTGCGCCCGCTACTCCGTTCCCGTAATGATGGAAAAACCGCTGTCCGTCTCTTACGAGGACGCGCAAGCCATCGCCCGCGCCGCTCGCTCCGCAAAAATTCAGGTTCTCGTCAATTACGAAACTTCCTGGTACCGCAGCAACCACGCCGCCCACGATCTCGTTCGTTCCGGCACAATCGGCGATATCCGAAAGGTCGTCGTCCACGACGGCCACGAAGGCCCGAAAGAAATCCACGTCGGTCCTGAATTCTTAGCATGGCTCACCGATGCAAAACTCAACGGCGCCGGCGCGCTCTTCGATTTCGGCTGCTACGGCGCCGATCTGATGACCTGGCTCATGAACGGCCAGCGCCCACTTACCGTCACAGCAGTTACGCAGCAGATCAAGCCTGACATTTACCCACACGTCGACGACGAAGCCACCATCGTCCTCACCTACGCCAAAGCGCAAGCCATCCTGCAGGCTTCGTGGAATTGGCCCTTCAGCCGAAAAGATATGGAAGTTTACGGCCGCACTGGCTCGATCATCACGATTGCTGCCAACGACATCAGCGTCCGCCTCCCGCACGAATCGCAGCCCGGCACTCGCACCGCCGCTCCAATTCCCGCTCCCTATGACGACTCGCTCACCTACCTCCGCGCTGTTCTCCTCGACGGAGCAAAACCCGACGCACTCTCTTCTCTTGAAACCAACGTAATCGTTACCGAAATTCTCGACGCCGCTCGCCGCTCCGCTTCCTCCGGCCG
>WNGN01003848.1_pt1 | contig 10243 bp, 7 predicted proteins | sample 5400561 | NCBI WGS metagenome assembly WNGN01 (sample SAMN13153379, study PRJNA577476) | soil metagenome | isolation source: 115 cm soil or saprolite under Garry oak tree replicate 2 | place: USA:California | collected 2016-06-15 | reverse complement strand
TCGTCACCACGTCGGAATTCGACTCCGTCAAGGCCCGCCTCCGCAACATCATGTTCTCGCGCAAGACCCAGGACAATCAGCCCGGCAAGCCCTCTCTGCGCACCAAGACCGAGCAGTCCAAGAAGCAGCCCACGGGCAACGATCCCAGCAGCACCGACGACGATCGCCCCACGCTCAAGCGCCGCCCCGATACGCAACCCTGATGTGCTAGAAACGCCTTTACCAAAAAAAAATCGCGGGCGGCCAATCGGCCGCCCGTTCTCTTTAGTGCTTAGCCGCGGTTAGACACGTGGCTCGGTCGTAGGCCCCTGAGATGAATTTGGGTGACCCGTCCTCGGTCTTGGAGGGCGGGCTTTTTTCTTTGCTTTCTTTAGATGGGCTGCCGCTACAATCGTCGCTGGTGCTCTAAATCACCGCCAGAACGTGTCGAACCCACCAACCGGATGCGCCACCAAGTCTCCAGGGGCATCGCACGGCTCTTCGTGATCGCTCTGGTCGGCTTGCGGCGGGCAACTCGACACAGTAGTCAAGCTGCTAACAATCTGTCCCGTAGTTTGGCTGACGACCACGTACTGCCCCGGAGAGCGCGCTGACAGCTCGATGATGCGCACCTTCGCCGATTGCAAGTCTTTCGCGGCCTCCACGGGCGTGAATCCGCCATCCGCGTCTTTTCTCAGAATGTCGTAGGGTAGAGAAATAATCTGCATGGGTACCGCCCCCTGGCGCAAAATACCGCACTGCGGAAATCCCGCAATCAGGTAAACCCATCAATTTTGCCTCGGGTCTTTCCCTTACCCGGTTTAAGTACGGAAAGTCGCCGCGGTAAGCAGCGCCAGGAAGATGAGCGGTTTTATTCCTACTGGGTTCCCGGCCCCTACTGGGTTCTAGGCCTTGTCGAGCTGATTTTCCCGGATTGGTTTTGATCCTAAGCGGGTCCAAGAAATGTTCGATTGTGGGCGGAAACAAGTGTTATCTCGTGATGGGGTGAAGCTGGCCAGTGGATTTCGATTCGAATGATTGTGAAAAGCGTTGAACGGTATCGGTTGGCGATCCACAGAGGCAAAACCCACACCCAGCCACCCGCCATTGGACTATCGGGGATCTTAGACTTGGCTCATTAGTTTTACGGCATCATGGACCTTATATATTACTAATCATATGTTACTAATCTGCGCTGACGCGCCAAGTAGTCAATAGAAATCGTGCTAGAATCCGCGGACGGAAACAATATTCATGCGATTTCCAATTTCTGTTTACACTGAAGACCCCGAGCAGACCGGCTTTGCCGAATGGCATGAGGTTTGGTATTCGTTTGATTCCAAAGCGGAAGCGTACATCCTCATCGAAAAGCACGGTTGGTGGGACAGCGAAAACCGGCAATCGCGTTTCAAAGCGCTAGTGCTTGGCGAACCATTGAAATCAGAAGACGCGGCCAGCACGGCTATGGACGCTAGGCTCCGGTGGCTTGTAGAAAAGGGATGGATTCACAAGTTCACAACAAAGTTTGAGCCTCATACCGGCCGGTTTGTTCCGACAAGAATCTCCTAACGGCGCTCAAGATGGCCTGGGATACGAACCTCAACGGCACACACTTGGCGATTGCCGCCTACAATGGCACGCCGCTCCGGGTAGTTGCTGGACCTGGTACAGGTAAGACTTTCGCATTGATGCGTCGTGTAGCTCGCCTTTTGGAGCAGGGAGTGCAGCCCAGTCGAATCCTAGCGGTGACATTCACTCGAACAGCGGCCAATGATCTGGTTGAAAAGCTTGCGGTACTCGGTGTAGCAGGAGCGCAAGACGTTGCGGCCAAGACGTTGCATTCGTTGAGTTTTCGATTGTTGAGCAGAGCGGCTGTTTTTCAGGCTCTCGGACGAACTGCTCGACCCCTGATGGACCACGAGCGCAACAATTTAGTTTGCGACCTTCAGGCTCAATTTGGAGGAAAGGACTCAGTAAACGACCTTATCGAAGCTTTTGAAGCATATTGGGCGCGCCTTCAGCACCACCAACCCGGCTTCCCCGCAGACCTAACTGAGCAAGCCTTTGTGTACGCACTTCATGACTGGCTAATTTTCCACCGCGCAATGCTTGTGGGAGAGGTGGTTCCCTTGGCCCTGGATTTCATTCGTCAGAATCCAGTTCACCCAGATATCCCACGATACGACCATATTGTTGTCGATGAGTATCAAGACCTGAATCGTGCGGACCAAGCTCTAGTCGACGCATTAGGCACAATGGCATCAGTAACCGTGATTGGTGATGAAGACCAGTCAATCTACAGTTTCAGGCACGCGCATCCGGAAGGTATCGTTGAATATCCACAGACGCATGCGAATACTCACGACGAAATCCTCACCGAATGCCGACGGTGCCCCCAGCGCATCGTGCGAATTGCAGGTTCCCTGATAGGCCACAATCAGCGGTTAGCGCCAAAGGCTCTCGACCCCTTTCCGGCTAACGGACAAGGTCAAGTTCATGTAGTGCAACATAGTTCCGTTCAAGAAGAAATTGACACGATTTCCCTGTTCATCGATTTCTATCTCGCGAATCACGCCGGATTGCCTGCGGGTGAAGTACTGGTCCTGGCCAACCGTCGAATCATAGGGAATGCAATCCGGGACACATTGAACGGTCTGGCGCAACAAAATCATCGCACGTGGTCAGCGCAAAGCTTCTATTTTGAGGACGCGCTCAAACCTAGAGATGCCGCGGAGGGTTTTTCACTCTTAACTCTGCTCTTGGACCGTGACGACCGTGCCGCGTTGCGGTATTGGCTAGGGGCCGATGCGCCCGATTGTCGGCGTCGTCCCTATTCGCGGCTCAGACAACATTGCAATCAGTCGGGCCAATCACCTCGCGCCGCGCTGCAAGCACTCGCCGCCGGGACTTTGAATATTCCATATACAGGGCCACTCGCCGCTCGGTTCAACGAGCTAGAACAGCGCCTCGCCGCACTACCTGGGCTGGACACTGCGCATTTGATTGATGCTCTATTTCCTGACGGCAATCAAAATGTTGCTCCGGTTCGACAGGCTGCCCTTATCGTTGCGCCGAACGCACAGACTTCGAAAGAGCTCCTTGATGAATTGCGCGTCGCGATTATTCAGCCGGAGCTTCCCGGAACACAAGGTAATGCAGTTCGCATCATGAGTTTGCATAAATCGAAAGGGCTAACCGCCCGGCTAGTCGTAGTGGCCGGCTGCATCTCGGGCATCATTCCAACGATCAACTCGCGAGCCTCACTCCAAGAACAAAATCGCCAGTGGCAGGAGCAGCGACGGCTTTTCTTTGTGGGGCTTACGCGGAGTACCGAAACACTCGTCTTAAGCAGCGCAGTACGGATGCCAGCTCCGGCGGCCTTTCAGATGGGAATGGCTGTGGTTGCCATCAGCTATGGAAATGCAATCTTACAAGCGAGTCCTTTCCTCGCTGAACTCGGGCCGGACGCTCCTAATGCAATCAGTGGAGCCGCGTGGCGTGTCCTGCTCGGCTTCTGAGGAGTAGAGAAAAATTAAAGCTTTTGTCGACACCTGCATCTCTTCGTCGGGAATTGTGACCGATCTATATTCGCGGCAGGCCCAACTTGTCTATTTATCGAACGCAAACTCACTTCAGCACGTAACATTCGGCCGCGTTAGCGTATTACAAAGGGCATCCCGAAGTCCGGAATCGACGATCATTTCACGTCGGATCTCAACCATCTGTCTTCGAGGAAGTTCCTTCGCATGAAGGTTGCACAGCCAGTGCAGCACATCCGTTGGCGTAATGTGGCATGGACCATCCTGAGTCTCTTTACGAGGGTCTGGCACAGGAATCCCCTGTAGACCGAGCATTGCAAAAATATACTGTGACGTAAGTAGGTTGCGCACAGCCCGCTTTGTGCTATTCGCTCCTTCTTGGAAATAGACAGCACAACCCAAACCAAACTGCTGCTCAGCTACATGCCACCAGGACATTGACTGTCGCCCCGGCCAACTTAATATGTCCTCAAAGGCGTCACGAGCAGCGCCATAATTTCGAGCACCGAAGTAAGCCCAGCCTAGAGAGACCAACGCGGTACGCATAACGTAGGCTTCCTTCTGCTCCTTAGCCAGCTTTACAGCGTCTTTTGAATCGTTCACGCGGCACGACATTATTGCCCGTCTCCGGGCGTAAACTATGTACGGCTCACTGCTACAACGACGCCATCGAGGAATGCTACTCTCGAACTCACCAAATCTGACTGCCGCTGCGTCCCGATATCCGCCGCTCATTAATACGCTTCCCGAGTAGAGCAACCAGACAGGATCATGCGGAATCCTGCTTCCAGCCAGCCAGGTCACACCCGTGGAGCCGGTCTGATAAGCCAGTATGGCGCCCAATTGGGAACCTGTTAGCGCGTTGAGTTGAAAAATCACGTGCTTGCGCTGGTCCTCAGGCCGCTCCCGACGGGCCCACTCCCTTAAGAACACATTCCTATCAAGGTTTCCCTCAAGAAACGGATTGATGCATGTTTGGTCAAAGGCCGTCGTTGAGAGCTTTCCTGCATCTAATAGTTGACGGCCCGCCGTGTCAGCATAGTCCTGCAGTTTCTTTCGATGACAACTTTTCTTGTGAACAGGTACAACGCAGTCAATCGGAAACGGCTCTCCGTCTAATAGCTCCTTCAAATCGTTCTTTCGCCAAATATGGTGAGCCTCTAAATCCGACCACAGGTTAATGTACCTCACACACCAAGCGCACCAGCAGGAGTGATGGTCAGAGAGAGACAACGTCTCGCGACGGAATGATCGCGGTCGCCAACGCCCACAAAGATAAGGTGAAGCTTACCTTTTCCCACGGGGCGAGCCTCCCAGATCCTGACAAGCTCTTCAACGCGGGCCTCGAAGGCAACGCGTGGCGAGCGATCGATTTTTTCGAGGGCGACAAGATTAATGAGCGTGCTCTAAAAAATCTCGTCCGTGCCGCCGTTGATTACAATCAGATCAAATTAAAGAGGAAAGCGCCTGCGGGTACTCGAGCGAAAGCACATAAAAGTAAAAAGTGATGAAACTCCAGCTTTTTCTCACTAATTCTCTTGAAACTCAGGAAACTCAGGGACAGACGAAATATTTTTTCATATAATACCTCAGGATCCGCTCCTATGCCCCCTCTCAACTTGCACTCATCCGCATCTTTCCGGTCAGTGTTGTGGCCTGGCTTGTTCCTCGCTGTCGTTTTGTCGTGCGCATCGTGTGGTGGAGGTGGGGGAGGAGGCGGGACGCCCCCTCCAATCCAGCTCGCCTTAGTTGTTTCTCCGAGTGCAGCTACCATTTATCCGAGTAGCAGTTTCACGGTTCTGGTGACGGCGAGCACAAATTCATCTTCTCAACCATCGCTGACCTCGGTGACTCTGCCTGCAGGCATTACGACAACAGCGTCGTTTCCACTCGACATACCGAGCGCTGGAGTGTCCATTCACTTTCAGACCTCGTCGGGCATTGCGGCAGGGAGTTATACTCTGACCTTTTCGGGCAGCGTTGGCAGCATATCCTCTACCGCAAACCTAGTCGCAACCGTGCAAACCAGCACTCCTCCGTCCTTCTTCTTCCCGACGCCTTTGTTTTCTGAGGTTGCTGTACCCTTTGGCGGCTCCAGTCAAGTTCAAGTCACCACATTGGCCACTCCACCGGCTTCGTATGACGTGCAACTTTCGCTGAGCGGACTTCCTCCCGGGACCAGCGCAACGATCAATCCTTCCATCATCACTGTGGGACAATCAGCCAAGATTACGATCACGGCAGCCAGCACCGCCCCGTTTGCTCAGAACGTATCCATAACGCTGACGGGAACTCCCGGCGCGCCGGTACCATCCGCAAGTCTCGGGTTTTTGCTGGACGTTACTCCAAAGCCCGGCTCCCTTCCGAACAATCGTACAGATTACGTTGCGACAGAAGCCACACCTTATGCGGCAGTCTATGACCCCACGCACCGATTAATTTTCGCCAGCAATGACTCGTGGAACAGGGTCGAGGTGATCTCGTCTACCACGCACACCTTACTAAAACGGATTTCCATTCCGGAACCAAGAGGCATAGACATTACGCAGGACCACTCGAAAGTTTGGGTTGCCACTGGCTCTCGGCAGGTGTTTTCGATCGACACCACCAGCCTTGGGGTTTCCCGCTATCTCCTGCCACTGGGGAGCGGCTCCTACTGGGAAGGCAGCCAGCTGTTCGTACTCTCGGATGGATCGATGATGATTGTTACAACGGCAGGTCAATTCACGGGTCAATTCGGAATTGCGATATGGAATCCGGCAACGAATGCCATCACCTTTCCGACGATTCCTTTCCCCCTCGACAACACAATCTATAATCGTTCCGGCGATGGGAAGCGCGCTTATCTCTTCAACAATCACACGGGTGGCGGAGTGATGTACTACGATGTTGCGAGCCAGACTTTCAGCGCCATGACGACGCTGAACGTAGCGGGTTTCAGTTCGGCCGTCAATTTAGATGGATCGCGCTTCGTTTTGTGCAGTGACATCGGATACGTCTACGACGGCAGTTTCAACCAAGTGGCACAGGTTCCCTTCTGCGGCGTTGGACCGGCGCCATTTTATGAGGGTGGAGCGGTTTTCAGCCCTGACGGGAAATTCATCTATGAAGAATTCCTTGGGGGTATTCCGCTGATACTAAAAATCGATGCGAGCAGCTTCAACCTGGTGAGCACAGCTCCTGCTATGCCGATGATACCAGTCATGACGGAGTTGTCTCCCCCTTATTACGTGCCGAACCCTTTTGCAGTCGATGACACCGGCATGGTATTTGGCATTGAATTCTGGGGAATCGCATTTGACGATTCCGCGTACCTGGAGAATTATTCTTCGGCGCAGCCCGGAACTCCCTTTTTCATGCAACACATGGACCCATACTTCGGTTCAATGGGCGGGGGAACAACCTCAGGTGGCTTTGGCAATGCGTTCTCGATCACTCCAGACGTTTGGTACGGTGCAGCGCGGGGCACTGCGTCGCTCGGTTCCAGTGGGACTCTGTCCATCACATCCCCGCCATCCAACACGCCTGGCCCGGTAAATATCATGATGCTCTTTCCCGACGGGATTGAAGTGTTTGACCCGCTCTTCTTTTCCTATGGCCCGTATCTTCAATACCCGCTTGTGTCCGGGGGGCCGCCACAGGGAAATGTGGCCGGGCAGGTCGCAGGCTATGGCATGCCAGGAGACAATATCACTGGGACGTTTTTTGTTGGTAGTGCTACGGCGTCAGTGGCGCCACCAGGTCCTTTTGGGCTCCCATTCGCCGGTACTCCCTATCCGAACAAGGTCCTTAGCTATACCGTTCCGCCTGGTTCGCCAGGTTGGGCGGACCTAAAACTTGCAACACCGGACGGGGCCTCCACTCTCTCGCACGCTTTCTTGTATGCAAAAAGCCTGACCGATTACGCTTCAACCGACACCTTTACCGCCGTCTTGTACGATCAGGCGCGCCAGCAATTGTATCTATCCGCTGGAGACCACATTGATGTGTTTTCTTTGCAGTCGAACACTTTCACCGCGAAGTGGAATCCTCCAGCCACGGGAAGTGCCAAGCAATTTACAGGATTGGCATTGACACCTGACGGGAGCTTACTGTTGGCGGCTGATCTCTTGGACGGTTCGCTTGCAGTGCTTAGCCCCGACAATCCGGGGACGAGTTACGTCATTCCGATTACCCCCGTCCAGACCGGTAATCCTGGTTGTAACATTGGGCCTCTCTACGTTGCGGGACTGGTGAATAAGACGGCAGCAGTCCAGACCGGCGGTCTACCCAGCAGCCGTGGTGGTTGCCCACCCTACGGCACGGTCTTCCTGGTTGACCTTACCACGCACTCCGTGTCACAGCTCTTGCCTTCCCCATTTTCCATTGCTCTTTCTGCGACTAACGACGGTTCCAAGTTGGCGTTTAATGGCTCGGGCATCTGCGTTTACGATGCCCTGGCCAAGAACTCGACTTGCAGTAGTTCCGCTCAACCCAGTAGTGCGGCAATCTCCGGAGACGGCCATGCGGTAGCGGCGGAATTCGTCCTCGCAGACAGTGTTGCCAACGTGATCGGCCGCGTCGCTCGTCCAGCGGTCTACTACAGTGCACTGGATTCCGACCCGGCCCATACCCCGCTTCTTGAGCCGAAACTCAACGATTCCGGAAGTTTGTACTACATCGCGTTTCCGAACTTCATCGACATTGTGGACTTCCGGCAAGGTATGTTGCGGATGCGCTTCTCCTTAAGCGAGACGATATCGAATACAGCAACGCCGATTGCGATCGATCCAAGTGGCCGGTATCTGTATCTGATCACCGGGAGTGGATTGACCATTATCAATCTGGGGGAAGCCCCGCTTTCGATCGGCTGGCTCAGCGCCGCAACGGCATCTCCTGGTACGCAGATTACGGTAAGAGGAAGCGGCTTCAACACATCTACGACGGCAACAGTCGGTGGCCAAATCGCGAGTGTCGCCCTCATCGATCCCAATACTCTGACGCTAACAGTGCCAGCGCTCAGCACCGGACCAACCACCATAACGTTCTCAAACAGCGACGGACAGACTTACACGGCTATCGGCCTTTTGACCATCCCGTAGGAAGATAGACAATTTGACTAGAGCGTATTGCATAACCTAGCTAAGTCATTGATTCTATTGGGACGAAATTGGGTTATGCAACAGCTTCTAAGCACCGGATGCCGCAAAAACCAAAGCTGGGAGCACGTGCGCCACGTTCCCGCGGGCCGAGGAAAAAACTCGCATGGGAAGCGGCTTGCGCGGAACCATCTCGTCGCGGTTGGCGCGTAGAGTCTCGTTTTGAGCTTACATCACTGCCCGTGCAAGGTAGCGTTCAGGGCAGTTTTCCCTACAAATTCCCAACCCACAACCCAACCCACACTTTGATATGTCTTATATGACTTGCGCGGCGTTTGGCAGTCCCCGCGTGTCTTGTAACTTGTTGTAAAACCTATTCACGCAGCGCTGTCACGGCAGAGGTCGCGGGTTCGAGTTTCGTCGTCCCCGCCATTCCTTCCAAGCACTTGCGGAAAGTTTGGCTTCCGGCGTGGGAACAAGAAGCAACAATAAGCAGAATCACTTCCCTCCCCCCGCCACAGCGGTTGAGTCCGCTCTGGCAAAATCATTTTGACAGCTACGCACTCGCTCTCTACAGCGTCATCAATGCGGATGTGGTCGCTGCCGATGGGCGTCTAGCTGGCGACGAACCCCTCAGAAAATCAAGACCTGTTCTTGAGCGTGGGCGTCGGCAACGGCACCTTCGGAGTCGCTTGAATAACGTTTCCACGAGGTCGGTTCTGTGCTGGGCCGCGCTGTGTTCTACGCGGCGGCAAAAGCGCAAGAGGTGCTGCACTTTTGGGGCGAGTTCGCCGCAGTCAGCCCCGACGAACTGGTCACCGAGGGCGGTTCTTTTTATCTTCCGGATGACGTCCCCGTGTTTCGAATCGCTGTTTCCTATTCATAGGCAGGCGCAGGAGTTAGCAACATCCAACGACACGAGCAGCCGCGGAACCAAAACGTGCTGCCCTAGGAGGTTTACCTACCCGGAGTTTCCTGTACTCACCGGATTGAAGGATTAGGCGTTGCTTCCTAGGCTGGCGTAGGTTTGCATTCAAAGTTCTTACACTCTGGTGACGAACGGCAATGCGCTCCAGGGTACGAACGAATAGCAAGCAATCGAGGTGCAAAGATGAGTCGTGAATTTTGCCCTGCGCGTATCCTGCATTTGATCGTCGTTGCGCTGATTATTCTTGGAATTGCGGAAGCTCGCGCACAAAGCCCGGAGAGCAGTTCGCGTCCCCCGAAGCAAGCCGAAAGGATGCAGTCCAAGCAGAATGTTCCCGCCCCGAATACGCCATCCGACGCTGCCAATGCAAAATCGACTTACGTCATTGGGCCCGGCGACCTACTTGCCATCAATGTACTGCACGAGCCGGAGGTTTCCGAGAAGGTGCCGGTGCGTATGGACGGCAAGATCACCATGCCACTGGTTGGGGAGATACAAGCCAGTGGGATGATGCCGGATAGCTTGCAAGCGGCCATTGCTGAAAAACTCCACGAATTCATCAAGGATGCGGAGGTCACGGTGGTCGTGGAGGAGATGAAAAGCCGGCAGTTCAGCGTCATGGGCGAAGTCCAGCATCCTGGATCATTTCCATTGCTGAGACCTACGCGCGTGCTGGATGCGTTGGCACAGGCAGGAGGATTCCGCGACTTTGCCAGAGT
>WNGN01007081.1_pt1 | contig 10244 bp, 8 predicted proteins | sample 5400561 | NCBI WGS metagenome assembly WNGN01 (sample SAMN13153379, study PRJNA577476) | soil metagenome | isolation source: 115 cm soil or saprolite under Garry oak tree replicate 2 | place: USA:California | collected 2016-06-15 | reverse complement strand
TCGATGGATTTCATTCAGATCGGGGGCCAGTCCGTTACCGCGCGCCTCGCCGGGTGAACGATTCTTGCCTCACGCCGCCGGGAAGCTGACGGTGTGGCCTTCCGCCTGGCGGCGCGTCGTTGCCGGCGCTCGGATCCGGAAGCCCATCCGCCTCGCATACCGGTGCATGATCCCGAGGATGTATCGGCCCCCGATCCGTGCCGTGGCGACGATCAGCGCCCTCGTTGGCGCAGGGAGCCGCGTGAGCTGCCACAGATCCGTGTCGATTTCCAGGAGGACGTGGCGCCACGCGCGGTAGGCGACGTTGAAACGGGACTCGTCGATCATCTCGTCGATGTTGTAGAACTCCTCGCCCCGCAACACGCCGATCGGAACGAAGGTGAGCGGCGCCGTGATGTAGTGGCCGTCCGGGATCTGCTCCATCCGGTCAAGGAGGTCCACCGTCATCCACGCATCCTCCGGAGTCTCACCCGGCAGGCCGAGGATGATCGTGAACGCGGGATACCAATAATTGCGGTTCAGAATCTGCGTGCCCTGCACGACGATGTCCGGCCATTCCTCGGCAGTGAACGGAGCGGCCTTCCGATGCAGGACCGCCCGGGAGAGCGTGGGGCTCCCCGTCTCGATTCCGCTCTGGATGCCGACCCACTTGCCGGGGCCCGCGCGCACGATGTCCGAAATGCCTCGGATGAGCCCCGGGTTCGTGACCGCGGCGCTGACGGTCCCGTGCGTGGGGTAACAATGAGCGACGCCGGGCTGGGCCATGACGTACCGGAAGAGGTCCTTGACTGCGTCCTCGTTTGGCTCCATCGTCTTCCAGTTCTCGAGGTTGTACAGGAAGATGTCATCCGAGTGGAGTTGGATCGACGATTCTCCGACCTTCGTGTTCATGGCGATTTCGTCGCCGATGTAGTCGAAGGGGAAATACCGGGGGCGGCGCAGCGTGACTTCGCAGAACTCGCACCCACGGCCGCATCCCCGCATCACCTCGTTCATCGCGTGCATCGTCGGACCGAGGATTTTCGGGATTTGGTCGACCGTCGGGGCGGTCGCGTTGGTGAAGCGCATGACCGGGGGCGCATGATCGTTCACGATTCGATCGAAAATCTCCGGGACGAGGTGGTCGACCTCCCCGTGGACGATGTGGTCGATGCCAAGGGATGCCTGCATTTCCGGGCGATAGTCGAAGTGCCAGGCGCCCGGCCCCCCGAGGACCACCTTGTACTTTCGGTTGGGTCGCTGGACGCGCTGGACAAGCTCGAGGAACATCGCCTTCGTGAACGGCGTGAGGACTCCGCCCATCGTGAAGGACATGCTGACGGGACCGAGGCCGAGGGGATCCATGGGGCTCAGTCCGACCACCTCCGTCTCGTCATCGATGTATCGGTCGATGTTCCGAGGGTCCGCGATGACGACCGCGTCGCGTCCGTATGCGCGGACGAGGGACGCCTCGACTTTTCGCAGGCCGTACGGCACCCGGATGGGCCGCCCCTCCGCATCGAGCTTCGGCGGGTCTGCAAGGATGCGAAACACGAGGCGGGAGTGCCAGTAGTCCGTCGGAATGCAGCTGAAGAACGTGGCCAGGGGGACGTTGCGGTAGTCCGTCATCAACGTGTAGTCGGCGGCGAGCACAAACTTCGCCATTCGTTCCCCCTACCTTGTTCCCCCGAGCGATGCGTATGGTCTGGTTGAGCAATCCCTCTGGACAGGCGAGGCCCTGAATGGGTTCCCACCGTTAGATATAGATTCCGTTCCGCCCGATGGGACTTCGCGAAGTGACGAAGTCGAAAGGGTTATCTCCGACACGCCTCTCGACCGCGCGGGGCCCGGAAGATGGATGTCGGCCAGAAGGCGCCTGACTTCACGGTGTTGAGCGACGAAGGAAAGCCCGTCACCCTCTCGAAGGAGCTCGGCCGGGGGCCCTTGGTCTTGTCGTTCTACGTTTGGGATTTCACGAACGTGTGCCAGGGCCAGCTCTGCGCGATGCGCGACTCGATGGGAGATCTCCAGAAGTGGGGCGCGAAGGTCTTCGGGATCAGCACGGACAGCCACCACAGCCATCGGGTCTTCAAACAGCAAAATCAGCTCAACTATCCGTTGCTCAGTGACTGGAACAAGACGGTCAGCACGGCGTACGGGGTGCTCTACGAGCACTTCGGCAGTTTCGGGCTTCAAGGCGTGACGAAACGCTCCGTCTTCGTCCTGGACGCGAACGGCATCATTCGGTACAAGTGGGTCACCGAGGATCCGAAAGTCCCACCCGACCACCCGCGTATCCTCGAAGAAGTCAGGAAGCTCGCGACGTGAGGCCAAGGTATGCACGGACCTGGTCCGCGGTCTTTACTTCTGGTATCTCCGAGGCAGGGGTGGTGCCGCCGTCCGAGGCGCCCGTATTCACCAGGACGACCCGGTCCTCAGGCCCGATCGTGCCATCGTCGTAGAAACGTCGGAGTCCGGCGAGGGTGGCCGCGCCCTCCAAGCCGGCGCTGATTCCTTCGAGGACAGCGAGATTCAATGCCGCGACCTTCATCGCTGCGTCCGAAACTGCGACGGCCGCGCCTCGAGTGTCGCGAATCGCCCGGAGCACGATCCGGTCGGCGAGGGTCGCCGGGACTCGAAGGCCGGCTGCATCGGTCTGCGGCATCGGCCATGGCTCCGCCGTCTCCCGGCCCGCCTTCCAGGCTCTCACGAGCGGCGCACAACCCTCGGCCTGGATGACCCCGAACCGCGGCCATGTGTCCTCGTACCAACCGAGCTCTCGGAGTTCGTGTAGCGCCTTCCACATCCCGACGATTCCGGTCCCCCCTCCCGTTGGGAAGAGGATCCAGTCCGGCATGCCACCCAGTGCCTCCCAGATCTCCAAGAGCATCGTCTTCTTCCCCTCGATCCGATAAGGCTCCCGCAATGTCGCGAGACTGAACAGATCCGTCGCGGACGCGAGCTCGCTCACGATCCGCCCGGCGTCCGCGATGTCTTCGTCGACCCGGAGGACCTCCGCTCCGAATGCGGTTGCCTCGCGTGCCTGATGCGGAGGACCGTCGCTCGCCATGATCACGATTGCACGGGCCCCGTAGGTCGCGGCATACGCCGCCAACGCGGCCCCAGCGTTGCCCGCGGTCGGGACCGCGAGAGTCGTCGCTCCCAGGGCGCACGCCATCGGGACCGCGACCGCCATGCCGCGCGCTTTGAACGTCCGCGTCGGGTTGAGTCCTTCGTCCTTGACGTACAGCGCGCCGATCTTCAGGCGCGCGACGCGGCCCCCGGAGCCGATGCGCTCGAGTCGATGGAGAGGCGTTCCTCCTTCGCCGCGCGATCGAATCTCCGCGGGCTCGAGAGGGAGGAGCGGTGCATACCGCCAGAGATCTTTCCTCGGCAACAGGTCCTGCGTTCGGAGGTCCTTCCAATCGTATCGGGCGAAAAGCGGGGAACCGCAGTCGCACGTGTTGATCAACCGCAACGGATGGTGCTTTGCGCACGCGGTGCATTCGAGGAAGGCGGGGCGCACGCCGCGGTCATCTCGGCGAAGACCCTTACGCTTTGTCCCGCGATGGCTTTATCCGCGATGCCGTGTTCGACAGATTTGATGGAAACCACCGCTCGCTCGTTCGACCTGCGCGATGCGCATGATCGCATGACCGCGGCGATGGGCGCTCGAGGCCGGGTGCTCGTCGCCTTCTCCGGTGGCGTCGACAGCGGTCTGGTCGCGCGGGTGGCCCACGACGCGCTCGGGGACGACGCGCTCGCCGTGCTTGCGGACGCGGAATCCCTCGCGCGTTGGGAACTCGCAGAGGCCGTTTCGGAAGCCCGGGAGATAGGAATTCGCCTCGAGACCGTTCGCGTCTCCGAGCTCGCCAACGACCGGTACGTGGCGAACCCGACGAACCGATGCTACTTCTGTCGCCAGGAACTTGGCGCGGCATTGAAGCCGTTGGCCGCCGAGCTCGGGTTCCATGCCATCGCGGACGGCGTGAACGTCTCGGACCTGGGGGACTACCGCCCGGGAATCCAAGCGATGAACGAGGCGGGTTTCTGGCATCCGTTGGTCGAGTTCGGTTTCACGAAGGCCGACGTCCGAGCGCTCGCTCGGGAGCTGCACCTCAGCTTCTTCGACAAACCGAGCAACGCGTGTCTGTCCTCTCGAATCGCGTACGGCGAGGTGATCACGATGGAAAAGCTACAGCGTGTCGAGGCAGCGGAAGGAGCGATTCGTGCCTTGGGCTTCCGGGTCGTGCGCGTGCGCGCCCACGACGGGGTCGCGCGGATCGAGGTGCCGCGAGAGGATCTTCCGCGAATGTCCGAGACCGCGATGGCCGAGAGAGTAGTGGAGGCGGTTCGCAAGGCCGGGTTCGTGTACGTGACGGTCGACCTTCGCGGATACCGTAGCGGCTCGATGAACGAGGATCTCCGGTGAATTGCGCACCGGTCGGGATCCCCGGCTGACTCACCGGACCAGAAGGCCGGTCCCGAACATCAGGACCATGCCGATCACGATTCCGACGAAGACGAGCTTGCTGGACTCCGGCGTGGAAGTCACCTTGACGAGTTCGACGATCACGTAGAGCAACGCGCCCGCGGCAGCCGAGAAAAACAGGGTCCCGAGCGCAGGGGAGTAGGCGAGGGACCCGATCATGCTGCCGAGGATGGTCGGGGAGCCCGCGAGGAATCCCAGGAGGAGCGGGTCCCGTGCACCCCGGTTGGTGGATGCGATCGGACCGGAGATTCCCAGCCCCTCGGTGGAATTGTGGAGGGCGAACCCGATGACGAGGAGGTTCGTGAGGCCGAACACCCCCGCGGCATAGGCCGCTCCGATCGCGAGTCCCTCCCCCAGGTTGTGAAGTCCGATTCCCAAGGCGATCATTTGGGCCGTGAAGAGTTTCGCGCTGACGATCGGTTTCGATGGCGTGTCCGATGGCGCCGCCGGGGTTTGCGATGCCATCTTCCTCCGCCGGATGTGGGTAATCGCCACGGGTCCGAGCAGGCCCAGCCCTAGGCCCAACGCGAACAGCGCCGGCGTGCTCCCGGCCGCCGCCGAGAGTTCGACCCCCTCATGCGTGACCTCGGCGAACAGAAACAGCAGGATGCCGGCCGAGAAACTCACGAGCGCGGTCCTCCATCCAACCGAGAGCCGCTTGAAGATCCACAACGGAGCCAGACCGATGTAGACCGGCACCAGCCCTGCGATGAGACCGAGAAACCCGGCGTAGAGTACATCGGTCAACGAGGCACCCGTTTCGCTGCTTGTATAACGCTGTTATGGATAACTATTGGGTGGGTTCGAACGCCAAGAAACGCCCTCGCGTCGCGCGATCGATCAAGGAGGCGCTACGGGTTGATCTTGATGACCTTCGTCGGGCAGGCGGTCTCGCAGGCCATGCAGTCGATGCAGTCCGACTCTCGGATCATGTCGGACTTGTCACATCGATATTTGTCCCACTCTTCGCCGCCTTTCTCGATGATCTTGTCGTTCCCCGTGCCCTTCTTGCCGGGAGCCAGAAGCCACTCGAACACGTCGACCGGACAGACGTCCATGCAGACGCCGTCGGCGACGCAGCCATCGAAGTCGACGGCGACGTGGAGACCGTGGATTCCGAGTTTCGTTGGATACGGGGTCCCGTTGGCATCGAGCCGCTCGACGCCGTCGGCGAAGACCTTGTGGTCGAAGTGGGTCCCGGTCTCGGGGTATTCGTCCGGCTTGTTCATGAAGTCGGGGTCGATTGGTTTCGCGGCGAAGTCCACTTCACGAGACATCTGCTTGCCTCCTAGGCTGGTCGCCCGGCCGTGAGACAACGACCGGGCGGAAGCTTGTTATACACCCCCCCTTTTTGACCTTTCCGGTTTAACTTTCATCGCACCGATGCGCGCGTGTTCCGGTCGATTCGGGCCCCCGATTTTCTCCCGGCTTCGAAACCTATTTCGCTGTTATCCTCCGTGCCCCGTTTTGTGGCAAAAGGTCTCGGACTTCGGACGCGCGCGGTCCACGGCCGTCATCGGAAGCGGCGCGGTCCGATCGTGACGCCCATCTACGCGAGTTCCACATGGGCTCTCGAATCGGCGCGCCAAGGCGCGGAATTCGCGGCTGCGACGGCGCCCGAGGCCTACTACACGAGGTGGGGCAATCCCACAATCCGCGAACTGGAGGAGACGCTCGCGGACCTCGAGGGCGGCGCTCGTGCCCTCGCGACCGGATCCGGGATGGGCGCGATCGCGTCGGCAATCCTCGCCTGCGTGGACGCGGGCGATCACGTCGTCGCGGGAGCGAGCCTCTATGCCGCGACCACGGAGATTTTCACACGTCTCCTTCCTCGGTTCGGTGTGTCGACGAGTTTCGTCGACCCTCGGAAGCCCGGGGCCTGGAAGGAGGCCGTGCGGAGCGACACGCGGTTGGTCTACATTGAGACTCCGGCGAACCCCACGATGATGATCACGGATGTCCGCGAGGCGGTCGATGCCGCGAAGTCGGTGCGAGCGACCACCCTTGCAGACAACACGTTTGCATCGCCCATCAACCAACATCCCCTCGAGCTCGGGGTCGACGCGGCCCTTCACAGTGCGACGAAGTACCTCAGCGGACACAGCGACGTCGTCGCGGGCGCCATCATCATGGCGACCCATCGATTGTTCGATCGCATCTGGTTCACGTACAAGATGTTGGGACCGGCGCTCGGGCCGTTCGAGGCGTTCCTCGTTCGACGTGGGCTCAAGACGCTCCCCATTCGCATGCATGTCCAGGGCGCGAGCGCCCAGGCGCTCGCGGAATCCCTGGAGAGCCTCCGAGCCGTACGGGTCGTCCACTATCCCGGCCTCAAGTCGTTCCCACAACATGCCCTTGCGCGCAAGCAGATGTCCGGCTTCGGCGCGATGTTGAGTTTCGAGCTGAACGGAGGCCATCGCGCGGGCAGACGGTTCGTGGAGTCCGTCAAGGTCGCGACGCTCGCCGTCAGCCTGGGCGGGACGGAAACCTTGGTGCAGCACCCCGCGTCGATGACCCACGGTCCTTTGACGCAGTCGGAGCGAATGACGAGCGGGATTGGCGAAGGGCTCGTGCGAGTGAGTGTCGGGCTCGAGGAGACGGATGACCTGATCGAGGACTTCGATCAAGCGATTCGCAAGGCCTCGCACTAGCACTCGGCGCAACGGGGCCAGTGCGGCGAACGCGTCAGGGTGCCGATGTCAAGGGTTCACACCGAGTTGGCTGGCGAGCGCGCGGAGCTCCTCCTCTTTCTTCCGGAGTTTCTCCTCGCGGTCCAGCAGGTCCATGGCCTTCTTCTGGATGATCTTCACGCGACTCTCGACGTCCTTCTTCCACTCTTCCATGGCCGCTGTCGTCGGGCCTCCGGATTTCTCCGCATCGGCAATGCTCCCACGCAGCCGATCGATCTCGGCCTGGAGCTTCGCGACCTTGGAGTCGAGAGTGGCCTGGTCCGCTTCAAGGGCTCGCTCTTTCCCTTCGAGGACTTCCGCCCGGGTGTCGAGGGATTTCTCCTGCCCTTCGATCGTGGCGACGCGAGCTCGGATTTTCACCGGAGGTTCTTGTTCACCTCCGACTGCATTTCGTCGGCCTGAGCCCGGATCTTGTCTGCCTCGCGCTTCGTCGATTCCGCTTCCTCTCGGGTGGTCTTCGCGGTTCGACGGTCTTCCTCGGTGGCGCCGCGCTGGTCGTCGATTTCCTTGCGGAGCTTTTCGAGACCCCGCATCCCGTCCCGGACCTCGGCGTCGCGTGCGACGAGGGTCGCCTCCCGTGCCGCCAGGCTCTTCTCGGACGCCTTTGCGGCCTCTTCGCGGCCGCGAAGATCGTGCTCCTTCTTGGTGAGGTCCTCCATGAGGTTGTCCGCGCGTTGTAGTTCCGTCGCGAGCGCCTGTTCTTTCGTTGAGGCCTGGGCCACTTTGGTTTCGAGGGAGGCCGTCCGCGATTCCAGATCTTTCTGGCGCATCGTCAGCTGGTCCGACGACGTGGTGATTCGCGCGGTCTCTTGGTCCAAGGCCGTTTTTCGGGAGCGCAACTCCGCTTGTAGCGCCGCGGTATCCCTCTCCGCGGCCGCAACCTTCGACTGCCGCGTCTCGAGATCTTTGGCGGCCGTAGCAATCTCCATGTCTTTCACCGCCAACTTCCGCGAGGCTTCCTGCAACTGGGCCAGGTGACCCTGCGCGTCGCGCTCCGCCTTCTCGGCTTCGGCCCTGCGACTCTCCAAGCGCCCCTGTTGAGCGGCGAGGTCGGCGGTCTGGCGCTTTGCCGCGCGTTCCGCCTCTTCAGCCACGAGCGCCCGGCGCTGGGACTCCGCGACGAGCCGCTCGGTCTGCTGGGCTTGTTGCGCGGCCGCATCCCGTGTCGCCTCGAGTTGCTTCAGCTCCTCGGTTCTTCGGGCGGACCAGGTGGAGCGGTCCGATTCGAACGACTGGCGGGCGCGAAGCAGCTCGTCTTCCTTCGTCTTGAGCTCCGCGAGACGGGCCTCCGATCGTCGCCAGGCCGCCTCCGCCTCCGCGCTTTTGGCGGATTGGGCTTTCGCCTCGGCATCGAGTTTGGATCGTTCGACTTCCAGCTGGGCCGAAGACGCACGAACGCTGCGATCCCGGCCCTCGAGCTCTTCCGTTCTCTTCGCGAGCTCGCCGGCGCGAGATTCCGACGACGCGCTGAATTGAGCTTGCTGCGACTTCAGGCTCGTCTGAAGGGACTCCCACTCGCGGCGTTTCTCCGTCGCCTCCGACTCGAATCGACCCACGGTCTGTTCGAGCTGGGTCCCTCGGTCGTTCAGGTCCTGCTCCCGCCGGATGAGGGCCATGGCCTGCGCGGACATCTCGGTCAGGTGAGCTTCAGCCTGACGTTCTTTTGACTCGAGCTCTCGTCCGCGGGCCTCGAGCTCTTGCTCTTCGGCTCGGAGCTCCGCCTCGCGCGCGGTGAGCGCCCGTTCTCGGACCGACATCTCCTTCGCCTTGGCCCCGAGAGTCTCCTGGAGGGCCGACGAGTCCCGTTCGATCCGCTCCCGCTCCGCCTGCAGTTCGGACTCCTTGGCCGCCACGGATTGCCGCATGCCCTCCGCTTCGCTGCGAACCCGCGCGGCTTCCGACTCGTATCGGTCTTTGAGCTGCGCGAGTTCGAGCTGCTGGGATTCGAGCTGTTTCGCCGCCGCCTGGAGGTCGGCACGTTCCTGCTGAAGTCGCTGGTCGTTCTGACGGAGAGACACCTCCGTCCCCGCGATTCGGCTCTCTCGTTCCTCGAGTTCGCGGTGTTTCGCTCCGAGGGTGTCGGCCCTCGAGTGGAGTTGAGTCTCGGTCTCCTGGAATCGCTGGGTCTGCGCCGTCCGCGCCTTCTCGAACTCGGCCTGTTTCGAATTCAGCTCGGTTTCGAATTGCTTCAACGCCTCCGTCCGCTTGCTGAGTTCGATCGCTTCGTGCGCGGCCTCTTCCCGAAGGGCCCGTTCGCGCGACTCGATCTCGAGGAATCGCTGTTCGGCCTCTTTCGTCGCGTGTTCGGCGCTCGCCTGCACCTGCGACGCGGACCGACCGGCCTCCTCGACGGCCTTCTCGCGGCGCTTGAGGTCCTCGTCGCTTCGGGCGACCCAGTCGACGTCGGTCCGGACCTTTTCTTCCTTTTCTTCAAGGTCGACTTCGCGCGCCTCAATCCGCATTACCCGGTCGGCCCATGAGGCACGCGCCGAAGCGGCCTCCTGCTCGAACGCGTCTCGCTGGTCCTTGAGCAACGCTTGCTCGGACTGCAAGGTCGTCTGCCAGGTCCGTCTCTCCTCGGCCGCCTTCGTCTCCTCGCCCCGCAATCGAACCGCCTCTTCCTCGAGTTCTTTGGCGCGGCTCGCGAGATCGGCCTTTCGGGCATCGAGGTCGCTCCGGACCTTGTCGGACTTCGCTGCCTCGATTTCGAGGGACTCCTCCCGACCCGTCAGTTCCGCGAAACGCCGGGCGTTTTCGTCCGCCTGGGTGCGCATGGCCTCTTCCTTCTCTCGGAGGGATTGTTCGCGGGCCTCGAGCTCGATCTCCCGGGACAGGATGGCCTGACTCCTTTCGCTGTGCGCGGCATCGAGAGTGTCCTTCTCCTGAGCCAAGCGAAGCTGACTCTCGCCGACATTCTTGGCTTGACCGTCCAGGTCGTCCCGACGTCGGCGCGCCTCTTCGTCCTGCTGGTTCTTGCGCTCCTCGAATTCTCTTCGATCGGACTCGAACGCCCCGCGCGCTTCCTCGAGGACCACGCGGTCCTCGTTGACCGCGATCTCGCGGCTGGTCAGCTCCTGCTCGCG
>WNGN01010306.1_pt1 | contig 10245 bp, 12 predicted proteins | sample 5400561 | NCBI WGS metagenome assembly WNGN01 (sample SAMN13153379, study PRJNA577476) | soil metagenome | isolation source: 115 cm soil or saprolite under Garry oak tree replicate 2 | place: USA:California | collected 2016-06-15 | reverse complement strand
CCACATCAGGTGCATCCTAAGCTCAGCCCACACCCACATTTCCCCTCGCCTGCTGCCGGCTGCCCAGTACTGTCCATCGTGACTGATTGCCACGGCCCAGATGGCGCCGAAGGTCGACGTCCAGGCGCACTCCTCGAGCCTTGCCCCGGACAGTGTGGTATCCTGCATCTCGACGTCTTGCAAATATGCGCTGCGCAGCAAAAGATGCGACAAGTCGAGACCACGCAGATGCCCGCGAAGCTCTCGCAGCAGCGCGAGCAGATTCGCCGGTCCATACCCCTGAGCGGAGTCTTCCCGCTCGCGAAGCTCGCTGAGTCGTGCAAGGAGTTGCTCCTCGAGCGCGGAGCGCCTCGGGTAGGAGCTGCGCAGGCCCGCCAGAATGGGGACGAGAAGGAGGCGCTGTTGGGTCTGCCGTACATATTCCTTGCTGGAAGCCAGTTCCAAACCGTGCTCGACCAGATGTAAGCATCGGCCCTGCTTGATCTCACTGATCACCTCCGCAATGAGCCGTGCCGCCACGTATTCCATCACGACCGAGTGCAGCGTGAAGCTCCCCTGGGACTGGCCCGGCTCAATCAGTGAGCGGCGGCGTAAGCTCTCGACCGCTTCTAGCACCTGAGCGCGTGGTAGGGGTGTGCCCAGCACCGAAAGCCACCCCAGCAGATTCTGCGGCTCGCGTAAGATTGCCAGCCACAGCAACACGCTTTGCTCCGTGTTGGAGAGGCGGGCGTACTGCTCATCGAGCAGCGTGCGCACCCCACCAAAGACCACCTCACCTTGCTCCAGGAAAGGGGCAATCTGGCCATCGAAGAGCTCCACGATGGTTCTCGCTACGATTTTGAGCGCCAGGGGATTGCCGGCATATACTTCGATCAGCCGCAGTTGCTCTGAAGTGCTGCCTGCGACCCCCTTTTCGGCCAGCAACTGATGGCACGCCTCGGTATCCAGCCGGGCGAGGCGCAAGGTCCGCACGGGAGCCCGGTTGCCTTCCAGCGGAACGAGGTCTGCCGGTTTCTCCCGGCTGGTCAGCAGCCAGCAACTCTGATGCTCGGTTTCCGCTACCCGGCGCAGCACCCGCGCGAAGCCCTCATATTCGGCACGCATGCGGCCGCTCTCCTCCCCTTCCTGCAGGAACGACTCTAGATTGTCGTAGACCAGCAGGACCCGCCGGCTGCGCAAGCAGTCCAACAGCAGGTTCTGGCGGCTTTCCAGGCTGGAAGATGCGTCGCGCAGTGCCTGGGGAGCCAGGACCTGCAGGCAGCTATCCAGCAACGCCTCGCAGCTCGGGACATCGCGCAGGGAGCGCCAGATGACGACCTCGAAGTCCTGCGCCACGCGGTGCATCACCTGCGTCGCCAGCGCCGACTTGCCAATGCCCCCCTGACCCAGCACGCTGACCACCCGGCAGCGCTCCTCGATTAACCACTGCGAGAGCAGGTCCAGTTCCCACGTGCGCCCATAGAAGCTCGTGATGGCAAGTGCGTCACCCCAATCCAGGCGAGGCCCGCCCTTGGAAGGAGAAGCGAGAGCGTCAACAGCCTCGCTGATAGCCTCTCCTGGCTGGGATGCCACGGAAGCCTCCGTATCGGGCAGCAGCCCACCAAGCCAGGTTTCATCCAGGAGCACCCTCTGGCAGGCCGCGTGCCAGAGCGCACGCACCTCCTCTGCCTCACGCCCTGCGGGGAAAGCCTGGCGCTCGATGGCGAGGACCACGAACTGTTTGAGGTGATCGACATTCGGATAGGTGAGGCCTCCCTCCCAATCGATCACGGCGCGGCGCCTGACGCCAAGCATCTCAGCTAATTCGGTTTGCGTCAGCCCCATAGTAGTGCGCACGGTCAGCATCAGCTGCCCAAAGGCATAATCTCTCTCGCGATACGAGGACCCCTTCATGGACGTTCCCTTTTCGTCTCCTTCTCACATGTGCTGCGATGTGAAGGAATGTGCGGTGCAAACGTATCGCGATGTCCGGTGACTTCGCGTCCGCTGCTTAGTATACTACAAAACAGAAGCCTCCTCGTACCCTGTCGCAGGAGAGAAGTGAGGAGCCTCACGGCAGCAAACCGCGCCTCTTGGGCTGCGCAAGGACGAGAGGCGCGTAATGAAAGGGCCAAAAAAGCCGGACACCGCCCTGGCGGGTGAGTGCGTCTGGATCAGCATCCTGAACGTGTGTCCGATCCCGTCTTCACAGCTTTGATCGGTTCAGACGAGTTTCAGTTTGTCAATACATCACATATACATTCTAACAGAGAGGGTGACGCTATGCCAATGATCGATATCTACGCCGTTGCTGGTACGTTTGCCGATACGAAGCAACTGGCAATTGATGCGGCCACTACAGTGAAAACGATCGAGGGAGTGCCTAATATCCCGATGTTCCGTCAAAACACCGCCGCATTCGTGCATGAGTTGCCAGAAGGCACACTCGCAAATGTAGATAGTGACGAAAACTATGTACGCGTGCAGGTACTTACAAATGAGGGTGCCCTGGACCGTAACAAACAGGTAGCCGTTGTCGAACAGCTTACGAAGCTCGTGAGCACTGCTGCCGGTGACGAAACACTGAAAGAACGCACGTGGGTGCTCTTAACAGAAGCGAAAGAAGGTGGCTGGGGCTTATGGGGTCACGCTCATACCAATGAAGAGCTTGTAACTGCTGCCCGCAATGAAATTGCAAAGCTTAAAGGTGAGGAGTAAGTTATGGCAACGTAACGCCAAGCATCAAGCTATTCAGCACTTCCGACAAACAAAATAACAGCAAGTAACGGCATCGAGTATGCCTATCGAGAGGTCGGCACAAGCTCGGTGCCGCTTGTCCTACTGCAGCACTTCAGAGGGAACCTCGATAACTGGGATCCAGCACTTATAGACGATCTCTCAGCAAAGCATCGTGTTATAACGTTCAACAATACAGGAGTTGGATCATCATCCGGTTCGACGCCCCCGACTATTTATGAGATGTCCAGGGACGCTATAGCCTTTGCTGAAGCACTTGGGCTCGAACAAGTTGACCTTCTAGGATATTCAATTGGAAGCTTTATAGCACAGGAGGTTACGCTCGCAAGGCCAGCGTTAGTCCGAAAGATGGTATTAGCAGCGTCAGCTCCAAAAGGTGCACCAGTAATGCACGGCTGGGCAGCGTGGGTAATTGAAGCGGTCGGCAGCCAAGAAAGAACACCACCGGATAAGTATATCAGTGTGTTTTTCACAAAAAGTAAAGAAACTAGTGATGCGGGGGCGGCTGCCCTTAAGCGAATGTTCACACGTGAGGAGCACGACACGCCAACAAGCTGACAGACTAAATCTGCTCAGTACGACGCAGTATGTGAATGGGGCATCCCTAACTATTCGCTTTTGCAGCGTCTCGAAGCGATAGAAATGCCAGTGTTTGTAGCAAACGGAGATAGTGATCCGATGATCTTGCCTAAGTTCTCATACGTATTGGCGGCATTGATTCCTGATGCAAGAATGAAGATCTATCCTGACTCAGCTCACGGATTTCTTTTTCAGCATCACACAGAGTTTGCGGCTGACGTACACTCCTTCTTAGACTAGCGTCCCATACTGTAGAACTGACCGATGGGAAACATGTCGGCGGGGCAACGATTCTGACGCGTAACCATGAGGGGTTGATTAAACATATCCAGCTCTACCATAGCACCTTGCCAATGGTCATAGAATTTCCCCGTGAACTGGCAAAGCGTCTGGAGGCGGAAAGTAGATCAGGCTTTCCTTCATGAGGAACGATAAAGGAACGCTCTGCGCGCGAGCCGTCACGCTGTGCACTATCAGATGCCATTGAGGAGCGAGACCCATGATCGACCAGATTCAGCTAGAACCCGAGGCGCAAGTCTTTGCAGGGGCGGCGGCCCGTTCACCTTGGCTGTTCACGCTTGGCCCCCACCAGGGACGGCTCGCTCTCGATGAGATGCAATCTGGCACAGTGAGCAAGCCTCCGGTCGACATGGAAGACCTGATTATCACAGATGGTCCCAGCGCGCAGGTGGCGCTGCGCATTCTGCGGCCCCAGCACGTGCAGACGCCGCTTCCGGTCATCGTGTATATCCATGGTGTCGGGTGGGTCTTCGGCAGCGTGCTGACGCATGACCGGCTGGTGCGCGAACTCGCGGTCGGAGCCGGTGCCGCCATCGTGTTCCCGGTGTACCCCCTCTGTCCGGAGGTGAGATACCTGACAGCCCTCGAGGAGTGCTACATGGTGGCACGGTGGGTCGAGAGATTCGGGCAGGAACATGGCCTGGATACCGAGCGTCTCGCCGTGGCTGGTGACAGCGTGGGGGGCAACATGGCGACAGTGATCACACTCTTGTCCAGAGAGCGCGGGGAGCCGAACATCCGGCTGCAACTGCTGTTCTACCCGGTCACCGACGCAGCCTTCGACACGGAGTCCTACCGTCAGTTCGCCCAAGGGTATCACCTGCGGCGCGATGCCATGATGTGGTGCTGGGAGCAGTATACGCGCCATCCGGGCGAGCGCAACGAGATCACCGCCTCGCCACTGAGAGCGAGCAGAGAGCAGTTACAAGGGCTTCCCCCGGCGCTTATCATCACCGCCGAGGCTGACGTGCTGCGCGATGAGGGGGAAGCATACGCCAACAAGTTGCGACAGGCGGGGGTGCGCGTTACGGCCGCGCGCTTTGGGGGCACTATTCACGACTTCGTCATGTTGAACGCCCTGGCCCACACAGCAGCGACGCGTGGAGCAATCGCGCTTGCGACGGCCTGGCTGCGTGAGGGCTTCTCAACTCAGTTCGCCTAAGCGCTTTGCGCTACAACCAGCGTCAGAATTGGAACGCGGCGCTCATTGTCACAGGTAGTGCAAGTACTTTAGAAAAGGAAGAGCTGCGGTGCAGCTCAAGAAACGAAAAAAGGAGAACAGTTATGGGCATTTTTGCGTCAAAACGCACTTCAAACAAAGCGAACATTGTCTTCGTCCACGGTTTCTGGGCCGATGGATCCGGGTGGAGCAAAGTGATCCCGACGCTGCAGGCACAGGGCCATTTTGTCGTCGCCGGGCAACATGCACACACCTCTCTGGCTGATGATGTGGCCGCGACGCGTCAACTGCTCGCGGAGTTGGAGGGACCGACGCTGCTAGTTGGCCACTCCTATGGCGGCTTCGTCATCTCTGAGGCAGCCAATGATGCACCGGGAGTGGTGGGCTTGGTTTATATCTCGGCCTTCATCCTTGATGAAGGGGAGACACTGCTCAGTTCCGGCGCAGACTTTCCACCCCTGGAAGTCTTCGGACATCTGCTCGTCACCGGGCAAGGGTATGCCTGGATCGATCCCGATGTCTTCCCCCAGAACTTCGCGAACGACCTTGACCCGGTGGAAGCACGAGCGCTGGCGGTCACTCAGGTACCCCCCAATGCGAGTATCTTCGAGACGAGAGCCGGACGGCCAGCGTGGAAGTCCCTGCCCTCGTGGTCGCTGTTTGGTTCCGAGGATCGTATGATCCATCCCGATCAGCACCGCTGGATGGCGCAGCGCAGCAAAGCAACGACGCGTGAGATTTCGGCTAGCCATGTCCCGTTTCTCTCGCATCCGGACGAGGTTGCTCACATCATCCTGCAAGCAGCGAACACGGTCGTCCCTGCCTGATGGAGCGCAGCAACCTTCGCCACTGGTGGTGGGGGGAGAGGGACAGGGCACATGCTGTCACTCTCTTATGCAGAGCTCGTTCGATGAGCAGAGAGAAGTGAACAGTATCCCCTTGCCTTATCGCCTTGTGATACAATCAAACGGTTTAGGTAGCTATACCCTAGTAAATCAAGGGACTATTGTCGGTATGCTCTCAGATCAAGAGACACTCAAGGCTTACCAGGATGAATTTATGACGTTTGCTGAATATCTCAAGAGCATATGGGAGTAAGTAACCAGGAGGTATGGGTGGCACCATAGCTGAAGCAGGGGTCGTAGGGTGCATTTGATAAAAAATATCTTTGCCATTCCAGAATCACCGAGAAGGTGATGACTACCGGGTAATCTTACCGGTGGTGTGTTACTAACAGAATGCCCCCGCAAATTTTTTGGCCTGCAGGAAGGTCACAGCATACCTGTGTCTTTCCCCTGGAACCGGTCAAGCGGATGTCATCCCTTCATGATAGGGTCAGATCTTTGGTGAGGCAAGCCGGATGTATGGACAAACATACGTTGGATTACTTTATTCATGAGGCTAGTACCCTGTCAAGAGCAAGATTGCCGGTAAGTCAATTCGATCGGTCGTTCATTATGTCCGTCAACAAGCATCAATTTCCCGTAGGGAAATGTGTCCTCACGGTGTTTTTGCAACGTGTCCATCTTCTATGGTATGCTCTTGGTGTATCGTTAAGAACGAGCTATGCGATGAGTTTAAGAGTGACATCTTTTTCTATAGAACGAGGAGGTGATTATGCTTCTCAAAACACAGGCCGCGACTGATCCTGAACAAATCGTGGCTTTCCACCCCTCTTCCGAGGTCGTCGAACGGGCATACGAGCTCATCAGGACTGAGCGTGAAGGCGCGCTCACCGAAGAGGAACGCCAGGAGCTCGAGAGTTATGTGGTCATTGAGTATCTGATGGAGCTAGTCAAACTTGAGGCCCAGCGACAATTGAGACCCCAGGCGTCCTGAGGCCATGACCAGGAAACCCTCCGTCCACGAACGCTTACGGCGTCAGGTGCAAGAGCGTGCGCAAGGACGCTGTGAATACTGCCTCATCCACGAATCGGATATGTACTATCCGCACGAAGCAGACCATGTGATTGCTGAAAAACACGGTGGAGCGACATCAGCTGATAATCTGGCATGGGCCTGCTTTTATTGTAACCGTTTCAAAGGCACAGACCTTGCTTCCGTCGACCCAACCTCGCAGAAAGCCGTCTTCCTCTTCAATCCACGTGAGCAGCGATGGAATCGCCATTTTCGCCTTAACGGTGGTCGTATCGAGGGCATTACCTCCAGTGGTCGCGCTACTGCCGCGCTTCTTCATCTCAATGACGCTGAACGTGTGGCCTATCGGCTTGGGCTGATTGATCTTGGGCACTATCCTGCCCGGTAAGAGCAAGCACGACCGAGGGGTCAGACTCGATCGCCAATCTTAGCAGGAATGCCGCATTGCCTCACGAAAAACCCTTTTCGTATTTGTTCTGGTGGAGCCGGTTGCCGCTAAAGATGTTGTGCCGTGCGAACGGTTCCGGGATCTCGCGCACCAGGCGCACTCGCAGAGAGGCACCGTCTGGATTAAAAGCTTATCCGAAAACCGGTAGAAACGTGGTAACATAGAAGGAAAAAGTAGAAGAGGAATGAAGCATGGCAAGAACCAAAGCGTGGGAAGTGAGCGATGAAGTGTGGGAGCGGATCCGCCCGCTGATCCCAGCAGCGCCGTCGCATGCCAAGGGGGGACGGCGGAGAATGGATGATCGCAAGGCCTTCGAGGCCATCGTGTATGTGCTGCGCACGGGCATCGGGGTGGAATGCGTTAGCGCGTGAACTGGGAGCCAGCTCAACGGTGCATGATCGCTTTCAGGACTGGGAACGAGCAGGCTTTTTCAAGGCAGTCTGGCAGGCCGGGCTGAGCGAGTCTGACGACCTAACAGGCATCCAATGGGAGTGGCAAGCGGTAGATGGAGTGATGACGAAACCAAACGCAGTCTCTTGACGGATGGTGTTGGAATTCCTCTGGCACTGGTCGTGGATGGAGCCAATCGTCATGATGTCCGTTTGCTCAGTGCCACCCTCGACGGGTTGGTGATCAGCCGCCCCGAGCCAATTCCAGAGCAGCCGCAGCACCTCTGTTGAGATGCTGCCTACGACTCCACTCCGGTGTACCAGGAACTGGTCGCACGCCACTATCAGCCCCACGTTCGCAGTCGAGGGGAAGAGAAACGAGAGAAAGCGTTCACTCCTGGCTATCGAGCTCGTCGGTGGGTGGTGGAACGAAGCCATTCCTGGCTCAATCGCTCGCGCCATCTCCTCGTTCGGTGGGAGAAGAAGGTGGAGAATTATCTCGCTTTCCTTCATCTGGCTTGTGCTCAACTCATCTTTGCTAAGGTACTGGTTTTCGGATAAGCTTTTAGCGATGGTCACGCCGGACCTGTGGGAGGAAATCATGGTGTTCCTGAGCCCGCTCTTCTGGGCACTTCTTGCGTCATACGTCGTTCATATCCTTGACGAGACCCTTCTGAACGGCGGGTTTGTACAGTGGATCGTAGACAACTTCTGGCCGACCTATACCATGCGGATGTTCTTTTGGTTTAACGCAGGAGCCATTGCTGCGATTGCGACCAGCAACCTGCTCTTTGACAATCTTGGTGGTCATTGGGTTATCCTGCCACTCATCTTTTTGGCTGGATTCGTCACCCATGCAGCTACCGTCCACGTGTATTGGAGCATTCGACGCAACACCTACTCGCCGGGCTTGCTCACGAGTCTGCTCTATGTGATCGTCTTCTATCTCTTGATCAGATATGGCCTCGGCTCTCATCTCATTTCCGGCTTCGACTTCGCCATCGGAACGGTGGTGGGCATTGCCACTGTGGGTGCGTTCTTGACCGTGGGACCAACAGCCCTCTTTCCTCGACTCATGAGGCCTCGTCACGGACTGACTTAGGTGCAAAGGGAGCAGAGCTCTCATCACGTGCAAGGGAGCACGCTTGCGCATCCATAGGCGTGTGCTCGGAGTCGGGCACGGGTACTACGCTTCCGCAGAACAGACCCGTATGAGGTATCATGAACGCGATACGGAGGTCTCATACGAGCGAGTGCCGCTCTAAGAAGCAAGGAAGCAACCTCGCAACTCACGAGTCTGCGCTTTCGCATCACGAAAGAAAAAAACTGAAAGACGAAGACGGTCCTGATGAGAAACAGACCAACCAGCTCCTTGCTCAACCGAACAACTCATCGATGCGTTGATCTGCTTGCAGGACAGGGGCGAACAGGTCACCCATACGACTAATCCGTTCGAGTACTATCTGCGGCGAGAGCGAAGCAGGGGTTATGGTGCCAGCATCCAGTTCCAGTTCCTCCCAGGTGAGCGGCGTAGAAACCGTTGGATGATCTGGGTGAGCACGCAAGGTATAGGGTGTCGCCGTGTTGCGTCCAAGGCTGTTCTGCGCATAATCGACCTTCACACAACCTTCCAGGTGTGTCGCACCACGGGCAGGTGCAATCAGGTCGGGATACTTCGACGCGAGCTCATTCCCCATCGCTTTGACCCACCCTCGGACACGTTCGAAGGTGTAGCCGGGTGCGAGTGGCACAAAAATGTGCAGTCCGCCTCCCCCGCTGGTTTTGGGATATCCCCTGACTCCTGCTTGTTCCAATGCATCGTGGAGCCGCAGTGCCGCTTCCCGCATGAGCTCGAACGAGGCGGTCGAGCCAGCATCAAGATCGAAGATGGCCAGGTCGGGCTGTGTGAGGTCCGGAGTGCGCGAACTCCACAGGTGGACTTCAATGGCTCCCTGGTTGGCGAACCAGAGCAGGCCCGCTGCCGTGTCGATCAAGGGCAACGGCACAGGATGGTTGACGGTCTTGGGTTGGTATGCCACTCGCCGGAGCCATTCGGGCGCATCAACTGGACAATCACGCAGGTAGTACGAGGTTTCCTCGACTCCCTGTGGGTACATGCGCAGCGTCACCGGGCGGTCCTTGAGATAGGGCAGCAAGACCGGCGCGATCTGCCGGTAATACTCCAGTACCTCACCCTTCGTGAACACTGTCTGAGGCCAATAGACCTTCTCCAGGTGCGTGACCTGGACCATCTGATTGCCCACGTGCCATGTTTCTGCTGAGGCATTCATTCTGGTGCCTTTTCTCCTCCTGTTCTGACTCTGACCGGTTGCAGATCTCTTACACTCGTGACCGAAAGGCTTGCTCACACGAGGAAGGATGAGAGACGTCACTCTTGCTATTGTACCATTGGCTCGCTCTCTCCTGGATCATGTGACGAGGGAGAGATGCGCCTTCCATCCTTGCACCTTGGTGGCTTGTTTTGCAATACGCTATACTAGAACGGTAGAAAGGATATATCAGGTGTCAAGGTGGGGCGGTGAAAGGACTTCAGATGAAGATGACTGCATGAGTGGACCTATGCGGTTCTCACATATGCAACGCGCACTATCGACTGACATGAGAAGAAGGGATCTATTCGATGGAATTTGCCAACCTTGCACGAACCTTTGAGGAACTAGAACGCACCAGTTCCCGTCTCAGCTTGATCGAACTGGTCACCCAGCTGTTTCGCT
>WNGN01003842.1_pt1 | contig 10252 bp, 8 predicted proteins | sample 5400561 | NCBI WGS metagenome assembly WNGN01 (sample SAMN13153379, study PRJNA577476) | soil metagenome | isolation source: 115 cm soil or saprolite under Garry oak tree replicate 2 | place: USA:California | collected 2016-06-15 | reverse complement strand
CACTAAGGTTCTGGTGGGACTGCTGTTGGGCGGAAGTTCCGCCGGCGGTCAGGCCGTCAGCATCCGGTCGTACTCGTCCTCTGGTAGCCGCAGGTCGTTGCGGATCCGGTATCGGAGCCTGAGCAGGTCATCGAGTCCTGCGTAGCTGCCGTCCTGCTGCCGTCCGCCACCCTGCAGAATGAGCTCCACACCTGCGGTCGCCCAGTCCAGAGCACCGGCCAAGTCAGACTGCTCGACCAGCAACTCGGTGATCATGTCGCAGGCACGGGAATCGGACCTGCCCTCCGACCGCATCGTCTCGATCAGCGCATAGCCCTCGTCCGTGCTGCCCATCTGGAACAGCGCCCGACACAGCGACGCGCGCGGGTCGATGTCCACCGGCCCGCCGTCGGCGATCGCCTCGCGGAAGCCCTCAGCGGCGGCGCGCGGATCGTCGGCAAGCAGCCACTGCTCGCCTGCCCTGATGTACGCCTCGGCACGCGGCATCGACTCGGTCTGGATGCCGGTGGCTGCCAGAGTGGCCATCCGCTCGGCCGCCGACTTATGGTCGCCAGTAAGGGCCGCGTCGAATTCGATCGCATCGAATTCGTCACGACTCAGCACTGCCACGTCACCAACGTACCCATCAGCCAGCGACTTCCAACGCGGGGGTAAGGTCCGACGTGCCCGTTACCGCCTGGCACTTTCCAGCGCGTCCCAGAATCCGCGGCGCAGGGAATGGCGCACCTCGTCGTGGAGCAGCGAGTCAATCGGAAGCACCGACCCTTGCAGCAACCTCGCCTCAAGGTCAGACGGCATCCTCGGCTTGCGGGCGAGCACAGCCTCGAGCCACAGGCCGGGGGCGTCCCTGCCCACCGACTCGCCGAAGCTGTACCCCTCGCCGTGTGCCGCCTTGACGGCTTCGGACAGCGAGATGGCGACGGGCTGCGGCGCGCGGACGGCCGGCAGCGCGGAGATCGGCTGTGCCGCCTGGGCCAACGGGAGCGCGGAGGGCTGAGGCTGGGCCGGGTACTGCTGGAACGGTGGCGCGTTCCCGTAAGCCGGTTGGGCGTACGGCTCTCGTGCCCGCTGGTCCTGGTGTGCCGGTCCGGGCTGCCCCTGGAAGAAGGCCTGCTCGGGTGAGCCGTAGAGTTGCTGGGCTTGACCCCCTGCCGAGCCGGCGTCGTATCCCGCGGGACTACCGCCGGTGAACACGTTGCCGCGCTGATCGGGTGTGCGGTATCCGCTCGATCCCGCTCCGTTTGGTGCGCTCCCGTTGACCGCGCTGCCGTTGATCCCGTTGCCGCCAAGAGGTACGCCGTTGAGAGGCGCGCCGTTCTGAGCAGGGCCGTTCATACCCGTCCTGTTCGGGCCCGCGCTGATCGGGCCCGCGCTGCTCGGATCGCTGCCGCCAGGAGCGAAGCCATTCTGCGCGCCTACAATCTGGAAGCCGCTCACCGAGCCGCTGTAGCCCGAGCCGAGCGGCCTAGCGCCATTCTGGTAACCGTCTGCCGAGCCGTACTGTCCGGTGCTCTGCGGTGCCGGGCCGTGCTGCCCCGTGCCCTGCGGCCTAGAGTCGTGCTGGCCCGCGCTGTGCTGGCCGGCGCTGTGCTGGCCGGCGCTGTGCTGGCCGACGCTGTGCTGGCCCGTGCCTTGCGGCCTAGAGTCATGCTGGCCGGCGACGTGTTGGCTGACACTGTGCTGGCCAGAACCGGTCTGTCCCGGGCCATTCTGGTAGCCGCCCTGGAGCCCGCCCGGCGGCATCCCGTTGCTGGTCGGCCCGGCATGGTAGCTGCTCGGTATGGCAGTGGCTGGCAGGCCGCCCGCCCCAGGGCCGGGATAACCGCCTGGTGCCGAGCCGTTCTGGTAACTCCTGGCCGGGTATCCGGCCGAGGCGCCCCCCTGGCCCACCGCACCCTGGCCGGCCGCACCCTGGCCGGCCGCACCCTGGCCGGCCGCACCCTGGCCGGCCGCACCCTGGCCGGCCGCATCCTGATTGGCTGGACCCTGACCGGGCCGGTCCTGCTGGCTGCTCAAGCTCGCATGCTGAGGTCCGGCACCAGACGGGCCGGCGCCGTCCTGGTAGTTCGCCGCCAGGGCGGAGTTCTGGTAACCGGCCGGGCCTGCGCCGGTCTGCCCCACGCCGGTCTCGTAGCCGCCGTGCGCCTGTGCGCCGTTCGGTCCTGAGCCGCCCTGGTAGCCGGCCTGCGGCCCAGCGTTGTACGACGCGGCACCTTGCGAGTTGCCGACCGCGGCGGAGCCGCTGGCCGACCCGGCGGTATCCTGCGCCGCGGGACCGCTGGCCGAGCCGGCCTGGTAGCTGCCCGCCGCAGCGCCCGCTTGGGCCGTCGCGCCGTCCGCTGGTGCGCCGGGCGCGTACCCACGCTGGCCGGTTCGGCCGGTTCCGCTCGGTGCCTTACCGCCGTGCGCCGTGCCGTCGTGGTAAGCGCCACCCTGGCCAGGGCTGGCAGACGACGCCCCGCCCGGCGCCGCGTGCTGCCGCAAACCGGAGTCGTGGGCCGCGTGCTGCGGCGCGCCAGAGTCGTAGGCCGCGTGCTGCGGCACGCCGGACCCGTGCCCGCCGTACGGCGCCTGGCCTCCAGGCTGTGCCGTGCCGCCGGCCTGTCCGTCGGCCCCGGCAGGCTCGGCACCGCGCTGCGACGGCTGGCCGTCCGCCGCGGCCTGCGGACCAGCCTGCCCTGACGGCGCACCATCCTGGGCAACGGCACCGGCACCGTGATAGTCGTTCCCTCGCCCCGCCGCCGCGCTCGCGTACGGTTGCGCGGCCGAGCCGTAGTCGGAGCCGACCGGGGCCTGGTAGGCGCTACTCGGTGCGGGCAGCGCTGCCGCCGGAAGTCCGTGCCTGGTCGTCGCGCCGATCAGCGAGCCATTGCCGTCCGCCATCGCGTGAGCGCCGTAGCCGGCCGCCGCGTGCTGCTCCTCGGGTGCCACAGGCTCGGCGCCGCGGATCAGGTCGACGAACGGCCGGAGATGCACCCCCGAGATCTCCACGATGTCGTCGCACTCCTGGCGCAGCGGCTGCGGGATGGTCCAGCCCCCGTCCGACGCGATATGCAGGATGACGACGCGAAGTCCGAGATCCTGCACGTCAGAAACAATCTCGGCCAGGTGCTCGTCAGCGCTAGCGATGAACGCATCGGCGATCGCGCCGCTCTTCGCGAGGGTCACCAGGTCGCGCTGCAGCTGGCTCTCGATGCCCTCGCGCCTGCCCGGCCTGGTACTGACCAGCCGGAGCTTGAGGCCGGGCATCTCGGCCAGCGCGTCGTGCTCGGCTGTGCGGCGCCCTTCGGCGGTCTCATACCAGTAACAACGCAGGACAGGCAGTCCGGTCCTGTCCCTTGCCAGCCCGGCGAGCAGCTTGAGCAGTCCTGCGTGGTCCCACGACACGGAGTCGCGACGGCGCGTGCCATGAACGGCCATGGCGCCATCTGCAAGGGCATAGCCTGCATCGACGAACAGCGCACAGCGATCCACGCGACACCATCCTTTCCCCTGACGCGAGACGTTACCAGCGCCTAGCGGCCTTCGTGACCTATAGCGCAGATCACAGGCCTAGTAGGCCGGTCTGGCTAAGGGCGTGGTTGGCGTGCTGACGACAATTCGCTGACCCGATCGCGGCGCGGCGTTCCCAGCCGATTCGCGGGCTCGGCCTTCCGGCGCCGGACGCTAAGCGATGCCGAGGGAAATGCACCGATATGGCCGTACCGGATCGCCGGCGATGCCGGGCGCCGCGGCGGAGGAGTGCCCGCCGGGCACCGGGCTGCCTGCCGTTAGGCTCGATGACGTGAGCGACCGCGCCAAGCTGCTTGCCCAGATCCTGGCGAAGGCGGTGATCCACGGCGCCGTCACGCTGTCCTCGGGCCAGCAGGCCGACTGGTACGTGGATCTGCGCCGAGTGCTGCTCGACGGGGCAGCGGCACGCCTGGCCGGGCGGGTCATGCTCGATCTCACCGGCGGCCTGACCTTCGCGGCCGTCGGCGGCCTGACACTCGGGGCGGACCCCGTCGCGGCCGCGATGATGCATGCCGCGGCCGAGCAAGGCAGGCCGTTGAACGCGTTCATCGTGCGCAAGGAGGGTAAGGCGCACGGCCTGCAGCGCAGGATCGAGGGTCCAGATGTCGCTGGGCTGCCCGTGCTTGCCGTGGAGGACACCTCGACGACCGGCAAGTCGGTGCTGGCCGCAGTCGACGCGCTCACCGAGGCCGGCGCCGAGGTCGTAGGAGTCGCCGTCGTGGTCGACCGGGGCGCACGGCAGCTGATCGAAGAGCGCGGCCTGACCTACCTCGCCGCCTTCGACCTGACCGACCTCGGCCTGAGCTGATCGGCAGCGCGGCGACTTGGCCGCTACTCGGTCGGCCACGTCCGGAGCCGAACGACCGCGGCACCGATCGGTCGGAGCCGACCACGGCTCGGGCGCGACCGCGGCTCGGCCGTTCACGCGCGCCGAACCACCGCCCGAGCCGGCCACCGCCCGAGCCGGCCAGCACCCAGGCCGACCTCAGCCATCGGGCTGGCTGAGCTGACTACCCACGCGAACCAGCCACCTCCTGTGCCGTGCGCCGCCGGCGGGAGATACTAGGGAGGCACATCCGACCAGAGGGAGCGACGCGTCATGCCTATCGCGACACCTGAGATCTACGCGCAGATGCTCGACCGAGCGAAGGAGCACGGTTTCGCGTACCCGGCGATCAACGTGACGTCGAGCCAGACACTCAACGCCGCACTGCGGGGATTCGCCGACGCGGGCAGCGACGGCATCATCCAGGTCTCCACGGGCGGCGCCGAGTACCTGTCGGGATCGGTCAAGGACATGGTGACCGGCGCGGTCGCGCTGGCAGAGTACGCCAGCGTGGTCGGGGCCAGGTACCCGGTGCACGTGGCCCTGCACACCGACCACTGCCCCAAGGACAAGCTCGACGGCTACATGCGCCCGCTGGCCCAGATCTCCAAGGAGCGGGTCGCGCGCGGCGAGGAACCTCTCTTCCAGTCCCATATGTGGGACGGCTCGGCCGTGCCGCTCGCGGAGAACCTCGAGATCGCCGCCGATCTGCTCGCCAAGTGTGCCAGCGCCAAGATCGTGATGGAACTGGAGATCGGCGTGGTCGGCGGCGAGGAGGACGGCGTCACCGGCGAGATGAACGAGAAGCTCTACAGCACGCCGGACGACGCGTTGGCGACCGCCAAGGCGCTCGGGCTCGGCGAGCGCGGCCGGTACATGCTCGCGGCCACGTTCGGCAACGTGCACGGCGTATACAAGCCAGGACACGTCAAGCTCCGGCCCTCGATCTTGAAGGACATCCAGGACGCGGTCGGCGCCGCGCACGACAAGACCTCGCCATTCGACCTAGTCTTCCACGGCGGATCGGGATCCGAGCTCAGCCAGATACGCGAGGCCATCTCGTACGGCGTGGTCAAGATGAACGTCGACACCGACACCCAGTACGCGTTCACTCGACCGGTAGCCGGTCATATGTTTGCCAACTACGACGGCGTGCTGAAGGTCGACGGCGACGTCGGCAACAAGAAGGCCTACGACCCTCGGTCTTGGGGCAAGGCCGCGGAGGCGGGGATGGCCGCCCGCGTGGTTCACGCCTGCGAGGACCTGCTCTCGGCCGGCAAGCAGCTCGGCTGAGGCGGCGGGGGCGAGGGCTGGATCGGCACATCCGGGCCGAGAACCGGCCGGGACGGCGCCGCCTAGTCTCGTTTCGCCCAGTCCCGTCTCGGTGCTCAGGCCGCAGGATCCCGCAGCCGGGCGCTGCGGCCGAAGGCCGACCTGATCGACTCGATCACCTCGGCGGGCGCGCTTGTCAGCTCCCGCCAGGAGAAGTGGACGACCTCGAACCCTGCTGCGCGCAGTTCGGCGTCTCGCCGCAGTTGCTTGCGAGCGCGATCCGGATCCTCGTACTTGAACGCGCCGTCGGCCTCGGCGATCGTCCGCTGCGCGTCCCAGAGGAAGTCGACCCGGCCGATCGTATGACCGTTCCCGCTGATCCAGACTTGCAGCAGCGGCACGGGCAGCCCGCCGTCCCTAAAGGCCACGCGAGCGATCGACTCGAACGGCGACTCGGCTCGCGGATCGCTGAAGCCGACCACCCGCCTGGCCTTGCCGATGCCGGGCCACCGCGCGCAGTCCCACAGCACGCCGCCGAGCTCGGCCATGGAGGTCTGCTCGGAGTACAGCGCCGAGTCGGCCACCACCACGCCGGACGTGAACGGCAGGACCCTGGCTAGATCGATCACCGTCCGCGCGACCGAGGTAACCGGGATCCCGTTCTTGACGGATACGTGCGGCGGAGGCATCTGGGCGATACGCAGGCCGATACCGTTGCGGCGAGTCCGGCTCCCGGCCATTCCAGGCGGCCGGCTGACCGCGACGACGTTCGCAGGCGGCGGTTCGAGGAGAGCGAGCCCGTGCACGATCGCGGCGTCATGATGGCTTCCGACAGCCCCTTCGCCCGAGATGGCAACGGCCGCGGCCAGGCGCAGAACGCGTTCGGCGCGCTGATCACCTGCCGCCGACGCGGCCAGGTCGGCCCTGGCATAGACACCCCGGCCGAGCGGCAGCAGATCACCACGTCTGACGAGGCCCCGGACGCCGGTGCGCGAGACACCCGCGTCGCGCAGCTCGGCAGCGGTCGCAATACCAGCTAATCTTCGCGATTCCGGCAGCTGATCGAGTTTCATGGGAGTAAGGCTTGCAGGGCCGACTGACATACCATTACGTGGCGTCAATCTGGTGTCCGACTTGTGAGCTTTGCGGAGCCACAAGTAGTGATATGTCTCGTCGGCGGGGTGCGCGGAGCCCCAAGGCGTAGGCGGGATCACCAGCCGCGGGCGGGATCACAGCCCGCTGTCGGGAGCACCGGCCGTGCGGGCGGAGGCGGCGGTCTGACACCCCGCCGGCCCGAGCCGCCGGCCCGATCCGTCCGACACGCCGCCGGCGAGCCGCCGGCCCGATACCGACGCTCAGCTCGACCAGGGCGTCACATCGCCGTGGGCTGGGCGGCAGGATGGAACCATGACGCACCAGAACCTGTTCGCGAGCGCGACGCCGCCGCCGACGTATCTGCCCGAGAACGCCGAGGCAGCCGCGGCGCTGCGCGGTGGCGAGGATCCAGCCTCGGTTGCCGCCCGGTTCCCGTCGTTCTGCGCGGCCTGGGCGGAGCTGGCCTCGCAGGCGCTGGACAAAGACCCGGTCACGGCCTACGCGTACGCCAGGACCGGCTATCACCGCGGGCTTGACCAACTGCGCCGGGCGGGCTGGCGCGGCAACGGCCCCATTCCGTGGGAGCACGAGCCGAACCAGGGCTTCCTCCGCTCCCTCTACCTGCTCGGCGCCGCAGCGGCGGCGCTCGGCGAGGACGGCGAGGCCGCCAGGACCGACGATTTCCTCCGCGACTCCAGTCCTGCCGCCGCGGCCGCACTGTCGCAGCGCTGACCCGGGCGGCGCACCGCAGCCGACCCGCGCAGCCGACCCGCCCAGCCGACCCGCCCAGCCGACCCGCCCAGCCGACCCGCCGCTAGTCACCGCGCCCGCGGCCGCCGGCCCGGCGTCCCGTCCCCGGCGCAGCCGCTCGCTACCCTGTAGCCATGCCCGCCATCGTGATTGTTGGCGCCCAGTGGGGCGACGAGGGCAAGGGCAAGGCGACCGACTTGCTCGGCGACAGCGTGGACTACGTCGTCAGGTACCAGGGCGGGAACAACGCCGGGCACACCGTGGTCATCGGCGAGGAGAGCTACGCGCTGCACCTGCTGCCGTCGGGCGTCCTGTCCGAGCACGCGATCCCGGTCATCGGTAACGGCGTCGTCATCGACCCGGCCGTGCTGATCGCCGAGATCGAGGGGATCGAGGCGCGCGGCGTCTCCTGCGGCCGGCTGCTCATCTCCGCCAACGCGCACCTGGTCATGCCGCACCACGTGGCGCTGGACAAGGTTACCGAGCGCTACCTGGGCAATGCCAGGATCGGCACGACCGGCCGCGGCATCGGGCCGTCCTACGCCGATAAGGCGTCGCGGGTGGGGATCAGGGTCCAGGACCTGTTCGACAAGACCATCCTGCGTCAGAAGCTCGAGCTCGTGCTGCGGGAAAAGAACCAGGTGCTCACCAAGCTCTATAACCGGCGCGGCGTCGACGCCCAGGCGGTCTGCGAGGAGTACACCGGGTACGGCAAGCGGCTGGCGCGCTACATCGCGGACACCGGCCTGGTGCTGAACCAGGCGCTGGACGACGGCAAGGTCGTCCTGCTCGAGGGCGCCCAGGCGACTCTCCTCGACGTGGACCACGGCACCTACCCGTTCGTGACCTCGTCGTCGGCCACGGCCGGCGGCGCGTGCATCGGCGCGGGCGTCGGCCCGACCAGGATCACCAGGGTGCTCGGCATCCTGAAGGCCTACACGACCAGGGTCGGCGCGGGCCCGTTTCCTACCGAGCTGACCGACGAACAGGGCGAGTGGCTGCGCAAGGTCGGCGGGGAGTACGGCGTCACCACCGGCCGCGCTCGCCGGACCGGCTGGTTCGACGCCGTGATCGCCAAGTACGCCACCCGCGTGAACGGGATCACGGACTACTTCATCACCAAGCTCGACGTGCTGTCCGGGCTGGGGAAGGTCCCCGTCTGCGTCGGCTATGAGGTCGACGGCGTCGTGCACGGCGAGGTCCCGATGACCCAGACGGACTTCCATCACGCCAAGCCGGTATTCGAGTACCTGGACGGCTGGTGGGAGGACATCTCCCGCGCCAGGGAACTGTCCGACCTGCCGGCCAACGCCCGCGCCTACGTGCTCGCGCTGCAGGACATGATCGGCGCGCCGATCGCCGCCGTCGGCGTGGGCCCGCGCCGCAACCAGACCCTGCAGCTGCGCGAGCTGATCTGAGCGACCTGAGCGACCTGAGCGACCTGAGCGACCTGGGCGACCTGAGCGCCGACCGACCCGCCGCGGGCACGACCGGCCGCCGGAACGTTAGGCTCGCCGGGTGCGCGTTCTGCTACTTGGCTCAGGCGGTCGCGAGCACGCGCTGGCCCGCGCCCTAGCCGGCGACGCCGACGTGGCCGGCCTGCACGCCGCGCCGGGTAACCCCGGGATCGGCCAGCTCGCCGAGCTGCACGAGGTCACGCTCACCGACCCGGCCGACGTCACCGCGCTGGCCAGGAAGACCGCCGCCGACCTGGTCGTGGTCGGCCCGGAGGCGCCGCTGATGGCCGGCGTGGGCGACGCCCTGCGCGAGGCGGGGCTGCGCTGCTTCGGCCCCGACCGGGCCGCCGCCATGATCGAGGGCTCGAAGTCGGCCGCCAAGCAGATCATGCTCGCCGCCGGCATCCCGACCGCCGCCGCCCGCACCTGCCGCACGCGGGCCGAGGTCGGCGACGCGCTCGACGCCTTCGGCCCGCCCTACGTGGTCAAGGCGGACGGCCTGGCCGCGGGCAAGGGCGTCGTGGTCACCCGCGACCGCCAGGCCGCCGCCGAGCACGCCCGCTCCTGCGGCCAGGTCGTGATCGAGGACTTCCTGGCCGGCCCCGAGGTCTCGGTGTTCGCGGTCGCCGACGGCGTCAGGGCGGTGCCGCTGCTCCCGGCCCAGGACTTCAAGCGGGCCGGCGACGGCGACACCGGGCCGAACACCGGCGGGATGGGCGCCTACGCCCCGGTGCCCTGGGCGCCGCCTGACCTGGCCGAACGGACCGTCGCGGAGGTGATCGAGCCCGCCCTCGCCGAACTCAGCCGCCGCGGCACCCCCTACCGCGGCCTGCTCTACGCGGGGCTGGCCCTGACCAGCGACGGGATCAAGGTCATCGAGTTCAACGCCCGGTTCGGCGACCCTGAGACCCAGGTGGTGCTCGACCGCCTCGCGACGCCGCTGGCCGGGCTGCTCGCCGCCGCCGCAGACGGCGACCTGGCCGACGCCGGCCAGCCGCGGTGGTCGGCAGGCGCGGCGGTCACCGTGGTCATCGCCGCCGAGGGGTACCCGGGCAGGCCGGCGACTGGCGACCCGGTCGGAGGTCTCGATGAGGCGCAACAGACTCCCGGCGCCTATCTGCTGCACGCGGGCACGACCGCGCGCGGCGGGACCGTGCTGTCCAGCGGCGGGCGGGTCGTCGACGTCGTCGGGACCGGTCAGGACGTGGCCGAGGCCAGGGCGGCGGCCTACACGGCCGCCGCCCTGGTCACCCTGCGCGGAGGCTGGTATCGCACCGACATCGCGACCCTGCCAGGTCCCGCGACCTCGCCCGGATGACCGCCCTGCCGCCAGCCGACC
>WNGN01003840.1_pt1 | contig 10252 bp, 15 predicted proteins | sample 5400561 | NCBI WGS metagenome assembly WNGN01 (sample SAMN13153379, study PRJNA577476) | soil metagenome | isolation source: 115 cm soil or saprolite under Garry oak tree replicate 2 | place: USA:California | collected 2016-06-15 | reverse complement strand
GGGAGCGCTCTCTGAAGGGAGGGTTGCTACCTGCTCACGATCGAATCCGGCGAGGCCCGGAAGGGAGCAGTCGTAAGGTCGACGTTCGACGCAGGTGGGATCCCAGGGTGGAGAAAACAGCTAGGACACCGTGCCTGGAAGAGATGCCCATCACCAGAGGACGCCACCATCGCCTTTTGCCGCACCTATCATGATCACGGTCGGTCTATTCCTTGGAAACGAATCGGACTCCAAATGCGGTTCCTGCTATGCTAAACCGGGCTACACCACCGGAGCACGCTCGACCCCGGTAGGCTAACCTTTTCTGCCTTTCCCCAAGAAACAGCGGGGGACGAAATTTTCCCAAGAATTGAGAACTTGTCGGTTAGCATAGTTTCTCAGTAAAGACTTCGACCTCGGACAGGAATAAAAGTAGCGGACTGTAGACCCTCGGGTTGAGTTACAGTCCACGGAGTTAGTCTATTGCTTCTCTCCTTTGATTAGTCCAGCCATGGCTCCGCCGCCGACCAATCCGGCTACTATTCCCGCTTTGATTGTGGAGTGCCGTAACCTCAGCCACAGCCGCTTGCGAATGCCTTGCCGAGGCATAGCCATACGTGGTAGAAACGCCTCTAACCTACTTTGAGCATCTGATTCCCTTTCATACTTCCTCTCGTAATAATCCGGTGCGAACCACAAGAAGCCCACGAAAATTAGTACGACCGGGGGAAACAACCCGAAAGCGATAGGAAAAGCTAACGCTAATGGAAACGTCAGCAAGAATCCGGCGACCTTCCTCAAGCGGCTAACCGGCTCGTTGAGCGTGCTCTCTATTTCGGCTACGCGGAATAGCTTCTCTGCTTTTGCCCGGAGCTTATTAGTAAGTCCAAACGCCGCACCCAGCGTTAGAACAGTGGTCAACGGCACTGGTAAATGATAGAAAGTCAAAACACTCTCCATCATCATATAGATGCCGTAAACGATGGCGAGCTGTATGAAGTATCCCAAAGCTCGATGCATTCTTGGAAACCGATACTGAACCGTAGGTTGGTCCAAGTTGGCTCGAAACTAATTGTTCACCGTTATTGCTTATGAACGTATAGTAGACTGAAACTATTCCTTGGGAAACTAAGGAGCCTTCACGTTATGAGAAGAAGAAAAGTCCGAACGAGTCCCGCTATGTCCGGTTACTTTCTCGGGACGAGGTGGATTTTTAGGCTATGTACGAGAACTTGAGATTTGGAACTTTTCCAGTCGGTTCTACTCTCATGGGGAGCCGTATCACGGTGTAGTGCAGATAGAAGAAACCGCCCAGCATCGTGGCGGCAAATGCGAACAGAATAACGTAACCCAAACCGAAGGGTAGACCCGTGCTCAGCAAGTTCCACCACATCTGACCGAGACCTTTTTCGAGAATCGTCAGAATGAAGGCGGCGAAGGAGCAGAGCATTGTTATGAAGTACCTCAAGCAGTCTCTCCGCCCGAACGATACGACCAAAGAGCCACCAACACCTACACTCAAGATTATCGCATAGGTTAGAATCCAAAAGGGCGTGTTCCACGCAAACTCCTTAGCGAATTTCAGAACAGAGCCTTCCAATATGTCACTGATGACCGGGACGAAAGCACTTACCGCTGGAACTATGATTGTCCAATCGTTCTTGAGGTTCAAGAATGGTCTCCTTTCTTGACAGAGCTAAGAATAGTATAAACTTGTAGCAGTCACTTGAACCGACAAGTCTTCGCGTGCTCAAGGTAGTGAGGCTCGCAAAACCGAAGTAGACAACCCCTACATTTTGACAAAGCTACACTTCTACAACCTTTGACGCCGCAACCGGATTCCACAGGTTAGGTAAGGCGTGGGACTTTATTGGTAGGAGAGGTTGCCGGTGGTTGAAACAGACCAGTCTTACGAAGATTCAGTAGTTGGCTCGTCTGGGGCAACTTCTTTCTTGATTTCTTGTGCGGTGTCACTTGGGATATCGGAGAGGCTACCCCCCTCGAACTGACCGTGTGGCTCTTTGCTCTACTTGTTGAGTTAGAGAAGTTGGTGGGAAACGTAGGTCTGGGAGCCAATCTTAGTGGCACTTGCTTTCGGGTTTCCTTCTCTACTTCCAGCAAATTCATGATAGCGTGTACGTAGTCACGGGTGGTTTCTCTCGTGAATCCAACTGGGGCAAGAATATGTTCGAGTCTCCCAGCCATGTTTGGGGTGTCGTATGTCCATTGCTTCTTGTGACAAACTCTGAGAATTTCTCTGATTCTGTCTTCTCTTTCGGTTCGACCAGCCAAGGCTGGGAAAAGATGAAGTGCGATTGAGTAATTTAAGCAGTACGGATAAGGTAAGAGACGCAAGGAAAGTGTGATTGTGTCTATCGGTTCGAAGTTTGCTATTGTAGGTCTCGTCATACCAATCGTTCTCATAATTGTGGGGTCAGCCATTGCTTACTACTTCTATCCAAATCCATTCTTAATCGGAGTCGTCGCGGCACTTACGTCCGTTGACGTGCTCGTTTGGAGAGAACTCCGTTCAACCTTACACGAACGATTGCGTCAAGTCTGGGACAACTATCTCAAACCAGTACGAGATAGCGTTAACGGACAGATAATCGGGAGCACTTACTTCTTCCCGGATAGGCGACAGGAAATAGAAGACAAGATGAACTCGGCTGTGAAATATGGTAAGTACGGTCCCGTCAAACTCTATCCGTCAAAACTGGTCAAGAAGAAGCTCGTATCCAACTTGCTAACAGTCGCGGAAGACTTCAACCCGAAACTCACTCAACTCTATGAGAACGAAAAAGCCAGCGGACGGGAATTTCATTTGTACTACGCTTTCGACCACTGGGGATTTAGGAAGATTCCGCCCGAGCAGACCAAGGGGCTTGACCCCAAAATGACTCTCACACAAAACACGCTTCTCGGTACTTTGGACGGGACCAAGAAGGAAGAAATCGCCAGCCTCAAGGAGCCGTGGGAAAAGGGCTTGAGTCTGTCAAAACAGATCGTTTCCATTCTGAACAAGTTCAGTTCCGAAAACGGGATAATGCCACCTAAACCGCCGGGCAATCCTTTCGGTTAAGTCCGGCTATTTGACCAGACTCTTGCCGCACTTCAGACAGACAGTAGGAGTGGAAAGATTCTGGGGGACAAGGTTCTCGGTCCCGCAGTGGGGCACCGAATCGTGACTAATATCTTGGGCGGGCTGGTTCGGTTCGAGAATATCAAAGCCGGAATATGACTATCAGAGCCGACACCACGGCTGTAGCTATTAGAATCGCCGTAAGCTGGTTGAGACGTCTCGTAGCTTTCTCCAATCTGAGAGACGACTCGGCTAACACCTTTGCATAGTTCCTTGTCTGCCGAATTGCTTCATTGTCCGGCGAAGCCGAAGTCATGCTTACCATACGAGTCTCCTATTCAATCCAGAACTCGCTTTCGCCTAAATGAATCTTGGGGAATTTCTGGGAGAGGCGTCCAACTCTTAATATCGTGTCAGAGAAAGTCAATGACTAAAGCTTGCCAGAACAAATGACTGTTTCTAAGGAGAAGACGAAGTTAGAGGGAGACCCACCCCAGCCGTTATTCTCTGTTCGAATAGTCAAGATTGTTCTCCAACCGGACAAATACAAGCCAGTTAGCACGAAACCCGTGGAGCTTGAGGCTATTCGACTCAAGCGGGCACGTGTTGGCTTGGTAGTACGTGAAGGTCACAAAGAGTCCAAACTTTCCGCCACTATTGAATTCCGGGGATTGGCTCTAACTCTCTCCCGGTCTGAGGGTGATTGCAATGTAGCCGAGGTAGGTAACGGGCTTGGAATGGAATACTACAAGCGATACGGGAAGGACGCATTGAAGTTGATTGACTACATTCGGCAAGACGAAAGTGTGAGCGAGTATACGTTAGCCGATCCGGCTCGCTTCTTAGATTTTCTGCACCTAATCAAGAACAGGAAGGGTTTGGACATTTACGAGCCGAAACATTTTGACATTGAGACCCTCGTGGTCAAAAGTTCTCACAGTGTCTAGATAGGGAAAGCAGACTACAGCCTAAACGAACTTGTGGAGCGGGTCTACACTCCACTACTGAATGAAACGACTTCTTGGCTCACCCCGGGGACTCCTTTTGTGGGGATTGCTGGGGGTGGGGGTTGGTCGGAACTTGAAACCAAAGTTCCCTACTTGCTTAAGCTTGTGCCATTAGACATAGCGGAGATATTCAAACAAGCCAAGAAGTTGCAAGGGCGAATCAGCGTCCTTGCCCCTTCTATGTCTCCCATTTTCGATAAAGCAATAGCCGCCACCCGAATGAAACTAAATCTGACACAAACCGGCTCGGGTCAAGTTCTCTATCGGATTCGGTTCGGTCCGGGAACATTGGAAACCGTGTGGTTAGGAACGATTTGGGCGTCCGGAAAAACTCTCGCTCAATATGCTACCGATTTCATATCCGAAAAATATCCCGATTCTGAGTGGTACCTTGACTTTGTGAGTGATAACGCGGTAGTTGGGGACCACAAGACCGCCGTGCTCTTTGATAAAGCGGCTCAGACTTACTTGAGCCAAGACCCCAAGGCGGTCGAACAGCGGAAAAAGTATGCTGAACTCCAAGAGTTAGGCGTCAAGGCTCGCCGCCGAATTGACGAGGAGCTTGACAAGCTGGTCCGACTGAAGGCTTAGCGACTTGGATTTCCTCGGTTCCCAGATAGACCCTCTGCTACTATTAGCATTAGTCTTGGGAATAATTGGAACTCTCGGCACGATTCTCACACTCATTGCAAACGTCCAGCAAATCTGGGATAGACTTAGGGCAAAGTCACGTGGGCAAGATAGTGAAGTCAAGAGTATTTTCCAAGGACTCATACCTTTCTTCAAGTCTTACAGTAGCGGTTCAATGCAGAACCCGTGGGATTTTCTCCATGAAGCCTACACAAGAAAAGACAAAGTCCTCGGGCTTAGCTCTACTCTGAGAAAGAGAGTCCCAAAGATAGAGAAGCAACTTACAGAACTGATGGATTTGCTGAACAAGACTACATACTTCCGGTATGGTGGTGTACCACTAAACCCGGGTCCACCGGACATTGACAGCGACCCGAAGTTCAAGCGGCTCGTTAGTGAGATTACAAAATCTATGGACGATTGGCTTTCCAAGCACCCCTAACCATGCCTAAAGGTGAATGGAATTTACAACGTGTAGGTTCTGTGGCAAACGAGCCGCAATAGAGATTCGGACTCGTGGTCCGCACAAGGGCGAATACTGCTCAAGTTGTGGGCATTGGTTGAGATGGATACCCAAGAAAGTGGCTCGAAAACGAATCGGTACTTAGCTTACAAATAGCGGTTCGAGGGAGCTAACAATTCCGACCCCGCTTCAAACCCGAGAATGCAAAGTCCAAGAGTTGGCAAGGAACTAACCACGGTTTCTGGGTGAATCACCACTTGCAAGGTAGTGTTGAATCCGAACACAATGGATAGAGCGAGAATAGCTAATCCAATCAGTTTTGCATTCACAAGCCGGTGAAGTGGCTCCTTGTACTGTTTCGCTTCTTCGACAAGGTAGATTAATCCCGCCAGAAAAGGAACTCCTACAAGAAGTCCGTAGACAAAAAGCTCCACGGGCGACATTTCTCAGATTCTCTACTACCTTGAATCTCACTTTAAGTTTTGGCGGCACCCGGCTTGTTAGCTGTTCTGATGTACTGTTTTAGGAGAAAAATTGTCATTGAAACCCCTCGAACTGGCTGATTTCAGAGACCACCTTAGCAGAAAATACGGAGTCCCCCGCCGAAGATAGGGCTAGACTTCCACGGTTCGCCCCATTGCTGTCTAACCAAGGACCACCCCTTTGGCGAGTGGAACTCGCAGGGAATGACCAAATGAGCACACTTGCCCACGAGTTTGTCCACTATCTCTGGGACTACCCACCAGAGAGACCTAGTCTGCCTTCGAGTTGCGCGCTATGGAATCTGCCCATGGGTTGGTTTCCAGTGCTCTTACGTCCATACCGGAGATCGAATATCCGTAGCTTCGGAGTTTCTTCAAGAAAGCGTTGGCTCTCCCCCTGAGTTCCGACAGGCTCGTGCTGAAGTTCTTGAAGATCTCTCTAGCCCTTCGAGAGTTGACCAGTTCTTGTTTACTCACAACCCTAAGGGTCCCATCCGCGATCTTGTCCATGTAGCGATTGTAGAATTCGACAAAATCATTGGCAAGCTCGACCAGATCGTAGTCTAGCAGAACGCCTCCCTTTCGCATCATTATCCTGACCTTGTCCCGCATTGAGAAATACCAGAACTGGAAGACAAGAAATAGGTCTTTGATCCTTAGCATCGTCGCCGCCGGGTTTTCCGGCCCGATAGTATTTGTCTCCGGAGGTACGATGTCCAGGAGTCTGACAATCCTGTTGTCCTCCGCTTCCCCGCCCTGTTCAAAGTTTAGCCGGCCAAGGTCGTCCAACAATCCTTCGAACTGCGAGAGTAGTTCCAGAGCGGCGCGATGAGTTTTCTTAGCGTAATCAAGCCATCCCCATATTGCAGCAAGAGCAACTATGATAGGTGCAGAGTAGAGAATGGACATGTATCGAAGAAAAGTCAAGGCGAGTAAGGCAGGTTGCGGCACAAATAGCCAGACTTGCCCCTTCGCAAGGCTCCCAAAATATTCCCTCATTAGAGTTCCTCTCCTATCTGAGTCTCCTCGCAATTGGGAGGGCAAACTCGACCAGCAGTCCGATCGTGACGAGGCTCCAGCCGGTCTGGGTGAGGTCAATACCCAGGCCGAAGCTTCCGAGAATGACAAGTATGAATCCCAGAAGTAGAGCCAAGGCTGGCGACGCAGAGGAGAGGACCCAAGCACGTGAGCCCAACGATTTCACTCAAGATTATTGTCGAACGGTTTCTCTTCACGAAGGTTCTCGGCTCTGGGGTAGAAAATCGCTTAGTAACCCGCACGAGCGTTCTAGGGCATTTCGTCGGGCTTCGTCTAAATTCGGAGAGGTTATGAGAGGCTAAGCCGACCCTGAACAGGTGAATGGCTCAAGATGGGAGATGCCTAGGAGAATGGGAGCCCTCCGTCGCATAGACCCCTTGACACTTCTGGGCGCGATCGTGGCTTTGTTTCTAGCACAGGCCAGCGAACCTTGGTGGAGCCTTACCGGGGGTTCGACAGGACGCTTACTGTCCTTGCAGGTCTCTCCCTTCTATTTCCAGGCTAACGCAATTGGACTATCCGCTAGTACACCCTTCACCATTATGCTTGGGTCCACCACACGCCTATTATCGATCTTGAGCGTTATTGTGTTGATTGCATCCAGTATCCGCCCCACCGCCTGGTGGCGGCCTCTTGCGTTAACCTTCGCTGCCTGCTCGCTTACTGAACTCTATCTCAGCTTTCTCTTGATGCATCTCGCTGCGGAGGCTGCCCTGCTCGGCGCATACGGTGTAGTCCCGTCCCTTTATGGCAACAGCTACCTGCCAGTCAATATACTTGGTCTCGATCTGAACAGCTACACCAACCCGCTCGTAACCACGAGCTTCGGCCTACCCTTCTACCTCGGCCTCCCGGGCCTGGGACTCGTCGGATGCGGATTCGTCATTAAAGGCCTGCGCGAGAGGAGAAAGCGAATAGAGCAGAAGGGAGTGCAGGCAATCTTCACCTCGTAGAAACGAACCCGTTCCTCGCCGTCAAGTTCATCGAACCCTTAAACACGGGGATTGACTCCAGCCGCTGAATGCTATGCAGTACACACGGCTGGGGTCAACCGGCCTGGAAGTCTCGCGTATCTGCCTGGGCACGATGTCCTTTGGTAACTCCGAAGAATGGATGGTCGAGATTGACAAGGCAAGGCCAATAGTACAACGTGCTCTCGACCTCGGACTGAATTTCTTCGATACCGCCAATCTCTATTCCAACGGACGCTCTGAGGAGATCGTGGGCGAGCTTCTAAAAGATCATAGAGACGATGTAGTTATTGCGACCAAGGTTAGACTAAAGGTAGGCGAGGGTCCGAACAAGGAAGGGCTCTCACGATACCATATTCTGCAACAGGCGAGAAAATCTCTCAAGAGGCTACGGACTGATAGAATCGATCTGTACCAGATTCATCGGTGGGATTACTCAACGCCAATCGAAGAAACGCTCGTTGCGCTGAACGATCTCGTCCGACAGGGAACTGTAGGATATATTGGCGCGTCTAGCATGTGGGCCTGGCAGTTCGCAAAAGCATTGTTCACCAGTGACCGTTTCGGGATCGCGCGATTCGTTTCAATGCAGAACCACTACAACCTCTGCTATCGAGAGGAAGAACGCGAGATGATCCCATTATGCAAGGATCAAGGAATAGGCTTGATCCCCTGGAGCCCGTTGGCCAGAGGATTCTTGACAGGAAGATACAAGCGGGGAAAGACGCCTAGCACTTCGAGATACAAGACTGACAAGTATTTCGCGGAGAGATTCTTCCGTCCCGAAGACTTTGAAGTTGTAGAGCGCGTAGAAGAGGTTGCAAAGGAGAAAGGAGCGACAACGGCCCAGATAGCGCTCGCATGGCTACTACACAAGGGCGTAAACGCCCCGATCATAGGCGCAACCAAGGTTGAGCACATTGATGAGGCGGTCGGGTCGGTGGATCTTCAGCTCTCGGACGATGATATGAGGAAGCTAGAGGAACCCTATAAGATTCATCGGATTCTAGGACATTCCTGATCCGCCTTTGACAAAAGGAGTGATGAAATTCTTGTTTCGGCTCATATCGCCACGGCCGACGTTTCCAATGGACATGACAGAGTCAGAAAGAAAGGTCATGGGGGAGCACGTCGCTTACTGGACAGCCCTCCGCGACAAGGTCATTGCAATCGTCTTTGGACCAGTCCTCGATCCCAAAGGCGTCTGGGGAGTCGCAGTTGTTGAGACATCCGACGAAGCGACTGCACGGTCCCTCTTGGCAAATGACCCGGTAGAGAAAGCAGGCCTCGGCAGGATAGAGATCTACCCAATGGGACCCGGCACGATAGTGCGGGAATAGAGATTCTCTGGTTTTCGCTTCAGCCGAAGGTGTACGTGTAAAGACGCAGGTCCTCAGCTTTCGTGATCAGCTTCAGCTCATGAGTCTCAAAGGGCTTAGTGCGAACTATGTCGTAAAGTCTGTTCTCAGTAACAACGAGGAAACTACCTGTCGAATCCCACTGAACATCTGCCCCAGCCTTCCCCTTTTCTATCGGCTTTCCATCAAGCTCAACGTCAACTCTAACCCGTTTCATGTCAGACGCTCCCAGGACCGCGTTGGCGTTGCGAGCACCATACTTTAACAGAATGTAGCCTGGCTCGGTAGTTGCGTGCATGATGTACTCGGGGAACTGGGTCCAATCTCCGCTCAAGTACGGCGTTTCTCGCGAATGTTCTCCAGGGTCGATATAGCGAGTGCAGCTTCCAGGCACGCAAACTTGCCCATTTCCAAAACCTTGCGACCGCAATGTCCCTGTGTAAATTTCAGGGGTCGTATTCGGCATAGACCGAAACTTCTCAGGCTTGTTGGATCCAGCATTGCCCTTGTTTCCTGCGGGCCTCCCTGTTTCTTTCAGCAAATCTCGAATTCTGTCTTCCATCTTGTCATAATCCCCTTCTCCAGCATGTTCCCATCGAACTGTTCCCTTCGAATCGATCAGGGTCTGCCGTGGCCAGTACTGGTTGCCGTAGAGCTTCCATGTGATGTTCTCGCTGTCTATTGCAACGGGATATCCTATCCCAAACCTCTTCACTGCACTGGAAACGTTCTCCGGGAGTTTTTCGAACTCGAACTCTGGGGTATGAACCCCAATCAAGACGAAAGGGTCTCCTGCGTATTCCTTGTGCAGCATTTTCATGTGGGGTAGCGATCGAACACAATTCACGCAGCTGTAGGTCCAGAAGTCGAGGAGCACCACCTTTCCCTTCAAGTCTGCAATCGTCAATGGAGGGGTGTTAAGCCAGCCTCGGAGACCCGAGAACTCCGGTGCCGATTTTCCCGTAAGAGACTCAGCCAGCATGCTTTCTTATTCGTACCGCCCCGCTATAATCTCATCACCAAATCGAGTGGACGACTCGGCTCGTAATAGCTGGAGAAGCACCCACTTAGAATGTTATGTTAGGTTGCAACGTGTTTCATCGGAGAATTACGGGATCAGTCTATTCAATTCTAGCTCTCGTTTTTCTCGGGTCCAAACCAGTTAGTTCAGCCTTGCAGCCATTTGTGGTAGGAAGGAGTTGACTGGTTGTTGAGAGCTATAGAGAAGGGGCCTGAGGAACA
>WNGN01015824.1_pt1 | contig 10253 bp, 9 predicted proteins | sample 5400561 | NCBI WGS metagenome assembly WNGN01 (sample SAMN13153379, study PRJNA577476) | soil metagenome | isolation source: 115 cm soil or saprolite under Garry oak tree replicate 2 | place: USA:California | collected 2016-06-15 | reverse complement strand
CTACCAAAGTATTCCCGCGGCCCCGTCTGTGCGCGGAGAAAACCGGCCCGTATGAGCCTCACCCCTTGGAGACTTCGGGCGTGGCGCAGTTCTTCTAGGCGCGGCACATGGCTCAGTCCTTCGAACCGGCGATGAAACAAATGACCGCTCCACCGCGAGAGGAAATTGCCGCCATCGTTGGCGCGGCAAACATTCGCTCCGCGACCCAGGCGGACCAAGTGGATGGCGTTCTGCCCGGGATCGTTGTCGAGCCGGGAACGCAAGAGGAACTGGGGAAGGTCCTCGCTTGCGCCGGCCGCGCAGGGCTGGCCGTAATTCCGCGAGGCGGCGGAACAAAAATTGGCTGGGGAAATCCGCCGCGGCGCGCGGACCTGGTTCTTTCCACCGCGCGGCTCAACGGTATTCTCGAGCACGCCTGGGCGGACATGACGGCGACAGTGCAAGCCGGATGCAAAGTGGCCCAATTCCAACGTACGCTGGCCGAGCATGGGCAGCGGCTGGCGCTCGACGCGCTTTGGCCAGAACGCGCCACCATCGGCGGCATCCTCGCTACCAACGACAGCGGCGCATTGCGCGCGCGGTTTGGTTCTTTGCGCGACCTCATCATCGGCGTCACGCTCGCTTTGGCCGACGGAACTTTGGCCAGAAGCGGCGGCAAGGTGGTAAAGAATGTCGCGGGATATGATTTGCCGAAGCTGGCGGCAGGATCGCTTGGGACGCTGGGCGTCATTACGGAGGCGGTGTTCCGCTTGCACCCTCTCGCGCACGAAGCGCGATCGCTGACCTTCACGGCGTCTTCGCTCAAGATGCTCTCCTCACTGGCGGATAGAATTCGCGATTCGCGGCTGGCATATTCCTGCCTGCAGTTGCGCGCCGAGTCGAACAGTGAGCCTTCACTGGACGTCGCCTTTGAAGGAACGCGCGCGGGATTGGACGCGCAGGAAAAGCAGTTGCGCCAGTTGGCCGCGAAAGCGGCGCCGAAGGATTCCGCGAACTGTTGGAATGCGCGCGAAGCACTTTGGAACGAAGGAGATGCAAAAGTCGTCGCTACGTTCAGCGTGCTGCCAACGCAGATCGCAGAATTCTGCGCGGCCCTGGGAAGCGCCGGGACAGCGCAAAAATTGACGTGGAGGGTCGTAGCGCAAGCCATTGGCGTGGGCCAACTGAGCTTGGGCGCATCCAGCGAAGACGCGCTGGTGGCTGCGCTCGAAAGTTTGCGCGCCAATGCAGAGGCGCTCGGGGGGACAGTCGTCGCGCTGCGTTGCTCGCATCCGCTCAAATCCCGCTTCAACATTTGGGGCGCTCCGAGCGATTCCGTGGCGTTGATGCGGCAGGTCAAAGCGCAGCTCGACCCCGGCCAGGTTTTGAATCCCGGCCGGTTCGTGGGTGGAATCTGATGACCGACCACGATTCGGCCGGCGGAGAAGCGGCGATTAACGCGCAGGGTGTCCCCGCTGCGAGCCCAGCAGCGAAGGCTGTGCCGGCCTTCGACAATCACAACCCTCCCTCGATGAAACTGATCAGCGAATGCGTGCATTGCGGCTTCTGCCTGCCGACTTGCCCGACGTACGGTTTGTGGCATGAAGAGATGGATTCGCCGCGCGGGCGGATTTACTTGATGAAACTGGCCAGCGATGGCCAGGCGCAGATGACCGATACCTTCGTCGCGCACTTTGACCATTGTCTGGGCTGCATGGCGTGCATGACCGCATGCCCTTCCGGCGTAAAGTACGACAAACTGATCGAGGCCACGCGCGCGCAGATTGAGCGTAACCACCCGCGGCCGCTCGGCGAGCGACTTTATCGCCGGTTGATCTTTGCCGTTTTTCCGCACGCGTCGCGTCTCCGGCTGTTGCTGTTGCCCGTCTGGCTTTACCAGGCCCTGGGGATCCGCTGGCTCGTCGAACGCCTTGGCGCGCTCAAGATTCTTCCCGCGGCGTTCCGCTCGATGGACGAGCTGCTTCCCAGAATCTCTTTTCGCTCCTTGTTCTCGAAATCGGCGGAACGGGTGCAGGCGCAGGGCACACCGCGACTGCGCGTTGGCGTCTTGCTCGGGTGCGTGCAGCGCGTCGTGGACGTCATCGTCAGCAATGCCGCCGGGTGCGGCTCCAACCTCAAGGACTATGGTTACCTGCTGCGCGACGACCCTGCTTATGCCGCGCGCGCCAAGGCTTTTTCCGCGCGCTGCAAGGACATCTCGGAAGTGCTCGCCGAGCTCGAACCGCGCGCGGCGCGCCAGCCGCTGGCGATGCGCGTCGCCTATCACGATGCCTGCCATCTGCAACACGCGCAGGGCGTTCGCGCGCAACCCCGCAAGGCACTGGCCACAATCCCCCAGCTCGAGGTGGTGGAAATTGCCGACCGGGAAATCTGCTGCGGCTCCGCGGGTATCTACAACCTGATCGCGCCCGGACCCGCGCAAGAGCTGGGCGACCGCAAAGCAGAGAGCTGCGCGGCGACAAACGCCGATGCGGTGGTTTCCAGCAATCCCGGTTGCCTGCTGCAAATTGCCGCGGGGCTGAAGCGTAACGGGCGCACGCTGCCCGTCCTGCACATGGTGGAATTGCTGGATGCGGCGATTCGAGGCGTGCAGCCGGAAGGAATGAACTCGAAACGCGCAGGGTAATTCGGAAAGCCTGCCCCATTCTTCTCTGCCGGCACCGATTTCGATTTGACCTTTTTTGACCGGTTTTCGAGGGGTTACCCCTCCCCCTCCCCCCCTTTTTTGTAAGTGTTGATTCTAAAGGGTTTCAAGTGCAGTTTTCTTGTAAGTGTTGATGCTACAGGACTTGCGGATGCAAATTTCGTAAGTGTTGATGTTAAAAGACTTAGCGAAGAATAGGCGCTGGAGGTTAGATGTCGGGAGTCGGACGGAAAGGTCCCTCGCGAGGAGACACACGTCTCCCGTGGTTTGTCTCTAAGGGACCTACGGGCATCGCGGTTTCTTTTTGACCTTCCTGACTGCCGAGGACTGCGACTGCGGCGGTTCCGAGGGCCCTTCGTCCGGGTCGGCGGACGCAAGGGCAAGTTGACGACTAAATTCAAAAGCATTATATCAAAATAATAGCTACTTGGCAAGGAATTTCTTTGGGACACAGGCATTATAATGCTCCACTAGGAGACTCGATGGCAAAGAAACTGAAGCCGGTGCATCCGGGAGAGATTCTTCGCGAGGAATTCATGGCCCCTCTGGGGCTGAGCATGAACCGAATGGCGATGGATTTGCGCGTCCCGGTGACGCGGATCGCCGATATCGTGAACGAGGGCCGCGGCATCACTGCCGACACGGCGCTGCGCTTCGCGCGTTATTTCAAAAATAGCCCTGCATTTTGGATGAATCTGCAGACGCGGTACGACCTGGAAGTTGCCGAAGACAAGATCGCCGCCAAGGTGGAGCGCGACGTGCAACCGCTCGAAACGGTGACGGCGCCCAAATAATAGCTGCTTGGCAAGAAATTTCTTGAGACGAGAAGGAGAAGGCGGAGCCCTGGAAAAAACTATTCCCTTTTTGCGGCTCGGCGTTCCCCCTTCGTTGACTGCTACTTATCTTGGCCCGCCCCCGCCCGAGATAATGTGTTCCTCGGAGACAAAGTAAGCGACTTTGCTGTGGTCTATGAAGTTCGCTTCGTCTTCATTCGAGGCTCTCCATTCGGGCGACTGGCGAGCCGTTAGCAAGGCCTGCACGTCGTCAAACCAGAGTTCCGCCATGCCGTCGTAGTCAGGCCGGTGCTTGTCTCCGGGGACGGAGAGGCGGTGGCTCTGGACCAATCGGCGCAGGCGAGGAATCCGGGCACCGATCGGGCCGTGGACCTTTTCCCAGTAATGAAAGAACTCCTCATCCGACAAGCCCGGCTTCTTCGTGATGCAATAAACAAGCTTGATCATGACCTTGTCTCCTGCGGTCAGCCCTTGACGGCGCCGACGGTGAAGCCGGCGATGAAGCGGTCGAGGAAGAGGTTATAGAGGAAGGCGATGGGAATGCTGGCAATCAAGCAGGCGGCCATCAGCGCTCCCCAGTAATACACGTCACCGCGGACCAAAAAGATGGGGACACCCACACCCACCATCTGTTTGGATTCAGGCGAGATGAAGGTGAGAGCGTAAACAAATTCCTGAGTCACCAGCGTAAACGCGAAAATCACCACGGTAAGAATGCCGGACAGGGAAATAGGAACCACGAGCTTGACGAAGGCACCGAAGCGCGTGAGTCCATCCACCATAGCCGCATCTTCCAGCTCTCTGGGAATGGACTTGAAGAAACCCATCAGCAGCCAGATGGAAAATGGCACAGTTACGCTGGGATACACCAGCACCAGCGACCAAATGGTGTCCTGGAGTCCCAGCACGGCCACCACCCGCGACAACGGAATGAACAGCAGAGTCGGAGGGACCAGGTAGGTGAGAAAAATAGCGATCCCCAGCCGCTCTCCCCACCGCCCGGTAAGCCGCGCCAGCGCGTAAGCAGCCGGCAAGGCCAGAAGGAGCGTGATGGCCACGACGATGACTCCAACCAGCGCGGTATTGCCCAACCAGCGAACGAACTGCGTCTCGCCAAACAGATAACGCAGATGGTCCAGCGTCAGCGGCAGGTTGAAAATGAAAGGATTGTTGTCCGTTGCGTAGAGGTCAATATTCTGCTTGAACGTGGCGATGCCCATCCAATAAAACGGGAAGGCCAGCAGCACGGTAAAGATCGTCAGCACCAGCATCTGCACGGTCTTGGGCCAGGCGCTCAAACCGCCAAACGCGTGCCGAACTTCGGGTCTCTGCAGGTACCAGATCAACATGGCGGCAATGCAAAACTGGACGATTAACTCGACGGCAAGCCGGTGCTGCGACTGGGGGAGCGCGTACACCAGCAGCGCTACCAGGCTGGTGAGAGCGTGCAGCGCAATCAAGAAGGACAGAAAGATGCGCGCGCCATTCCTGAGCCTCCACAGGCCAATCGCGAGCACGGTAAGAATTAACACCGCAAGAAGCCGGCCCACCCCGGTCATCCACCCGGCGTGCAACAAAACAGTGCGTGCTAGAAGGGCAACAGCGGCAATGAGCAGCAGAATGCCGAGCAGGGAGACGCCAAGCGGTCTCTTCCCTTGCGGCGCGCTCATCACGACACCTCCGCGCGATGCGCCACTCTAAGCATCAAATAGGCAATCAGCACCAGTACCGGCACCAGGAAAACCGAGATGGCCGCGCCCGCCGCCAGGTCGCTCGCCTGAATTCCCTGAGTGAAAGCCAGCATGGGCAAGGTTTGCGTGGAATCATACGGCCCACCGTTGGTCAGAATATAGACCACGGTCATATCGGTAAAAGTGAAGATGGTGCCGAACAGCACGGCAACGCTGAGGATGGGCGTCATCATGGGCAGGTTGATCTGGAAAAGCGTGCGCCAGAAGCCCGCGCCGTCAATGGCTGCCGCCTCCGGGATTTCTTTGGGCATAGCACTCCGCCCGGCCAGCAGGATGACGGTGGAGAACGGAATCAGACGCCAGCAATGGACCAGAATCACCGATGCCATGGCCAGCTTCGGTTCTCCCAGCCACATGGGAGTGTTGTACGGGTTGACGATTCGCAGCCACACCAGCACCCAGGTAATCACGCTGTAGATCGAATCCAGGATCCACTTCCAGCCGATCGTTCCCAGCGATACCGGGGCCACCCAGGGCAGCAGGATGAGGAAGCGCACCAGTCCGCGGCCGCGAAAGGGTTTCTCCAGCGCAATGGAAAGGATGTTGGAGCAGACCAGGACAACGATCTGGGCGACGATGGTGAAAATAATCGAGTTCTGCACCGCTTTGTGGAAACTGGGGCTTTGCAGGATGCTGCGAAAGTTTTCCAGCCCGGCAAAATGGAGTTCGGTGTTGCCGATGCGGGCATCGCTGAAGGCGTAAAAGATGGCCAGCACAAACGGCGCGCCAATGAGGAGCAAAATGTAAAGCGCCGCAGGGGCAAACATAGCCGCGCCGAGCATGGGGCTTTGCGCCGCCCCGACGGACTTGTCCTTGGCGCGGCTCACTGCCACAACAGAGCCCTCGCGTCAACCCTTGGCTCCAGCCGCTTCTCCGTGGCGCGATCAAAGAACTTCAAGTGGTGTTCGGGCACGGCGAATGGATATGTGGTTCCCGCTTCGATGGAGTGCCCCAGAAGGAGCCGCGCGATCACCTTCTTGCCCTCGAGGCGGCCGTCCGCAAGAGATCCGGAAAGAATGTACTCTGCGCCCAGGTACTCCACGTTTTCCACGCGGAAGTTAAAAGCGACTTTTTGAGCATCGCCGACCGCTTGCGCAAGCCTGAAATGCTCCGGCCGGAAGCCGACGATGACATCGCCGTTTTCAATCAAGTTCATGGGCGGAGACCCGAGGAACGTGGCGACGAAGGTGTCCGCGGGATTGTCATAGACCTCCGTGGGCGTGCCAATCTGGCGAACACAGCCCTGATTCAGAACCACAATGCGGTCGCCCATGGCCATGGCTTCCACCTGATCGTGAGTGACGTAGATGGTGGTGGTGCCGACACGCCGGTGAAAGCGCTCCAACTCCTCGCGTGCCGAAAGGCGGAGCTTGGCGTCGAGGTTGGAGAGAGGCTCGTCCAACAGGAAGACCGAGGGCTCGCGGACAATAGCCCGGGCCAGGGCGACCCTTTGCCGCTCACCACCGGAAAGCTCCCGCGGCTTGCGCTGAAGCAGCGAGCTGATGCCGAGCAGCGAGGCCGCCCATTCCACCTTACCTTTGCGGAGTTCTTTTTTTACGTTTTGGGCTTTCAGGGGAAACGCGATGTTGTTATAGACGGAGAGATGGGGATACAGAGCGTAGCTTTGGAACACCATGGCAATCCGGCGTTCCCGAGGGCTGAGGTCGTTCACCACCCGGCCGCCAATCAGGATTTCGCCGGCCGTGGGTTGTTCCAGGCCGGCGATCATGCGCAGGAGAGTGGTTTTGCCGGAACCCGAGGGCCCGAGGAAGACCAGAAACTCGCCTTCGCGAGTTTCCAGGTTCACGTTGTTTACCGCTCCGAGTTCTCCTTCTTTGAATACTTTGGTCAGGTCGCGTGTTTCAACGACGGCCATCGAGCCCCCGTGTTATTTCCATCTGTCGAAGATGCGCTTGTACTCCCTCCAGCACGTTGCCCAGGACTTTGTATTTGTCCGGGGGATTGGCCCGGGGATCGTTGGAGATCTCAGCCTTCAGATTCGGCACGGTGGTAGGGAAACAGGGGAAGTTGTAAAACTGTCCGGCGACAAAACCGTCGTGGAAGCTGTCCATGTAGTCGATCAGGAATTGCTGCGCGCCTTCCTTGTTTTCCGCAAAGTTCCAGACGACGTAGCAGTTCATCACGTGTTCGGCAGCAATCCGGCGCACCGGCCCTTTCAACGCCGGGCTGATCATAATCTTGGCGTCGATGGGCAAGTGCTCTCTCTCCGACTGGCGGGTGATGGAAATGGCATTCATCACGAAGGAAACTCTGCCGGCGAGCATGGCCTGGTTGTTGGACGGAGGCGTCCAGGTAAATACCTCCGGCGTTTCCGACTCCTGGTACAGCGCCTTCATGAACTTGAGCGCTTCGATGGTGTTTTTGGAATTGATGGTCACATTGCCGAGCTCGTCCTGCTCCGCGCCTCCAAACGACCACAATATAGCGCGCATGGCCATGCTGGTATCGAGTTCCTGCCCCAGTCCTAGACCGCAAGGATGGCCGGTCTTGTCGCGGATTTTCTTGGCGCCGGCGCGCAGATCGTCGTAGGTATCGGGCCCGTTAGGATAGCCGGCCTCGGTCCACCAATCCTTATGCCAGTTGCCCGGATCGCAGGTGTAGGCATCAGAAAACGCGAAATACCTCTTGGTCTTGGGGTTGTAGGTGGACTTGTGCGCCAGATCAATCTTCTTGCCATGCTTCTTCTCCACCTCCTGATAAACGTGGGTCATGTCCAGGGTCTGCTTCTCATAGGCCGCTGGTGGCGAGAGAAACATAAAGAGGTCGTGGCCTTTTTGGGCCTGTGCCTCGGACGCTGCCCTGGCAGGAAGGTCAACCAAGTTGATGTTGTCAACGATTACGTTGGTATTGTTCTTCTCCCCCCATTGCTTGGTAAAAGTCCCGTTAAACCACGTGTCCCAAGCGGGAACGAAGTGGCTCCACTGGAGAATCTTCAGCGTTTTCTGTTGCGCCTGGGCCCATTCCGGAAACAAAAACGCCGGACCGAGCCCGGCAGCCAGTGCTCCAGCGCCGGTGACTTTGACGAAATCTCTGCGAGAAATTCCGCCCCGATTTTTCCTCGCCATGGCTTTATCCCTCCTTTGAATCACGCTTGAATTATTTCCCACGATTCGGGTTTGAGAATCCGGTATCTTGGAAACTCACGCGGCTGTATCTCCTGGGTTTTGCGAATTGAGCTGCTATTCTACGTCTCTGCCTGCTGTTCCGCAATCGAGCCCCATTTTAAGCACTCTTAAACCCAGAGTTGCCATTGCCAATCCTCCTTTGCAAATGCTGCGACAGGATAGGCCGCAGGCGCGTGCCACGGGATATATAGAAATTCGCCTTCAAAGGCAAGCAATTCCTGTGCATTTTCAGGCGGGTGGGTTGCCGAGCCGAGCGGCGCTTTCAACTCTCGACTCTCACCTATAGACTGTCAACTGTGAACCACAAGTTTGCCAACCGCACCAACTGGAACCTTGAAGTCAATCGCCTGAGCGAAGCCCTCGCCCGGCACCGCGCTGCCGGGCTCCCCTTGTTTGATCTGAGCATCTCAAACCCAACCGACTGCGGATTCACCTACGAGAGCCGGGAGATCTTGGGCGCGCTCGGCAACCCATCCGCCCTTACTTACGAACCGAATCCGAAAGGTCTCGAGGGCGCTCGCCGGGCAGTGGCCGCGTACTATCGCGAACGAGGCATCGCGGTTTCGGTGGAAGACATTGTTCTCACCACGAGCACCAGCGAGGCCTATACATTTGCGTTTCGCATACTCTGCAATCCGGGCGACGAGCTTCTAATTCCCGTCCCCAGTTACCCGCTCTTCAGCTTCCTCGCCGAGATTCAAGACGTAAAGCTCGTGCGATATCCCTTGATTTACGATCATGGGTGGCAGATTGATTTTCACGCTCTCGAACAAGCCATTACGGCCCGCACGCGCGGTGTCGTCGTGGTTCAGCCGAATAACCCGACAGGGCATTTCACAAGGCCAGACGAGGCGGCAAGACTGAATGAGATTTGTTCATCACGCCAGATGGCCTTGATCGCCGACGAGGTATTCTTGGATTTTGCGCTTGCTGAGAAATCGTCGGCCAGTTTCGCTGCAAACGCCGCCGCACTCACCTTCACCCTGAGCGGGCTGTCGAAAGTTTCCGGTCTGCCACAGATGAAATCGGCCTGGCTGGTTACCAGCGGCCCGGAGCAATGGAAAGCGCAGGCGCTTGCGCGGCTCGAGGTCATCGCCGATACCTATCTTTCCGTGAATGCTCCGGTGCAACTGGCGACCCCCGTGTTTTTGGAACAGCGGCGCGGCTTTCAGAAGCAGCTGATGGCGCGCGTGAGGAAAAACCTGGAACGGCTTGACCGTGAATTATCGGCGCAACATTCCTGCACTCGTTTGGAAGTGGAAGGAGGCTGGTATGCTGTGCTTCGCGTTCCTGCGACGCGTTCCGACGAAGAACTTGCGATCGAGCTGCTGGAGAAGAAAAATGTCTACGTCCATCCCGGTCACTTCTACGACTTCCCTTCCGACGGGCATCTGATTGTCAGCCTGATCACCCGCGAGCAGAGGTTTGCGGAGGGAATACGACTCTTGCTTTCCATGTTTTGAACCGCCATCCGGCTTCAACGAGCGTGGCCGGACAGAAACTCCAAGACGGCGTGATGCGCCACTTCGGGTTGGTCGGTCGGGAAAATATGGCCGGCGTTCGGAATCAGGACGAACTTTGCGCCGGGAATTCGCTCGGCGATCAATTTGCCGTTGCCCGACGGGACCAGCCGGTCGCTCTCGCCGTGGATGACCAGCGTGGGCGCTGTGATCTGCGGAAGGCGGCTGTAGGCCTCCCACGCGAGGATTCCCTGCAATTGTGCCTGGTAAGCTTCCGCGCGCGGAAACCATGGCCTGCGCATCGCCAGGTCCTCATCAATCCGCGCGCGCGGAGTGCCGGAATCGTAGATAAACGGCACGGCGGCTTGCGCGGCTTCTTCAGGGGCCATCTGGCCGCGGGCCATAATCATCTGCGTGGCGTCCGCTTCGGCGCGGACCGCGCGCGGCCCTCCTGACGC
>WNGN01003838.1_pt1 | contig 10253 bp, 8 predicted proteins | sample 5400561 | NCBI WGS metagenome assembly WNGN01 (sample SAMN13153379, study PRJNA577476) | soil metagenome | isolation source: 115 cm soil or saprolite under Garry oak tree replicate 2 | place: USA:California | collected 2016-06-15 | reverse complement strand
CAGCGCTCGGATCGTCCGTCGGACGGCCTCACCTCGCACGGCCCCGCCCGACGCGTCTCGGCTCGCACGACACCGAGCATTTCACCGCTCGCCTCGCCGCCCGACGCGTCTCGGCTCGCACGACACCGAGCATTTCACCGCTCGCCTCGCCGCCCGACGCGTCTCGGCTCGCACTACCACCCTAACGCGTCGGCCATCCGGCGCTTGTGCCAGCGCGGATCGCCGAGGTAGGCGAAGAGCGTGCGCGACATCTGGGTGTGGGCGGCCAGGCCGTACTCGGTGAGGCTGCCCTGGCCGGCATGCACCTCGTGGGCGGCGTTGCACGCTTCGAGGTAGCCCTCGCTCGCGACCGCTTTGGCCAGGTGCACGGCGTCGGCGGCCGGGCGTCCCGTGTCGAGCTTCCAGAGCGCTTCGGCCGTGGTCCAGCGCGCACCGTCGAGATGATTGACCAGCCGGATGATGTGATCCTGCACACGCTGGAATTTCCCGATCGGCACGCCGAACTGTACGCGCTGCTGGCTGTGCTTCACCGACAGATCGAACACCGCCTGGCAGCCGCCGACCATGAACGAGCACAGCACCGGCAACGCGCGGAGGAGCGCACGCTCGAGCTGCGCCCAACCCTGGCTCTCGCGGCCTCCGAGAAGATCCGTCGCCGCGACCTCCACGCCCTCGAGCGTCACCTCGTCCTGCCACGAGAGAAAGCCTGGGAGCCGGCGCGTTCTCACGCCCCGCGCTCGCGCATCGACCATCAGCAGGCTCACGTCGGCGGGCCCGTCGCCGGTGCGCACGGCCACGATGAGATGAGTCGCCGCGGTCGCGTCGCTCACGAACAGCTTGGTGCCGTCGAGCCGAAAGCGATCTCCGAGCCGCTGCGGCCGCAGCGTGACCGCTTGAGGGCCCCACGAGGTGTTCGGATCCGTGATGGCCACGCTGAGGATGATTTCGCCTCGCGCGACGGCCGGCAGGATGGCGTTTCTCTGCTGAGCGCTCGCTGCTTCCAGCACGATGAGCGCGCCGAGCACACCGGAGCTCCAGAACGGGCCCGGCACCGGTCCACGGCCCAGCTCCTCGAAGAGGACAGCGGCGTCGGTAAGCGTGCTCTCGCTGCCGCCGTACTCCGCGGGCACGAGAATGCCGGGCCAGCCAACGTCCACGGCCTTGCGCCACAGCACGGGCACCAGGCTCGACGTCTCGCGCTGGAGCGCGACGATCGTGTGCGTCGGCGCCTCGCGCTCGACGAACGAGCGGGCAGACGTTCGCAGCATCTCCTGAGATTCGGTCAGGGCCAGGTCCATGGTCAGGCGCCCTTGTGCTCCTGCAGGCATTGCAGGACCAGCCCGCCGTGGCTCCAGGCGGCGCCCGCTGCCATCGCCATGGCCACGAAGATCGTCTCGGCGATTTCAGCGTCACCGGCGCCGGCCATGGCCGCCTTCTGCGTGTGAGCCTGGATGCACCACGGGCACTGGGTGATCTGCGCGATGCCGAGCGCGATCAGCTCTTTGCTCTTCTTCGGCAGCGCGCCGTCCTTGAACGCGACCTTGTCGAAGTCGAGGAAGGCGCGATACGCCTCCGGCACCAGCTCGCGCATCCGCTTGAACTGCGTCCCCACGTCAACCCCGTGAAACTCCATCGTCGTGTCTCCTCGTGTGATGGGGGGCCCCGAAATGGCCCCCCATACCCCCCAACGTTCGGCGCGCCCCGGCAAAGCCGTGGCGCACCTCTATCACCCGCCGATCTCCTAGCGCCCGCGGAACGCGGGCTTGCGCTTCTCACGCCAGGCGCGGTGTCCCTCGGCCTTGTCCTCGGTCTGCTCGAGCACCGCGAAGCGGTAGAGGTCGACGAGCGAGGCGTCCGACAGGTTCGGGATGTCGAGTCCGCGCACCAGCGATTCCTTGGCCAGCCGCGCGGCCAGCGGCGGCAGCGAGGCGACGTGGGCCGCCACCTCGAGCGCCTTGTCCATGAGCTTGGCGTGCGGCACGAGCCACTGGACCAGGCCGATGCGATGCGCCTCCTCGGCCGGCAGCGGGATGCCGAGCGTCATCCGCATCGCGTGGCCCCGGCCGACCAGCCGCGCGAGTCGCACGGCGCCGCCATAGGCCGGCAGGATGCCGAGTGCGACTTGCGGCAGCCGCCACTCCGCGCGGTCGGACGCGACGAGCAGGTCGCAGCAGAACGTCACGATGCAGCCGATGCCCACCGCGTAGCCGTTGACGGCGCCGATCAGCGGTTTCGGGAAATTGCCGAGCACCTCGAACGCGCGGTGCTTCCGCTTCGGGATGCTCTTGATCAGCTCCGCCGCCGAGTCCATCGTGTGCGTCTTCGGGTCCTTCAGGTTGGCGCCGGCTGAGAACGCGCCACCGCTCTCGTCGCCGGTGAGAATGGCGCACCGGATGTCGTCGTCCTCCTCCATGGCGTCGAAGTGACGCTCGATCCCCTCGTTGAAGTCGGCGCCCCAGGCGTTGCGCGCCGTCGGGCGGCTGAGCGTGACGATCCCGATGTGATCGCGCTTCTCGTACTCGACAGGCATTTCGGTGTCCTCTCAGTCCACCCCGTGCAACTTCATCGTTGTCCGCGTCCCCTCCGAGCGCCGGCTTTGCCGGCGCCATCGACGTCCCAGAACCTCGCGCAATCCCGGTGGGGGGATCGGGGGGAGCGGCGTCGCTCCCCCCGACTAATGAACAGTCCCGGCACTCTCGCGCGCGCCGCGGCCGATCCCGATGCGCCGGGCCATGCTGACGCGCTGGACGTCGGCGGTGCCGCCCGGGTGCACGGCGATGATCCCGTTGCGCTGCTGCAGCTCGAGGAAGCCGTCCACCGAGCCCCACGTGGGATCGGTGGTGAGCGCGGCCGGGCCGACGGCTTCCAGGATCGCGCCGGTCATCCAGAGGCCGGCCATCTTCCGGTAGTAGGAGAGCTGCGGGCCCTCGTAGGAGCGCGGGCGCTTGGCGTACGTCAGCCAGAAGTTGCGCAGGCCGAAGAGCCGCTGGACTTCCGTCCGGATATAGATGTCGGCGAGCAGGTCGCGCGTGTCCGGATTCTGGCTGAGCGGGACGCCGTCGCGCTTGGTCTCCTGGCAGTAGCGCAGCAGCCGGTCCCACACGCGGTTGCGGCCGATGCGGCCGCCGGCGCCGTGCTCCAGCTCGAGATGCGTGCTGGCCGCCTTCCAGCCCTGGTTCTCGCCGCCGACCAGACTAAACGCGGGCACGCGCACCTCGTCGAAGAACACCGTGTTCTTCTGCACCGGGTCGGTGCCGCCCTCGCCGCCCGTGCCCATCAGCTCCATGGGCTGCACGGTGATGCCAGGAAGATCGGCGTCGATCATGAACCACGACAGGTTCTCGTGGCGCGCGCCGCCCGGGTTCGTGCACGCGATCATCCAGATGCGGTCGGTGCCGTGGTCGCTGCCGACGAAGATCTTCTGGCCGTTGATGACGTACTCGTCGCCGTCGCGAATGGCCGCGGTGGTGACGCCGGCCAGGTCCGAGCCGGCGCCGGGCTCGGTCAGCAACTGCCACGTGCGCACCTCACCGCGGAAGATCGGCGGCAGGAACGCCTGCTTCTGAGCCTCGGTGCCCCACACGAGGATCGTCGCCGAGCCGAGCTTGCCGCCGCTGTCGTAGTAGGGCGGCAGCGCGAGCCCGACGCGATCGACCTCTTCCTCGAGGATGATCGTGTGATCGACGTCGAGGCCACCGCCGCCGTATGCCTGCGGCGCGCGCGGATAGAGCCAGCCGCGGGCCCCGAGCTTGCGGCCGAACGCGCGCAGCTCGTGATAGCGCCGCCGGCTGTCGTCGTCGGAGACCGGAATCCGCGTCAGCCCGGGCGCGACGTTGGCGTCCAGCCAGGCGCGGACCTCATGGCGGAAACGCTGCTGCTCCTCGGTGTACGTGACCTCGAAGTCCATCGGCGGGTCCTCGTGAGGTTCAGAGTCTGCCAATTATGCCTCATGATCGGACCCCTTCTTGACACCGGCGCTCGGGCCGCATGATCATCCGTCCGCCCATGGCCTCGTACGACGCGGTCGTCATCGGCGCGGGACACAACGGCCTGACGTGCGCCTGCTATCTCGCGAAGGCCGGGCTGAAGGTCGTCGTCCTCGAGCGCTACGCGACCATCGGAGGCATGACGATCTCGGAGGAGATCACCGCCCCCGGCCACCTGTCCGACGTTCACGCGAGCGGCTACCTCGTCGCCAAGCTCTCTCCCTCGCCGGACGAGCTCGGGCTCGCCGAGCACGGGCTCGAGCTGATCACGCCGAACCCGAACTGGGCGCAGATCTTTCCCGACGGCCGCTCCTTCGTGATCGGCCGGGACGTCGAGACCACGGCGGCCAGCATCGCCAGGTTCTCGCGGCGCGACGCCGACACGTGGCGGACACTCTACGCGCGCTTCGCGGCCGCCAAGCCCACCGTCGTGCGCGCCATGTACAGCCGGCCCGAGCGTCTCGCCGAGGAGCTCGGCGCGCCCCACGGCGCGGACGGCTATCGGTTCCTCATGCAGACCGCACGCAACTGGGTCGACGAGACCTTCGAGAGCCCGGAGATGCGGCTCTTCTTCGCGTCGGCCGGGCTGCACGCCGGGCTCGCCCCCGACGATCCGCTCGGCGGCCACTTCGCGTGGATGTTCGTAGCGGCGATCCAGGACGTCGGCTGCAGCCTCGTCCGGGGCGGCATGCATCGCGTCAGCGAAGCGCTCGCGAAGGTGCTGCGGGCGCGTGGCGGGACGATCCGAACCAACGCCGAGGTCGCCTCCATCGTGGTCGAGAACGGGCGAGCCGTCGCCGTTCGTCTGGCCGACGGCGAACGCATCGGGGTCGACGGCGTGATCGCGGCCAACGCCGATCCGCGCCACTTCGGGCTCGATCTGCTCGGCGACACGATCATCGGCGCGGAGGCGGCGAGCAAGCTCCAGCGTTACGAGTGGGGGCCGTCGTTCTTCGGCATCTACGCCGCGCTCGATCGGCCGGTTGCCTTCAACGCCGGCCCGGAGCCGGCGACGGTGTGCTACCTGCACGCCTCCGGGTGCGTCACTCGACGATCTCGCCGCGAGCTTCGTGGACATTCGCGCCGGGCGCCTGCCGAAGAACCCGATGGTCGGCATCATCAACGAGGCCGTCGTCGATCCGAGTCGCGCTCCCGCCGGCAAGGGCCTGATGAAGTTCATCGTTCACTTCGTGCCCTACCGTGTCACCGGCGACGGCGCGGGAAAGATCACCGGGACGGACTGGAGCCAGATCAAGGAGCGCTACGCCGACAGCATCCTCGAGTGGATCGACGACGCGTTCCTGCCCGGGATCCGCAAGCGCATCGTCGCTCGCAGCGTGCAGTCGCCGGTCGACTACGAGCGCCGCATGCGGAGCGCAGTCCAGGGCACGCACCAGCACGGCGCCTTCCTGCCGTATCAGGTCGGCGGCTTCCGCCCGATCCCCGAATTCGCGGACTACCGATCGCCGGTCACGAACGTCTACCTGTGCGGTGCCGGCAGCCATCCCGGCTCGGGAATCACGATGGGCCCGGGCCGCAATGCCGCGGAGGCGATCTGCGGCGATCTCAAGCTCACCTTCCCGGGTAAGACGTTCGCGAAGGTGTGAGGAGGCATCGAGCCATGGCCGAGCTGACCCAGAGCGAGATCGATCAGCGTGTCTTCGATCTCTACGACGAGTACTGCCACGGGCGCATCGACCGGCGCGAGTTCCTGCAGCGGGCCGGCGTGTTGACGGTCGGCGGCGTGTCCGCGCTGGCCATGGCCGAGGCGCTGTTGCCCCGCTACGCGCTCGCCCAGACGATCTCCTTCACCGACCAGCGCATCAAGGCCAAGTACGTGACCTACCCGTCTCCGGGCGGTACCTCCGGCACGATGCGTGGATATCTGGTGCAGCCGAATGCGCAGGGGCCCTTCGCCACCGTCCTGGTGATCCACGAGAACCGCGGGCTCAATCCATACATCGAGGACGTCGCTCGTCGCGTCGCGACCGAAGGGTTCCTGGCCCTGGCCCCCGACGGGCTCTCCCCGGTTGGTGGCTACCCGGGCAACGACGACGACGGCCGCACGCTCCAGGCCGGCCTCGACCAGGCCAAGCTGCGCACGGACATGGTGAACAGCGCACGTTTCTTGAAATCGCACGCGCTCTCAACCGGCAAGCTCGGGGTCACGGGGTTCTGCTGGGGCGGCGGCACGACCAACTTCCTGGCGGTCACGCTCGGCGCCGATCTGAGCGCGGCCGTCCCCTTCTATGGCGCCGCCGCCGAGACGGCGCGCGTGCCGGACATCAAGGCGGCGCTCATGATCCAGTACGCCGAGACCGACGAGCGCATCAACGCGATGTGGCCGGCCTACGAGACCGCGCTGAAGGCGAGCGGCGTCCAGTACGAGATGCACATGTACCCCGGCACCCAGCACGGCTTCCACAACAACTCGACGCCGCGCTACCACGAACCGTCGGCGAAGCTCGCCTGGGAACGAACGATCGCGTTCTTCAAGAAGCATCTCGCCTGAGCTCTCGACGCCCCCGAGGAGGATACGCCCATGGACACCGCGAACATCTCCCGTCGACGCTTCCTCGGTGCCGCGAGCGCGCTCGCCGGCGCCACGGCGCTCGCGCCGATCATCGCGCGAGCCCAGACGCCATCTGGGCTCGGCGAGCCGCGCAGCGTGATCACGAATCCGCCGCGCGACTACAGCCCCGGGGCGCCGCCCGTCACCTACGTCGATCCCGACGTCATCACCGTCGACCCGGCATTCAACGGTCTTCGCCAGGGCAACACGCCGATCCTGCGGCTCTGGACCGGCTCGCTGTGGGCGGAGGGCCCCGCGTGGAGCTCGCAGGGCCGGTACCTCGTGTGGAGTGACATCCCGAACAACCGGCAGCTCCGCTGGCTCGACGACGACGGCCGCGTCACCGTCTTCCGCGCTCCGTCGAACAACAGCAACGGCAACACCTTCGACTTCCAGGGCCGTCAGCTCTCGTGCGAGCACCTCACCCGGCGCGTCGTTCGCTACGAGCACGACGGCTCGGTGACGATCATCGCGGACAAGTACAACGGCAAGGCGCTCAACTCCCCGAACGACGTCGTCGCGCATTCGGACGGCAGCTACTGGTTCACCGATCCGCCGTACGGGGGACAGTTCTACGAGGGCACCGTCGACGCGCCCGGCGGGCTCTCGAACCCTCGGGGAATCTTCAAGCAGCGCCTCGGGCAGCCGCCGGACATCGGCACGGCCAAGCGCGAGCTGCCGAACAGCGTGTATCGCGCGGATCCGAGCGGCCGGATCGATCTCGTGGTCAGCGAGACCCAGGTTCCGAATCCGAACGGGCTCTGCTTCTCACCCGACTACAAGAAGCTCTACGTCATCAGCACGGGCCGCGGCCCCGGCGATGCGCACGCGGGCGGCAATCGCGACATGCACGTCTTCGACGTTGGCGCCGACCACCAGGTGTCGAACCAGAAGCTCTTCAGCGACTTCATGGTGGACGGCGTCAAGTGCGGCCCCGACGGCGTGCGCGCCGACGTCAGCGGGAACCTCTGGGTCTCGAGCAACGGCAATCCCGGCGGACGCGGGCTCGGCTACAGCGGCGTCACCGTGTGGAATCCGGACGGCAAGCTGCTGGGCCGGATCCGCCTGCCCGAGGTGTGCGCCAACATCGCGTTCGGAGGGCCGAAGCGCAATCGGCTCTTCATGGCCGCGAGCCAGTCGCTCTACGCGGTGTACGTCGCGACGCAGGGCGCCGCGCCTGCGTGAGGTTCGCGGCGACGCGTCACACTTTGGCGATGCCGTAGAGCCGCGCGCAGTTATCCCAGAGGATCTTGCGGCGCACCTCGTCGCGGAGCGGCAGACTGAAGAACTGCTCCATCGCCTCGGGAAACGCGCCGTCGGAGTGCGGATAGTCGGTCGAGACCACGAAGAAGTCGGCGCCCATCTTGTTGACGACGTCGACCGCCGGCTCCTCGTCCACATCGAGCGCGATGTAGCATTGGCGCTTGAAATATTCGCTGGGCAGCATCGACAGCTGATGCTCGCAGCCCGGGCCGAACTTCTCCCACTGGTCATCGAGCCGCCACAGCCACCAGTAGAGCCATCCGGCGGTGCCTTCGAGGAAAGCGCAGCGGAGGCGGGGGTGTCGCTCGAGGATGCCGCCGGTGGTCATGCTGGCGATGGCCCCCATCAGCTCGACCGGATTGCGAATGGCATGGGCGATCGGGTGGAAGTTGGCGTGGCCGACGAAGCGCCGCCCGGCATCGTCCTTGAGCGAGGTGTTGCCGGTCGGATGAAATCCGATCGGCACGTCGAGCTCCTCCAGCGCACTCCACAGCGGCTCGCACGCCTCGTCGTGTAGATGCTGGCCGTTGACCGGGTTCGGGGTGCCGATGATGGCGACGGCGCCAAGCTCCCTGACGCACCGGCGCGCCTCTTCGATTGCGGCCGGAATGCTGTGCATCGCCACCTGGGCGGCGAACTTCAGCCGCGCCGGCTGGCTCCGGCAATAGTCGTGCGCCCAGTTGTTGTAGGCCCGCGCGAGCGCCGCGGCGTAGTCCGGCGCGAGATCGTCGTGCATCAAGATCTGTCGCCCGCGGGTGCCGTACATGACGGCGACGTCGACGCCCTCGATATCCATCGCGGTCAGGGTCGAGTCCGGGTCGAAGCCACGCCCGCGCGCAACCTGGAAGTGTGGGTGCCGCGCGCGGCTCCGGCGCCGCAGCTCACGGCTGGACGCGGTGGCGGCCGTCGCCTTGCCATGTGCGGGGATCGCCAGCCCCTGCACCTCCATCCCCATGATGGTATCGGCGTTGCCTTTGTCCTCGGAGCTCTCGCTGAGTGTTCGCTGCTGCCCGCCGAAGAACCGCGGCGGGCTCGCTCGATGTGGACCTTCGAGGTAGCGGGCCCACAGATCATCCGGCTCCATCATGTGAAGGTCGCTGTCGAGGATCAGATAGCCGTCGCGTGCCATATCGCACCTCCACCGGGTTCGCCGATTATCTCCAGGAGCGTCGGCGACATAAAGGCCCTTCTCGGTCACGCCCGCGGATACGCCGAACCCAAACAGCGTCGTCAGGACCGCGTCGTCCGTCCGCTGCTGCGGCGCCCACGCTCTGCAGTGACATCGCCGCTCAGTTGCGGATCGTTAGCTTGGATACCGGGTACCATCGATCCGCACGCTTTCCGGAAATGGCAAGCTCGACGTGAGCGGAACTGCCGTCCTGGGTCAGGATGGCCACGTCGAGGGAATAGGTCGCGGCCGGAACTTGGTGGGACACCGCCACGATGCTCTCGACTTCATGGGCGCCCGGCAGCCAACGCATGAGGTCGACGGTACTCACCCACTGGGCCACCACCTGATCTGAGCTGGACCGGAGGCGGTATGCGAGCGGCCAGGGATGATAGAAGGGAGCAACTCCCACGTTCTGCCACCGTGATCGCAGGAGCAGCGTTTCACCAGGCCTCGCTTCTGCAGGATGGGTCATCTCGCGGAGCACGATCCGGTATCCGAGTTTCTTCAAAAACTCATCCACGCGCGGTCTCCACGCGGCTGGCACGGGCGCGTATCCGGCGTTCAAGACCGAGATGTGCCACTCCAGTCCCTTGCGGAGGATGAGGTCGATGTCAAAACCTTTGTCGTACCAGTCCTGCATCACGCCACAGACCTCAAATTGTATGGGTCCGGCTTTCCACGCGTTGCCGATCACCGGGTCCTGGGCGGCTGGCTCGTAGACGTGCTCCATGTGGTTCCAGCTGGGCCCGAACATGCCGTAATCCCCGAAGCAGTCGCCGCGCCAGCCAGCTCCACGAGAGACCGCGTACTTGAGCTGGCCGCCGACCAGCATTACGAGGGGCGTCTTGGGAAAGTATTTGAAGTACGAGTCGGCGATGGCAATCTGGTTGGCCTCGGTTGGGTAATACCGCTTACAGAGTTCTTTCACCGCCGCCTGACAGCAGGCGGTGTTCCACTCTCCCCAGCAGCCGACCGAGCCGATGTCGACGTGATCAATGTCGGCTGAGCCCGCGTACCGCTCCCCGAAGGCCCTGATGAGCCTCTCGTGGTAGTCGAGAAAGATGGGGTTGTTGTAGTCGGGGAAAATGCCGCCGCTTACCTTGACGCTCGCCACTCCTTTGTCCAACAGCCACTGGGGCATCTTGGGCTCAGTCATGATGCGGAATGCGAGCCTCTCCCCGATGGCCTTCGCCTGCTCGACGACGCTGTCGACGCGACCGAAGTCGTATTGCCCTTCGGCAGGCTCCAGGTAGGCCCAGGA
>WNGN01006345.1_pt1 | contig 10254 bp, 9 predicted proteins | sample 5400561 | NCBI WGS metagenome assembly WNGN01 (sample SAMN13153379, study PRJNA577476) | soil metagenome | isolation source: 115 cm soil or saprolite under Garry oak tree replicate 2 | place: USA:California | collected 2016-06-15 | reverse complement strand
GAGGCGCAGACCTTGGCCGCGTTGGCAAAGAAGAAGGCCGTCCTCGCTGTGGCGGGACTGCAGGCCCGCTCTGCGCCCTCGGTAGCCTACGTACGTGACCTGATCAAGCAAGGTTACATCGGTGAGGTGCTCTCCACCACGTTGATCGGTTCGGGAATGGGCTGGGGGCCGACGGTGGAGCCGTACAACGCCTACCTCAACGACAAGAAAAACGGGGCAACAATGCTCTCGATCGCGCTCGGCCACGCGGCGGACGCGCTGTGTTACTGCCTCGGCGAGGTCCGAGAGCTCTCGGCCACCATGACAGTGCGCCGAGAGTCCTTCACGATCGCGGGGACGGGCGAAAGCAAGCCCATGACCGCGGATGATCAGGTGTTGGTCAGCGGACTGCTCGAGGGCGGGGCCGCACTCTCGATCCATTATCGGGGCGGCGTTTCGCGCGGCACGAACCTGCTGTGGGAGATCAACGGCACCGAGGGCGATCTGCAGCTCACCGCGGCTGGCGGCCAGGCCCAGATATTCGAGTTGACCGTACGCGGCGGCCAGGGCGCGCGGTCCTCGCTCGATGTGCTGGCCGTGCCAGAGAAGTATTGGTGGTCGCCCCCGCAAGGCCCTTCCACCAACGTTGCCCAAGCGTACGCGCGTTTCGCCCGCGACTATCGCGAGGGAACGCATTTGTGCCCTACGTTCGACGATGCGGTCACGCGCCATCGCATGCTGGACGCGATCGAGACGGCCGCGGCATCCGGCCATCGTCAAACGCTCGGTTGACCCGCCGAGTTCATGATGGACAGTCTGTGGTGCAAGACCTTTTTCTTGGAAGAACTTGACCACGCGGTCGGAGCTGTCATAGATGTCAGTTTGGGCGGACCGTAGTCGTTTCACTGCCACGGTTGTTCCGGCCCTCGCATTGCTATCCACGAATGCCCCTCGCCAGACTGGAGGGCCTCGCAGCCAAGCTCATGGTGGCCTCATACCTGTCCAATGCCATTCGCCCCGCATTTTTCCATCTGAAATTCCGATCCACTCCATACTTGCAGCTCTCCCGGATCGTTGTGCCTAGCCTAGGATCTCGATCAACCATCTCCGCTACAAGCTTGATCGGTATTCTTCCGGATAGGTCGATTGAGTTGAGATCCCCGCGTTGCGTCTGTTCATCGATTTGCATTACGAGCAGGAGGCTGATCAAAGAATCAGCCAGGGCTCTAGTGTCCTCGACAGGGAATAGTATTCCGGTTCCGGCTTCGTTGTGACTTGTGAGATCCACAACTGTCTCTCTGATCCCACCTATGTCGCTTCCGACAACAGGGTTGCCGGTTGCCATTGCTTCGAGCGCGCTGATCCCGAAAGGCTCGGACCGCGAGGGCATCGCGTAGGCGTCTGCCGCGATGTGGGACATCATGTAGATGGGACGGTTTTTCGCGAAGATTATCCTGACGTTGTCGGGATAGAATGAGGCTTCGGCCGTGATCGCTTTCGTCTGGACCTGATCGTTAGAGGGGATCAGGAAGAGTAGAAACTTCGCCGAGGGAACAGCCTTCGTTACGATGGGGACGGCGTCTAGAAGGAGATCTGCTCCCTTCTGGGGGCTTAATCGGCCTGTCATCAGACGATGTTATTTGCAGTGTCAGTTGAGGATCCGGTGATCTCGTCACCACCCGCGGGAGCAATGCGTTGAGCGATCGCGCTGGTGAGAAGCACCCTCCTTAGATCCCAACGGTTGACAGAACCAACCGCTGGTTGGGGACCTATCGTCACCGCGTTTTGTTCTGTGAGAACTGCTGCCTCGATACTGTCGTAATTCCAGTCGCAACCGTTGTAGACGTGCCCGCTCTTGCCTTTGATCACATTTCCGAAGTAGCTTAGCACGTCATGCGTAAGGTAGGTTTCGCTAACGGAGGTGACATAATCCGCCTCGTAGGATCCGAACCTCTCCAGAGAGTTGCCGGATTGTCCCTCCCAGACCTGTCGAGAATTGAGCGTTCGTGTCCGTTTCTGTGAGAGTCTAACTCGGTGTGGGAGGTCCTTTATTCCGCACCAGTCTTCTGACCCGTAATGCCAGGGGAGTGCTATGTGGCTCAAGAGGTGGACGGTGAAAACGAGGGGAATAGGTGATCCTCTGTCCCGTAAGTGCTGTTTGAGGGCCACTCCTGCTGGGACCATGTGCCAGTCGTGTGCGTGGTCGTAGAGGACTGGATTGTTGAGCCAATGACTTGTTGGAGCGTCAAGGCCTTTGACGAGGACGAAATGGACATTGTCATGTACGCCCGTCTCTACGCCTGAGAGAAAGCGGTAGCTGATCCTGTTGACGCCCAGCCGGGACCCTTGACCGATGAACCGGGTCTCTTCTCTCAGACCGTACGCTTCCTTTAGACGAGGATCCGAGTGTCTGCCGTGACTGGGGAGAAGCACAGTCACCCTTAGACCATAATCGGACGATAGGGTCCTGGCGAGCCCGGCGACTGCCTCGCCCAACCCGCCTGCCTGGGCTATGCCTGCACACTCATACGAAAGCATCCAGACATGATCGATCTTGGCACCTCTTTGCCGCGTGGGCTTGGCTTTGGTGGCTGGACTACGCAACATTTCCGAGGGACGGACGTTGCCAGGAGGGACAAATAAAGAGACTTGACAATGCCGAATTCCTAGTTTCTTATCAAGAAAAGAGTTCGAATTAGCCGTAGCCTTGTAGAAGACATGGACAAGTCGGGTCGAGCCGACCCCCTTACAGTTACTAAGAGGTCCCGATAGCGGGATTTTCCAGGTCGAGATAAGAGGAGCAAGGTTTTAGCCAGGCAAGTTTCATCTGGTGGGAAGCAAGGATAGTGAAATTGTGCCAACCAAGATGTTGAAGAACGCGGCCTCTAACGTCCTCAGAAGTGTCCCACCACAGAACGCTTTCTACTTCTACAGAGCAATGGGCGCACCGACGGGAGCTGCGGCTCGGAACCTACCGGACTTTCTGGGAATAATCAACACCATTGACATCACCGCTCTCCAGTTCCACCTTGGAAGAGGCGACTTCGAGAACTGGGTCAAGATGCTCGGCGACAACACGCTGGCGAAACAGCTTGCCGGTCTCAAAGAGAAGCAACTCCGCGGAGAACAGCTGAGGTCGGAGCTGGTAGACGCCGTCAAGGCAAGACTGACCACGCTGCAGAAGACAAGCCCATAGACAGCGTCTCATCAATAACAGAAAAAGATGGGTCGGGAACGGAGTCCTAACGGAGTCCCGATAGACCAGCGGCGCTAAGCTCTGAGAGCCGTTGTTGTAACTCCTGGTAGGGCGGGGACTGTCCGTATTATCGACGCTCCGGAACCCAACCCCACTGGAAATCAGGCTCTCCTGCGAGTCCACAAGATTGGAATTGACGGGACTGACTTAGAGATCAACGAGGGTCTCTATGGCGAGGCTCCGTCTGGTTTTGATTATCTTGTCTGCGGACACGAATGCTTGGCCACCGTCGAGGCGGCGCCTGAAAACTCAGCGGGAATCCGGAGCGGGGACCTCGTAGTGCCAACGGTCAGACGGCCCGACGATTGCATCAACTGTCGCGCGGGCGAGTCAGACATGTGCCTCACCGGACAGTACAAGGAGCACGGGATCAAAGGCCTCCACGGATTCTGTTCAGATTACACGATCTCAGACGTGAGTTTTCTGGTCAAGATTCCGGCAAGGTTGTCGGAGGTCGCTGTGCTTCTAGAGCCGATGAGCGTTGCGGAGAAGGCTGTTCTTCAAACTTTCAAAATCCAGGAGAGGATGGTCTGGAAGCCGAAGAAAGCTCTCGTCCTAGGCACAGGACCCCTAGGACTGCTTACAGTGATGGCTTTGAGAATAAAGGGATTCGAGGTGACCGCGGTCGCGACTAGACCCAGAGACAGCCTCAAGGCACAGCTCGTCCAGAAAATCGGCGGCAACTACGTAAACTCAAACGATCAACCGATAAACGGTCTGGGAAGGTTCGACCTAGTCCTGGAGGAGACTGGTGTCGCCTCTGTTGCCGCTGATGCACAAGGACTATTGAATCCTAACGGGGTATTGTGCCTGCTCGGAATCTACGCTCCAAAACAGGCGAGTCAGGACATTGGACACGTTTACGCAGATATCGTCCTAGGGAACAAGATAACCTTCGGCTCAGTGAACGCCAACATACGATACTTCCAAAAGGGGCTGGAGGACTTCGCGACGATTCAACAGCGATTCCCCGGAGCCCTCGAGTCTCTCTTCACGAAAGTGGTTCCGCCCTCAGGGTTCCTGCAGGCCTACAAGCCAACCAAAGACGACATAAAGTCGATGATTGACTTTGGTCTGCCATCATGAAGCGGCGTACTGACTCGTGAAGGACCATTCCGGTCATCACAGATCATTCCCCGAGCAAGATGTCACGCTCAACCCGAACCTTTCGTCGCGGATCGTCTCCAGAAGCGAGGATAATTGACCACTAGACCGAAATCATCTACTTTGATCCGTGTTGTGAAGCCTGAGGCGCTCCGGTACCGGTAGAGATTGGCGCTGAGACGACTGTATTCTTGATGCAAAGGCTGGACTGACATCTCAGGCAACTTGACCCAGGCCGCTCTAACCCATCGAGATTCTCCTTTGCGAAGGCTCAGCCTCCTAATCGGCAACGAATTTGTCACTGGCGAAGATAGAAGGTCAACATCCTCGCATCCTCTTAGCCTAGGCAACTCGTGGCCATCTGCCCACCAGCGATCTCTCTTGTCAACTCTCAGTGTTAGCCTAGCCTCTACGCTCCCGATTGATTGTTTCAGCTCGACCTTGTTTGTCCTCCATTTCTTGTCGCAGAGGATGCGATAGGAGAGTAGGGCCGGTTGCTTCTTCTCGACTCGACAGACTGTCCCGTCGAGGAGCCAGTCTTTTGCCGTCTTCCAAACCGTCGAGTATTCTGTCCCGGGACGGTCTAATGCCTGCCAAAGGACAGAACGGACGAATCTCTCTGTAGGTTGATTCCTCACCGCGGATCGCCGATCAGGCTCTTGTCAATCTCCGAGATTGTCCGTCGACCTGTGAGAGCCATGACGGTCGCCAGGTCTGTCTTGAGGAGAGAGAGGAGCTTTGAGACTCCTGGCTCTCCGCCGGCGGCGAGGGCCCAGAGAGCCAGACGTCCGAGCCCTACCGCTCTGGCGCCAAGGGCGAGGGCCATGACAATGTCGCTACCTCGCCTGATTCCGCCGTCAAAGTAGACCTCTATTTCCGACCCGACCTCCTCCACGACCTCTGTGAGAGCGTCGAGAGAGGCTGGCGCGCCATCCAACTGGCGGCCGCCATGATTGGAGACCACAACGCCACGTGCGCCGCGGTCGACGGCTCGCCGGGCATCTTCGCGAGTGAGAACTCCTTTCAAAACTAGTGGGAGTCGCGTTGTTTCGCGAAGACGATCTAGGACATCCCAAGTATAGGAAGCCTCCTTGCGAATGTGAGCACGGTCGCCGCTGACGTTGGGGCTTCTGAGAGGGCGAACTACTTCGCTGCCGTTTCCGAGAGTGATCGCCGAAGCCAGTGGAGAGCCTGCTTGGGTCTCTCTGTCGCGGGTGCCGGCGACCGGCATATCCACGGTTAGGAGTATGGCTTTGAAGCCGGCCTTCTCGGCCCTCTCCACCAGGCTTCTCGTCGCGCTGAACTCTGGCTGAAGATACAGCTGGAACCATCTATGACCATCCGGGGCAGCCCGTGCTATGTCTTCTAGCGAAATGGAGGAGAGGGTGCTGAATGCTGCGATAATGCCAGCCTTGCTTGCTGCTCTCGCCGTGGCCGCCTCGGCATCAGGGTGGACAAGTCCATGGCTGGCGGTTGGAGAGACGTAGAAGGGGGCAGAGGTTCTGGTTCCAAGTAGCGTCGTCCCGATTTCAAGAGTTTCAACATTCACGAGAACTCGGGGCCGGAGTGTTCTGCGATGGAATGCTTCACGATTGGCCCTCATTGTCCATTCTTCTCCCGCACCTCCCTGAATGTACGCCCACGCGGATCTGTCGGCCTTCTTCGCCGCTGCTTCCTCAAGGTCGCTGAGCGTTGAGAAGCCGGCCTTCAATTCATCATCCATAGCGCTTCTATGTCGGCTCGCGTGTTCTCTAGTCTGATTTGAGCCCATCAGTCGCTAGAAGTAGCTCATCAGCCGGCAGAAGGATGGATCATTGCCACGGCTTCAGCTATGCCCTTCCTCAGCTCGATGACGTTCTCGGTTACCGTACCCTTCTGATTGTAGATGCTGGACCCGGCTACCAACACGGTGGCACCCGCCTTGACGGCAAAAGGCGCTGTCTTGGGATCGATCCCACCGTCGACAACGATTGACGTTTTCAAGTGTCGCTGGTATATTTCTCGCCTTAGATGCTGAATCTTGCTGAGCTGATCTTCCATGAAACGCTGCCCTGCGAATCCTGGTCTGACTGTCATTACTTGAACACAGTCTGCAAGTTCAAGGACTCTCTCCACTGTTGCAACGGGCGTCTCCGGGTTTATTGCGATGCCCGCTTCGACCTTTAGTTTCTTGATCGACTGGAGGACATTGGGGAGGTCTTTGCAGACTTCTTGATGGACGATGATCCGGTTCGCGCCGGAACGTGCAAATTCCTCGAGAAAGATGTGTGGATTGTCGATCATCAGGTGAGCGTCCAAGAATAGGCCCACCGATTTTCTCAGCGACTTGACGACGCCGGGTCCGAATGTCAGGTTTGGAACGAAATGTCCATCCATAACATCTATCTGGATTCCTTCGACTCCTGCATCTTCTGCTTCTTTCGCTTGTTGGCCGAGCCGGGCAAAGTCAGCGCTTAGAATTGATGGCTCAATCGAGACATGTAGCTTCATGCTGTTTGGCTCTTGGACTGGTAGAGGGTCTGGAAGTCCTGGACTAGGTCCGGATCACCGAGATATGTGGGGACACGCTGGACGATGCTGCTGGGTTCGACATCCAGAATGTTCCCTACGCCCGTGCTTGCTCGGCCTCCCGCCTTCTCGGTGATGAAGCCGACAGGGTTGGACTCGAACTGTAACCGATACTTTCCCTGAGGAGCGTCGGTCAGTTCTGGATAGGCGAAGAAGCCGCCTCTGGCAAGGACTTGGTTATAGTCGCCGACGAACGAACCGCCGTATCGCAGTGAGAGCTTCCGCTTCTCCAAGCCTTCCACAAACTGTCTGACCGCCGGGGTCCACTTGTTCCTCAACCCTCCGATCCCGTAGACTGTGGGTGGTCTGGGAAGCTTATGGATCTGGCCATCTGACACGAACCTTCTCGATCCGACGCCCGTTCCGGCTGCTGCCGAGAGCCTGACTCCATCCTTGAGCGCGAGTACCAGCTGTAGGAACGGGCCGTAGAGGAAGTACATGGCCGCAAGAAGGTCTCTACCCTTGGCAGGGAGAGGTTTGTCGTGGTAGACCCCGATTATGGTTCCGAGGAGGTTGTTGCTCTTCAGATTAGAAGATCCATCCAGAGGGTCGAGGACGACCGAGTATTCGCCCGACTTCGACTCCGCGACCTCCTCCATCTCCTCTGAAGCGACCCTTCTGACGAGGCCGCTCCTCAGGAGTTTCTTTGTGAAGAACTCGTTTGACCAAACGTCGATCTCGAGTTGTTTCTCTCCATAGACGTTGACGCCGCCCGAATATCCGAGCTCTTTGGGAATTCGTTGCTGCACAACTGTAGAAAGGTCAGCCAGTAGTGAGACTAGTTTTGAGAGGCTATTATCCTCTGACGATGTGAGGTCCGCGAGAGTGCTCTCCTTCAAGAGACTAACCTTCTATCTTGATGCTTGAAGGTTCATTTCAATTCTTTGATGACTCTCGAATAAGCAGTCCAGGCAGGCTTCGGACTCCCTCTGTTGTCGAATAGACCGAAATGATTCTCCTGAGGAGGAAACGACCTCCAGGATGTGTCGATGTAGCGCCAGATCCCAATCCCGGTCACACCATCAAGAGCGTAGGCTTCTCTCGAAGCACCCTCTACATACTCGGCCTGGCGATCCGGCGAATATCCGAGTAACGAGGGCCCGCTGGGATAACCCGTCTCCGAGACCATCACCGGCTTTCCGAGTCCTTTCGATACTTCATCGCTGAGCTTCAAGACCCCGATGTTGATCGGGTTGGCGGATTTGTAGTTAGGATAGAAGTCGAGCCCAAGAACATCACAGTAGGAAGAGTAAGTCCCAGGGTCCAATGTCTTTGCGTCGCCTTCGAGATTGATTACCGTGGTCGCACCAGAGTCTTCTGCGTGTACGGCGTTGTTGAGTGTCTGGAGGAGTTCTTGTCTGAACCCGTGCTCGCGTACCCAAGAGAGACCGGAGCGCCATCCGCCCGCTTCGTGTTCTGCCCACCAGTTAGGCTCGTTCTCAATCTGCCAGCATTTGACCTGACTCTTCCAATGACGGACGAGAAGTCTGGTGTGGATCGATGCGCGTTTGAGGTAGAGGGTCCTGTTCTTGTCCGGTTCGAGTCCTTGAGGTAGCATCCTCTGATAGCCGCACGCTACGACGGGCACAACACCGATCCCTTTGCTGGTCAGGGAGTTGACGAGATCGTCCATAGGCCATCGGGAGTAGGATTGGTCGAGCAGTTTGTCTAGCGATGATTCAGGGAGCGAAAATGTTTCGAAGTATTTCCAAGGAAACCAGCAACGAACAAAACCGACCTTGGCTTGGACGAGATTATCTGCGAGGGCGGCTACGGCACGGGCCGCAACGGTCCTAGGCTCTACTTCTCCATGCTCTCTGATCTCTTGAACGTCAGCTTCGTCGAGGATCTTACCCTCGGGCAGACTCACTGACAATAGATGTGGAATGATTATTGACCTTGGAGGAGTTACCCCGCTGTATCTCCAGGGGTCGTCAAGGTTTACTCCGAAGGAAAATCTCTTTGTAAGATCTAGCAAGAGGCGTCGGAAAGGGCTATGAGTGGTTCGTAAAAGGCTTCATCCAAACAAGGAACGAGTTATGTTCCTCTTGTACTCGATACTCAATTTCAGTGGACCGTCGCAAAACGCTCATACTTGCTGGCGGTTCTGTCCCAGACCTCGTTTCCTCGTCGTTCTTAACGAACCGAGAAGCGATGAGGAGTATGATTCCGATTATTGTCAGTGATAGGCCGAGAAAGAATGGAACAGCGTTATCCCACAGGAGCGACGCAGGGCAGCCACCCGCTGGACAATGAATGAGCGTACTCACTAGGAACAGGCCATAGATTAACAGAATTATTCCTAAGACGACGAGAAGAGTCCCTAATCGACGAAGGCTGGTTCGTTTCACGAAATCACCATCAAGACTACAACTATGACTTGTCCTCACCTATCGGATTGCAATGTAAAGCTGGAGAATCCGAATTGTACCTGTACCATCAATTCTACGGGTCCAGATACCTAACCCATTTAAGACTCGGACACCTCTGCCGGTCTTCGTTTAGGACACTGGAGGATGCTTTCTACCAGCCAGCAGGCTCCGATGGGGAACCGTTCAACCCTCGTTACGATAGGGAAGAACGGGGAGCTTCGACACCTGTTCTGGCCCAGCCACAACTATCCACAGCATATTCACGGCTCTCTGCCGGGAATTCTGTTCAAGATTGATGGGAAAGAGTCGTTCAGTTGGCTGACGGACGGTCCATGGATTAGAAAGCAGCGATATCTACCGGATAGTACTATTCTCGAAACGGTCTTCGCGCATCCTCAGGGAGTACTGGTCAAGGCCACGGACTTTGTTCTGCCCGACCGGGACGTGCTGGCTCGGGTCTTCGAGGTGACGAACCCGAATGCGGGAAGCTTGGATGCGAGCCTTCTCTACTACAACGACTTCGATATAGCCGAGACCCCAGTAGGTGACGCTTGCTATTATGATGACAAGATGGACTGCATCGTCTCGTACAAGCGAAACTACTGGTTCGTATTCGGATCTGACAGTCACTCTTCGAGCCATCAGTGCGGGGTCCATGACGAGGGCTCCGATGCTTTTGTCGACGCGAAGGATGGAAGCCTCTCAGGCAACTCTCTCGCCCTCCACTCCGGGATGAAGGGTGTGAACTCGTGTCTGAAGTGGGACCTGGGTAATCTGGTCCAGGGCGCTAAGGAGCAGTTGACGCTTTTGATGTGCTTTGCCAACAACCGACAGAACGCGTTGAAGATTATCGAGACGACTAGGCAGGACTCGCTTGCCGAGATGGTTAACAATGTCAACCGGTATTGTCAGGATTGGCTTCGGAGGAGTCGAATCACCGGCGTCCCTGAACAGTGGAATGATCTTCTCAGACGA
>WNGN01016518.1_pt1 | contig 10256 bp, 6 predicted proteins | sample 5400561 | NCBI WGS metagenome assembly WNGN01 (sample SAMN13153379, study PRJNA577476) | soil metagenome | isolation source: 115 cm soil or saprolite under Garry oak tree replicate 2 | place: USA:California | collected 2016-06-15 | reverse complement strand
ATCGCAAAATTGCGTCGATCTACGGCTCGCTGCTCCGCGCCGGCTTCCCTTCCGACCTTATCCGCAAGGAATTAAAGAGGTTAACCCAAGAGGAAGTAGCTGCGCCGGAGCCTGAAGAGGAACTATAGTGCCTCTTTTGTGGCGAAAAATTTGCGTTTTTCTGATTCTGGTGCCAAGCGAGATTTGTTACTTCACCGAACGATCAGAGTCTCGGAAGAAGTGTGCGGGGCGAACAGGAACGTAGAGGTCCCCAAGACCTATTTATACCACCCACGTCAATTCCCTCTTTTTTGCGCGAGTCAACCATCATGTGAAAGCAACTCGACCTGCGAGATTGGCGCATCGCTCATTGCTCTGTAATAATGTCGAGTTTAGGAATCACAAAACCCCAGTGGTGAAAGCGGCGGGCGACGCGATGAGCGCTAAATATCTGAGTGGGACCGAAATCCGCGAGCGGTTCCTGCAATTCTTTGAGTCCAAAGGCCATCGCCGCGTGCGCAGTAGTTCGCTTGTGCCGCATGGTGATCCCACGCTGCTCTTCACCAACGCGGGGATGAATCAGTTCAAGGACGTCTTTCTCGGCCTTGAAAAGCGCGACTACACGCGCGCTACCAGCGCTCAGAAATGCGTGCGGGCCGGCGGTAAGCACAACGACCTTGAGAATGTCGGCTTCACCAAGCGGCACCACACGTTTTTTGAAATGCTCGGCAATTTTTCGTTTGGTGATTATTTCAAGAAAGACGCAATCGCCTACGCGTGGGAATTGATCACTTCGCCAGAATGGTTCGGCATCGACAAAGAGAAACTTTACATAACTGTTTTTGGCGGCGCGGAAGTCGCGCCGGGCACCAAGCTCGGTGTGGATGAAGAAGCGCGCGGGTTCTGGATCGCGCAGAATGTCCCGGCGGAGCGCGTGGTTCCGGTTCCGGGTCTCAAAGATAACTTCTGGGCGATGGGCGATACGGGGCCTTGCGGTCCATGCAGCGAAATTTTTTATGACATGGGACCGACGGCGTCCGAGCAAGGCCACACAGACTGCAAATTCCCATGCGACTGCGGCCGTTACGTCGAGATCTGGAATCTCGTTTTCATGCAATTCAACCGCGATCCCAGTGGCAAGCTCACGCCGCTTCCAAAGCCCTGCGTTGACACCGGCATGGGCCTGGAGCGTGTCGCCGCTGTGCTACAGGGAAAAATCTCCAACTACGACACGGATTTGTTTAAGCCTTTAACTGACCGTGCCGCTGACCTCGCCGGAATTCCTCGACTCGAGGATGCAAAGATGAATGTCGTCGATAGAGGCCCTCAATGGATCGCGACAGAAACCGGCCAGGTACAACCATCCTTGAGAGTTATTGCCGACCACTCGCGGGCGGCCGAATTCTTGATCTCCGATGGGGTGATCCCATCAAATGAGGGACGCGGCAACGTCTTGCGGAAGATTATCAATCGCGCCCTCGTCCACGTGCGCTTCATCGGAGGAACAACGCCGTTTTTGTCTCAAATGGCACGCACGGTTCAGCAGCTTATGCACAGCGCCTATCCCGACATCGAAGGACAGGAAGCACTCGTAGCTCGCATTCTTGACGCCGAAGAGCGCCGCTTCAAACGTAAATTGGAAGTTGGCCTAAAGAAGATATACGAACAGTTAGCGGAGTTCCTGCACCCGATTTTCGAAGCTCATAAAGGGCGATTTCGCGACATGCCCTCCCCGGTTCGGAAACTTCTGGGAGTCGGAAGTATAGATGACATTGCGTACCAACTGCAGTTCAGTTCGGGCGCAGAGCAAATCAGGGCGGTTGGGGACGCAATAATCCTTCTGAGAACGCTACCGGGAGTCGCACTCCAGTTTCCTGGGGAAAGATCTTTCCTGCTTTACGATACTCACGGCCTTGATAGGGATTTCATTCAAGATTTCCTTCGGGATCTAAAGGTTTCCGCGGACTGGGTCGGCTTTGATCGGGCGATGGAGGAGCAGCGGACCAAGGCGCGGGCATCCTGGAAGGGGGCCCACAAAGAGGCTGCGGCGCCCGTGTATTTGCAGATCGCTTCAGTCTTCAGGACGGAGCCAGATTTTTATTTTGGGACTCGTGCGAAGGATTGCCGAATCGAAGCGATTGTAAAAGCCGGAACCTCCGTTTCGACAATCTTCGCGGACGAGACCTGCGAAGTGGTGCTGGACCGAACCGCGATTTACGCGGAGTCGGGTGGACAGATTGCCGATATCGGCGCGTTCTACGACGGCTCTGAATCGCAACTGCTCGCGGAAGTTTCTGGTGCGTACTATCCGGTCGCAGGCCTTGTGGCGCACCGCGTGACGGCAAAAGAAACACTGCGCGTCGGCGATCGCGTGACGGTCATTGCCGATGCGGAGCGTCGTGCTCGCGTGATGCGCAATCACACCGGCACGCATCTGGTGCACGCAGCTCTGCGCAACATTCTCGGTACGCACGTGAAGCAGGCTGGCTCGCTGAATGCTCCCGACCGCCTGCGGTTCGACTTTTCGCATTTCGCTCCCGTGGATGCCGAAGAATTGCGCGACATCGAGCAGCAGGTGAACGAAGAAGTCCGCCTGAACACGGAACTCGAAACCAACGTCACGTCGCTCGATGACGCTCTGGCTTCCGGAGCGTTGGCGTTTTTCGGCGACAAATATCCAGAGCACAACGTTCGCGTAGTGACGATTCCCGATCCGCACGCGCCGCGCGGCTTTTACTCAAAGGAATTGTGCGGCGGCACACACGTCAAGCGTGTCGGCGATATCGGCGTCCTCAAAATTGTCAGCGAAGAGTCGGTCGCCGCAGGCGTTCGTCGCATCGAGGCGGTCACCGGCATTGGCGCTCTTGAACATTTTCAACACCAAGCGAACGTTCTGGCATCGGTCGCGAAACAGCTCAACGTTGGTGATGACGCCGTACTCGCCACGGTCGAGAGACTAACGCAAACCACGCGGCAGCTCGAGAAGCAGTTGGCCGATCAACGCCGCAAGGGTGCGTTGAACCAGCTCGACGAACTGGTGGCCAAAGCCCAAACCATTAAAGGCACCAAGGTGGTGGTCGGCCAAGTTGAGGGGCTGGACCGCGACGCCATCCGGCAGCTGGTCGACAGTCTGCGCCAAAAGCTTGGAAGCGGCGTGGTAGTCCTGGGGCAGGCAGAGGATGGTAAAGTGGCCCTGATCGCCGGGGTGACCAAGGACCTGACCTCTAAAGTCCATGCAGGCAAGGTGATACAGACACTGGCACAACAGGTTAACGGCCGGGGCGGTGGCAGACCTGACCTCGCGGAGGGTGGCGGAGAGGACACATCCGCCCTGAATAGTACCTTAGGGGGAGTGCCAGCCCTACTGGAGCCACTGCTATAATTCCGCCAGATTCGCGATCCCCGCAGGGTCGCAATCCGCGTGGTCTAAACCGACCAGCGCAGCGCCAAAAACTGGACGACTGTCTGTCGGCCGCCCAATCGTCATAAATGGCGGCAGCCGTCAAGTTGCCCGTTTGCAATACTGTACAAAGGTAGCTCAGGGTTTGTAAGTACAAACCCTGAAACCTAGAGCGCCTTCCCCTAAAGGTGATGGGTAAACGAAGCTACAACCCGGCCCACTTCGCAATCTTGATATCTCTGTTCTGTGCTGCGCTGCTATTTGCAACGGGCGCACAGGCGCAGATTGCCAAGGTTCCCAACGATGACGGCCGAATACTCTTCGTGAACGCTGAGCCGCCGCCCTTGCACCTAACACCGCGGCGAGCCGCATCTATGTTAGAGACGACCGCAAAGCGGTCTATATACCTGCCACCTGAAACTTCATTTACGGGCAAGAATCGCCCCGGCATGAACCTCGATCGCGACGGGGCGGAAAAACTCGTAAGAGAAGCGGCAGAACGTCACCGCATCGATCCTGCACTGGTTCGCGCAGTGATCGAGACGGAGTCAAACTGGAATCCATCAGCGATTTCCCGTAAGGGAGCCGTCGGGCTGATGCAGTTGATTCCGACGACGGCGCAACGCTTTGGAGTGGACGACTTGTACAGCCCGCAACAGAACGTCGATGCCGGGGTTAGATACCTCAAGACGTTGCTAGAACGCTACAATGGGAATCTGGATCTGGCCCTTGCGGCGTACAATGCGGGAGAGGGGGCTGTGGACCGTGCTCACGGCGTCCCATCGTTCCGGGAAACCCGGAACTACGTGCAGCGGGTGCAGAGTGCTTACTTTCGGCCGGGTTCGGGACGTCTGGACGGCGCGTTTATGAACCCTCGCGCAATCCGCAAGGCCACTGACCCAGCTGGCCGAACGATTTTCACAAACGATTGAACGGCTGTAACATCGTTGTTTTAAGGCAGGGCGTTTTTGGGGCGGCGGGTTGGCGCATGAATTCTAGTCAGGGACAGTTTGGTGTTTCTGGGGACGCACCGGCTGGCGTGCGTGTTTGCTATCCTTTCCATCGTTTTGGCGGCAATTTTTTCAGTATTTTTTTCAACAGGGGCTTCGCCCGCGTTTCGCCGGTTTTTGCTGTAGCGCTGCTGAGTCTTTCGAGCGCGCTTTTAGCGCCTGACGGTTTCGCTTCCAACAAATCTACCAGCACGAATTCTGCGTCGCGCGAGAGTGCGGGTGATCCGACCGCAGCGAAGCGGCAATCGGCCAGTTCGCAATTCGCGCGTGCGGAAGAACAGCGCACGACGCTAAGCAGCAAGTCGGCTGAAAAGCGAACGCTCGCCGACTACAAACAGGTCGTCAACACATACCGCCACGTTTACCTGATTACGCCGCACGCGAGTGAAGTGCCGGACGCACTTGTCGCTGTTGCGGAACTCTATTCGGAAATGGGCGAGCGGTTTGGACGAAGCTACTTTCAATCGGCAGTGGATACTTACCAGTTTTTGATGCGCGAATATCCGACGAGCCGTTATTGCCAGGATGCCTATCTGCGTTCGGCCAAATTGCAAAAGGACCAGTTGGGCGATCTTTCCGGAGCAAGCGCGACCTACGAAGCGTTTCTGAAGAAGTTTCCGCGTTCAACGCACAAACGCGAAGCCGGTGGAGGCACCGCGAAGCGCGATTGCGAGAAGCGCCGGATCGGAAGCGGAGCGGCCTGAAACTCAGAAGCGGGTGATTTCGCGCGACTTGCCGCGCGAAGCTGAAACGGAAACCGCGCGAATTGAGACTCGCGGGGCAAACGAACAAGGTGCAGCTCCGAGCATAAATGGCCACATGCCGCAGATCCGCAAAATCAGCGCGAAGTCTTCGCAGGATTCCACGCGAGTTACGATCGAACTTGAAAGCGCGGTGCAATACGCTTCGGGCCGGATTGCCAATCCCGACCGAATTTATTTTGATCTGCATGCGGCAAAGCTGATGCCGCAACTCGCGCATGGCACGATCAGGACGGACGGAACAATTCTTTCGGGGGTACGCGTGGCGCAGAATCCTTCGGGCATTGTGCGCGTCGTGCTGGATGTAAACGGAGTGACAGACTACAGCACTTCCTTGTTGAACAATCCGAGCCGGCTGGTGATTGATCTCTACTCGAACGGACAGGCGGTGCAGACGGCCAAGGCCGGGGAGGCTGACAGAGATTCTGGCCGAGTGGAAAACGGGGCGGTGTCGACGGAAAAGCCGGAGGCAAAAACGCAACCAGCACCGACAAATGCTGTGAAATCGGCTAAGGCGGACACAGACGATTCCGTGGACACGATGCCGCAACCGAAAAGCAAGCTTGGCACAGCGAAGATTGGCAAGTCAGGCGGCAAGCGACCTGAATTGGTGCAGCCGGCTTCCGCGCCGCAGCCTACGCGCGACGGGCAATCGACTTTGACGCGTACCCTCGGATTAAAAATCGGCCGCATCGTCATTGACGCCGGACACGGCGGTCACGATACGGGAACGATTGGACCAACAGGCCTGATGGAAAAAGATTTGTGCCTCGATGTGGCGTTGCGGCTGGGAAAAATCATTCAGCAGCGGCTGCCCGGTGCGGATGTGGTGTTCACGCGATCCGATGACACGTTTATTCCGCTAGAAGAACGCACGCACATTGCGAACGAAGCGAAGGCGGACATGTTCATCTCGATTCATGCGAATTCCAGCCGCGACTCTGACGCGCGCGGAATCGAAACGTATTATTTGAATTTGAAGGGTTCGGACGAAGCAATGGAAGTGGCGGCGCGAGAGAATGCCACGAGCGATCAAGGCATCCACGAATTGCAGGATCTCGTGAAGCAGATTGCTCGAACGGAAAAAATCGGCGAGTCGAAAGAATTTGCCGAAGATGTGCAGGATTCGCTGTCAAAAAGAGTACAAAAGGCGGCCCGGGTGGTAAAGAACCGAGGAGTGCGCAAAGCGCCGTTTGTAGTGTTGATCGGGGCGGATATGCCCTCGATCCTGACGGAGATTTCATTCCTGAGCAATCCGGCGGACGAGAAGATGTTGAAACAGCCGGAGCACCGGCAGCGCGTGGCCGAGGGCATTTACCAGGGCGTTGCCAGCTACCTAGAAAGCCTGAATAGCATGGGAATGAACGCCACAACCAACCCGGCGCCAAAGCGCACGGCCACTTCAGCGTCCGTTGAATCCTCTCGCAACCGAAACTAGCTTTCTGGTGTCTAATAGACTTACAGGGATGAATCTCTTCTACAGACTCGGTGTGCTTTGCGCTGCCGCCATGCTTTCCGTGGCGGCAGTCCCAAAACAATTTGCTTCATGGAACGGGACGCCAGCCGATTTTCAGTCAACCAGGCTTGCGCCAGGGCTGCAACAGGAGTTGGGCGCTGGAGTGCCGGAGACGTCCGATTACGTAAGCGGCGCGAAAAGAGTTCGCGCGACGCTGGAAAAGTACAAGGATCCGAGCAGCGCGTATGAGGCATATACGCTCGCGTTGCAGCCGGCAATGCAGCCTTCGGACGTCAGAAAATATTCGGCGGTCGCACCGGATCGAATCTTGATGTTGATTGGAAATTGTGTTGTTGATGTTGAACAGGCGAAAAGCATTTCGACCGCCGACTTGCGAACTCTGGCTTCCGCAATAGAGAGCCACGCGGCCAGTACTCCCCTGCCGCCGATTCGCGCGTACCTGCCGGAAGATCGGCTGGTGCAAGGAACGCAGCGATACGCACTTGGTCCGGCGGGGCTCAACGCGGCGCTGGCATCGTTGAACGAAGACAAGTTTGCGGCGCTGACGCAGGAGGTCGGGTTTGCGACCGGCGCGGAAGCGATGCTGGCGAGCTATCAGGTTTCGCCGAATAAGTCGCAGAACCTGTTGATCATTGACTATCCAACTCCGCAAATTGCGGAACAGCGTCTGCACCATATTCAGTCCGCGCTGGCGGCGAATCCAGGGCTGGCGGGGACAACCGTCGAACGCAAGGCTTCGCTGCTGTCGCTGGTGTTGTCGCCAGTGTCCGAGCAGGCTGCGGCGAAACTGCGCGGATCGATCAACTATCAGACACAGGTTACGTGGAACGAGCCATCGCAAACATTGACTGATCCCCCGTGGTTGGTGGTGGTGAAGGATATCTTCGTTGGCACGCTGGCATTTTGCGGGATTGCGATTGTGCTAGGCATTGCGTTCGGCGGAGTGCGAGTGCTGACGAAGAGATTTTTTCCTGGAAAAGTGTTTGACCGCCCCGAAGATATGGAAGTTCTGCAACTAGGATTGTCGGGCAAGCGGATTGATCCGCGCGACTTTTACTGATCACTACCGATTTCTGCCGCGAAACACATCGAAACATTAAGAGGTTGCAAGAGTTTAAATTGAAATTGTTTCCGGCCAGAACCGGACTCATCGATCGGACAGGCCTGCCCGCGGCAGCCGGGCCCGTCGGATGCTATGGATGTTTTAGCGGCCCGGGAAGCCATTCCCTGAGTCTTATGTCAACAGAATAATTGTAACATTTGATAGCTTCTCGAATATCTCGACCAATGTAACGAAACGTTTTTAGAAGCGTCTAACGGGTAGTCGCGGTGGTGTGCGCACTTTCTGTTGCTGCCGCATTGCCGTAACATCGTTTGGTCATCGATTGACGGAGATTCAAGGTCGAATGCGCATTCCATTAAGCAAAAAGCAGCTAGAACTGCGCGCGCCGCGAGCAAAGCGGGCGGGAATTGTATGCCTGGGCGCCGCGTTCGCCTTGGTTGCGGGATGCGGCCAGAAAGATTCGGCGAAAGGCGCGCCGGGAACGCCGCCTGGTGGAATGCCCGTTCAAGTGCAGATCGTGAAGAGTACGACGATACCTGACACCGCCGAATACCTCTCGGTCCTGAAGTCGCGACACTCGGCAAATATCAATCCTCAGGTGGAAGGCCAGATTACGAAGATTTCTGTAAAGTCAGGCGATCGCGTGAAGGCGGGGCAGCCTTTGTTGCAGATCGATCCGCTGAAACAACAAGCCACAGTGAGCGGCCAGGAGGCAGCGCGCGCAGCGCAAGAGGCAAATGTACAGTTGGCGAAAGTATCTTACGAGCGGGCGAAGCGACTTTCAGAAGCAGGCGTGATCAGCAAGGCGGAGTACGATTCCGCTCAGTCGAATTACGATGCCGCGGTGGCGCAACTGAAATCGCTGGAAGAACAGGTCAACACGCAGAAAGTCGAGCTGCACTATTACGGTGTGAGCTCGCCGATGGACGGGATTGTCGGAGATATTCCAGTCCATGTGGGCGACCGCGTTGGAGTGACCACGTTACTGACGACGGTGGATGAACCGGGCGCGCTCGAAGCGTACATTTACGTTCCAGTGGATCGGTCGCGTTCCCTGAAAGTAGGATTGCCGGTGAAATTGTTGAATGAGGTTGGGGAGCTGCTCGGAAACACGACCATCACGTTTGTGTCGCCGCAGGTCGATCCAGAAACGCAAACAGTTTTAGCCAAGGCAGCCGTGCCCAATTCGCAGATCAAGCTGCGGATTTCGCAGCAGGTCCGTGTGCAGGTGACGTGGGGCCGCCGCGAAGGCGCGACAATTCCCTTTCTGAACGTGACCCGCATCAATGGACAATATTTCGCGTTTGTGGCCGAAAACAGCGGCAAAGGCGCCGTCGCGCGCCAAAAGCTTGTCAAGATCGGGGACAACGTGGGCAACGATGTGGAAGTGCTCGAAGGAATCAAGCCTGGCGACCATTTGATTATTTCAGGTACACAATTTTTGCAGGACGGAGCGCCAGTCACGGAACAGGCTGCAGCTTCCCAGAGCAGCCAGAGCGCAAGCAAAGAATCCAACCCTGCCTCACGGTAAACATTCCTCGAACATGTCTCCAATTGCACAAACCTTCGCATTAATGGAGCGCCTGAGTGTTCGTTGACTTTTTCATTCAGCGCCCAGTGTTCGCGACGGTATGCGCTTTGCTGATTGTCCTTGCCGGCGCGATTTCGATTCCCACACTGCCGATTGCGGAATTGCCGGAACTGGCGCCTCCGCAAGTCATCGTTACCAGCAACTACATCGGCGCGAACGCACAAACCGTGGAATCGGCGGTAACGATCCCACTCGAGCAATCGATCAACGGCGTTCAGGGGATGAAATACATTTCGTCCTCCAGCACCAACGACGGAACGAGCCAGATCAACGTGGTATTCGACGTTTCACGCAATGTCGATCTGGCGTCGGTCGACGTGCAGAATCGCGTGAACCAGGCACTTGCCCGGCTACCGAACGCGGTGAAAAACACGGGCGTCATCGTCACAAAGCAGACCAGTGGATTCGTTTTTGGCGGTGGCGTTTATTCCGAAAACGGCCAGTACGACAGCTTATTCTTGAGCAACTACATCGACGTGTACATTAAGGATGCTCTGAAACGTGTGCCGGGCGTCGGCGACGTCATTATTTTTGGCGAACGCAAATACGCGATGCGGTTGTGGCTCGATCCGGCAAAGCTCGCGCAGCGTGGACTGACCGCTTCTGCCGTTGTGAACGCGCTGCAAGAACAGAACGTACAGGTGGCCGCTGGACAAATCGGGCAACCGCCTGCACCCACAGGGCAAGCGTATCAAGTCAGCGTACGAGCGGTTGGACGGCTCTCTGAAGCATCGCAATTCGACAACATTATTTTGAAGACAGGAGCTGACGGTACGCTGGTTCGGCTGAAGGACGTCGGACGGTCTGAGCTGGGCGCGGAAGACTACGGTTCGCTGCTCAGGTTCAACGGCCACGACGCGGTGGGCATGGGCTTGACGCAACTTCCCGGCGCGAACGCTTTGGATGTGGATAGAGCGGCGAAAGCGGAGCTTGTCCGGCTCTCGAAAAATTTTCCGCCGGGGTTGAAGGTGGCCG
>WNGN01010904.1_pt1 | contig 10257 bp, 8 predicted proteins | sample 5400561 | NCBI WGS metagenome assembly WNGN01 (sample SAMN13153379, study PRJNA577476) | soil metagenome | isolation source: 115 cm soil or saprolite under Garry oak tree replicate 2 | place: USA:California | collected 2016-06-15 | reverse complement strand
TAAACAGCCGAGTGGTGGAGAACGTGCACTTTAGTGAAGAGTCGACGAAAATCCCATCCGACGCATCAGGTCCACGAATCTGGGTTCGGAGCGCAGGCCATCCCAAACAGGCTCCACTCTGGCCCACGCCAACTCAGGATCGCGCTCTTCGTAGGCCTTTTCGAGCCATGTGACTGCATTATCTTTCTCCCCGAGACGGAGATAGGCTGCCGCAATCGAAGAGGCTGGAACATAACCCTGTGATCTTTGCTGCTTTAGACTCTGCAGCCGGAATATCGCTGCGCCCTTGGGCCCCGATGATCTAAATGCGCGCCCGACCCCCTCGGCTTGTTGCCCGTATCCACCGAGTCTGAGGCCTTCCTGCAATTCGGCGACGTACTCCTTGTACATTCCTTTTCGCCAATAGAGATCAGCTAAGGACATGTGCGCCAATGCGAAACCAGGGTCGATCTCGAGCGTCTTCTTGAAATGCTCAATGGCTCGGTCGTATTGCCGTGCCAGGTAGAAGCCATATGCCACGTTGCTGCTACCGATCAAGGAAATGGGGTCCGATTCCCTGGCTCGCTTATGCTGCCGCATTCCCTCCTCAAAGCGCCCCATAGCATCCAGATAGTCGGCGTACATGCCAGCTCCAGAATCGGGTTCTAGTTCGATCGAGCGCCTGAATTCCAGCTCCGCCCCTGGCCAGTCCCAGTCATACACCCACTTAATCCATCCCAACGTCGCGTGAGCCTCACCCAACGTGCTATCCAGCTCCAGAGCTTTGAGGACGGCGGCTTTAGCTTTGGGCATCAGTTCGTTGGGCGTTGCATTCGCACTCTCGTGATACGCATCCGCCAGGCCAACGTAGGCGAGAGCATAGTCGGGGTCTTCCGCGATCGCTTGCTGGAAATACTCGGTCGCCTTCTTCATTCCCTGATCCGTGAACTGATTCCAGTAGTACAGACCTTTCAAGTAATCCTCGTGGGCTGCGGGCTTCACCGGCCGCGAGCGTGCCAGGCGGGCCTCTTCCTGCGGTGTGACATTGACCTGGATTTCATGGGCTATATTGCGCGCCACATCGCTTTGCAGGGTCAACACATCCCGCAGATCACGGTCGAAGCTCTTGGCCCAGAGATGTCGGTCGGTGGCTGCCTCCACCAATTGCGCCGTTATCCGGACTTTGTCGCCTGAGCGCAATACGGAGCCCTCCACAATTGCGTCCACGTGCAACTCTCGCGCGATCTCTGGCAATGGTTTGTGCGTGCCCTTGTAAATCATGGCCGAGGTGCGCGAGATGATGCGCAAAGCATGGACTTGCGCCAGCTCGGTGATCAACTCCTCTGTCATGCCGTCGGCGAAGAACTCCTGCTCGGGATCATGCGAGAAATTATCTAAAGGCAATACGGCCAGCGAAGTGATCCGCGAAGGTGAAGCCGCTCCTCCCAGTAGACGGTTGCGCATGCCGCCAACATTTAGGCTAAACAGAAGTCCTGTTACGGCCACTGCGCCCAAGACGGCCAATGTACGATACCAGAGTGCTCTCTTTGGGGCTGCGCGAAGCATCTCTCCGCTGTGCGCACCCGCCGCCCGCCGCAGGTCAACACCCGCTTCTTTCGCGGACTGATAACGGTTCTCGGCATCTTTCTCCAGACACTTCAAAATGATGGTTTCCAATTGAGGCGAGATGCGTGGGTTCAGATTGCGCACGGGCACCGGCGTCTGCCGCAAGATCGCATCTGCCAACCGGGAGGTCTGCTCTTCCGGGAACGGCGGCCGCCCCGTGGCCATCGCATGGAGCACCGCGCCCATGGCGTAGATATCCGTACGCGCGTCCACCCTTTCGCCGAGCAGTTGCTCAGGGGCCATATACGGAAGCGTGCCCGCTACCGTATGCTGCGTCTGGCTCAGAGTTTCCGTCCCCGCACTCGCAGCCTCTGGAGGCAATAGTTTCGCTAAACCGAAATCGAGGATTTTCAGTTGTCCGTCCGGCGTTAGACGCAGGTTTCCGGGTTTCAAGTCGCGATGCACTACGCCACGCTCGTGTGCGGCCACCAGGCCGCTCGCGAGCTGACCTCCGAACGAAAGCACTTCTTTTTCCGCCAACGCTCCAGCAGTCAGCTTGCAGTCGAGCGTGGTTCCCTGGATGTACTCCATCGCGAGAAAATCAACACCGCTCTGGCTATCGAAGTCGTAGATGGTGGCAATGTTGGGATGATTAAGCTGGGAGAGCGCAAGGGCTTCTTGGCGAAAACGCTTACGTGCAACCTTGTCGGCCAGCGTTCCAGCAGGCAGCAACTTTAGCGCAACGTCGCGTTCGAGACGTTCGTCTCGTGCGCGGTAAACTACGCCCATGCCGCCCGCACCGATCTGCTCGATAATGCGATATCGGCCTAAGCTTTGGCCCGTAGTTGCCACAATCTCACCTGTGGCGCTCATGTTAGGACTCGCTGAAAACCAAGTCAACGTGCAGCTTTTCGCGCCAGCAGCCATACCTGATGTAACTGAGGAATGCCACATGTTCACTGCGGCTCGATTATCGGCTACATAGAGAAGCGATGTGCTTCAGCAGCTGATGAGCGTCGGCGACCTTCGCGATTCTGCCCGAGATACGGGCAACACGGAAATAATCCCACCCGGATGGTAAGAGGCTATCCGATCTTTCCAATTCCAAGGCCCGAAGTGCGCTCTGCTAAGAGTGCATTACCTATTAGCAACAGAACCTTATGATCCATCGAACGCCATGATCTAAGGACATCTTGGGCAGATAGTTCACTCATCCTGTCCTTCGGAGCAGGTCCACGACGGTCCAGCAGGAACTGCAACGTGCTCACGTAAGTTCCGTGTGGGCGACAAGGACTAAGCCGCTGGCGCGGCGGACGCTACCGCGTGGTGAACCAGGAAAGTTCAGGAACGACTGACATAGTGTGGGTCATAGGGAAACGACAAGGACTAAGCCGCTGGCGCGGCGGACGCTACCGCGTGGTGAACCAGGAAAGTTCAGGAACGACTGACATAGTGTGGGTCATAGGGAAAGGAGATTCCTGTGACCCGTTTACGCAAGATGATGCTGGAGGAACTCCAGCGTCGCGACTATTCTGCCATCACCACACGCAATTACTTGCGGGTGGTGACCGAGTTCGCCAAGTATTTCGGCAAGTCTCCCGACAAGCTCGGCCCCAACGAACTTCGAACCTATCAAGCCTATCTGCTGATCGAGCGCAAACTGACGCCCGGCACGGTGGTCAACCGGGTAGCGGCGCTGCGCTTCTTTTTCGTCAAGACGCTCAAGCGCCATCAGTTTCGCGAGTTCTTACCGTACCCCCGGGACCGGCGTCGGCTGCCGACGGTGCTGAGCCAGGAGGAAGTCTCGCAGCTGATCAATGGCGCCGGAAACCTGTTTCGACGGACGTTGCTGATGACACTCTACGGAACCGGCATGCGACGCGCCGAACTCGCGCGTCTCAAGGTCGGCGACGTCGATAGCCAACGGATGATCATCCGCGTGGTGGAAGGCAAGGGCGGCAAAGATCGTGACCTGCCTCTGAGTCCGGCTCTATTGAAGACGCTGCGAGAGTATTGGCGCTGGCGGAAGCCGAAGCTCTACATGTTCCCCACACGCACTCGTGGACGGACGCTCGATCAGCCGATTTCCGACAAGACCGTCTGGATCGCGTGTAGCGAAGCCGCGCACCGGGCCGGCATCCGCAAACGCGTCACCCCACATACGCTGCGCCACAGTTGGGCGACCCACTTGTTGGAGGCGGGCACCGATCTGCGCACCATCCAGGTTCTGCTCGGGCACGGCGATCTGGAAACTACTGCCCAGTATTTGCATCTGTCACAGCGGCACTTACAGGCAGTTACGAATCCGCTGGACAGTCTCTCTCTATCCAGCACCGAGAACATCAGCCGCAGCTTTAAACGGAAAAACGAAAAATGACTCGGCCCACCTTCGAGGTGGCCGACATCCTTCGCGCGCAGGGTGATCGCTTCCTGGATCGCTATCGACGTTTCGTGCCATTCTGCGCTGCCGCACCGCTGCGCTGGGCGGTCATCGCGATGCCTGCCCGAGCTGCGGTCATCAGGCTATCTCGTACAACTCGTGCAGAAACCGGCACTGCCCCAAGTGCCAGACACAAGCACGCGAACGCTGGCTGGCGGCCCGCGAACGCGAACTCCTGACTACCAGCTACTTCCATGTCGTGTTCACCGTGCCCCACGAACTCAACGTGCTGGCCCTGGAAAACCCGCGTTTGTTCTACGACTTGTTGTTCGCTGCCAGCGCCCAAACCTTGCTGGAGATCGCCATCGATCGCAAACACTTGGGCGCCGAGATCGGCATAATCAGCATCCTGCACACTTGGGGACAGAACCTGCTTCTGCATCCCCACATACACTGCGCCATTCCTGTGGGCGGACTTTCACCAGATCACCGTCAATGGGTCCGCCCACGCTATGCTTTCTTCTTACCCGTGAAGATCCTCAGCCGCGTCTTTCGTGGCAAGTTCCTCGCCGGCCTGAAACGTCTGCACAGCCGCAACAAGCTATGTTGCAACGGTCCCGCCGCCGCTCTGGCCGATCCGCAGCAGTTCGCAAAACTCATGCGCCGTCTGCACCGCCACGACTGGGTCGTTTATGCCAAGCCGGCCTTCGGTGGGCCCATGCAGGTACTGCGCTATCTCGGCCGCTACACCCATCGCGTGGCCATTTCCAATCATCGCTTGTTGGCCTTCGATCAAGAGCGTGTCACCTTTTGCTGGAAGGACTATGCCCACGGTGGCAAGCAAGGCAAGATGACTCTTGCCGCCACGGAGTTCTTGCGGCGTTTCTTTCTGCACGTGCTCCCCAGAGGATTCGTGCGCATCCGTCACTTCGGGTTCCTCGCCAATCGCTTTCGCTCTTCCCGCTTGGCACTATCCCGACAACTGCTGTCCAGTAGTTCCTCCACGCTGCTCGAGGCTGGAACCTGCCAAGCTTCGGCGGAGAGTTCTTCTGTCTGGCATTGCCCACGTTGCGGCGCGGCGATGATCGTGATGCAGAGATTTACGGCTGCGGAATTATCAACATGCTCTTACTTCGATTCTTCATAGCCCGTCCACCGCTATCGACCCGACGATGTGCTCCGGCACGCGGACGCACGCGTGTGTCCGCTTCTTCTCCACTGCCTCTCAAGCAACTTTCCGCATGCGCTCTTGCTCATCTCAGCCGCCATTCCGACCATCCCGATGGCATTCCCACCACGCCTCACCGCTCTCCCCAAGCTCTGTTCAGATCCAGGCTGCGGTTGAAATCCCATAGCGCACCGCGTCCGCCGCAAACGCCAGCGGCTTCCTCCTAGTCTCCTTATCGAAAACGCCTCGGGCCGAGATCCCGCCCCCCCTGCAGTCTGCCCCCGAGGCGTTTCCGATCAAGGCTAGCGACCACTCGGTAGCTGAGAGCGGCGGTATCTCCGACGAACGATGTTTCCCGCCAATCGGCCGTTCTGCCAGCCAGTGCTGCCGGCCGGTAAACGACAATTTGACGGCGTCCTTTTGCAACAGACATTTGCGATTTCGCTCAGTCACTGTCCGAGCCCGCAAACGGGCCTGTGAATGGTTTGCGGAGTTCGCCCGAAGGTTAGACCGTCACGATCAATTTGCAACTGACATCTGCGACATCCGAACCGCTGCTGATTTCATTGAGCTCCCGTGCCGTCGCAAAACTTACCCTTTGCGAGACGCGCTCGCTGACATTGGTCGGTCGTCGTCATTGTCTTCGTATTGCGCTCAGCTTAGTTCTTGGGCGAGTCCGATGAGAAGCCCTTCTAGCCCGCGGATGTAGCAGAGCCGATACGCGTCTTTATACTGGACTACTTCGCCTACGAGCTGGGCGCCGCGCTTGCGGAGCCTTTCAAGCGTCTCGTCGATGTCTTCCACGGCGAACATGACGCGGAGGTAGCCTAGAGCGTTCACTGGGGCGTTGCGGTGATCCGCGACGGCAGGCGGCGTGAGGAAGCGGGAGAGTTCGAGCCGGCCGTGGCCGTCCGGCGTGCGCATCATGGCAATCTCGACGCGCTGATCGGCCAGTCCAGTGACACGTCCGGCCCATTCTCCTTCGATCGTGGCTCGCCCTTCGAGTTCGAGGCCGAGCTCGCGAAAGAAATCAATCGTCCCTCCGAGGTCATCGACGACGATTCCTACATTGTCCATCCGTTTGAGCGCCATGGGTCCAATCTACAAGGTGTCGTCTAGTCTAGCAACGGACCCTTTTTGCAACGCCGAGGCACGAGCGCGACGTGGAGGCTGAGAGATCGTTCCCGAATAGCTTACTCGGGCGGATCACGAGCCACCCTGAACTAAACCCAAGGTAAGGGTTGCCGACCACACGTCCACTTGCAAGGCTAGATTGTCGTTCGAAAACCAGCGAAGATCTATGATTATGACCGTCTGAATCGAGGAGATTCTCAGATAGCGTACTAGCCCTCTAGATAGTAGAATGCGCGGCAGCAACCCCCGTTTACGCGGCGCGCCCGTTCTGAGAATGCGGAGTCTATATCTGACAATTCCACGTCCACGAATTTTTTATGGCTGGTGGGTAATTGCCACGGCCGCCTTGGCGCTCTGCCTAGGCGCTGCACCGATCATCGTGTACGCGTTTGGAGTTTTTTTTAAGCCGCTGAGTCAGGAATATCACGTGGGCCGTGGCGCGATTTCATTCGCGTTCACGCTGCAGAACCTCGCGGCGGCGCTGTTTGCGCCGTTGACAGGGCGGCTGATTGACCGGTTCGGCGCACGAAAAGTGATCCTGCCTGGCACAGCCGTTTTCGGAGTAATGCTGCTTTCGAGCAGGCTGCTGGGTAGCAAGCTGTGGTACTTCTACGTTTTTTTTGCAGTGTTGGGAATCATTCAAGGGTGTACATCTCCGGTCTCGTACAGTGTTGTGGTGTCGCACTGGTTCAACCGGCGGCGAGGATTGGGCCTTGGGCTCATGATGCTGGGTATCGGCCTGGGAGCTATTGTCGTGCCGTTTGCGGCACAGCGGCTGATTGCGATGTTCGGCTGGCGTGCGGCGTATGCGATTTGCGGCTGCGCGGTTCTTGTGATTGCTCTGCCTATCGCGACGATGTTTTTGAGAAACGACCCAAAGGACAAGGGCTTGTTACCCGACGGGATCGCCAAGGCGGATGAGAACCCGGCGGCGGATGCGCGCTCGTCCGTTGAGGGATTGACTTGGTTGGAAATCTGGCACAGTTCGACGTTCTGGCTGCTCGTCTCTTCTTTTTTTCTTGCGGGAGCCAGCGTACACGCTTGCGTCCTGCACATGCCAGCGTTGTTGACGGATCGCGGCGTCACCCCGCAGCTAGCGGCCGCAGCAAGTTCCATGGTCGGGTTTGCCCTGATGATCGCGCGGGTTGGTACCGGGTATTTGCTCGACCGCTTTTTTGCGCCGCTGCTAGCAGCGTTCTTTTTTTGCGCAGCGGCAATGGGAATTGGTGTGCTGATGCTCGGAGCAGCAGGAAAAGTCGCGCTGGGCGCTGCGTTTCTGATTGGGATGGGAATGGGAGCTGAGGGAGACATTATCGCGTACTCGCTGAGCCGGTATTTTGGCTTGAAAGCGTATGGCACGGCATACGGATATGCGTTTGGAACCTTCGTGCTAGCGGGCGCGCTTGGGACCCTGCTCATGGGAGTGGGATTCGATTTCACTCAAGCCTACACGGTGCCCCTGGCGGGATTTTTCCTGGCCATGCTGTTGGCCGCTGGGCTTATGACGCGGCTCGGGCCCTATCGTTATGCCGCGACGCAACGTTACGAAAAGCTTGCGGCCGTCCCCGTTCATTGAGAAAGCCTCGGATATTTTCCGAGGGGAGTTCAGCTTTACAGTTTGGTTGATCGTTGCGATATACACAAAGAGTTTTGAGGAGGAGTGATGACCGCGCAGCCAGCTAAGAGCACCGCGCTCATGCAACTGCTGCAAGTACGCAGCGGTCTGATCCTTCACCAGGCTCTATACGCGGCAGCAAAGCTGGGAGTAGCGGATTTGCTGGAGCAGGGCGTGAATACGTCGGCGAAACTCGCCAGTGAATTAAAAGTTGACGAAGACGCGCTCTACCGATTGCTGCGTGCCCTCACAAGTCAGGGGATCTTCGAGGAGGCGCGTCCTCGAGTGTTCAAGAATTTGGGCCTTTCTCACTATTTGCGGTCGGATGAGCCTGGATCGATCCGGGCGGCGCTTCTTTACTGGGGAACTGATTTTTACTATCAGTCTTTCGGAGGAATCCTTCACAGCATCGAAACGGGCAAACCAGCCAGAGCCAAGCTTTTTGGCAAGAGCGACTGGGAATACATGCAGCAACACCCCGAGCTGGCCAGCATCTTTGACAATGCGATGACGAGTCTCTCCGCGATGCAAGCCCCAGCGATTGCAGCCGCGTACGATTTTGGGGCCTGGGAGAGCATTATGGATATTGGAGGTGGCAACGGCATCCTGCTTTCTCAAATTCTGAAGACTCACAAGAGCTTGCGTGGCGTTCTCGCAGACCAACCCCACGTGCTGGAACGCGCACGGGAGCGTGGCTTCTTCGACATTGAATTGGCGGCGCGCACCGCAATGCAGCCTTGCGATTTCTTCCATGAGGTACCCCCTGGCTGTCGGGCCTACCTTATGAAAAACGTAATTCACGATTGGGATGATAGTCATGCCTGCGAGATTCTTGCCAACTGCCGTCGAGCCGTTCCGGCGGACGGCGCCCTCTTGCTAGTGGAATGGGGATTATCCGACACAAACCTCCCATCGGCAGGGAAGCTGACTGATCTCGTCATGCTGGTGCTGACAGGTGGAAAAGAGCGCACCACCAAGGAATACCGTGAGCTGCTGGCCAAAGGGGGTTTCCAACTCAATAAGGTCGTCCCAACTGCGGCCGAACTCGTAATCATCGAGGCAGTTCCAGCTTAACTGATTTTTCCTCCAGCCCATAACGGCTACTCTGGGATTGTGCCCGCATCACGGGCAAGCCTGAAGTAATCCCAAGGTAAGGCTTGCCGACCAACCAGCCTTTTGAATTATGAAGCCAAAGAAAAAGAGCTGAGGACGGCTTCTTAATTATGGTGTTGCATTTGGAAGTGCAGATCGTCAGCATGGCCTCAACTTAAGCCACGGAAGAAGGCAGTCAGGTCCCCTGCGACTGCCGCTGGTGCCTCAGCCGGGGCGAAATGCCCGCCGCTCGGAAAGACTGTCCAGCTGCTGGCACCGGCTCATGTCTGAGCTTGGGTATTCCCGCTATGGTGCGAGCGGTTATGACTTTGGGGCCGGGGTGACGACGATCCTTGCGCTAGACCATCCCAAGTCGGTGATCGGGATCCATCTCACCACACTGGAGTCGGATCTCGCCCCCGTGGTGGACGATACGGAGCTGTCTGATGCCGAGCGTTCGTACCTTGCGGTGAGCCGCGGCCGGGATACGACGGAGCGGGGCTACAGCGCGATCCAGTCCACCAAGCCGCAGACTGTCGGCTATGGACTCAACGACTCTCCGGCAGGGCTCGCGGCATACGTGGGTGAGAAGTGGCACTCGTGGAGCGACGTTACGCCGACCGACGACTTCCTATGCGCCACGCTCACCCTGTACTGGATCACGCAGAGTATCACCTCGTCGATGCGCGACTACTGGGACAATCGCTGGCACCCGGTCGATCCCAGCTACGTCAGCACGCCCACGGGGTTTGGTGTTTTCGCGCACCAGACCGTTCCCGAGGGCGAACTGCCGCGCTCGTATTTGGAGCGCCTATACAACATCCAGCGCGTGACTTGGGATACCTTCCCGCGCATGCCCATGGACCAATCGACGCCGGGTTCATGGATGCCACGAAAATGCTGCCGAAAAGGCGCTCCGAGACGTACCGGTAGTTGATGCCGACCTTGGGTGGACGCGGCGAGAAACCATACCCGGGCAGGGAGGGTACGACCACGTCAAAGTGCTCGAGCATCGGCAGCATGTCCATGTAATCGAGGAAGCTGCTCGGCCAGCCGTGCGTGAGAATGTGCGGCACACCCCCACCTGATGCCGCACGCTGGTACACAAAGTGGATGTCTTCCCAGGTGAAGTGGTTGAACGCGTTGAGCCTTCGCTCCCAGCCACGCCAGTCGAACTCGTGGGCCCAATAGGACACGAGGCGTCGTAACCAGTTCAACTCGGTGCCCTGTTCCCAGACTATACCGGGTGTCTGGTCGGGCCATCTTGCATTGCGCAACCGTGCCCGCAAATCATTGAGCGCCTCATCCGCAACGTGAATCCGA
>WNGN01010132.1_pt1 | contig 10257 bp, 11 predicted proteins | sample 5400561 | NCBI WGS metagenome assembly WNGN01 (sample SAMN13153379, study PRJNA577476) | soil metagenome | isolation source: 115 cm soil or saprolite under Garry oak tree replicate 2 | place: USA:California | collected 2016-06-15 | reverse complement strand
GCGCTGCGGCCGGGCGGAAAGGCGATGAGCCAGCAGCAAGCGATGCACCGTGGAGCGATGCAGCGTGCCTCTGGGGACGATCTGGGCGCGCTCAAGCATGCGGATGATGCGCCGGATGGAGCGGCGGGGGCGCTCGCGCTTGACGCGCAGAATCTTCTCGGCGATCTCGGCAGAGATGACTCGGCTACAGCCGCGATCCGAACGATCCTGAGGGAACAGCGCCGGAAAGCCGCCGTGGCGATAGGCGTAATACCAGGACTCGATGGTGCGGGGTGAGAGCTGCACATAGGTGCCGTCCGGCTGTTGCTGAAGCCGCGCGGCCGCTTCCGCGATGTAGCGACGACGATCGCCGTGCTCCAGCCGGGCACTGATGAGCGGACCGAGAACGCCGAGTCGCCAAAGGGCGATCGTTTCTTTTTCTTCCTGCTTCATGGGCCGCGTTATACCGGGTAGCTGCGGCCATTTCTGGGGGGATTTTCGCCATGCTCCGCGCCGTCCCGGACGGCGCGGAGACAGCCGCGGGTTACATAAGACGGACCTTCGGTTGTAAGCGGAAAAGGAGCGCGGCCAAGCCCGCCAGAGGTTGGCCGACGTGCTCGCGGGCATAGGCAGCGACCAGATCCGCGCAGGTGGCCGCGGGTAGCAGTTGCGTGGCGAGCGTTGCCCAGGTGGCCTGGCCGGAGGCGGCCAGGATCTGTATCAGTGCGAGAGCTGGCCGCAACCACCGTGCGCGCCAGCGCCGCACGGTTCGCTGTGGCACCTTCGGCCAGTGTTGCGGCTCGCTTGGCGAAGATGACTTATGATCCGGCATCAGCGCGCGTCGCACGACATTCCAGGTCCGCCACAGATGGCGAGCAATGAAGAGGGGCAGAATCTGCCAGATCGCTGCGCAGGACACACATTCGAAACGCCTAATCGTGGTCACTGGCTTGCTGGGCTCTGCGTGGCCGATAGCCGTCGGGGTCACAGATGCGCCGCTCGTGCGTGGCATGGTCGGTGACATCTTCGGCGATCAGCGTGCCGCCCTTTTGAGTGGACGAACGCAGCCGAAAAAGGCAAGCTTCAGACTCGGGAGGAGGGAGTCGATTTTGGCTCATGAGACATACTCCATGTCTTGGTCGACCTGAAGTGTCTCACCTCCTCCTACAATTTCGTCAACTCACACCCGTCTTTGAATCGCCTTTTTCAAAGTGGAAGATTTCGCCGAGGAACTGTCCCGTTTCGCGCTACGCCCGGCGTCGCCGGTTCGCTTCCCGCATTACCCCCTCACACCAGTGAGGGACACACACACCCGGAATCCACTTGAACAAATCGAGTCGGCACACGTGGAACCGATTCAACGTACGCACCGGGGACAAGACGCAACAACCGCTAATGCCAGGCGCGCACCACCAAACCGTGAAATCTCTCTGGCAACTGTGGAACGAACGGCGCTAGACTAGAAATCCCTCCTCTACCTAATCCATCCTCGGAAGTTTCAAATGTTCAAGCGCAACTGCGTCGTTAAATATGCGGACAGCTTTGGAGCCGAGCACGCTGCCAAAGTCGAAGCGGAGTCACTGCTTTCGCAATTCCGCAGACTGTCGGCGTGTCAAAGCGAACACATGACCGGATTCAGATCAGTGGGCTTGATCGCAAGGTCCTTTAGTTTGATTCCAGTGTCCAACCTGATTTGTTCCGTCGTTATCTCCGCCAACTTCTTGCCGAAGTGAAAATTGGAACGACGGTGCGGAAACTGTAGGCCGTGAACGGACTCCCATTGCTCAAAGACCATCATTTGGCTGGACACGGGATGGTTGGGGTCAGCGAGCGAAAGCAATGTTCGCTTCACCGGCAAAAAGGTGGTGGGATCGAACGTGATCTCCGTTTTGTGAGACGTGTCGTTCTTCGTTGTAATCGTGATGACATTCGGCGCGGGGGACGCGAACACGTTCTGAGCATCACGGTCGGCGAGCCACTCCGAATTTAGGCCTCGCAGGTAGTCCTGGGCGAATTGCAACTCGCCGCCGGTGAGATCAGCGACGGTCTTGTCGGGAAGTATTTCCCAACCTGAAGTCCCATCAAAGAAGAGGACATAAGTGTCACCAGGGCCGACTTGGTCGAGGCGAAGATAGTTGGGGCGAATGAGTCGCACTCGCTTGCGCACTATGCCATGCGCCTTTCCTTCATTATCCCAAGTCTCGGCACGCACACATTCTTCGAAGTCGCGAATTGAGGCCATCTTTTCCTCGCCACCCAAGGCGGTCTGCATTTTGTGGAAAAGTTGCAGTCCATCCTGGGCTCTGACTCTGACAGTAAGTGGCGGGAAACAAAAGAAGGCCACGAGCGCGGACGCGATTAGACTTGAGCGTAACGCCATATGAATAATACCGTGCAGCCTCTCGGTTGGATTTCCTGCTTATCTTTCTTGGGCGCTTGCAGCCGTTTTCCAGGAGGCTCTGGTGTTTCCCCTTCGCTTTCGCTGCCCTAAACTTTGCCCACCGCGCTTTCGTCGCCTTCGAAATCCTCGCTCTCGCAGCCGCAGACATTACCCGTTTCTTCACGGCCTAGAATCTTCATCGCTGCTCGTACAGCGTCCAACTGTTGGGCACCTTAGTTGCGTGCTTCTTTAGCTTCCCTTCTGCCTGCCACAATGCCGCCAAGATATATTCATGAATCCTCCGGGCGGCAACCCTGGCTGACGTTACCCTCGGAGCAAGTCCAGGCCCAAAATGCCAATCTAGTCGCCCCGGTTTAATCCAAAATAACAGAAACACTTCGGGAGTCGAAATGAAAACACGGTTCTTGATGTGCATCGCGCAACTTATGTCTGTCCTCGTTGTGGCGTCCACATCGGCAAACGCTCAATCAGCGCCAACGATCAAGCCGCAGGGAAAAGACATACCGACGATAGCCAAAGCTGCGAGCGGTTCCATCGTGTCAATCGTTATGTCGGACAAAGACGGTAAGCCAATCGCCCAAGGTACCGGATTCATTGTGAGCAAGGATGGTCTCGTCGTCACTAACTATCACGTGATTGCAGAAGGTAGCTCTGCCGTGGTGAAACTACCGGACGGTGCATTTTATGCCGTGGACGGAGTGCTTGCATTTGATAAGGTGCGGGATGTCGCCATCATCAAAGCACACGGCCAGAACTTCCGGATTCTCGCCTTAGGTAATTCAGACCGAGTACAAGTAGGCGAAGAAGTTGTTGCCATCGGCAATCCTCTCTCGCTCGAATCGACGGTCTCGAATGGTATAGTCAGCGGAATCCGTGCGGTTAAGGAGGACAGTGACAAGTATTTGCAGATAACTGCGCCCATCTCTCCCGGCAGCAGCGGCGGACCGTTGTTTAACACGGCTGGCGAAGTGATCGGAATCACTACCTTGCATCTCAAGGGCGGCGAAAACCTCAACTTCGCAATTCCTATCAACGACGCGAAGCGATTGCTTCGCACCAATTCATCAAGACTCCAGAATTTGCCGGACGAACTTGACACGGCCCACACGGGTGAGTCCCCCTCTACCGAGGGCGAGGGACCTCGGGCCACCAGCATTGCTCGGCGCTATTACCAGCAGTTGTTCGATGCTGGGGCTTTCTCTTCGGGGGGAAAGGCTACCTGTGGACGGCGCCAACTGTGGACTATGTTTGCTTCAGCGATGAGCCAGATTCAGACACATTTTTCACTTTTGTTGCGCATGGCTATGATCAAGAATACGCAGAGGTATATGCAAAATGGTTCAAACTGGTAACAGATAGCTCCTCGGATTTCCAAGAGGTGGAGAAGTACTACCGCCGAATGCAGACAATAGAGCGAACAGCGGATTACCCTTATCTACATTTTTTTTCAGCCGACGAGTTTAATGAGTACACGTCAGCCGCGCAAAAAGTCTGGCGAGACGGCATTCGCTCCCTGATGGCCCATGTCTATGAGAAGGGTGTCAAAGTCGCCAGTCGTATGTATCATGCAGGTTACAAATTCGATTTTAAGACTGTCTTTGAGGACGCGTGGTGGGACTCGCACGAACTTAGCAAGCTCTCCATCGAACCGAGTAAGATGCGTTATGTCAGGACAGACTACCGCGGCGGCGAAGCAGATTGGCGTATCGAAACCTCGCAAGCTGGTCATTGCGAGAAAGTTGCGCGGCGTAGCAATGTTGCGCCATGCACTTCGCCATCTGGCCCTTAACTGCCGGACTTACCCCGCCGCGCAGCGCCACTGCTGCCGCCCCCGAAGAAGCAGGCTAGTCCAAACAGATAGCCGAAGTTGTACCATGCTCCATTGTTGTGGACCTCATAGATACTGAGGTTGCCCTTGAAAAGGGAGGCCACAAACACAAACGGCGCAATAAATCCCTGCCAGAGCCCGAGCCAGAAGCCCGCTACGGAGCCTTGTTCGTTTGCGGTTCCCTTGGACTGGTTAGGACCCGGCGCACATGCAACCAGAACGTTCAGCAGCAGGAGGACCAGCACAAGCCACGTCACAGGAGATTTCATATCCATTCCTCCCTGACATGTCCTACGAAGGAAGGCCATGAAAAGTCTCAGAAGACTTGCCCGCGACGCGACAGCCTTTAATGCCGCACATCTCCGGGTTGCTCGTTAGAACGTTGCCGCCGGTGTGGCGGACGCGAACATGCTGATCCAGTTTGAAGCCGCTTGATTGAGTCTCAGGCAACATCAGGGATTGGCCACGATGCATTGTGCGCCCATATAAATATAATAGGTAATCGTCTGGCCTGTCGCCATGCTGGAAGACGAACGCGGCTTCGTCAAAATCCTGGCCCGCCCACACCCTGACGACAGTCGCCATCGCCAAATGCAGCGCTAAATCGCGTTGGATCGCCGCTGCGACTCTTGATCGCTACCTCCAAAAGATCGATACAGCAGCCCCGGATTTGTGGGACGCAGTACTCTTTCGGCCCAAACCAGGGCGACAAGTGCACCCAAGAGCCATACAACCGCCAACTGGTCCCAGACTCCCTGCGTCTGGATATGTGCTTCCCGGATCAAGCATCACAAGAGCAGGTGCTTGACCTCGTGAAACAGGCAAAGAACATCCCGAGCCGAGAAAGCCACCGGGTTGTTAATCCGAACGACGCGGCTTTCCGCCAGTCCAAATACCTGATCAGTTCGCCAACCCGTACAAGTCCGCAGTAAAATCAACCGTCCGAGAACTAGCGGCTGGTTTCTGCTCATACTGCTCAACTTGCTCTAGTGCCAAGACATCGGTTACACCGACAAGTGCCATGACATCGGTTACGGACCCTACTCGTAGAGGTTCCCTTAAATCGGAGGTCGCGAATGAGGTTTCTTGCCACTGCTCTGGGTGTCCTCAACCTGGGTCTGCTGGCCTCATCGTCCGCTCATGCAGAATCGCAGACCAGCCAACAACCCAAATTTCGGACCGAAATTCAGGCCGCTGCAGAGGGGGGACCAAATTTCACCGTTACCAATCTTCCAGGAAGACTCTGACGGCCGGCACTTTCCAATTCTTCCTCTCATCGGAACGTAGACCGCAAGGAGCAATGGATTGGGATCTTCTTGTGCAAGGTAGAGGCGAGCCTGGACGCGAAGCGTCCGGGGCCACTCGAACCGGGAGCAAGCCTGACACTGTTTCTCCCTCACATGAGGTCGGCGGCGCTCTTCCTGGAACGAAGCGCCAGTTAGGATCAAGACCCGCGGTTCCTACGAGGAGCAGTGAAGAATTTGTTGACGTATTTCGCTAAGAATCTTGCGCTGTTGCGCCAAGCAAAACTGCCCGGGACCGACACATCCAATCCCTAACGCCATTCTGGCTAGGGGTCGGCTTCCGGACTCCGCTGTTTGGTCCGCTTCGCGGACAAGTTGCTCAGAGTATTTTACATGCACGATTTCCAATTAATCAGACTTAGGCGATTAGTTCCGAGTGACGAGCCAGGACGGGTTCGAGAAAATCGAAGTGTCCACGCGCGATAGACTGTCGGTCACGAGCCACGTGAACAGGGTACAATTCCCGGAGAGCTTAGTAGCATTCGATCTGTGATCCCGGACAACCCACTTATGTGCCGTGCCTGGAGGATTTCGCCGATGAAGTTTTTGCTGCTTTCTCTTTGCGCACTTTTGACCTTGTCCTTGTCGTTTGAGCTGATGGCCATGCCGACGCTCACTGTAGCCGATCGTCAAATTGCCATCACCATTGACGATCTCCCAGCAGCTGCTTCCAGCGCCATGACTGGCGCGGCCATTGTTCAAATGACAGCGAAGCTGCTTGCCGCGCTTCAACAGGAAAGAGTACCCGCAGTCGGATTCGTAAACGAGAGGAAGCTCTACCATAAATGGGGAGAAGTGGACGAACGAATCGGCGCTCTTAATCAGTGGTTGGACGCAGGTTTCGAACTGGGCAATCATACGTTTGGCCATACCTCGCTGAATCAGGTGGGGTTGAAAGAATTTGAAGAGTCCGTGATTCAAGGCGAAACCGTCACCCGATTGCTGATGGCGCAGCATGGGAAAAAATTGCGTTACTTCCGGCACCCCTATCTGGACACGGGCCGCGATTTGCAGACGCGCCGCGAGGTGGAAGCGTTTTTGGTGTCGCGCGGATTCCGCATTGCGCCTGTCACCATGGACGCGTGGGACTGGAACTTCGCCGGCGTCTACGATGATGCGAAAAAGCGCGATGACAAGGCGCTGCAGCAGGAAGTGGTAAGCAACTATCTCTCCTACCACACCGCGGTGTTCGACTATTTCGAGAAGTTGTCTAAGGACTTACTCGGGTACGAGCCGAGGCAGATCCTGCTGCTGCATGCAAACAATCTGGAGGCCGACCATATCCGTGAGCTGATCGAACTATTGCGCAAACGCGGCTACCGTTTCATTACGCTTGAGGAAGCCCTGAGCGACGGCGCTTACGGCTTGCCAGACACCTACGTCGGCGAAGAAGGCCGCGGCTGGATCGAGCACTGGGCGATAACAATGGGCAGGCCACCGCGGGGCGCCCCTGTTTTTCCGGAGTCTATCGGAGACCGCGCGAAATTGTTGCCTCATCCCCAGCCATGAAATTTCAAGGTCCTGCACTAACCAGTCGCAAGGCGCTAGGCGTGTTTGGTGGTGCTGGTATTCCGCTGGTGATCCGGTGATCCGGACGATTTGACGGAAGTAATTCAGCTTGCCTGATTATAATAGTTGGCTAATCGGAAACGTTGCGGCTAGTGCGAACCTCGGCGGTAAGCCGGTTAATCGAGCAGGGGGTCTAGAGGTGTCCATGTGGAGGCTAGACCGAGTGCCAGCCACAACCTCTGCTCAGTGGTCTGGATGTGCTGCAGGAACCCTGGTTCTCGACTTCCCACTTATTGTTTGGGGTCCAAAACCCGCGGCTGGGCGTGGTCACAACTCCTCCATCCATCAAAATTTCGAATGGCCCGTGGAAACCCACCAGCCCGCCCCACGTACGCTTTCCCACTAACCTACCGATTTTGGCTTGCCGGAAATGCCAAGGCATCGCATCCCCTCCGGACCCCGCGTATTCATTGATGATCATTGCCTTGGGGCCGAGAATCAGGCTCACAGGCGTGGTCATGTCTTCACCATCACGGGTGGTGCGGTAGTTCATCAATGTGCGCCGCAAGTAATCCAAAATGTAGTCCGTGTTTGCTCCGCCGCCGTTAAACCGCTCATCCACGACCGCTCCTTGCTTGCCGGCTTGCGCAAAGAAATAGCGGTTAAAGAACGTGTATCCCCCGGATGCCGTGTCGGGAAGATAGATGTACGCCAGCTTTCCATGACTCAGCTGGTCGACTTTTCGGCGGTTGCCTTCCACCCACGCCAATTCTCGAAGACCGGACTCGCTCTCAACCGGGACAACGGCCACGTCGCGCGAGCCCGTGCCGTCCGGATTCGGCCCCACGCGGAGCAGCACAGATTTTCCGGCGGTCTCTTCAAAAAAGCCATAGATGTTGTCGCTGCCGCGCACTTCGCGCTCATTGACAGCCAGTAAATACTCACCCTCAACAACATTCACGCCGGGCTGCGTCAAAGGCGCGTTTAACTGGGGATTCCAATTTTCGCCGTCGTAGATCTTCGCGAAACGGTAACGCCCATTTTCGATCTTATAATCCGCTCCGAGAAGTCCCACAGGAACGCGTCTCACTTCCGGACCGTCGCCGCCGGAAACGAACAGATGGCCCACGCTGAGCTCGCCCATAGCCTCGGCGAAAATGTAGTTCAAGTCCTCACGCGAAGCTAAGCCCGGCAAATAAGCCGCGTATTTCTTTTCCGTAGCCGCCAGATCGAGGCCGTGAAATCCTGGGTCATAGAAAAAATCGCGCTCGATGCGGAAGGCCTCGTGATAGATCTCCTTCCAATCCGTCATGGGCTCGACACGAACATCCATCGAAATTAGATTCAGAGTTTTCGCTCCCGGAAGCCCACCACCTCCTCCAACCGGGCCAACCGCTCCAGGCCCGCTTGAAGACGGCGCCGGCGGCACCGGCGCGATCACCCAAGTCTGCGGCGGGGGCGTATTTCCCGCCGGCGGCGGACCACCAGCTTGCCGGTAAAGCAATTTCTCTCCGTTCGACGACACGTGGAGCGAGCGGATGTTCTCCAACAGCTTGTCGGTGTTGCGCGATTTCAAATCAAATCGGCTTGCTGTCAGCGTGCTGGGGCCGTTGAGCGGATCGACGAGCGGACCCTCCAAAAGAAAGAGCACGCCTTCCTTGCCGGGAATAATCTCCAAATAATTCCTTGCAGGAATCGGCAGCGCAAGGATACGCTGGCCAATCTTTTCGAAATCCACTTTTACAGGTTCCGGCGGTTTCGGTTTTTCCCTCTCCTGGCCGTCGGTCTTTGCCGTTTCGGCCTTAGCGGTGTCTGTCTTTGATGCTTCTGTCTTTCCTGTTTCCATTTTGCCCTGGCCCTCCTCGTCACTTTCAGGTGCGAGCGGCGAAGGCACGTCTTTGCGCAATACAGCGACGTAAATGTTGCTGGTTACCGGACGGTTAAAACTGTCCATCGAACTGTCCATGGTCGGGCCTGCGTCCGTGCTCGACAATAGATAAAGATATTTACCGCCCCGGTCGAACACCGGGGAAAAGGAATCGCTCATTCCGTCCGTAACGCGCTGGCTGTGCCCTGTCTCCAGTGAATACAAATGCACGGAGCGCATGTGGCTTAACTCTTGCTGCGTGTAAGCTAGCCATCTGCTGTCTGGGGACCAGGCAGCCCGGTAGATCTGTTGGTCGCCTGTGAAGCGGTCGCGAAACACTTTGACCGGCGTTTTGTTTTCCAGGTTCACGTACCACAAGTTCAGTCGCTTGTCCGCGTAGGCAATTTTCTTGCTGTCCGGAGACCAGGTCGGGAGGTAAAAATAGGAAGGCGGCGTGCCCAGGTCGACCTTCTGCGCTTCTCCTTGCCCATTTTGGTTCTTGATATAGAGGGCGACCTCTCCCGATTGATCCGAAAAGTACGCGATCCTGGTCCCGTCGGGAGACCACGAGGGATATCGGTCGTCCGCACCGGGCGTGTTCGTCAGGTTACGAACGTCGCCTTTTTCGGCAGGCACGGTAAGGATTTCGCCGCGCGCTTCGAACACAGCGCGCAACCCTGTCGGAGAAATATCCGCATTGGCGATTCTGTTTGCGACGTTGATGAATCGTGGACGCAACTGGGGCAAATCAGCAGGAATCCGGATATCAACTTTATGGGTCGTTGCGCTTTTCAAATCGTAAAGCCAGATAGCCCCAAATTGCTCGATCACAATCGCGCCCGGCCCGGCGCTCGCCGACTTGAAGTCCAACCCATCATTCTTCAGCGCCACGCTGACGCCCTTGGTTTTCGTGTCATAGCTCAGCAGGGACATCGGTCCGTCGCGATCGGAGAGGAAAAACACGCGATCGCCAACCCACATGGGATTGAAGTCGTTAGAATTGTCGCGCGGAATGGTGGTCACGCTGGAATCGGAAAGCTTGGCTATCCAAATCGGCGAAGTCCTCCCGCCGCGGTAGCGCTTCCAAATCTCGAAGGCATGATCCAACGGAACGTAGGCTAGGTCCTTACCGTCGGGCGAATACGAACCTTCCGCGGCAATTGGCAGCGGCAGTTCGGATGGAAATCCTCCTTCGCGCGATACTGTGAAAAGCTTGCTGTGTCGGGAGATGCTGCTGCTGCGCGTGGACGCAAACAATACTTGCTTTCCGTCGCGCGTCCAACCCATAACGAGGTCCGGCGATGGATGATAAGTTAGCCTCCGCGGCGTGCCTCCTCCGGCCGGAATCAGATAAACATCCGCATTCCCG
>WNGN01003834.1_pt1 | contig 10257 bp, 10 predicted proteins | sample 5400561 | NCBI WGS metagenome assembly WNGN01 (sample SAMN13153379, study PRJNA577476) | soil metagenome | isolation source: 115 cm soil or saprolite under Garry oak tree replicate 2 | place: USA:California | collected 2016-06-15 | reverse complement strand
GCTCTACTCCGAGGAGAAGTAGACGTTCTTGACCTCGGTGTACAGCTGGACGGCGTGCATCCCCATCTCCCGGCCCATCCCGCTCTTCTTGAACCCCCCGAACGGCGCCTCCAGGTGGACGCTGTGGCTCGAGTTCACCGAGAGCACACCCGTGCGGATGCCCTTCGCCACCCGGATGGCTCGACCCAGGTCCCGCGTCCAGATGGACCCCGACAACCCGTAGTCGTTGTCGTTGGCGATCTGCACCGCCTCCTCTTCGGTGTCGAACGGCATGAGCGCCGCGACCGGCCCGAAGATATCCTCTCGTGCCACACGCATCCGGTTCTCGACGTCGGCCAGCACCGCCGGGTTGAGGAACCACCCCTCCGCCAGGTCCTCCCGACCTGCGGGAAGCGTCCCGCCGGCCACCAGCCGCGCCCCCTCTTCCTGGCCCACGGCCACGTAGTCGAGCGAGGTCTTGCGCTGGAGCTCGGAGATCATCGGCCCGACCTCGGTCGACTCGTCCATGGGTTGGCCGATCCGCAGGCCGGCCGTCCGTTCCGCGAACGCCTCGACGAACGCCTCGTAGACCGGCCGCTGCACCAGCACACGTGACCGGGCGCAGCAGTCCTGACCGCAGTTGCCGAACACGCTCGCCACGGAGGGGCCGACGCAGCGCTCCAGATCGGCGTCGGCGAAGACGACGTTCGCCGACTTCCCGCCCAGCTCGAGGGAGACGCGCGTAACGTTCGGTGAGGATTGGGCCAGCACCTGCGCGCCGATCTCCGTCGACCCGGTGAACGAGATCTTGTTCACCCGAGGATCCGCGACCAGCGCCCCGCCGACCGAGCCTCCCGGCCCCGGCAGGACCGAGACCGCCTTCGCCGGGACGCCGGCCTCCAGCAGGATGTCGGCCAGCATCAGCACGGAAAGGGGCGTGCAGCTCGCGGGCTTGACCACGATCGTGTTCCCGCAGGCGAGCGCGGGGGCGATCTTCCAAGTTGCGATCAGCAACGGGAAGTTCCAGGGAACGATCAACGCGCACACGCCGACAGGCTCGCGAAGCGTCACGTCGAGCCCCGGGTCTTGGATCGGGATGGTCTCGCCGAAGATCTTGTTCGCGGCACCGGCGAAATATTCGAAGTACGCGGCCACCGCCCCGATCTCGTCCCGAGCATCCGTGATTGGCTTTCCGCCGTTTCGGGCCTCAACCGTGGCGATGCCCTCGAGGCGCTCTCGAACCAGCGTCGCCACCCGTTGCAGCACACGGCCGCGCCCAGTGGCCGACGTTCGGGGCCACGGCCCCTCATCGAACGCACTCCTCGCGGCGGCGACTGCTCGGCTCGCCTCCTCGGTGCTGGCTTCAGCCACCTCGGCCATCGCCCGCCCGGATGCCGGCTCCTCCACGGCGAACGTGGCCCCGTCGGCCGCGGCGACGTGCTCGCCGCCGATGATCAGATCGTATCGATCCATCGCCTCGCCTCCGCTCGGACGACGCCGCCAGGGTAGTGCATTCACCCCTCGGGTATCGCGCGCCTGTGCTGGCGTTCGTCAGCGGAGCGCTTGATGAGTGCGATCTATTGACGGCCCTCTCTGTTGCCACAGAGCTCAGTTGCAAGCCACTGCGATACCTGATTCAATCGTGCCCCACGGGGAGGAAGAGGAGCGGAACGAGGTGATCGCCGAAGCGGCCGAGAAGGGATTCCGCTTCGGGCTGGTCGGGGCGGCCTTCCTGTTCGGATTCCGCCATGGCATCGACTGGGACCATATCGCGGCCATCACCGACATCACGAGTTCCCAGCAGGACCACCGCACGTCGTTCCTGTTCGGAACCCTGTATGCCCTCGGCCACGCGTCGGTCGTGCTGACGCTGGGCATCGTGGCGATCGTCCTCGGCGAGAGCCTCCCGCCCAGCGTGGACCGCGTGATGACTCGAGTGGTAGGGGTGACGCTCCTGGTGCTTGGCGTCTACGTCTTCACCTCGCTGATCCGGCACGGGCGGGACTTTCGGATGCGCAGCCGCTGGATGCTGATCTTTTCCGGCGTGCGCAGGGCTGTGCGCTGGGCAAGAATGAGGGCCCGGATGCGGTCCGGCAACGGCGATGGGGAGACGCCCTCATCCATCGTGGTTGCGGATGACGCGGTGGAGTCACTCGCGACGTCTTCCTGGCATCACGGTCACCACGGTCGGCCCGGACATCACCATCACGTTAGCCCCGAACCGGAAGACGCGTTCATGAACTACGGGCGGCGCACGGCATTCGTCGTCGGCATGATCCACGGCGTCGGGGCGGAGACGCCGACTCAGATCCTGATCTTCCTGGCAGCCGCGGGCGCCGGAGGCCCATCGGTGGGCGTCTTGGTGCTGGGGATGTTCGTCGCGGGGTTGCTCACGTCCAACTCGGGGATCACGCTGGGATCCACGTTTGGCTACTTGAGGGCGTCGAGGAACTTCCCGATCTACGCCACCGTGGCCATCCTCACGGGGGTGTTCAGCCTGACGATCGGCACGATCTTCGTGCTTGGCAGGACCACGCTCCTTCCGGCGATCTTCGGCGGATAGCCGACCGCTCTCTCGCTCTCCCGGCGGAACGTCCCATCTCGCCAGGCGGGCCTCGCGACAAACCCTAGAGTCGCCGAAAACGGGATCGCGAACCCATTGAAAGGAGAACGATGCGTGCCTACGGAACATCGTCGGCGGACGATGAGATCGACGCCGTGCTGCGGTCCGAGCCGCCCGTCGACGGAGCTACTCTTGACGGCTGGGTTGCGCTGTGCGAATGGAAGAAGCCGGGCGGCGAGCCGATGCTCGTCCTGATGGGCAAGCCTGCGGCGAGCCTGCTGCAGATGAAGGCGTATCTGCATACCGGCCTCTTGAAGATGGTCTGGAAGGTCTACGGAGAGCCATAAGCCGGCGATGCAGGGGTCCAGGTCCACCCCTGATCCCGGCCGACCGAGCCACTCGACGGCGAGCGCTTCGGAGCTACTCCATGGATATGAAGCGTTCTCCCGTGCACCCCGAAGCGCTTGACCCGAGCTCAGAGGACGGTCCATCCTCGGGCCGGCATCAACGTGGCCAAGCCTTTTGGGAGGGATGAGCCGTGGGGTTCGATGATGGTTCCGAGGTCGACGTCAAGGAGCTCGAGGACGACACGAACTGGGAGCTCCTACGCTCGCTCGGATATCAGGGAAAGCAGGACCATTTCGTCGTCCCGATCAAAATGCATACGGACTTCGCATCCGTGCCACGAGTGTTCGTGTGGTTCCTCCCCCGGTATGGGCGGTACACGAAGGCAGCGATCCTGCATGACTATCTGTGGAGGGAGAAGGTCGTCGACGGCACACTGAGTTTGCTGGACGCTGACGCGCTCTTCCGTCGGGCCATGCGAGAGCTGGGCGTCCCGTTCCTCCGCCGATGGATCATGTGGGCGGCGGTCAGGTGGGGTGCCCTACTCAAGAAGGGCGGCTGGTCCGGCTGGTGGAAAGAGAGCTGGCGAGTCCTCCTGATCACGGCGTTTGCTCTCCCGATCGTTCTTCCTCCGGGAGCCGTCATCGTGGTCGCGCTCCTCGTTTTCTACGTCGTGGAGCTGGCGACCTGGGCCTACCTAAAACTCGTCGAGGTAGCAGGCGTGCGCATCCGAAAGCAGCCTCCTCGGAAGCAGGTCAACCTACCGAAGCCCGGGTGGAAGCTCTAGCACCTCACCAAGCCGCTGGACATGCACCACTTCTTCGAGGTGGTGGACGATCCGCTCCGCGGAGTGAGGTTGCACGACGCGGGTTGATGGATCTCTCGGCCGGCACGACCGGATGGTCGCCAGCCTTGAGATGGCGGCAGCCGGTTAGCGGCTCAGCGCGCGTGCTGCGTTCTCCTCGATCCGCGCCTTGACGAGCTTCTTCACGAGCGCGGCGGGGAGGGGTTTGTCTGCGGGGAAGCGGATCGTCCCTTTCCGCGTGTAGTAGGGCTTCAGCTCTTCCCTGTGTGCGTCGATGACCTTCGTGCTCATGGGGAAGAAGCTGCAATGGTCCTTGAACGCGGCGTAGGACACGAGCAATCGACCATGGTCCCTGAACGCCGGCATCTGGTAGCTGATCGTTTCGGTCGCCTCGGGCGCGGCAGCCTTGATCCTCTTCCGAAGCTTCTCCAGAGCGGCGCGCGATTCCTCCGGAAGGGCGGCCAGGTAGTCGTCGACGCTGGTTGGTGCGGCCATGCCAGTCTCCTTCCGTGAGAGACAACCTTTCAAGGAATCATTCCACGTCGGACGTGCCAAACGGCCGGAAGGGAGGCAGCAACCAGCTGTGGGTTCCTCTCCTATCGGGGCTCTTCCACACCGTGCTCGAGCTGTCGGTCGTACTCGGCCTGGTCGTAGTGGCCTTGCGACTCGGCGATGAGCCCGTCCTCACCGATCGTCCATGAGCACCTGCATGTCCGGGAGCGCGGTCATGAACGACCGAGCCGCATCCGTGATGGCGGCTCGGCCCACTGAGGGTGGGCCATCATTAATGGTGAGCGAGCCTTCGGGTGAGTAATGCTCGGCCACGCTCACTGGGTCCTGGCTGCACCAGGCCGCGGCATAGCGCCGAGCGAACTCACGCAGCTGATCGGGATCAGGGGTCATCGGCTTCCCTCCTGTCTTTGCGACTCCCGTTCGTGAGTGCTCAGGGGGCACCCCCGGCAAGACTCCCGCACTGTAGGTGACTGGGCTTCCGCGAGTGCGGAGACGAAGGGCTGAGGGCGGCGGTCAGTCAGAACGGATCATCCATATTTCGTCCCCGAGCTTGCTTTTACCCTCGGCCGCCGTTCAGAATCCGATGGTCGCGCGACAAGGGATGGGGGGCTAGCCCGGTTTGGGGGACCGGGCTAGGGAGGTGCGTGGACCCGAACACGATTGCCTGACCGCCGGCCGGAGATCCAACGACCCTGTTCCCCGCAGAGAAGGGAGGGCACGCGATGCGCCTTACTCGGCTCGTCCCGCTCCTATCGGTACTCTCGGTGCTGGGTGTGCTCGTGGTGCGAGCAACGCCCGCCTGGGCCACCTTCCCGGGACCGGACGGCAGGATCGCGTTCGACAACGACCGGTACGGGGGCACCCACAACATCTTCACCATGAAACCGGACGGTACCGACGTCAAGCAGCTCACGTTCCTCACGTTCGATCAGGGGGCGGTCCTTCGGCAATCGTGGTCACCGGACGGGACCAAGCTCGTGTTCGAGAAGCGGGACGCGGCCGTCACGTTCCGCCAGGTCTGGGAGATGAACGCCGACGGCTCGAACCTGCACCAGCTGTTCGCCGAATCGGCTTCCTACTTCGACTTCGATCCCAACTTCTCTCCCGATGGGAGCAGGGTGATCTTCAGCCGGTGCCGCACGGACTTCGAAGCCTGCGCGATCTACAGCGTGAAGTCCGACGGCCACGGCCTGACCGCGATCACGCACTTCGACGTCAGGCGCAACGTGGTTGACAGCCGGCCGGAGTACTCCCCGGACGGCAAGACGATCGCCTTCGACAGCTTCAACCGAGGTGGGGTCATTGCCGCCGTCTACCTGATGGATGCCCACGGCGCCAATGTGCGCGAACTGACATCACCGGCCTTGCAGGCTCTGGAGCCCGACTGGGCACCCGATGGCTCTCGGGTCATCTTCGATACCAACTGCTGCAACCCAAAGCACTCGGCGATCTGGGGCGTCGGCTCCGACGGGACCGGGCTCACACAGCTCACGTTCCCCGGGGCCAGGCACGACTTCACCCCCGAGTACGCCCCGGCCGGCGACAAGATCGCGTTCGAGCGGGACGCCGCGGACTTCTCTACCTCGAGCATCCTCACCATGAACCCCGACGGTTCGAGTCTGATCACGATCCAATCCGACGCCTTCATCCCGGCCTGGGGACCGGCCACGTAGTTGAGGCCCCTAGATGAGCCGCTTGGATCTTCCTCAAGGGAAGGAGAGCCCATTATGCGCCGCACCCGCCTGATCCCGTTCCTGATGACGCTGCCCCTGCTCGGGGGGGTGCTCCTGCAGGCGACGCCCGCCCGAGCCACCTACCCTGGCACGAACGGCAAGATCGCCTTCTCCACCGACTTCGGCGACGATCCGCAGATCTTCACTGTCAACCCAGACGGCTCGGGGGAGACTCAGATCACCAACGATGCGGATGGCCACGCCACGAATCCGGACTGGTCGCCCGACGGGACCAAGATCGTTTTCCAGGCCGATGCCACCGGCGAGTTGCAGATCTACGTCATGAACCCCGACGGGACTGACCGCCAACAGCTCACGTTCGAGCCGGGGTTCGACCATCTGGCGCCGAGGTTCTCCCCCGACGGCACGAAGATCACCTTCGCCGGATGTCCGCTCCAAGAGACCTGCGCGATCTACGTCATGAACGCCGATGGCACCGATGAAACCCGCCTAACGAGCCTGGTCTGGAGCAGCGGCGACCCGGAGTTCTCTCCCGACGGGAGCAAGATCGTGTTCGACAGCAACAAGGGTGGCTTCATCTCCGCGATCTGGGTGATGAACGCCAACGGGTCGCACCAGCACCGACTCACCGATCCGAGCCTAGAGGCCTTCTTCCCAGATTGGTCACCTGACGGCACCCACATCATCTTCGCCAACAACTGCTGCCTGCCGCACAGCAACGTCTACGTGATGAACCCCGACGGCACCGGGCTCCGGCAGCTGACCCACGTCCCCCCGAAGAGCAACGCAGCGTTTGCGGTTTACTCGCCCGACGGGACGAAGATCGTGCTCCTGGGTCCCCTCGACGACCGTTACACGATGGATGCCAACGGTACCCACCTGACCCGAATCGTCGCCGATCAGCCCGGCGGCCTCTCCGATTGGGGCGCCTCGCCGTAGCGACTTCCGAATAGCCCCACGTCGGCGGGCTGAGCCCTAAGTATCAAGCCCTTCCGCGGGCGCACCCGCCGTCGCCTTTCGCCCGCACGGCGGGCGGGGTCTGAGACGTCGGAGGGGCTAGGCCTCCTGCAGCTCGGTCCCTGTGGGTGAGTGGCGCGCCGAGAATCGGTCAGAGAACCTCAAGGGGCAACGAACCGCGTTTTCCATGACCTCCTGCGAGAGGCCGCGATCGCCCCAATTGCGGGGGCCATGATCAACCACAAGCCGATCGTGAACACCATCGCCGTTAGGTAGCCGAACGGGTGGATCCCAACGTCCGCGGCCAGGATGCCGGCGAAGATCATCGTCAGCCAGGAGCTGAAGAAGAACAGCGGACCCACTGCCAACAGACGGAAGAAGCTCCCCATGCCCGCACCTCCAACGACAGGAACGTGCACCGGAGTGTACGACAGGCGGTGAAGGCGACATGGCGGCAGACGGTGCGGCGCCGGCAGGTAATCGGTACCTATCAGACCACGGAGCGGCCAGGCACCTGGCGCCCGGGCGACCTGTCACGGGGTCGTCCTGCTCGTGTGTCCCGGAGGTGGTCCAGCCAGCCATGGTCAGGCCGACCAGATCGGCGCTCACGTGCCAGAGCCGTGCCGCAGCCGCCTCGTCGTAGCTGCGCTTGGAGGATCTCTTTGGTTTGCTGTTCGCGAAGTAGCGGCCCGTCACCTGCTCGAGATCGGGAGCGGAAGCCAAGTGGATTGACGTGGCGGCGCCCTGGGCCGGGGCCTTCATGAAAGGCCGCATGAATGGGGTGAACAGTCGCTGGACGCCGCGGGGGTCCTCGGCTCCGAAAGATGTGCGCACCACGCCGGGATGCAGCGCATTGGCGGTGACGGAGGTGGCCTGCAGCCTCCTGGCCAGCTCGTAGGTGAACAGGACGTTGGCGAGCTTGGACTGGTTGTAGGCCCGTGCGCCGGAGTAGGACCGTTCGCCCTGGAGGTCGTCGAAGTCGATTCGCCCGATGGCCTGCGCGTTGGAAGGGACCGTGACCACGCGGGCCGGGGCGCTCTGCTTCAGCCGGTCGAGGAGCAGGTTGGTGAGCAGGAACGCCGCGAGATGGTTGAGGGCGAAGGTGCGCTCGAGCCCGTCAGCGGTGACGTGCCGGGTGTTCCAGTATCCCCCGACGTTGTTGACCAGCACATCGATCCGGAAAAGGCGCTGGAGTACCTCCTCAGCCAGCCGCCGCACCTCCGACTGGGAGGACAGGTCCGCGACGAACACGTCCACCTGCCCGCCGCCGGCTGCGCGGAGCTCGCGAGCCGCGCCCTCGGTGCGCCCGCGGTCCCGGCCGGTGATCGCGAGGTGCGCACCCATCGTGGCCAGGCCCAGGGCGGTCGCCCTGCCGATGCCTGCGGTGCCACCGGTGACCAGCACGGTCCTGCCGGCCATCGGCCCGCTGTGGAGCTGTTCCATGGTTGTGGTGGCAGCACCTCGGTGGGTTGCCGTGCGAGGTCGGGTGGTCCCAGCGGTGGTCGGCTCACACGGCGATGACGATCTTGCCGCGAGTGTGGCCTGCTTCGAGCTGCCGGATGGCCTCGGGGACCTCGCCCAGCGGGTAGGTTCTGGCGATGAGTGGCGTGAGCTTGCCGGCCTCAATCAGCTCCCGCAAGGTTTGCAGGTCTTCCTGCCGCGGCTTGGAGGCCAGCATCCGCAGCCGCTGGCCCACGAACCGTGACAGCAGGGGCGCCCGCAGGTTGCGGGTGAAGCCTCCCAGCCACCGTCCTGCCCCTTCACCGCCAACGATGACCAACGTCCCCTTCGGGGTGAGGGCACGCCGCAGCTGCGACAGGGGACGGCGGCCCGCGGTGTCCAGGATGACGTCCCAGTGGCGCGCCCCGTCCGTGACGTCCTCGCGGGTGTAGTCGATCACGTCGTCGGCGCCGATCGAGCGGACCAGCTCGACCTGGGTCGTGCTGCCCACCCCGGTCACTTCCGCGCCGAACGCCTTGGCCAGCTGCACCCCGAACGACCCGACGGCTCCGGCCGCCCCGATGACCAGGACCTTCTGCCCCGCCTGGACCTCTCCTTGGTCGCGCACGCCTTGGAGGGCGGCGAACCCGGAGATGGGGACAGCCGCGGCCTGCTCGAAGCTGAGGTTGGCCGGCTTGGGCGTGAAATGGTCCTCTCCGGCGCAGGCGTACTCGGCGAAGGAGCCGTCGCACCAGCCGAACACCGCATCACCCGGCTGGAACCGGGTCACCTTGCTGCCGACCGCCTCCACACGCCCGGCGACGTCCATGCCCAGAACGGGGGACTTGGGTTTCCGCAGCCCGAGGGCTGGGACAACGACGCGGATCAGATAGGGCAGGCCGGTCATGACATGCCAGTCGCCCCGATGCAGACCAGCCGCCTGGATCTGGATCAGTACCTCGTTGCCGGCGGGCACCGGCTGGCCGATGTCTGCAAGCTCCAGGACATCGGCGGAGCCGTACCGGTCTTGGACGATGGCCTGCATCGTGGTCTCCCGGCCCGTGACGGGCCTATGCCCGTGGTCGGCCATAACAGGCCCTGTTGGCTTATTGGGCGGCACGGGGGGTGGGTTCTTAGGCTGGACGCCGGCCGTGATGAGGGCCATAGTCCGGGGTGCGGCCGGCGCCTTCCCCTGTTCCTGTTCCCGGTCGCAGAATCGGGTCATCATGTCGATGCAGCCGCAGCCGTGGCCGGCGGTGCCGGCCGGTACCGCCAAGATCGCCAGGCGGGCGTTCCGGAAGGGGTCGCTGGCGATGCGGGCCCGTGATGAGCTGGGCGCCTGGTGCCAGGACGAGGGGTTCAGCGGGGCGTACGGGGTGCGGGGCGCGCCGGGGATCTCCCCGGCGCAGCTGGCGATGGTGACGGTTTTGCAGTTCACCGCGGACCTGACCGGCCGGCAGGCGGCCGATGCGGTGCGGGGCCGGCTGGACCGGGAAGTACTGCCTGGGCCTGGAGCTGGCCGATCCGGGGTTCGATTTCAGCGTGCTGAGCGAGTTCCGGTCCCGGCTGGTGGCCGGCGCGATGGAGGCGGCGCTGCTGGAGGCGCTGCTGGCCCGGCTGGGCGAGCTCGGCCTGGTCGGGGCGGGGATGCGGCAGCGGACCGATACTGCCCATGTGCTGGGGCGGATCCGGGAGGTGAACCGGCCGGGTGCTGGCCGGGGAGACGGTGCGGGCGGCGCTGGAGGCGCTGGCGGCCGCGGCGCCGGGCTGGCTGGCCGGGGTGACCGGCGCGTCCTGGCAGCAGGTCTACGGGCAGCAGATCGCCGACCTGCGGCTGCCCGCCGCCAAGGCGGCCCGCGCGGACCTGGCGGTGCAGTACGGCCGGGACGGCTACCACCTGCTGCGGCAGGTGCACGCCCCGGGCGCGCCGGGCTGGCTGCGGGACCTGCCCGCGGTGCAGG
>WNGN01003833.1_pt1 | contig 10258 bp, 9 predicted proteins | sample 5400561 | NCBI WGS metagenome assembly WNGN01 (sample SAMN13153379, study PRJNA577476) | soil metagenome | isolation source: 115 cm soil or saprolite under Garry oak tree replicate 2 | place: USA:California | collected 2016-06-15 | reverse complement strand
TGGTCTTTAATCACGCGATTCATTTGTTCCACCACGCGGAATCTCTGATAGTGCCGCTTGAGCGTGTGGTGATGTTGGATGTACCACGAATATCGGATTTCACAGTACTGTCCCTTGTTGATGACTACGCCGAAGATCTTTGCCGCCATGAGTTCGTACCATCTTCGGCCTGCTGGATTAATCGAGAATAGGTACTGGGTGTCTAGAATTCGGCGGTCTTGGAGCTGTTGTAATTTCGCTTCGAGCGGGTCGAGCCGGATATAAAGCACGTCGTCAAGATCGAAATCGAATTTCGTTTGAGCCAACTCCTCTTCCGTTAAGTGATGCTCGCCTATCGCATACACGCTCATTCGTGAAAAGCGGCCCTTTATCTGCAGGAATCGCTCCTTGCCTTCGTCGTCTTTTAGACCTGTTGGCACCCAAAGATCGGCGACACACCCGGCGAATGAAATCTGTGTGAGAGCTTTTATCAGCTCGCGAGCCTGATAACCGCCGGCGCTCCAGCCAACTTTTCGTAAGCATTCTCTGATACCGCCTAAAGGTATGATTTCGGGAATGGTGCCATCGAGCCGCCTGCGAGTATCGATTGATGGTTTGACTAACAAGTACCAGACCTCATGAGCCTCGACTGCCGGGGCGCCGATTTCCTCGCTCGTATCTTGGTAGACTTCCCAATTAATTGGTCGCCCTTCTGCGTCCCTGCCCACGTACTTGATGACTTTCGGGATGTCTTTGCGCCGAGGGGTTAAATTGAAAAACGGCAGTTCGATTGACAGCCTGGGTACATATGCGACGGTGTGCTGTTCCGGCTTTAGTGGAAGAAGTTCAAAAGCCATTTAGGTTTCACAGAAAACAGCAACAAGGCAATTCCCCTCCTCTCACGCGTGGATTGAACGTATTGTTGTTGTTTCATTTCTTAATAAATTAAATACATATTTCGCCGCGGCATTTCCGCAGGGTCAAGCCACTTTCGATAAGTTCTTATCGCCACTGGCTACACAGTCTCATCGCGACTGACTACACACCTTTATCGCCACTGGCTACACAGTCTCATCGCGACTGACTACACACCTTTATCGCCACTGGCTACACAGTCTTAATATGAATTTTGGAGGGTACTGATGAGTTCAGTTCCACGAGAGTGGTGAACCAAGACGATCTAAAAGAGAACGTTAGAGCGGAAAGTGAATTCATTATAACACATTGAGCTTGTGGAGTGGGGGGCACGTCTGAGGTCCCCCAAAGTTTTCGCCGTCCCATTCTTCGCACCGCTCAGCAACGAAAACTGAGGCTCCCGGAGTGATCCTCAGGGGCTATCGCTTAGTAGGGTAAAAATCAGCGTGAGCCGACCGTTGCAATAACCCAATGGGCGAGGGTTTTACCCCGCGCTTCCACCCTACAGACGAGCGCAGGTTAGCAACAGGAGGATTCCGGGAGCTTACATGTGATTGTAGCAGAGCCTCTTGACAACTTATTGAAAGACTCTTTTGGAACTGCAAGTATGCAGACAAAGGAGGAGCTATGAAAGAAAAAAGCTGGGTTGATTTCAAGGCAATTAAGGATGCGGTCGATATACGGATGGTCTTGAACCATTATGGCATAACGAATCTGAGCAAGAGCGGTGACGAACTGCGTGGGCCTTGTCCGATACATAAGGGATCATCTCGCAGCAGGAACTTCTCAGTGAGCACGCGCAAGAACGCTTTCAAGTGCTTTGCAAACGAATGCGGCGCACGTGGAAACGTACTCGATCTTGTCGCCGCAATCGAAGGCTGTAGTGTCCGCGATGCTGCACTCAAACTGCGCGAATGGTTCAAGGTAGGGGAGACGGAGACTTCATCACCAGAGAAGGTCGAGGAGGACAACTTAGCAACTGAAGTTCAGCGAGGGATCTATCGCGATAAGGATGGGGGATTGTATGAGGTCGTAATACCAGTGGCGATCGCTGAAGATTTGGAAGCGGTTGTCGTATACCGCAAACTGTTTGAGGATTACGCCTATCGAATCGCTACTCCAGAGAATTTCGTCACGGATGACTTGGCTGCCGAGCCTGGTTTCACGCTCGTTAAAGAGCTGTAAGTGTTTTTGAAGGCGCGACGCACCATTGATGCGAGCGCCTTCTTATTATCCGCTTGCGGCTCAGTCCGGAGAGATCTTGGTGTTTCTATTCGCGACTTCATAAGTTTACTTCTTCATCGCTTTTGGCGGTCTGCCTAGTCGTTAACAGTTTCACGTCGAGAGTTATAATACTGATTCCTTACCTCCAACACCTTTATATTTAAAATCAGCGCATGGATAGTTTCCTATTGCTGTTGACCCATCTCAACTAATGTTTTACTTTGGGTAAACCGATGACAGAGCAAACCATCAACGATTCGAAAGATGGCTGAGTTTTAAAACCAAGCCCAACAGAAGGCGAAATACGAGCACAACGACAAACAAAGAACTCCTTGAGTCAGGTCCATCATATGGCTCTCATCACTGGGAGGTAAATTATGCCAATAGATTTTTCAGGTAAGTGGCACAACCAACATGCGTCTGAAATGAACCTCACCATCAATTCACACGGACGTGTAATCGGAAAATATGCAACAGGAGTGGGAGCCCCGACACCAAGCGAGCAATTTGATCTAGTGGGTTTCGTTTCGGGCGATCTGATAGTCTTTTCTGTAGATTTCGGGAAATACGATTCAATGACTTCTTGGTCTGGTCAGCTAACGTTGGACAAGGACGGCAGAGAGAAGGTTGAAACATTGTGGCATTTAGCGAAGAATATACCAGACTCGGAGGAACCTCAGAAGTTGTGGGCTGCGATCTGGTCGGGTTGTGATACTTTTTATCGTGGTCCACATCCCACTGGCGAAAGCGATGTGACTAAACTTCCGTCTCATCCGCTTGCGCCAAAGAAGAACAAATCTTAGTCGGCTTCTGCACTAGCTTTACAGTCAGAGTAGTATCGGTTGGTCAGTTATATTGTTACCGTAATAAGAAATGAGAGTAGGAAAATACCCTACTCTCTGCGTTCTTTTTCGGTGTACGGACTACAACTGTATCATCAAAAAGGGCGGCGAGACCAAGAATCAGAGGCCAAGCATATTGAGAGTGCCTGTTCTGAAATTCGACTTGGCAAAAAGTATGGAAATCTTTTCCACGAGGTCGGCGCGAATAGTGTCTTCTGTCTGAATTTTCTTGTACATCTCAGCCGTCATAGTATCTATTTTCTTTTGACTCGCATCGTCAACTCTGTAATCCACAGAATCGACGAAATGCCACAACTCCTTAGGTGCATCAAGGGCGGCTGCAAGGCTCGCGTTATAGTCGTTAACATAGCTACTTAGTTGTTTGAGTTCGTCGGGCGACAATAACGCAAGCGCACCCACTTCTCGCTGAAAATCCTGAGGCCACCACCAAATGTCGCCCATATCTAGGGAGCGTTCAAGGTGTTTCGTATTTAATTCTTTATCAGCTTCCTTCACTTCAATAGCCGAAAGTTTCACACGGTGAGCATGGCCATTGAAAGCAGGCATCAGGGATGCTAAGTCGCTTATTTTGTCGTTGAACTCGTCATTACGGTCTCCAAATCTTATCGCTCTCGCTCGTCTCGCCTCGCGCACTGATTTGATTTCATTGTACCGGGAAAAGATGATCGGAACTAAGAGATACGATACTAAAGCACCAAAAGCTATTAGTATCAAACGACGCCATGGAATTTGAAAGTTTGCCATTTTGGGAGTCTCCAGAGGATAAGGTGGTAGATCGATTGCGGCTTATATCACCGATCTGAAAGTGAGACAATGGCGAGGGACACATGGCGAGGGACACAAAAGACCGTGCCAGAGTTTCTGTCCTTTGGGTTCAGGACACCACCAAGGAGACCTTAGTTCTCCGCAGTTCGTTTTGACGGTCTGCCAGGCTTCCGATTAGCTACTAATTTTAGGTCGCTTTCTTTGATCAGATAATCCCGACCGGGCTTTGAAGCTGGCAGGCGCTTTTGCCTGATCAGCGCATGTACGCGACTCACAGTGACATGTAAGCGCGCGGCGGCTTCGGCGGTCGTTAACAGCTTCATGCCGGTAGTTATACGCCAGAAGAAATCGACCTTTCAATCTTGAATACCGCCTTGATTAGAAACTATAGAACGTGTTATATAGTTTCTACTGGCAATAATCTTGGGGGTGATTTATGAACGAACCCTTCTTCCCGATTACTGGTCAACGCGTCGTCCCTGTTGTGAAGGTCGACGACCTGAATGATATGACTGTCGTCCAAGCTCGCAAAAACGGATCGTGTCACAGCCTTCTTAAATTGAGAATCATTCGTATTGCGATAGGATCGCTGTTTAAGGCCACAGTAGTAAACATCGATGCCGAGAATTGTAGAGTGACGTATACGAAAAGAGAGTAGAGGATAAACTTACTCTCTTCGTTTCTTTCTGGAGCGTGCTATCACTTCACTCCCGTGGGCGATCCTGGGAACCCGCCGAACGTCGCGCTTTCAAGCAGCCGTCGTTATCTTGAGGATTGTTAATAGTGCCGCATAAAAGAGTTGCAGAAGGGTGGGGTTTATGTGTTGGCGCAACCGAGGATCAAGAGTCCTTTGGTTTGTGTCTCTTCTTATTAAGCAAGTACCAAGTTTCGGGCGTGAGCCACCCGGATGACCGTCCGACTACAACTTCGGTGATTAAGAAACGGCCTTTCCCGCGACATTTTCTGAGTCTACTTGAAAGAGTTTGCGCGTCGGCCTCAGAGATTACGTAAAACGAATTAAGCATATCAGTGCGCCAAGTGATGACCTCCGGTATGCTGTTGAGGCACTCCTTTATCTGTTCTCGCGTTCCGAGTGATCTGCTGTAGGCTAAAAGGTATGCTTTTCTCATTCCTTTTCTGGTCTTCCTTCGACCAATAATGCGGGTTCGTCGGGGTTAGTGATTACTTCAACATCAATGGCTTCACCAATAGGGATAGGCGGCGTTCCTTTCTCCTCAATCATTTCGAGTTCCATTTTTCGCAATTGGAAGTTTTCCGATTGAAGTTTGTCCCTATCGAAGACCAACAAAAAAAGAAAGCCTACGATAGCTGCTACGACCGGCAAGAAGGCTAACCAAATTAGCCAGACGGGCGGGTTAGGAAGTAGGGAGTAAATAAGAAGAGAAGGAATCGTAATAATGCCGCATAGCCAGAGAATCGGATTCAACGCGCTGCGGACAGTAAGCTTACCGCCCGCTTCCATTACCTTCGTAACAATGGCTTCTTTGAGCGACAAGGCCCTTACTTTAACACAACGTCATCCGGCCATATAAGGCTGATAAATATTACGACTCGGTTTTGTTATCCGTTTGGCCGGCTCGCAGAATTTGGTCAGCTGCGCGAAGTATCTTCTGTGCACTTCTCTCAGGTATCCCATCGCCGTTAAAGCCGATCGCTGGACAAAGCCAATTTTGAATATAGCCTCGGCAATAGTCTGCGCCTTCGAGGTTTAATGCTTCGCAGCAGAGAAGTGCCACAGCTTCTGCTTCGACTTCGCGCAAATTCTTCGGCGTCATTTCACTATCGGCAAAGTCTGGCTCGGCGGTATGGCCCAAGACCACATGTGCGGCTTCGTGAAAAAGCGTCTTGTGGGGGAGTTGCGCCACGGGGCTAATAGCGATCTCTCGCTTCCGCGCAAAGCCCTGACAGTTCCCGTCCGTTTTGTCGAATGGAATCATTTGAATATCGAGAGCCGCTAACGCTTTATTCGCCTCCCAATCTGGCGTTGCTTGTGGCTGAATTTCTGTTCCGTCTGTTTGTGCAAGTACGAACCATCGCGCCTTATAAACAAAAGTCGTGAAGGTCTTTTCTTCGTCTGATTGTTCGGCGCGTGGCTCATCGCCTTCCCGCTTATAGGTAATCGGCATGCAAAGAATCAACGCGCGCTCGCCGCGTTTGACGTATCTGCCGAGTTCTTGCCACTTTGGAAACGTGTTGATCGGCCCTGGCTGCAAGCCGCGCATTTGGCATTGGACCAAGGCGAGAATTTGATTTCCTAGCGAATAGTTGTGAAAAGCGCTGTATGCTTCCATGATCAAGCCTGGCTTAGTGATGGCTTCCACAAGTAGCGCTGACCACTTTGGAATGTCTGCTGATTGCTTTTGTCTCTCCATTGTCTGTGCTCCTTCTTTTGGTGTTGTCCTTTTGAAAGCGTGTTTCCCCCTCGCAGCGACTGAAGGAACACGACTGAGCGCCCGCTCCGCACACCGGAGGGCGTAACAGAGTGGAGCACTCGCAGAGAATCAAAGAGTTGTGCGGACGGGCTGTCGTTTACGATGGAAGCGGAGAGGGGGAAATGAAATTTAAATCTTTGTGTCTGGAAAGGAAACCACAAAAAGAGCAGGGGATATTCCTGCTCTCAATGTGTTCAGGCCCCTGAAAGGTTTAAAAGGCGGGTGGCTACGGTTCGTAATCTAATCCTATTTGGGCAGCAGCCTTAATGATCCAGGCTTCCATTCGCGCTGCACGCGCCGCCCCCACGACTTGCTCTTGTCTTTGATCTTGGAATTGTTTGGCAATGCCATCGACTGAAGTTTGGAGTTGATTGAACTCCGATCGGGTTGGTAGGTCAGCTCGCAGTTCTTCGAGTTCTTGCTTTGTGACCATGTTTTTGTTTAGGAAGTCCCGCAGAGATCTGAACTCATTCTTTGTTTCTTGGTCCATTTTGTGTGAGGTTAATGCATAAGCGAAGCTTAGCACGCAGTAGATTTTCGTCAACCCTGCGCTGCGTGCGCCACAGGGAGGGCCCTAGCGGGTTTTGTAAACCTTGCGTGGGCCGGCCGATTGGCCGTTTCGATAACTTTCCAGCACTTTCGTGCGGATCGTTTTCTTGACCTGAACCACGGCGTCCTCCCACTCAGAGTGGGTTGGGTCGCTGTGCATGAGTGGACCAATCACGTTGGCTTCACTCCACAGGTCAAGCTCGGTCATGAACCGTGGCTTTTCTTCGGACATATTGTCCCTTTCGCCAGCATTGATAAAGCTGCGGGTTGCTGCTGGTTTGCTCACCGCGAGGCGAAGTTAGCAGCCGGGTGGCCTTTCGTGTCAGGCGTAGCCCGTGAGGTTTCGCACTCCGCTTACGCTGTCGGCAAAGACAGTACTCCCTTGCGAAGCCTTGATAGTAAAGGGTGGCTGCTAGACTTCAAAGAGCCGTGAGCAAGAAGCAGAGAGTTGTGTTTTGGTTTTTGTGTCCTGCGTGTTGGATGTGTGTGGCGACGAGACTAAAAGGGAAGGACCGTTTCCTTTATGATGTTACGATCTTGAGAGGTTGCGTTCTAGCGTCACAAGCGCAGCTGCTGCCTTTGTCGTTTGATTTTTGAAGTCCCAGTTTATTTTCAACGTGTTAAGCTGTGCCGTTGCATTGCCGTTGTTCTGCAAACCAAAACCATAAGGAATAGAAAATTGAGGCTGGATGATCGGACACAGAGGGTATTGAGTCAATATTTAGCCGATGTGCGATCTTTGCCCAATGAGTCTGCAAAGACTCACAGGTTCGCCGCACTCGTAGCTGAGTTGTTTCCCGGAACGACAGCGTCAACTGAATTCGCATCGGGAGTTGAGAAGTTTGTTCGCATCGACACTGCAGAGGGAACGAAACACGGTAGGATAGATTCGTATCACGGCAATGCAGTGATTGAATTTGAGCGGTCGCTGAAAATCACAGGCGATGAAGCGGAACGTCAACTAAGGGCGTATTCAGCTGGCCTTTGGAAAAAAGAAGGAGCCCAAAGAAGGCAACTTATATGCATTGCATCTGATGGTATCGTTTGGCAGACGTACCGACCGCGAATTACCAGTTCTGGTAAATCGCGAATCACTGCTAATGATATTCAGCTAGAACCGCTCCGAACACTTACAGTTTCGGCAAACACCCTTGCGGATTTTTGGATATGGCTCACAAGTCTGCTATTCCGACCAGCTCGTACCGAGCCGAGCGCCGAACAGTTCAAAATAGACTTCGGAGCTACGAGTCCGGCTTTCGCTGACGCTATGGAGGCGTTGGAAAACGCCTGGAGTGTCGTGGATGTTAGCCCGGAGCCGAAATTAGCATTCGACACCTGGCGTAGGTATCTGACCGTAACTTATGGCCAACTCGGAGGTGGAAAAGACCCTGAGTCCGATGATTCTACTGAGCTAATAAGTCTGTTCCTTAAACATACCTATCTGGCTAGCGTCGCCAGACTTTTAATTTGGGCTTCGATTTCGAAAGGAAAGGTGTCAGGAAGCCTGCGCGAGATCGCAAGCCTTATTCTTTCGGGTGAATTTTTCAGAGCGCAAAACATAGCAAACTTGGTCGATGATGATTTTTTCCAATGGGTGAGGATACCTAAGGCCGAGAATGTTTTGGCATCAGTCTGGGAGCGTACGCTGGACCAGATTCTGACTTATGACCTCTCACGTCTCAGCCAAGACGTTTTGAAAGGGGTCTACCAGGAATTAGTTGATCCAAAGGATCGTCATGATCTTGGTGAATACTACACACCCGAATGGTTATGCGAGCGAATGGTGAGTGAAATGCTTCCTGATAAAGGATTCGTTAGTGTCCTTGATCCTACCTGCGGATCGGGTAGTTTTTTGAGGGCAGCCATCGCTCATCTTCTCGCGGCCAACCCCGGTGGAGGAGAAGCAACACGGCTCCGGTCTATCCTCGACAATGTGGCCGGCATTGAAATCCATCCTTTGGCGGTGACAATCGCCAAAGCCACTTATGTGCTCGCGATTCGCTCGCTAATCAAATCACCAAGGCGGCCAATTCATATTCCTGTGTACTTGGCCGATGCATTGTTTCTTCCCAGGGAGGTGGCACAACTCAGCTTCGGAGAGACACCCAGTTACGAGGTGAGATTTGGCGGCAGCCGACGTGTTTCGATGCCGGAAGAGTTCATCCGAACACCGGATTTATTTGATGACGGCATCGCGGCAGCAACGAAGCTGGCAATCGACCATGCTGCGTCGCCCAAAGAAAGCGCAGCAACCCTCCGGGCGTATCTTCGCAAAGCAGCACCACAGATCCTCGAACGCGAAAACGGCGAAGCTATAGTGGCTGCCCTGTGGGCCTTCACTTTTCAACTCAGCGAGCTGATCAAGAAAAAACAAAATTCAATTTGGGCCTTCATAGTTCGCAATGGCTATCGACCCGCGATGCTCAAAGAGCGTTTTGATTACATCGTCGGCAATCCGCCTTGGTTATCGTATCGCTACATCGCCGATCCCGAGTACCAAGCGGAAGTCAAAAAACGCGCTGTCGATGACTACGCGATTGCGCCCAAATCACAAAAACTGTTCACGCAAATGGAATTGGCAACAATCTTCTTGGTACACGCTCTCAAGACGTTTGGACACACTGATTCCGAGATTGGCTTTGTGTTGCCCAGAAGCGTCTTATCATCGGACCAGCATGAGAATCTTCGGTTGGCAACCTACAAGGCACCGATGAAACTCACTGGGTACTGGGACCTCCTCAATATAATGCCGCTGTTCAATGTTCCATCATGCGTGGTGTTCGCCACCAGAAGAAATCCTAGCCCGGTGACGCCGGGTTTTTCGTTGCCTGCTTGCGAATGGACCGGGCATTTACCTTCGCGCGATATTTCCTGGTCAGACGCAAGCCGTTACCTTACGGTTCATACTGACAAAGCGAAAATCATCTACCTGGGCAACCGCAATGCTCTATCAACAAAAGCCGGGAGAACATTACCTAACAAGCCAAGTCGTTATGCAAAGCTGTTTCATCAAGGCGCAACAATTCTGCCGCGTAACTTCTACTTCGTTCGTGGTGCTGAACTAGAGGGCACTATAGAATCAGACAGCGTGTATTGGGTAGAAACCGACCCCGAGCAAGCCGAAGGTGCGAAGCCTCCGTACGATGATGTCGTCATGCATGGACACGTCGAAGGGCGATTCCTTTACACAACTGCTTTGTCCCGGCATCTGTTGCCGTTCGCTTTACTGGAGCCTGCAACGATTGTACTTCCGATTGAAGAGATACAGGGACGCATTGAACTTCGTACGGCTGCGGAGCTTAAGAAAGAAGGCTACCGCGAATTCGCGTCATGGATGACTCAAGTTGAGAAAATCTGGAACGAGAAGCGAAAGGGAAAAGCCGCGAAACAGTCGGCTTATGAAAGACTAGATTACAACAGCGAGCTCTCAATTCAAGATCTAAAAGCGCGATACTTAGTCGTCTACAACGCAGCTGGAACGAACATGTCTGCAGCCGTGATTGATCGAGC
>WNGN01006664.1_pt1 | contig 10261 bp, 8 predicted proteins | sample 5400561 | NCBI WGS metagenome assembly WNGN01 (sample SAMN13153379, study PRJNA577476) | soil metagenome | isolation source: 115 cm soil or saprolite under Garry oak tree replicate 2 | place: USA:California | collected 2016-06-15 | reverse complement strand
AATTGGTTGGTCATGGAATCAGGTGGAGGCCCGGGCGGCTTGCGCGGTATCCAGTACGAGTTCGCGCCGGAATCGAGCTTCAGGCGCAGCGGGTCCTTCCCGGCGAGCCGCGCCAAGACACCGATCGGAGCGATGACGCAATAAAACAGAATGCCCAATGCAACCGGACTCACGACCTTCCCCAGCAGAAGTCCGAGCTTGAACCACAGCCGATTCGGTACGGCAAGGAGCGCTGGCTTCCAGACGGCGATTATGGCGAAAACAACTGCTACACCTAGAGCCCACCACCGCGGCGTTTCGCCATGGAGCAACGGCCAGCCCGCGATCAGCAGAAACGCGCCCGCAAACACCAAGCCAAACGCGCGGTCCGTCGACCCCTCTACCTGCTGTTCCCGGGACAAGTCTTCGTGTGCCATGGAGCATCATCCTGCTTTTCAGCTGAGCGAGCCGGGCCCGCTTCAATGTTTGGGTAACTTATTGAGACTATACAGCATTGTCTGACAGACGATCTTCCCACGCTCAAGATCTTTGCCTGTGCCGGTTGGCGCAGGTCAAACCTGAAATCAGAGCTGCGCAGGAGCGATCGGCGAGCCGTGGGTGCATTGCCGGGTCCCGGGGTGCGGCGCAAGGCCAGCAGAACGGCCCCGAGCCCTGATGTTGATTAACGCTTTGATAACCCGATAATAGGAGATTCTTCTCACTGGCCTTGGGAGAATCGACTCATGGCCATCAATACCCATTTCAGGTACCGGCGTAACACGCAGGCAAACGAGATGCGAGCAGTAGAGCAACTTCCGCGACAGGCCATGAAGCTCGTCCTTGAAGACGGCACCGAAATGGTAGGCAGCGGTTTTGCAGCCGAAAAAGCGGTAGCGGGTGAGGTCGTTTTCAACACGGGCATGACCGGCTACGTGGAGAGCTTGACCGATCCCTCCTACCGCGGGCAGATCCTCGTGCTCACGTACCCCCTCGTCGGCAATTACGGCGTACCACCCCCACGACGGTCGGGCACTCTCGACATGCCCTACGAATCCGGGGCCATACAAGTTCAGGGATTGGTCGTGCAGAACTATGTGGACACCTACAGCCACCACGCCGGTGTCCGCTCGCTGAGCCATTGGCTGGCGGGCGAGGGCATCCCTGCCATCACCGGCATAGATACTCGCACGCTGACGCGGCGCCTGCGAGAACGGGGCACCATGATGGGCTGGCTCTTTCCGGCGGCGCTGACGGTTTCCGAGGCGCGGCGGGATGCCCAGGCCGTGCGTATGCAGGACGAAGTATTTCGCGCGGTCGCGCCGCCAGAACCCGTACGCTATGACGCTGGCGAACTCACGGTCCTGCTCGTTGACGCAGGTGCGAAGGACAACATGGTCCGGTCGCTTCTTGACCGTGGTGCCAGCGTTCTGCGCGTACCCTGGCACATGCCGCTCGCGCCGTTCGCTGAACAGGTTGACGGAGTTGTCATCGGTAACGGTCCGGGCGATCCGAAGGACCTCGGGCCGCTCATCGAACAGGTGCGCGCCTTGCTAGGCACGTGCGTCAAACCGATCTTTGGCATCTGCCTTGGCAATCAGATATTGGCGCTCGCCGCTGGCGCCGATACGTACAAGCTGCCGTACGGCCATCGCGGCGTGAATCAACCTGTTCAAGACCTGCTTACCCGGCGTTGCTACGTGACCAGCCAGAATCATGGCTATGCCGTACGCGAGGGATCGCTGCCGGCTGATTGGGAACCGTGGTTCGTAAACATTAACGACGGAACAAATGAAGGGATACGTTCGCGCTCACGCCCCTTCTTTAGCGTTCAATTTCATCCGGAAGCACATCCCGGGCCGCGGGACAGCGCGTTCTTGTTTGAGGATTTCTTGCGTTTGGTCGGAGCGCTACGCCGGAGATAGGTCGTATGTACGGAGCCTACTTAGCCAAGAAACCAAAAAGAGTCCTGGTGCTCGGATCCGGGGCACTGCAAATCGGCCAGGCCGGAGAATTCGACTACTCCGGATCGCAAGCCCTCAAGGCTCTGAAAGAAGAGAAGATCACCACCATCCTCATCAATCCCAACATCGCAACAATCCAGACCAGCGATGAGCTCGCTGACCGGATCTATCTCGTTGCCATTACGCCAGAGTTTGTCGAAAAGATCATCGTACAGGAGGAGGTCGACGCAATCCTGTTATCGTTCGGCGGCCAAACTGCCCTGAACTGCGGCCTGGCCCTGCATGATCGTGGCGTCCTGGCGAAGTACGGGATTCAGGTCTTGGGAACGCCGATCACAAGTATCCGCGACACCGAGGATCGCCGGCTATTCGTTGAACGTTTACGCGAAATCGATGTGCCCACCGCTCGGGGTCGGGCGGGCCACTCCTTTGAAGAAGCGAGGGCGGCCGCCTACGAGATCGGCTTTCCTGTGATGCTGCGCGCCGGATATGCCTTGGGAGGCAAGGGCAGTGGCGTGGTCCGTGCAGAGGCCGAGCTCGAAGACGCGCTGGGGCGGGCGTTCGCCGGGGGCGTGCAGCAAGTGCTGGCCGAGGAGTATCTTGGCGGCTGGAAGGAGATCGAATACGAGTTGGTTCGCGACAGCCGCGACAATTGCATATCCGTCTGCAACATGGAAAACCTGGACCCGATGGGTATTCACACTGGCGAATCCATTGTGGTCGCGCCATCGCAAACGCTCAACGACGAGGAGTACCAAATATTGCGGTCCGTTGCGATTAGGACCGTTCGTCATCTTGGCATCGTCGGTGAGTGCAATATTCAGTTCGCCCTTGACCCTCATAGCACGCAATATCGCGTGATCGAGGTGAATGCCAGGCTCTCGCGTTCAAGTGCGCTCGCCAGCAAAGCAACGGGTTATCCACTCGCTTACGTCGCGGCCAAGCTCGCCCTCGGATACGCGCTGCCTGACATCCCCAATAGCATTACCCGTCGCACAACCGCATTCTTCGAGCCTGCCTTGGACTATCTCGTTTGCAAGGTTCCCCGATGGGATCTCAGCAAGTTCTATGGGGCCTCGATGCGCATCGGTACCGAGATGAAAAGTGTCGGTGAGGTCATGGCCATTGGTCGTACCTTTCCAGAAGTGATTCAGAAAGCGCTTCGCATGTTGGACATTGCAGTCAGTGGTCTCGAACCTCTTGCGTTCGAGTTCGACGACCTGCGTGACGCACTTAGAAATCCGACACCGCTTAGGATATTCGCAGTAGCACGCGCGCTGTGGGAAGGCTTGTCGATCGACGAGATTCGCGAACTCACCGCCATTGATCGGTGGTTCCTCCATTCCACTCAGCTGATCGTGGACATGCACCGGCGCCTCACTGGGTTCGGATCACCGCCAACTGGAGAGTTGCTAAGCGAGGCCAAAAGCCTTGGTTTTTCCGATCACACCATCGAGAAGCTCGTCCGGGCACCGGCGGGCAGCATTCGTGAATTGCGTAAGGTTCATCATGTTTCGCCTCATTTCGCCCAGATCGATACATTGGCAGCTGAGTTCCCGGCGGAAACCAACTATCTGTACATGACCTATCATGCGTGCCAGCACGACGTCGCTCCCTCGTGGCGCAAGAAGATTATGGTGCTCGGTTCCGGCGTTTACCGGATCGGTTCGAGCGTCGAGTTTGATTGGTGCTGTGTGAATGCCGCACAGGCAGCAACCGCACTCGGCTACGAGACCCTTATGGTCAATTGCAACCCTGAGACCGTCAGCACGGACTATGACGTCTGCGATCGACTCATCTTCGACGAGATAAGTCTGGAAACCGTGCTCGATCTCTATGAGCACGAGCGCCCGTACGGCGTTCTCGTGAGCATGGGTGGCCAAATCCCCAACAACCTTGCCATTCGTCTGCATCGGGCCGGCGTCAAGATTCTAGGGACAGATCCGGAAAACATTGATAAGGCTGAGGATAGACGGAAATTTAGTGCGCTCCTCGATCAGCTAGGCATAGATCAGCCTCGCTGGTGCCACATAACCGATGCCGGCGAAGCGGAACAAATGGTTGACCGGCTCGGCGGCTTCCCGGTTCTGGTTCGGCCGAGCTACGTGCTGAGCGGCGCCGCGATGAGTGTGGCACACGAACCCAACGAGCTGCGCCGTATTCTCGCCCGAGCGAGCAGTGTTTCACCCGACCATCCGGTCGTAATGTCCAAGTTTGAGAGCCACGCGCGCGAGGTCGAAATCGATGCAGTCGCCCAAGAGGGCGAGATCGTTTTGTGGGCAATCAGCGAGCATATCGAGGACGCCGGCATACACAGCGGCGATGCCACGCTTGTGCTGCCGCCACAAACGCTTTATATTGCGACGATTCGCCGAATAAAGCGTATTGCGGCAAAACTGGCACGTGCGCTCAGTATCACAGGGCCCTTTAACGTGCAGTTCCTCGCCAAACACAATGCGGTCAAAGTAATCGAGTGCAACTTGCGCGCGTCTCGTAGTTTGCCATTTGTGTCAAAGGTCACCGGTAAGAACTTCGCGCGCGAAGCCATGCGCTGCATGCTGGGAGTTGCACAGGAACAAACAAACAACAGCCTGGATCTCGACTTCGTTGGCGTAAAAGTCCCGATGTTTTCATTCTCGCGGCTGGTGGGTGCAGACCCGATGCTTGGGGTCGAAATGATGAGCACGGGCGAGGTCGGTTGTCTCGGCGCGGACCTGAATGAGGCTCTCCTTCACGGTCTACTCGCTACAGGCTTCCGCGTCCCAAGAAAAGGAGTCCTGTTGTCCCTCGGTCCTATTGCTGACAAGTATTGGTTCGCCGACGAAGTCCGCGTAATATCGCATGAATTAAAGCTGCCTATCTATGCGACTGCCGGTACAGCTGAGATGCTCGCGGAAATAGATATTCCTTGCACGCCGGTAGGCAAGAAATCGGGGGATGGACTAAGCGGACTTGAGGTAATCGATGACGGTAGGGTGGATCTCGTAATCCATGTCCCTCGAGAATACGATGAGTATGGGCGTCCTGATGGTTACCTCATCCGCCGCCGGGCAGTGGACGCTGGAATTCCCCTGATTACCGATCTGCAGTTGGCGCGGGCAATTATTGAAGCCTTGCGCTGGCGCAGGCCGGAATCCTTGCAGGTGGTCGCCTGGAATGACTACTTAAACCGTGCCCAGACGACGTTGCTATAGATTTTGAAATCGAGATCGATGTGGGTCGCCTTGGCACTACAGAATCCAGATGGGGAGTTTCGGCCTACCGGCCTTGACGGCTTGCACGATAAAGTTGGACACTACCCGGCCGTCGTTCGCGAAAGCGTGGTTTGATGCGCAGGGGCTGGCGTCGCGATATTGTGCTATGAGTGTTAAGGAAAGTGTTTCACTTTCAGCTCGCGAGCCGCAAACACGAATCGAGCGCCAGCGGGACTTGGCAGGGAAGTCGAACCGACGGGACATCGGCGCACGGAGTAAACAAAATGGCACGCGTACATACTACGCACGAAGCGGATTGCAGCAGCCCGGCCCGGCGCTGTTCAAGCGCCTGCTGCTATTTGGCGATTGTCAGCTTGTTGGTTGCTTGTGGCGGCCGCGTCGACACCGAGTGCGTCACCGGCCCAAGTCCCGCGGTTCTTGCCTGGGATGCCGTAGTGGCCCCGAATCTCAGTGGTTACCGAATTTATTACGGTACTGCCCCTGGAACGTATCTTCAGTCCTTCGATGTGGCCAGTAGTGACACCACCGTTACAGTGATGGGACTAAGCAGCGGAACGATCTACTATTTCGCGGCGACGGCCTATGATACGTCGATTCCCGCTAATGAGAGTGTTTTCTCAAACGAAGTTTGCAAGAGGATTTCCTAACCAAAAATAGGGCTGGCGTCTTGTGGATCGCGAACGCTGGGGCCGCGAACGAGCAACGCTGCAACGAGCTGGGCCAACTGCATCTGTGATCGGGTTTCCCGGCACGGTTTTGAAGGATGGTAACGGGTTTCGGTATGTTGTGGAGGCCACGGGGGAAATGTTCGCGGCGCTGCCGAACGCCAAGCCCGGCCTCAAACTGCTGCGGGCCAAGACCGCCGCCGAAGGAAACAGCCGGTGGGGGCCGGCAATTCATGGCACATTTTCAATTCGAGTGCCCCGACTGGACGCATCGCCTTCCCGTTCTATCGCTACTGGTCGCCGACCTAATGAGTGGACGAACGAAACACCGACCTGCCCGTGGTCAAGGCAGGTCCAAATCAAGCCGGCGCGCATGAGATCCCTTGCAGCCCCCTCTGCCGAGGACCTGCCGCCGATTCTCGCGTCCATCCGAATGAGCCTCGCGGCAAGCGAGACGTCCCGGCGGGACCTCGTCCAAAGCCGGGCTGGGGATCCGAATTCGGAACCGACTTCCAACCGCCGGAAAAGTACCGGTTGACACGCCTAGTCCTACGGACTCCGATCGATGTGCGGGAGCGCCGGAATCGCCGGCGCGTCGCCGAAGAGCGGCACCGCAGCGCGTCAGGTGACAATCGGCCGGCGGGCGTTCGAAGGCAGAAGCGGGGTACCGGCTCTCAGATCCACTTGATGCCTTGCGCGAAGCGCTATCCGCGGTGAACCCGCCCCCGGGTGCGCGCTGCGTGCCGTCTCTCGGACCCTGCATCTTGCCTGCCCGGTGTCCCCGGTCGACGATTTGGCATAAAGTGTGTAGTTCTACCGCGCAACGAACGCAGGGGAGTATGACAAGTGCATAAAGCGTGCTTCAATCGCAGGTCGGAGCAACAAGCAAGAGATCGGGAGGATGGACAAAATGGCAAGGACGCGAACATGGTGAAACGTACGGTACGGGAACGACACCTAATCCCTTTCATTATAGGGCTGGGAATCTTCTGGATCGCGAACGCTGAGGCCGCGAACGAGCAACGCTGCAACGATCTGGGGGCCAACTGCATCTGTTCGGAGCCGCTGAATACCACAACCTATACACAAGATACGCTCGGATATTTCAATCCAGCAGACACCACGTCGCAGGATAAGCAATGTCAGCGTGCGAACGGGTTTCCCGGCACGGTTTTGGAAGATGGTGCCGGGTTTCGGTATGTTGTGGAGGCCACGGGGGAAATGTTCGCGGCGCTGCCGAAAGCCAAGCCCGGCCTCAAACTGCTGCGGGCCAAGACCGCCGCCGAAGGAAACGGCGGTGGGGGCGGGCAATTCATGGGGCACACTTTCGATTCGAGTGCCCCGACTGGACGCATCGCCTTCCGGTTCTATCGCTACTGGTCGCCGACCTATGAGTGGACGAACCAAGCGACCTGCCCAAACAGTTCCAAAGTGCTGGAATTTGCCCAACAAGCTTTAACCTCGTCCGGTCCTATACTGGATGGGCCAGCCGGTCATCACCAGATGTATGCGTGGACCAGCGCTGGTTATAGCCTTCCGGTGGGATTTGATTGCTGCTGGTATGGGCCGGGTCCAAATGGCGGAAACATTGAATACGACGCCGCCCTCTTTAACGGCAAATGGTGGCGGTTTGAGGTAGTCGTGCGCAATGCGCTGCCGATCGGCAGCGTGACCATCATCGAAATCTATCGGAGAAATGTCACTGATAATCTGCCGGAAGAAAAGATCATCGATACGTCCATCGTGACATCTCAGCCGGTGGGCAATAACTGGAAAGATCATCGATACGTCCATCGTGACATCTCAGCCGGTGGGCAATAACTGGGACATCACAAGAGCGACCACCTTGAAACCCATCTCGCGGATCCACGACATATTCATCGATTCCTTTCGGCGGGATACGTGTAGTGGCTATGTCGGGTACACCCATCTCCTGTCGGCAGCGTGGAGCACAGACGCCGGACAACGGATCGGCGCGGCGACGGAGATTGAGGGCATCCCCTCACCGGGTAATCTTCGTCTCACCCCGTAGCTACCTGGGCGGATCACTGTCTGTCGTGGCAAGAAGAGGTGCGGCAAGAGGTAGGTGGTCTTCTTTCAGGAAAAAATAATTCAGCCACTTATCGCCTGGCACTCTTCGTCTCAGCCGCCCGTCAGAAAATATCCACGACTCATATCCAGCCTTGCGCATGAGGTCGAAGAGGGCTGCAGCCGACGATCCCTCCGCCTCGGGACTTCCGGCCACCTCGACCAGCCAGGCGGGCGACCAGCGTTCTAGAACTGTTCTGCTTCCGAGAAGCACAGCCAACTCATGGCCCTCCACGTCACACTTGACGAAGGTCACAGGGTGCAGTGAATCCTTCAGAACTTCATCGAGGGTTCGTACTGAGATATTGTGATACTCACGCCCGGTCTTCTCTTCGCTGCCGGTCGAATGCCCCGCATCGCCAACCACTAACCTGGCTTGATAGTAATTGTAATGCCCAACCCCTGCATATCGGGGAACGCTCATTGACATCGTTCCAGCTTTCTCTGAGACCGCGCTGTTGATCGCGCGCACGTTCGACAACCCGAGTTTGTTCACACAGTATGAGAGAATCTTGAACGTATCCGGGACTGGCTCCAGACTTATAACCAATCCTTGAGCACCGACGACTTCCGAAAGAACTTTTGTATACACTCCAATATTTGCTCCGATATCTACGGCGCAATCCCCAGGACGGACTAGTCGCTTCACGACAATCAGATCCTGTTCTTTATCTTCATAGGATTTTTTCAGCGCTCGCAGGTAGTAAACGCGCTTGACCGCATTCAACACGGAATCGGGGATATATCTGACGATAAGCGACTTGAGTGACATTACTGTGCCAGAAGCTCCCGAACTCGTGGAGCAAGGGCAGCGGCGATCAATTCATGCCCTCCTTGCTGGAATGCATCGTAGCCCAAAAGAGGGCCCGCCTATCCTGCTGGTTGAACACCTAGTCGAGGTCGACGATGGGCACCTGTAGTCGCGCAGCGAGACGTCGATTCGAGTTGTTGTGGGCGTTTTGAAGACTGAGCAATCGAGGTACACTGTACGTGCTGAGATCGAAGGTCTTCAGCGGTCATGGTGCGCGTGAGCCCCGTTGGTCTCGTCAGAAGTGACACCCGCGCATTCCATTCCCGTAGCAATGCCGCCATGGCGGACACATTCTCTTCGTACGGAGCCGGCACGAATTGATCAAAGACATGGTATTCAGACGGACAGCGTCCAACGCCCACCTCTAGGCTGAGCCTGATTTGTCGCTCCCTCTTGCAGCTCTGTATCAGACTGCAAGGGAGATCGGGTCCTGTGTTCATCCACAATTCCCCCATTACATGCTTCCGAACATTGGCTCGTCAGATTTCATGATTATGCTGGAGAGAAGGAGGTGCATCCATAGATTTCGAAGCTTTTTTACGACAATAACCCATAGGCGAGCCCAATCGCCAGGCGGTCGAGTCCAAACTCGCCTACACCGAGTTCCTTGCCCTTCTACATCCAAGACGAGGTCGCCCGACGCGAGCAGAAGAAGTTTGCCCTGCGCCTGCGACGCGCAGCGTTTCGCACCACCAAGACCCTGGAACAATTCGACTTCGATCGCCCGCCCAACGTCAACCGCGCCCTCGTTCACGACCTCGCCACCAGCCGATACCTCGCCGAGCGCGCCCCCTTGCTCATCGTCAGCCCCTGCGGCACCGGCAAGAGCCATCTTGCCCAAGCCCTCTCGGGCACTGCGCCGTGCGCCAGAGCGTGGACGTCGTCTTCGGCACCTGCGCCACGCTCACCGCGAGCCTGAATGCCGCGCGCGCCATCGGCGCTTACGACAGGAAACTCGCTTCGCTCGCTCGCGTGCCGCTCCTGATCATCGACGACTTCGGCTTGAAACCGCGCGCGCCCGCCGATGAGGATCTACACGATTTGATCGCCGAGCGCTACGAGCAGACCGCCACCGTCGTCACCAGCAATCTCGACTTCACCGAGTGGGACCAAGCCTTCCCCGCCAATAGAAAGCCATATCAGTGTTCGGCTTCCGCTACCGGCGGCGGCGTGCGGGCAGGCCGGTCAACGAGCGGACCACGCAGCCAACGACGTGCGGGATCCTCGACGAACATGTACAGCAGGTGCGATGCCAGAACCACGAACGCCGCGTAGATCACCACAATGGCAAACTCGACTACAGCGTCGCCCCCTGCGATGCGCCCAATAATCCGTGCATACACGGCCAGCACGAGCGAGTGCACGATGTACGCCGAGTACGAGATACGGCCAAGATAAATGACTGGTCGCGTCCGCAGCAGTCGCGCAAATGGTCCATCAGCCTGGCTCAAGCCCATCACGAGCAGGACGAAAAACACCAGAGTCAGTGCGTTGTAGACGGGCGAGACCGCAAAGATGCTCACGGCCAGCAAGCCCGCGAAC
>WNGN01003821.1_pt1 | contig 10273 bp, 10 predicted proteins | sample 5400561 | NCBI WGS metagenome assembly WNGN01 (sample SAMN13153379, study PRJNA577476) | soil metagenome | isolation source: 115 cm soil or saprolite under Garry oak tree replicate 2 | place: USA:California | collected 2016-06-15 | reverse complement strand
CCAATGCGATCGGCAAGCGCGCGGCGGCGGAATTGATACCGAAAATTTTGAAAGAACCGATGATGAGCCAATAAAGCAGCGGCGGTTTTGGCAGTCGCGGCAAGCCATCATTCGTCGGCCAGAGCCATTGATGGGTCTCGATCATTTCGCGGGCGGCGCCGGCGTACTGCCCTTCGGTGTGACCATAGAGATCGCCCCAGCCGGTCGTCGTCAGATGAAGCAGCGCTGCGAGCGCGATCAACGAAACAAAAAGTGCGTGACGCAGTGGAGGCGGATTCAACGCCGGCGGGTCAAGCAGAGCATCTTCGATCGTGAAAGTGCGGGCGCCGGCGGTCATGGTGGGATTCGTTAGGCCGAACTCACGCGAGCGCGATATTTTTCCCAATCGGCTGGCAACGGCAACAGTTTCGCCGCCGGCATTTCGATCAACGCGAGCATCTGACGGCACTCTGCGATCAACGCTTGACCCGTCCGGCGCGTGATCCGAAACGCGCACCAAAATCGCGCGCGTCGCAGATCATCAAGCCAGCCGTCAATCACCAGCCGGTCGCCCAGTTTCGCGGCGCGGTGGTATTCGATTTCCGTTCGGACAACCACCGGATATCTTTGCGTCTTCGCCATTTCGGCGAGAGGAAGCCCAAGCTTTTCCGCAAGCAGCGTTCGGGCAATCTCGATAAATCGGAGGTAAGCGATGTTTGAAACAACGCCGCCACAATCGGTATCGAAAAACATGACCTGCACTTCCGTGCGTATGCGTGGCCGCTCAGAATTCATCGTGAGATCGACATCACCGCATTCACGACTTCCTGAACAGTGATTTCTTTCATGCAGCGAAAATCGATCGGACATTCTCGCAAAAAACAGGGGCTGCATTCGACGTGATGCCGAAGAATGGCATGACCGTGGCCGAACGGACCGGTGAGGGCCGGTTCGGTCGAACCGAAGATGGCGACTACTGGCACACCGAGCAATTTCGCGAGATGCATCGTTCCGGTGTCGTTTGTTAAAAGTGCATGGCAGCCGCGCAATTCTTCGATCAACTCGCCCAAAGTCGTTTGACCGATTCGATTCACACAATTTTCGCCAAGGGCTGTGGAGATGGTGTCGCCGGCGACTTTATCCTTGTCCGTCCCGAACAAAATCCATTTGGCATTTGATTGCGCGGAAATCGTCACCGCCGCTTGGGCAAAACGCTCCGGCAGCCATCGCTTGGCTGGGCCGTACTCAGCGCCGGGGCAAAGGCCGAGAAGTTTCTGATTTTTGTTGTTCGATGTTTGGGACAATACCGGAGTCGCGTCGTGCACAAGATCGACATCTGCGCCGCAATCGTCCGCGATTCGCAGGAAACGAGTCGCGTGATGTTCCGGTGGACCTGGACGACGCGGTTCGTGGACGATCTGATTTAGCAGCCAGCTGCGGGCGTGTCCGCGATAGCCGGCTTTTCTCGGAATTCCCCACGCTTCCAGCGCTACGCGCAATGAATTTGGAAACAAGATTGCCGCTTCGAAACGTGGTTGTCGCTCGATCAGGCGAGCTGCGCTGAAAAGAGATTTGTTAGGCAAAGACAAAATCTCGTCGACTTCTGAAATCAATTTCCACATCGGCGCAATTTTTTCTGGCGCCAAGATCGTAACATGCGCATCCGGGCGGCCATTCTTGATTGCGCGTACGGCCGGTACGCTCATGACCGCGTCGCCCAGCCAATTGCTGCTCCGAATGAGAATCCGGAACGGCTTCAATTGTTCCGGTGACAAATTTTTCGGGAGAAAGACGCCGCGCTTGTAACGCGCGAGAAGAAAATTCGGACGCGGCGTTTTCCAGCGATTATGCAGCCAGAAGCCGTCCTCCGGCGCGCGACGAATCTGGGTTGCGATCAGCTCATTCGCTTTCGCTGTCATTGCTTCGACCGAATCGCCGGCGGCATCGATCCGATCCGCGAACACCATCCTCCAACGCCCCGGTGCTTCGGTGTAAATTGCGGTGCCGAGCAACGCTGCACCGGTCCGTTTGGTCAAAAGCGCCGGGAGGGACGTGGTCGATGCGAGTTTCCCAAAAAACGGCACCCATAACCCTTGGTCGCCTGCATGTTGGTCACTCAGTATACCGATGGCGCCGCCATCGCGAAGTAGTTCGATTGCTTTTTGAAAACCTTCACGCCGGTCGAAAAGTTCGACTCCGGCACGAGCACGCAATTCGCGCACATGGCGGTCGATGTATCGATTCGCCAGAGGCTGGTAAATTGTGCTGTTACGAACGAAGCCAATGACCGGGGGAAACATTTGCGCCTGCAGCTCCCAATTGCCGATGTGACTCAAGACGAAAACTACCGGTCGGCCGCTGCGTAGTTCGCGTTCCGGCGCCTCCGCATTCTCGATCTTGACCCGTTCGCGCACTTTCTCAAGCGGCATGGCCGCGAGCTTTAATCCGCAAAGAAGGTTCGCCCCAAGCCGTCGAAAGTGCTGGCGGACAATGCGGCGTATCTCTCGTGGCGACTTATCCGCTCCGAAAGCGATGTCGATGTTCCGGAAAGCCAGCTGTCGATATTTCGGAAGCAGCAGCCACCCGCAGAAACCAAGCGCCCTTCCCATTGCGTACAGAAGATACAATGGGAAAAAACTGATCAGGGCGAAGCCGGCGCGGTAAACGAGGTAAACCAGATAGTCGAGCATGCGATATCAAGCGAATGCGCCGGGAAGCTGCATTGCAGCGTAAATTTGCCTGCGCGCGGCTGCAATGAATATAATGTGGCGGTCAGCGCCGAGCTTCGTTAGGCATATAGGCAGGCTCTGCCAAACAACCATGAACAAGAAAGATTTGTGGGTCGGCCTCAATGATCGCGCAAGAAAAGGGCTCACGCCGCGCAACTACAAAAGCGGCACTCTCGCCCAACGAATTGCTGAATCAGGTGTGGATGCAGGCGAACTAGCCACGGGTCGCGGCAAAACAGAGTTGAAGAAAGTTTGGATTCCAGGTGTTGAAATTTTTTCCAGAGAAATTCATCCGCAGCGGCATCGCGGCAGTTTTGGTGAGTTGGCACGCGAAGCGCGGGGAGTCCTCGGCAAAATCAAGCTTTGGCCAAAGCAATGGTCAGCCGCGCGGATGTTCGCCAACAGCGCCAAAGGATTTCATATCCATCCGCCGAGCATTCCGGGGGATACAACTGCGGAAAAATGGTTGCGGCGTTTGTTTGTCGCTCAACGGCAAAATTATTTGCTGCGCCCGTACGACCGAGCAATGGGACATCATGTTTTTTCTCCAGGGCCGGGCGGAGATTTTCCTGCGTGACGCGCGCGGCGGTCTTCCCCCGCGCAGCATGCGTTTTTTTGTCGATGGGGACAATCATCGCAGCCGGAACAACGTCGGCCTCGTGATTCCTCCGGGCGTGGCGCACGCAATTCGAGCCGAAGGTTCGGAAGATGTGATCATGGTTTACGGCACCAGCACAACGTTTCAACCCGAATTCGAAGGCCGCATCGCCAGCGAAATTGAAACCGCGGAGCTGCCGGAATCCTGGCGAAAATTTCTTTCTTTGTAGCGGCGCTCTGTGAGCGTCGGACAAATTAATGCGACGGTCGTAGAGCGCCGCTACAGTTTAGCTCAATGAAGCGTCGATTTAATCCGGCTGAGCTTGAGTTGATGGATCGGCCGCAGCCGGTTTCAGCCGAACTGGAAAGCGATCTTGATAATATCCGGGAGCTCAATCGCTGGTTCGGCAGTTACGCGCTGATCTCGATGTTTCTCACCCGTTGGATCGAACCGGGCGCGCGCCTGCGCATTGTCGATCTTGCCACTGGCTCAGGCGATATTCCGCGATTGATCGCGGAGTACGGACGCAAGGTCGGCGCCGAGTTGCGCATCGATGGGGTGGATCAACAATCCGCAACTCTCGAGATCGCGAAAAGGCTCAGTGTCCGTTATTCGGAAATTACTTTTGTTGAAAGCGACGTTCTAGAGTGGCAACCAACGGACCCCTACGACATCGCCTTCTGTACGCTGGCGCTCCATCATTTTAGCGAAGACGATGCAGTGCGGCTGCTACAACACTGCCGCAAACTGTCCCGCAAATTTGTATTGGTGTCTGATCTGCGCCGCAGTTGGATTGCTACAATCGGCGTCCACCTTCTCACGGCGACTCTGTTTTGCGAGCCAATGACTAGATACGATGCTCGGCTTTCGATCGGGCGCGCGTTTTCCTTTTCCGAAATGAATCAATTGGCGCGACGAGCGGGCTGGGCAAATTTCGGTCACAAAACTTTTCCGTTTGCTCGCCAGGCGATCTGGTTGAAGCCGAGCAAGAGTTAACGCGCGATGAAGATTGTGACGACAATTACCCAAGCACAGAATCACGCGAAGAAAGGACTGCGTGTACTCGTGCCGACAATGGGGGCGTTGCACAAGGCGCATGGTGAGTTGATTCGAGTTGCGCGCGAGAAGGCGGGGAGAAATGGCGAAGTAGTCGTCAGCATTTTCGTAAACCCACTCCAGTTTGGGCCGGGAAGCGATTACGAACAATATCCACGGCCGGAAAAGGAGGATAACGATTTCTGCCGAAGAGCGGGTGTCGATCTTTTGTTCCGGCCGACGCTCGACGAAATGTATTCGAACGAGCGCTCGACGTTCGTAGAGGAAAATTCGCTGTCGAACGTGCTTGAGGGCAAATCGCGGTCGGGGCATTTCAGAGGCGTTTGTACCGTCGTCGCGAAGCTCTTCAATATTTTGCAACCGGACGCGGCGGTGTTTGGAGAGAAAGATTTCCAGCAACTCGCCATCATTCGCCGGATGGTGCGCGATTTGAATTACAAGATCGACATCGTGGCGGTGCCGACGGTGCGCGAAGAGGACGGCCTCGCTTGCAGCTCGCGCAACGCGTACTTGAACGTGGAGGAGCGGAAGCAGGCGGCGGTTTTGCGCAAAGCTTTGCTCGCCGCGAAAGATTCCGGAAAAAGATCCTCGAAAGAGACTGTCGATCTTGCACGAAAGATGATCGACGACGCGCCGCTTGCACGGATCGATTATGTCGATCTTGTCAATGCTGAAACTTTGCAGCCGATCGAATTCGTTAAGCCAAATTCGCTCCTCGCTCTTGCGGTTTACTTCGGCAAAACCCGTTTGATCGACAATATTCTATTGGGATGAAGGAATACGATTTCGTCGTGATCGGGAGCGGCATCGCCGGGCTGAGCTTTGCGTTGAAAGCGGCCAAGCGCGGTTCGGTGGCGGTCATCACCAAACGCAAAGGACCGGACACGAACACGGCCTGGGCGCAGGGTGGAATCGCTTGTGTGACGAGCGACGAAGATTCGTTCGAGCTTCATGTGCGCGACACGCTCGAAGCGGGCGCGGGATTATGCGACGAAAACGTGGTCCGCACGATTGTGATCGAAGCTCCGGCGCGGATTCAGGACTTGGTCGAGCTTGGCGTGCAGTTTGACGAACGTGAAGTTTCCGGTCATCGGGAATTCGATCTTGGACGCGAAGGCGGTCACTCCAAGCGGCGAGTTCTCCATGTGCAAGATGTGACCGGGAAAGAAATCGAGAACGCTTTGCTGCGCGAACTCGGCCGGTTCCGCAGTGGCGGGATCGATCTTTTGGAAAATCACATGGCGGTCGATTTGATTACGGCGGCCAAGATGGGCTACGCGGCCGAAGATCATTGTCTCGGCATCTACATCCTCGACGAAAACAGCGCCAAGGTGGAGACAATCCGTTCGGATAGGATCGTGCTCGCGACCGGCGGCTGCGGCAAAGTTTATCTCTACACAACGAATCCGGACATCGCCACCGGTGACGGCGTGGCGATGGCCTGGCGCGCCGGCGTGACGATCGCGAACATGGAGTTTGTCCAATTTCATCCGACCTGTTTGTTTAATCCCAAAGCGAAATCATTCTTGATTTCGGAAGCGGTGAGAGGCGAGGGCGGAATCTTGCGGAACAATCGCGGTGAAGATTTTATGAAACGCTACGATCCACGCGGTTCGCTCGCGCCGCGGGATATTGTCGCGCGTGCGATTGACGCCGAGATCAAACGCTCCGGCGCGCAATGTGTTTTTCTCGATATCACCGACAAGCCGGTGGAATTTTTGCGCGAGCGCTTCCCAAACATTTACGAAACCTGTCTGCGTTTTGGGATCGACATGACCAAGCAACCGATTCCCGTGGTGCCGGCAGCGCATTATCAATGCGGGGGAATCAAAACCGATGTGAACGGCGCGACGAGTCTGCCCGGTTTGTACGCGATTGGCGAAGTTGGTTGCACCGGCTTGCACGGCGCAAATCGTTTGGCGAGTAATTCCCTGCTTGAGGGTTTGGTCGTTGCGTACCGCGCGTGTGAAGCGATGATGCGGGAACGCCGTCCATCGCGTGCGACGCCCTCAATCTCACTGCCGGAATGGCAATCGGGCGATGTGCAAGACGTCGATGAATTAGTTGTAATCTATCATAATTGGGACGAAATCCGGCGGTTGATGTGGGATTATGTCGGTATTGTGCGGACGGACAAGCGGCTGCAGCGCGCGAGCGCACGCCTGCGCAATCTCCAGCGTGAGATCCGTGAATTTTATTGGAACTTCAAAGTCTCGGTGGACCTTCTGGAACTGCGCAATCTGGCCACGGTGGCGGCGTTGATCGTTGATTCGGCATTGAGTCGCAAAGAAAGCCGCGGTTTGCACTACACGCTGAATTATCCGCAGACGGAAGATCGACAATTCCGGCATGACACACTGCTGAGCCGCGGCTAAGGATGGAACGGATAGTGCTTTACGAATTGTAACCGCCAGCGGCGCTGGTTTTTCCATAATGAAAAGGCCTTGCGTGAGGCGGGAAAATCGCATACAAACAGGCCACCCTTTGGCCATGAGACGAACTTTTGCCCTCTTACTCTTAACCATCGCCGTTGGTGCACTGCAAGCGGAGGAGCAATCGAGTTCGCCTTACGCAACCGCGGCCGACTTCGCCAAGTACGCGATGAAGCTGCGCGAGCAAGCCCTGCTCAAAGTCGAACCGCAGGTGTTTGTGCCGACCAGCTCCCGTCCGGCCGTCCAACGTTTCCCTTGGAAAACGAACATCGTCACAACGGTCTTCTGGGTAGGCGAGCAGGCCGGTGGAAACAATCCGGTGCCAAACTTCCGCAGTTCCTGGGATTTAAACTGGCAATCGAATTACGGCGGATTCGATAACCCCGAGACGTCAGCGCGGCGAAATTACATCCCGGTCTCCTTCGTCCCTCATCAGAATCCATTTTATTGCGCGCTGCCGTACAACGACGTAACGCACGGCCAATTTAAACCGGAAGCGCCGCTGGTTATTCCGTGGTTCAAGCAGGCCTACATGGGGCAGGGGCAATCAGTTTGCTGGCATCACTGGATCGCGATCCGCAAAGGCAATCGCACCTGCTACGCGCAATGGGAAGATTGCGGTCCATTTCGCACCGATCATTTCCAATATGTTTTTGGTAACGAGCATCCGAAGCCGAATCTGAATCACGGCGCCGGCTTGGATGTTTCACCCGCGGTGCGCGATTACCTCGGGCTGCAACCTACCGATGTGACGGATTGGCAATTCGTAAATACCCAGGACGTGCCGCCGGGACCGTGGCGCAGCTACGGCGAGAACAATCACTTCGTCATCGCGCGTCGCCAGGCCGAACAGCGCTTGGTGCAACAACGCGGTAATAGCGGCAACGCCAAGAAGTGATCGCGGCGGCCCGGACGCTTTCTCAGCCGAGATGGGATTTCAATTCGGCAAGCTTCGTTTCCAATTCATCTGCGCGTTCCGACCACGGTTCGTAGTGGTGACGCCGCGTCCGGCAAATCTCGCTCAGGCTCTGGAATTTTTTGGTCATTTCCTCGCAAAAGGCATCAATTGCTTTGGCGAATTGTTTCTCGAGGCTTTGCGAAAATTCCGTGCGTTTTGGAGACAATTGCCGTTCGTAGTCGCGCAGGACTTTTCGACGATGATTGAAGGCTAAAAGAAACGTCACGATCGCGCTAATTCCCGCGACGATGAGCGCTGCAGTGGCCACCGTCACGCTTTGCGTTTTGGCGAAAACTGCCACTGTTCCGGCAACTAAGATTACGGCGACGACAAGCCGCAGCGAAATCGAAGTCTGCGAATAAGATCGGGCGAGTCGTTCCTGGAGCGTTTTGCCCGCGAGAATGTCGATGAAGGCCGCTTGAATGGATTCAGAAAGTTCCCGTCGTTGGCCGGCGAAATCCGGTGCGCTTTGCCGTGCTTGCTCTTGCAGATCGGCGGACAATTGATTTTCCAGAAGATCTTGCATCTGCGGCCAGAGCCCCCGCAAATCTGTTTCCAATTCGCTCACTGCCTTTTGCATCTGCGGTTGCAGCAGTTGTCGAAGTTTTGCCTCGATCTTCCCGTGCAACTCCTGGTGCCCAATGCTACGCCGCCAGATCAGCTGAAAGCTACGCCGCCAAGTCAACTCCTGACGAAGCAGCGTCATTCTTTCTTTCGTCGTCTCGTCATACGCGTTTTCCACTTCGCGGACGAGAGCCGTCACTTGCCGGAGCATTTGCTCGCGACGCGTCTGGAGTAATGCATCGAGTCGATCGAGCACCGCCGTGTCGGTCGAAATTTTGTCCAAAAATCCGCGAATTTCCCGATTCAGATCTTCCAGAGCGACCCGCGCAGCCTGAAAGGTAGAGCGCAGCTTTAACATTCGCGTGCTCGATTCGGTCACGATGAAGTTGATTTGTTCTTCCAGCGGCGCGAACGCGCTCTCTTCCCAAAGTTTCTCCTTGTCCAAGCCACTTGTCCGCGCGAGCAAAGCTTTGCGTGCTGACACAGCAAAGATCGGCGGGACGAAGCCGAGCCGGCGCATCGCGGTGTCTTGGAGATGGCGGTGAATGACATCGATTTCCGTTGGCTCGCGCAGATCGATTTGCTGGAGCACGAAGATCACGTTCTTGAGCCAGGTCTTCTGCAGGAAGTCCAAAAATTCCCAGTTCGATTGAGTCCAGGGGTTGGCCACCGAGAAAACGAACAGAACGATGTCAGCCCGCGGCATAAAATCTTCCGCCACCATTTGATGTTCCTTTACCATTGTGTTGGTGCCGGGCGTATCGACGACGTTAAAATCGCGCAGGAACAGAATCGGGAGATAGCGCTCGGTCAGTTTCGATGAAACCTCAGTCGATTTCACTTCCGATCCGTAACGAAAGATGTAAACGCGGTCGGTCGCGGGCAGCACGTCGACTTTGGCGAACTCATTTCCGAAAAGAGCATTCAGCAGCGAAGATTTTCCGGATTTCACTTCGCCGACGACGACAAAGAGCAATGGCTCGCTAATATCGCGCAGAAGCGCCTCCAGCGTGCCGAGCTCTTCAGCCGGCCGCTGCATCTCCGAGCCGAGCCTGATTAATCCGGCGAGTCCGCTTTCGAGCCCGCCCTTGAGCTGCAAATATCGGTCGGCGATCATGCCGGCAAAATCAGTTGTGTGGCGTGGGGGAGGGAGACGTCGATTTGGCGCTCGATTTCGGCGATGGCGAAGGTTTTGGCGGAATTGGTGTTTCCATCGCAATCAATTCAGAAACGGTCACGAACTTGAAACCTTTCGCTTCAAGTTGGCTCAGCACGCACGGCATCGCCTCGATCGTGCCCGGATGAATGTCGTGCGCCAAAACGATGGACCCGGCGCGCGTATTTTTGACGATGCGATTACAGACGACATTCGGTCCGGGCCTTCTCCAATCCAGCGGATCGACATCCCAAAGTACGATTTTGTAACCAAACTCCTGGTTGATCCATTTTTTTTGACGGGCCGTGATCGAGCCATAAGGCGGCCGCAACAAAGTCGGACGATTGCCGATTGCGCTCCGAATTGCGTCCTCAGTTTTGCGCAGCTGCCCACGAACTCCGTCGTCCGACATCTTAGCGAGGTTCGGGTGCGACCAGCTGTGATTCGCGATTTCATGTCCTTCGCGCACCTCCCGTGCCACGATTTCAGGATGCTCGGCCACGATTTCACCGATCAGGAAAAATGTGGCTTTGATATGATGGGCTGCGAGCAAATCCAGTAGCTTGGGCGTCAGTTTCGCGCTTGGACCGTCATCAAATGTCAGTGCGATGTAAGGGCCGTCGACATGGACCCAATCGAAAGTGATCCCGGGCTCGGCCGTTGCCGCAGGCTTTGGTTTTTCGGCGGTTTGCGATGCGACTGCGTCATCGGCACGCAGGGCGGCAATTCCGATGGAACTAAGGAGATAAAAAAGAAGAAAACGAAAGATGAGCATGAATTTTTACAGTTGCGCCAAACTTT
>WNGN01008095.1_pt1 | contig 10276 bp, 6 predicted proteins | sample 5400561 | NCBI WGS metagenome assembly WNGN01 (sample SAMN13153379, study PRJNA577476) | soil metagenome | isolation source: 115 cm soil or saprolite under Garry oak tree replicate 2 | place: USA:California | collected 2016-06-15 | reverse complement strand
CGGGCCGAGCATCTTGTTGGTGATGGTGGTGCTGGTCCCGGGGGCGGGGCTGCGCAGCGCGGTGAGCTTCTCCCGCCGGGCCCGCCTCGGCTTTGGCGGCCGCGTTCTTCGCGGCCGTTACTGCAGCGGCGGCGGTCTTCTTCGCCGGGTTCGGGACCAGCCGGCGCGGGTCGTCGGGGACGGTGGCGTAGGAGTCGAGGGCGCCGGGGGCGAAGTGGGCGCGGCCGTAGCCGAAGTAGTTTTCCTCCCGCCACCTGCAGGTCATCCGGTAGATGACGCCGGGGGCGGGCAGGTCGCCGGCCGGGCGGGTGGTCAGGATGTGCACCTGGCGGCTGGTGTCGCCGCGGCCGGGCTTGCGGCGGGTGACCTGCCGCAGCTCCAGCACGCGGCCCTTGTGCCTGCCCTTGCTGATGGCCAGCTCCACTGTGGTGTCGGCGAGGTCGTACTGGTGCTGGCGGACGTCGTCTCCGGCCCAGCCGGCCGTGGTGAACGCCTCGCCGGGCAGGGCGGGGGCGTCTTTGCCGGTGTCATTCTTGCGGTAGGTGAGCAGGTGGAACCCGGCGTCGATGATGTCAGCGAACAGGTCGGGGGACCAGCCGCCCCGGTCGAAGCACAACGTCACCTTCCGGTCCTGGCCGGCGATGCCGCGGGGCTGCGGCAGCAGGCCGCGGATCTGGCTGGCCAGGGAGGATGACGGCTGGGCCATCACGACCAGTAGCGGGTCCCCGGCACCGTCGGTGACCCAGGTTTCCTCGGTGCCCGGGGCGGGGAACTTGAGCCGGGCCACGTGGATCTTCTGCACGTCCCGGGTGCCGAAGTACGCCCCCCCTTTGGCGTGCCCGTCAATGTAGAAGAACCCGAGCTGATCGGGGCGGGCGGCGGCATGGTGGCGGGCGATCGCCATCTGCAGCTGCTCGGCCCGCCCGGCCGCGGCCAGCTCGCCCAGCTTGCGGCGGATCGTCTTGACCTCCGGCGCCCGGTCCAGGCCCACACCCGGCCCAGCGCGGCCAGGCTGACGCGGGGTGGCGCCCTCGGCGCGTGGCTCGCGCAGCCGCGCGCAGAACACCAGCATGACCAGCATGGTCTCCAGCCCGTAGAACCCGTTCCGCAGCCGCCCGTACACCGTGCGGGCGCAGGCGAGCAGGCCGGTGTCGGCCAGGCAGTAGCCCGGTCAGCGGGTATTTCGCGCCCGGGGCGAACGCCGGCGCGGCGCCCTCGCCCAGCAGCCCGAACCGGGCCAGCGCCCGCTCACCGTCCCTGGCCACCGGATCCGGCAGCACCGGCAGCGCGCCCAGCTCGACCAGATCCAGACGGCTGAGGCATCTGGCCGCTACAACGCCTGGATCGTCGCAGCCTACGACCCGGTCCAGGAGTGCAACCAGGTCCTCTCGATCGCCAAGAGGGTGCCGGTGCTCATACTGAACCAGGGCCTGTGCCATGTGGCCGACCTCAACGGTGGCGTTCGGTGGCGCCAGCCAGCCGAGTCCCGCCGGGGCGGTGGCGGCGGGTGAGCGGCTGCATGTCCCGGCGAGGTGTGCGAGTGCGCGGTGCCGAGGGGGGACCGGCGAATGTCTTGCGGACATGAGAGTTCCGTTCCGCCGTGGTGGATGCTGGCCGGTTGTTCCCGCTACGGGCTGACGATCTGCCCGGACGGGCGCATCACGTACCAGTACCCGCCGTCGTCGTTCTTGCCCTGGCCGGCCGCATGACCGGGAGAGGCATCGCCGAGGTAGGTGTATAGCGGCCATCCGTGATAGGTGACGACGCGGCCGCCGCCCGGATCCGGCATGGTCCCCAGCAGGCCGGCGCTCACCCCGGCGCCGGCTGCGGCCGTCTCGCCGGCGTGCAGCTTCAGCGGCGGCCAGGCGGACGCGCAGTCGCCGGTGCAGGTGACGTGCTTGGCTGCGTCCGGCGGGAACGTGTACAGCGCGAACCCCTTGTTCGTGACCAGCACCGCGCCCAGCCGGCCCAGCTCGGCTCGTTCGACGGTTACCCGCCCCTGCCCGGCGCTGTAGCGCACGACGTCGACGTAGTGGACGTAGAGGTACGCGGCGAACGCTGCGACGCAGGTGACCAGTGCTGCGGCGCCGAGGAGAACCTTGGTCCGCCGGCGCAGGCCCCGGGGCCGGGTCACGGGTTGAGCCCGGCCGGTGCCGGGGCGGGCTCTGCGCTGCTGATTAGCAAAGAGTTTCATTTTGCGTGCTCCTTACGGGTTTATTTGCTTATTTGAAGTAATTAGCCTTGACGGTGCCGATGGCGTTTCCTCGGCAGAAGTCCTTATGCTGGCCGGCCATCTTCCAGGACTAGCTTGAGTTTGCCGAGGTTCTGCGCCACTGCCGTCTTTATCCTGGGCGTCACGAGCGGGGCAAGAAGCCTCAGCTTGGCCTGGGACGGATCGAGTTCCACGGTGTTGACCAGCCGTGTCGCGCCGGGCGTCGGGCGCCTCGACCTCGAGGTGGGGCACCCACCTGAGCCATCGGGGCAGGTACCAGCTGCGGTAGCCGAGGAGGCTCAGGACGCTGGGCAGGATGACCATGCGGATGAGCGTGGCGTCCAGGAGCAGGGCGGCGGCGACGCCGAAGCCCATCTGCTGGAACATGACGAGTTGCCCGCGGGCGAAGCCGCTGAACACGACGACGATGATGAGGGCGGCCCCGGTGATGATCCTGGCGGTGGAGGAAACTGCGTCGGTGACCGCTTCGCGGGTGGAGCCGGTCTGGTCGTAACGCTCCTTGATCCGGCTCATGAGGAACACCTGGTAGTCCATGGACAGGGCGAACAGGACCGAGAACAGGAACAGGGGCACCCAGGCGTCGATGGCGGTCACCTGCTGGAACCCGAAGACGCTCGCGCCGACCCCGTGCAGGAAGACGAGGGTCAGGAGCCCGTAGGCGGCGCCGACCGAGAGCAGGTTGAGCACGATCGACAGGCCGGCCACGACCACGGACCGGAACGCGAGGGTGAGGAGCAGGAAGCTCAGGCCGAGCACGAAGATCAGCACATACGGGGTGGGAGCGCTGACGGCGTGGAAGTAGTCGGCAGTCTCAGCGGTCTTAGGTCCACCACGGCGGCGACGTCACGGCTGGACACCGCGTCGCCCTGGATGGGCACGGTCAGGGCCAGCACGTGACCGTGGGGCGCGGCCTGGATGGTCCCGGGCCCGAAGCGGGGGTCAGCGGCCAGGGTCGCCTGCAGCCTGGCCAGGTCGGTGTGGTCCGTGTGACTGCTGCCCTGGGTGACGATCTCGATCGGGTTGGGGTCCTGGCCTGGAAAGTACCTGGCGACGGCCAGGAAGCCCTGCTTGGAGGGCAGCGAGCCAGGCAGGGTGGCGACGCCGCTCTGGCCGATGTGCAGGCCGAGCACCGGGACCGCAGCGAGGACCATGAGGCCGCCGATGACGGCGAGGCTGACGACTGGGCGGCGGATGACCCTGGTGATCACGGACCGCCAGACGCGTCCCTCGGCGGCGTCGGCCCGGCCCAGACGGGTTCCGACGAAGGGTATCCGCAGGGCGTTGATGCGGTCGCCGAGCAGGCTGAGGACTGCGGGAAGTAGCGTGAGAGCGGCGGCGACCGACACGACGCCGACGATGATGGCGCCGGCGGCCAGGCTGCGCAGGACGTTGGTCGGCACCAGGAAGAGGCCGAGCAGTGCGATCACGAAGGTCGTGCCGCTGAAGAGTACGGCCCGGCTGGCGGTCGCGGCGGTCATCGCGATGGCGGCGTCCCTTTCGAGCCCCCGGGCGCGTTCCTCCCGGAAACGGGAGATAACGAAGAGCGAGTAGTCGATGCCGAGCGCCAGGCCCATGCCGGTCATCATGTTGACGATGAAGACCGACAGGCTGAACTCCTGCGCCACGATGGTGGCGATCCCGAGGCCGACGATGATCGACAGCAGGGCCATGAGCACCGGCATGAGTCCGGCGTTCACGGCCCCGAATACGAGCATCAGGATGACGATGGCGATCGGCAGCCCGAAGTCGATCTCGCCGTGGCGCAGGTCGCTGGAGGACAGGGTGGTGAAGTCGTTGGCGACCGTGTGATCCCCGGTGACCGCGACGGCGAAGCCGCCTGCGCCGTTGGCGGCTCGCACGGTGCTCACGACGGGTTTGATGTCTGCATCGCTCGCCGCGCGCAGCCCGATCAGGGCAGCGTGCCCCCCGGCTGAGACGAGCGGGCTGCCGGGTGCGAGATTGGCCCGGACACCAGTGATGCCAGGATCGGAGCGCAGCCGGGCGGCCAGGTCGCCGACGACGGACCGGAAGGCTGCGCTGCTGGCCGTGGCGGTCTTCGAGCTGACCACGATGACGTCGGTCGGCTGCCGGTCGGCGCTACCGCCGGTGGCCCGGTTGTAGAGGGCCTCGGCCCGGCTAGACGGCGTCGTCCCGACCACGTGCGCGGTGCTGGTCAGGCCGTGCAGTGAGGTAGCGGCCAGGCCCAGGGACAGCAGGACGAGCAGCCCCCAGGCGAGCAGCGCCCGGCGTGGCCTCCGGGCGCTGACCGAGGCGAGGCGTCCGGTCAGGCCCCGCGAGGCTGCGGGGGGTGGCTGGCTGACGGGGCTGGGTATGGCTGAAGAGTGGGGAGCAACGGGCGTTGTCATGGCGTCTCCTTGGCGGTGGCTCCTTGCTGAGTCGAAGGGCCTGGCCGGTTTCTTAGATGTGAGCGGCGCTGGCGGTCCGGTGTCAGCGTGCGGCGGGCGGCTACTCGACCGGGCCGATCTCGGCGCCGGCGAGCTCGGCGTAGATGAGGAACTTGAACAGGTCGAACTGCTGGTAGTGCTCCATGAGGCGATGCAGCGCGGTGCGGCGCAGCCCGGCCAGCGTGGTCCTGGCGGGGTGGCATAGCAGGCCCGGCTGGATGATCTCCAGGGCGAGGGCGTGATCGCCTTGGCCGATGAGGGTGGCGGCGAACTGCTCTCGATCAGGGTCGGCCGATCACTGGCGAAAGCCCGAAGTTAGCGGGCGCCCCCGGCTGCGTGGGGCGCCGAGCCCGCCAGCGGCGTGGTGTCGAGGTATCTGACCTCGTAGACGCGCTCGGTGAACTTCCAGCCGTCGCCGGTGCGCTGGTAGCGGTCGTGGTACACGGCGTAGTTCAGCTCCGACCTGCCGTCGCGGAAGCGCCCGAGCTCTGCGATGTAGGCGCGGCCGGACGCGGTGTCGCCGTCAAGCTGGATCGTGCCCGGGTGCGTGGTTTGCACGAAGTAGTCCCACAGGCCCTGCAGCCGCTCGATCCCGGCGCGGATCTCCTCCCGGCTGACGGCCTCGGCGTTGATGTCGGGGATCCGCACCGCGCCGTCCTGGGTGAACAGCGACGCGACGCGGTCGTAGTCGCCCATCATCACCGCGTCGGTGAACTCGCCGCGCAGCGCCTCGATCTCAACGCGGTCAGCGATGGCCTGAAGGTCGCTCATCGGTTTCCTCCCTCTCTGTGTTGCAATGTCTGCCGGCGCCTCGGAACGTCCGCGCCGGATCGTGTCGGGGGAAGTCATGGGTTGTCTCCTTCGGTCGGTGATGATCGGTTCGCGGGGTTTCCGCGTAGCCCCGGTGCTGTTTGGGGGCTGGTTCCTGCGAAGACGGTACGAGCCGGCGCCGCCGTAGGCGTCACGCGAAAGTGCGGGCCAGGTGGAATATCCCGCGGCAGGCCTGGCACGAAAGTGCGGCCGCAGCCGGCCGGGCCACGCCGCTAGGGGATCAGGCCCAGTTCCCGGGCCCGGGTGACGGCCTCGGTGCGGTTGGCCGCGCCGAGCTTGTCCATGATGTGGCTGACGTGCTTCTTGACGGTGTCGAGGGTGACCACGAGTTCCCCGGCGACGGCCTGGTTCGGCCTGCCCGCCGCCAGCAGCCCCAGCACCTCCAGCTCCCGGGAGGTCAGCGGCTCGACAATGCCAGGCACCGCGGCGGGAGCTGGCCCGGTCACCGGTGCGGCCTGCTCGGCGTGCTCGGCGTCGAACGCCCGCCGGAGCCGGGCCAGGCAGCCGAGCGGGACGCCGGCGGCGGCCTGGCCGGACCGCTGAGCTGCGATCAGCCGGCCCAGCAGCGCCGCCATCGGCGGTCCTTCGTCGGCGAAGACCCGCACGTAGCCCTGCGGGCAGCCCAGGGTGAGCGCCCCGGCTAGGGTGTCCACCGCGGCGTTCTCCTCGCCTGCGGCGGCAAATGCGAGCGCCTGCAGCGCCCGGATCTCGATGATGCTGCCGGTGCGGCCCTGGGCGGCCGCTGCGGCGAGCATTCTGTCCAGCAGCGCCAGTGCCGGGCCGGGGCGGTCCTGGGCGAGCAGCACCCGGGCCAGCACCAGGTACTCCGGCTCCCGCGGGTAGCCCGGCTCGTCGTCCGGGCCGAGGCCGCGTTCTTGGGTCCAGCGGGCGGCCGCGGCGGCCTCGCCCCAGGCGAGCAGCAGCCGGGCCCGCTGCGCCGGGACGGGGTTGAGCAGGCCGGTCACGGCCGGGCCCGGCGCGGCCCGCCCGGCCTCTTCCATCGCCTCCCGGGCCCCGCCCGGGTCACCGCCGGCCTGCCGGATCCACGCCAGCGTGGCCAGGCCGGTGGCCAGCGGCTGGGTGAAGTTGAGCTGCCGGCACAGCGCGAGGCCCCCGGTGAGATGCCGGAGGGCCGTGTCGAGTTCGTTCCGCTGGTAGGCCACCTCGGCCAGGCCCACGTACCCGATGCCCGCGGCGGGCAGGGCCGGCCGTCCGGGCGGCGCGGTGACCTCGAGCGCCTGCTGGTAGGTGCCGGCCGCGGCGTCCAGGCGGCCCCGGGCCCGCTGGACCTGGCCGAGGTCGTGGTAGGCCCAGGCGGCGATGATGAGCTGGCCCGCCGCCCGCCCCTGGGCGATGCTCGACGACAGCAGGCGCTCGGCCTCCGCGAGCCGGCCGCGAGGCCACTCGGCAGCGGCCAGTTGCCACCGAGTCGCGGAGTCGAGCATCCATTCGCCCTCGCCGAGCCCGGCCAGGGCCCGCGACGCGAACGCGGCCGTCGCCTCGGCGTCGCCGCGGAGCATGGCCAGGTTGGCACGCCCGAGCGCGATCGCCGCGGGGACGTTCGCTAGCAGGCTGGCGGCCTTGCCGGCTGACGGCTCGAACGGCTCATCGGCCACGCCCGGAGCGCCTGTCAGCGCGCGCTCGGCGGCATCCAGCGCGACCTCGGCCGCCTCCACGCGGCCGCTCAGGAGAGTCAGCGCCGCCTGGGCCAGCGAAAGCCGCGGCCGGGAGCCGGCCACCTCGGCGGGGAGCGCCGCAAGCCACCGCTGCACCGTCGCCCCCTCGCCCCGCAGGTAGATGAGCGCGTCGGCGTGCCGCTCGATCAGCCGCGCCGCCCAGGCGGCGTCCCCGGCGGCCAGTGCGTGCGGCACCGCATCACCGGCGAGGCCATGCTCCTCATGCCAGGTGGCCGCCGCGCGGTGCAGCGCCGGGACCCGGCCGGGCTGTTCGGCCTGCAGCCGGGCGCGGAGCAGGTCGGCGAACAGCTGGTGGTAACGCCACCAGCCGCGCACCTCATCCAGCGGCACCAGGAACAGGCCGGCCTGCTCGATCGCCTCCAGCATCGCCTGGCTGCCGGCCCGGCCGGTGACCGCATCGCACAGCTCCCCGGACAGCCGCTCCAGCACCGAGGTTTCCAGCAGGAAGGTGCGCACCTGCTCGCTCTGCCGCTCGAGCACCTCCTCGGCCAGGAAGTCCAGCACGTAGCGGTTGGTGCCGGTGAACGCCGCCACGAACCCGGCGACATCTGTCTGTCCGCGCAGCGACAGGGCAGCTAGCTGCAGCCCGGCCGCCCATCCCTCGGTACGGTCTGTCAGCGCGGCCACGGCCGCATCGGGCAGGTCAGCACCGGCGGCTCCGCGGAGCATGGCGGCTGCCTCTTCGGCGGTGCACCGCAGGTCGGCGGCGCGCAGCTCGGCGAGCTGCCCGCGGGCCCGCAGCCGGGCCAGCGCCAGTGGCGGGTCGGCCCGGCTGGCCAGCACCAGGCCCAGGCCCGGCGGCCGGTGCTCCAGCAGGAATCCCAGCGACGCGTGCACCGGCCGGGAGCCGATCAGGTGGTAGTCATCCAGGACCAGCAGCGCCTCGCCGTCGCCGGGCTCGGCGGCCAGCTCGTTGATCAGCGCCGTCACCAGCCCCTCGAACGACGCCGGGGCAGGCGGGCCGAGCAGCGGGCCAACCCGCTCGCCGATGCCCGGGCAGGCCCGGTCCAGCGCGGCGATGGCATGGCGCCAGAACCGGACCGGGTCGTTGTCGCCGACGTCCAGCGACAGCCACGCGGCCGGGCGCCCGCCGGACCGGGCCCAGTCCGCCAGCAGGGCCGTCTTGCCGGACCCGGCCGGGGCACAGACCAGGACCAGCCCTTGCGCCAGCCCCTCATCGAGCCGCTGCGCCAGGCGCGGCCGGGGCACGAAACCCGGCCGCGGGCCGGGCACGTTCAGCTTGGTGGCCAGCAGCACATCCCGCTCCGCCGCGACGGCCCCCGGCCCGGCCGCCGCGGGCGGCTCAGCCACCGGTAACCTGCACGCTCACCGCCCCCAGCCATCCATCGCGGCGATAAGCCCATCGTAGCCCCCGGCCGGCACCCCTGCACGGGCCAGGAACAGGCGCGGGCTGCCGGCCGGAGACCGGCCCGAGCCTGCGGGCGGCCGCCGGAGCGCCACCACCACCCGGGGAACCGGCCGCCGCTGGCTGGCCGGGGTTAGTCCCGGCCAGCGGCACCTTCGTGCCCGATGCGGCCACAGAAGATTCCACTCTCAGGGCACTTTCAGGTGACGCCCGGCCCAGGGGGCGGCTCGTAGCGTGCAGGGACAGAGACGTACACCCGCGAGGGGACAAGCAATGAGTGCTCTCAAGCCCGGCCGGACGCCGACGGGCCCGCAAGCGGGCGGGCAGGCATGAGCGGCCCGCGGCCGCCGGCCCATTACGAGATCCGCGTCGAAGGGGTCCTCGGCGAGCACTGGGCCGGCTGGTTCGAGGGCCTCCAGGTCAGCAGCGAGGCCGGAGAAACGATCCTCTCCGGGCCGGTGACCGACCAGCCAGCACTGCACGGGGTCCTGGTCAAGATACGCGACCTAGGCATGTGCCTGATCTCGGTCCGCCGGCTGGACCCAGGCGAGGCCGGAACCACAACCCCGGAAGGAAGCCACCGATGAGGCAAACCCGCGTCGCCAAGCGCCGCCCCAGACCCGCCAGCTGGCCGCAAACGCCGCTGCCACCCGACCCGCGCGACCCTGACATCGTCCGCGCCGATCAGATCACCCGCCGCGCCAGCCATCCCCGCGCCCGGACCACGCCAGGCCGCCCGGTAGCGCGACCTGCCCAGCAGCCCGCGGCCGCCCGCCGAACCCGGCCAGGAGGACACCATGCATCCGCTGATCCCGCAACAACTCGCCGCCGACCACGTCAACGACATGATCGCAGCGGCCGCCGGCTCGCGGCGGGCACGCAGGCCCGCCGCACGCGGCGATCCCGAACGTCCAGGCTAAGAACGCAGCCCGGCCGGCCGCGCAGCCAGGCCGAGCTCCAGCCAGCAGCTTCGCCTGCGCCTGCTCGCCTGGGGAGCCGCCGGGCACTCATCGCCATCCGCTGCTTCCGCTGGAACCCCCGGCCCGAGTAGCCGCTGCCGACCGCAGCGCCGGTTCCTGCCGTCTTCGCAGAGCTATCCGCAACCCGCACCGGAGGTGCGCCATGTGCCCACACCAGCCCCCATGCCCGCCGGCTGACCGCCACGCCGCCCACACGGTGGCCTTTCACCCCGGGCAAGGGTGGAGCCTGCTGTGCAACGGGGTGATCGTGTTCGACGACATGGGTGAGATCCTGCCCGGCGGCCGGGTGCTTCCCCGCACCGCCCGGCCCACGTCCGGCTTCCCGCCGCGGCGTGAGGAACGCGCGAGGGCGCTCGCGATGCGCCAGATCCGGTCCGCAACCGCCAGCAACTTCGTGCCCATGCCGCCCGGAAGATTCCACCCGCATCGGCACCGTCGGGTGACGCCCCGGCACGGGAGCGGGCTAACCGGCGACTGGACGCTCGACGCCGGTCTGCCGCGGTGGCTCGAGAGGATCGGCGCATCCAGGGTCAGCTCAGCCGTGCGAGGCAACCTGGCCGAACTCAAAGAATTGCTCGAGACAGGACGAGTTCGTCTCCAGGGCGGCCCTGTCGAAACGGTCTCAAGCTAAGAGAGGATCAAGTCATGAAATACCGGCATGTAGTGGTTCGCCGCACTGGGGGGCCTGAGGTTCTGCAGATCGCCGAGGATGAGCTGCCTGCCCCAATCAGCGGCCAGGTACTGGTCAAGATCCTGGCTGCCGA
>WNGN01008735.1_pt1 | contig 10279 bp, 8 predicted proteins | sample 5400561 | NCBI WGS metagenome assembly WNGN01 (sample SAMN13153379, study PRJNA577476) | soil metagenome | isolation source: 115 cm soil or saprolite under Garry oak tree replicate 2 | place: USA:California | collected 2016-06-15 | reverse complement strand
CGCTCGATCTGTCCGACTCAGTTCTGGAGCAGATGGACATCGTGATCGCCAGCGTGCACTCCCACTTCAATCAGACTCCGCTGGAGATGACCGACCGCCTGCTCAAAGCCATCGACAACCCGAATACTTCCTTGATCGGCCATCCTACCGGCCGCATTCTTCTCCGCCGCGACGCTTACGGATTCGACCTTGACGCTGTGCTGCGCGCCGCCGCCCAAAAAAAAGTTGCGATGGAGCTGAACGCCTATCCCGATCGCCTCGATTTGTGCGATCGCCATCTGCGCCGCGCGAAAGAATTAGGCGTGAAGATCGTCATCAATACCGACTCGCACCACACCACTCATATGGAAAAGATTCGCTACGGAGTCGTCCAGGCCCGCCGCGCCTGGCTCACAAAAGATGACGTACTCAACACGCTGCCCGCCGCGAAGTTCGGGAAGGCGATGAAGCATGAGTGGAATTAGAATCACCGCCGTTGAACTCCCGCTCACTCATATACTTGTCATTCCGAATCCGCTTTAGCGCGGGTGCCCCATTCTTTCGCGTTCTTTGCGAAAGGGTGGGGACTTTTTCGCGGAGTCGAAGGGAATCTGCTTTCCCGAGTTTTCCCGCAGCCTATTTCAGCCATGCCGCTCAAGCAAATCTTATTTACTCCCCGAGCGAGCGCCTCGCTCGCGAGGGCCCCTCTGACTCAACCTTCCGGGCTATGTCCCACTTCCCGCATCCCAGTTCCGCAGTAGCGGAATATTTCAGCCCAGCGCGTGAGCGCTGGCTAGAGATAAGCCACGACCGAGTCCTGCAGGGACGCCACAATCACGTCCTGTGCCTTCGGTTCCGCGTGTTTTTCGCGAACGCAGGGAGACAATCCCGCCCCCAGTGTGGGGACGGGTCTCTGACCCGTCCAGGCCGAGCAAAGCTCGGCAGTGTCTAGGTGGAGTACCGGCTTCAGCCGCGCCGCCAAAGTGCTTTTTGTTTACTCCCCGAGCGAGCGCCCGCTCGCGAGGAATTTCCGCTCACCTCGCCTGGGCATCGTACACGCTTAGGATGAAACCGAAACTTTGGATGTAACCAATGAACACCACCTTGAAAATCGCGAAGGGTCCCGCCCTGTTTCCTGACGTAGCAGCACTCCTGTCCACGTAGAGACGTTCGCCTCGCCCGCGCGCTTGCCCGTGTAGGGACGGGTCTCTAATGGTTGTGTAGAGGGACGGGTCTCCGACCCGCCCAGGCCGAGCGAAAGCTCGGCTGCTTTTTGGGGAGGGCACCGGCTTCAGCCGTGCCGCCAAAGTGCTTTTTGTTTACCCCCGAGCGAGCGCGCGCTCGCGAGGAATTTCCACTGCCACATGATCCTCCCTCACGCAACCACAGACACTTCACCGTGCGACTTCCGTGTTGGCCGCACAGTGATCTGAACGTCTTGTCCCAGGGCAGTGAGGAACTCCATGAGGCGCTCGACCGAGAAGACGCCGGAGCGGTTTCGCATCAAAGCGGAAACGTGCGGCTGCTTGATCCCAAGAATCTTGCCGGCTTCAGTCTGCGTAATGCCGCGCTGCTTGATGAGGCCGTAAATTTGCAGCGTGAGTTTGGCCTTCAACAGTTCCTGCTCCGGATGGGGCAGGCCGAGATCGGCAAACACGTTACCGCTGCTTTCCTCCATTATTCTCTTCGCCGCAGCGGCTCTCTTCATGCCAACCGTTCTTTTCGCTTTTCGAGTCACGTCAGTTTTGCCTCGCTCGGTGAAGCTTCTCGGCTTCGCTTAACCGCTGGCGAACAAGTTCCATGTCCTTTTTCGCTGTGGCAATGCCTCGCTTCGATTTCTTTTGAAACGCGTGCAGGACGTAAATCGCCTCGGGATAGCGCACCGTGTACACCGCCCGCCAGGTATCGCCGCGATGACGCACGATTATTTCCAGCACCGCACCTCCACCAAAACCCTGTAACGGCTTGGACGCCGGATCGGTCTCGCCTTGCTGTGCAGCATAGAGGGCGTAACCGATGTCGCGCCGAACCTGCAAAGGAAAGCCACGTACGTCTCCGCGGCTCGATCCCATCCAGATCACTGGACGTTCCGCTGTCATTTATTATACATGAATATGTATACTTGTATAGGAGTCAAGCAAAATCGGCTGAACTCTGAGCCTCCGTTCCCGAAATGGGAATTGTTTGCTGGACTCGCCATTTCGCCCGTGTACCTCTCTGCCCTCTGTGGTTAGCCTTTGACCGGGCCACCGGAACTCCCGCCCAAACCTTGTCAAGCCCCCTTCACTCTCCAATTTCCGCCACCCGCCTCATTCCAATAGGAAAATAAAGTCCGAAGCCATGTCCCATTTTCCCTGCGCAACGTGCCATACTTAAAGTGTAGGTGAAATTCAGGCGCAGCCGCCGGGCTGCGCCTTTTTTGTTGGGCATCATGCCCAACTCTTCCGGGCTTAATCCGCCCACAATCACACCAAAAATATCCGGATCAGCCAATGGGTGACGAGTCTGGGGATTCAACCGGCCCCTCCACGGGAGAGCCGTCTTGCAAGATCAAGCGCGTCAACACCAAGCGCAAAGGAGAACTCTCCGAGGCCGCCTTCCTGCTCAAGGCCGCCGCCCTGGGCTTTGGCGTTGCCAAACCCTGGGGCGATAGCGAGCGCTACGACTTCATTCTCGATTCTCACGGCCTTGATTCTCATAACAACAATTCTCATGGCCACGACTGTCACAATAACGATTCTCACAATAACGACTCCCGCGGCCACGCCGCCAGCCGTCGCCTTTGGCGCGTCCAACTCAAGTGCACCGAAGTCGTGCGCGCCCGCGGTTACGACGTCCAGCCCATCTACTCCATCTACGGGCAAGGCAAGATGGTTTACATCTACGGGCAAGGCAAGATGGTTTACACCGCCGACGACATTGACGTTCTTGTCGCCCACATCATCCCGCTCGATATCTGGTACGTGCTCCCCATCGAGGCCTTCGCGCCCTGCAAAAGCCTCCGCTTCTATCCTCAAGGCGGATGCAAACGTCCTCGCTTCGAACACTATCGCGAGGCCTGGCATCTGCTGCGCTCCAATCATCAACAATAGATTCACGTGAAAGCTTCGTGAAAGATTCGTAAAAGATTCGTAAAAGATTCGTAAAAGGGCACGGCTTCACAGGCTGCGGAAAAAGTCACGAAAGCCTGCTGCGCTGTGGTAGAGCGGCGCTTTAGCGCCGCGTAAGTCGTGCAAAATCAGCGAGGGCTTTAGCCCCTGAGGCGGCGAATCGTCTCGATTCAGACTTTTTCCGCAGCCTGTTCAGCCGTGCCGCTAAAGCACTTCTTGTTTTGCTCCCCGAGCGAGCGCCCGCTCGCGAGGCGTAAAACATTGACTGGACGTGTGACGTTCCACAATTCGAACGTTGCTGTTTATTTCGGATTGTACAAAGCGTTGACGCTTATACTAATTAATTTCCTTCACGCCCTCCGCGACTGCCTTGTGGCTTCGTAATCCGCTGATTTCAAGGCAACGTTCGTCAGAAAAGCCGACCGTCTCCCCAAAAATGTTCCAGTTTCAGAACGCCGCACACATTTCAGGATTTCCACAGATTATGTAGTTTAGGCTTTGGCCCGATCCGGTGGGGGAGTTTGGTCGTCGCTTTCTCTCGTTGGGTGTTTCCCTGTTTTCCCCGTCAGAATTTGTACCTGGTTACTTTAAACGTGTTGACGAACGGTTAAGGCCCTCGGGTCGTTTACGAATATCCGTTCTCGGATGGCAGCGCTTGTAGCTCTTGCACTAGCACTCAGGTTTGCACGGTGCCAGGGGAATTGTGTCGTCATCTAACTGACGCTCGGAGGAGGTTGGCTTGGTTACTCGTCTCGTTGCAAAGGTTACACTCACGCTGGCCGCGGAAGCGCTCTTGTGCCTATCCGCGCAGTCCCAGACCACGTATCACTTCCACAAAGAGACAGCAAGCGCCAGCTATTATTTGTTATCCACCGCTGGCCCTGATGCCGCGTCAACAACGCTGACCACCTCCGATCTGAAAGGAAAAACTGGCAGTGCGTGGATAGCGAACTGGGCTACCGCAGCCGGGGTTCCAAATTCTGCAGGAACGGTTCCGGCAAATTCAACGTTTCAGTTTTCGTTGTGGATGAATAAGTCAGCGAGCTTCGGAACCATTTACCCGATCGTCATGGTCGGAAAATTAGATGCCAAATCAAAACGTGACAAGTTGGACGACAGCGACTGCCGGTACGCCATTGACAACAACTCTTACGAAGGTCACGTTCAGTTTCACCCTGCCGGCTGCTCAAACTATGGTCGCTACAGATCGGTGGTGGGTAGAGGTTGGGGCATACATACCAAGTGGGGGTAGTACTACACATAGCGTTACCGCCAGGTTTGCCTTCGAGGGAACTCTAAACGGAAATTACGACTCCACGGGAGTCTTGCCGGCCATTGTCAGAACGCCAGTCTCACTCGCGGTAAGTCCGCAAAATCCCTACATCGCAGTAGGCACCACCCAGCAGTTTACAGCCATTGGGACCTACAGCGATGGCAGCACTGCCGACCTCACGGCAATCGTCAGTTGGAGTTCCTCTTCGACGCAAGTTGCCACAATTACTTCAGCAGGTTTGATGACCGCGCAGGCTGCGGGAACCAGCACAATTTCCGCTAGTCTAGGCACCATCGCATCTTCGGCTACAGTGACGGTTACTCAATCGAGGTTGGTGTCCATTTCGGTCTCGTCCCCGAATCCCTCGCTGGCGCTTGGGCTGACAATGGAGTTGTCAGCTAGCGGCAACTTCGCTGACGGCAGCACTCAGGATTTCACGAGAACTGTGACTTGGAGTTCATCGCAGCCTTCTGTCGCGACAATCAGTTCCACAGGTGTGACGACTAGCCGAACTCAGGGTACTACGACGCTAACCGCCACCCTATCTACATTCAGTGGCTCCGCCAACCTCAGCGTGTCAGCACCTACATTGGTAAGTGCCGTAATCTCGCCAGGAAGTGCATTCTTACCACCCGGCACGAGCCAGCAGTTGACGGTGCTGGGGAGCTATTCTGACGGCAGTTCGCAAAATATTACCTCCAGCGCATCTTGGGGTTCTTCAGCATCGAATGTAGCAACGGTAAGTTCGAGTGGCTTGGTCACGGCAGTCAACACTGGCACAGCGGCAATCTCGGTCTCCGCCAGCGGCCTCACGTTCCTAGCCAATATCAACGTTACCGCTCCCGGCCCGCCAGTCATCACAGCTTCGGTTTCTCCGACGCTGAACGCTGCCGGCTGGAATGACTCGCCTGTGACTGTCAGCTTCACATGCACACCTGGAAGTGCCCCGATTACGAGCTGTCCCACCCCTCAGGTAGTTTCGTCCGAAGGAATGAATCAACTAGTCACTGGTACGGTCACAGACTCATCTGGAAATAGCGCCAGTACCACAGTAATTCTAAGTATAGACGAAACGCCACCGCTTCTAACCGTCACTTCTCCGACGGATGGGGCCACCATTTCTACTTCCACGGTCAGCGCGACGGGGAGCCTCTCCGATGGATTATCACAAGTTTCGAGTTTAACCTGCAATGGAATCCCCGTCACATTCACCGGGAGCAGCTTTTCCTGCAACATCTCTCTTAAACCTGGCGTCAATTTGATCGCAGTACAAGCCACAGACACCGCAGGCAACGTTGCGCTCGCAAAAATGCATGTGACCTACCCCGTGTATCCCGCTCCCACTTCGGTTACGATTACGCCCACAAACGTTAATCTCGCGGTCGGTCAGACGCAGCAGTTTACTGCCACTGATGACCAAGGCCGGCCACGCCCAGACGCCACCTGGAGTCTTCCCCGCCGCACCACGCTTGCAACAATTACCACAGGCGGTTCGCCCGTACTGACGGCTGATGCCGTCGGCCAAGTTACGTTGACCGCAACGGTGCAAGGCAAAACGTCACAAACCGCGGTGGACATCGTGACTAATGTGGGATCGTCTAGTTGGACCGTCCCTCCCCTGCCTGGGCTCGTGGCCGGGGATACAGGTTCAGGACACTTTGTTCCAGCGACACCCAGTAGTGACGGCGCCGGTCTTTATTCAACGGAGGCCGGTTCCAACGGCAGCGGAGGAGTTACTTATGTCCTACGAGCTCTAACAATAGACGGTCGGCAACTCTGGCAGCAGCCACTGTCTACAGTCGTTGGGCCGGATCTCTATGGTGGCCTTCTGGTTGGGTGGACTCCGAGTGCCGGAATGGCAGACTTAGATGGCCAAACCGGTTCGCCTCTATGGATCAGCAACTTTGCAGGCTCAGGCTCACCAGTTGCGGTGCGGACGGACGGAAATGCTGTTGGGCTCGGGTTGGATGCACAACAGCTTCAGCAGCCACCGCCGCACCCACCAATTTCGATTTTCGTGGTCAATGGAGCCACTGGTCAAACCACCCAAATCCCCATGCCAGAGAGGTCGATATCCGTTACGGCGACTACAGGTAATTGCGGCTCCATCGGGGTGCAAAGCATTCCCTCCGACGCATTTATTAGTAATGCTGTGACGACGGATGCCGATGGGAATGCGTACTTCGAATATGTTGTCAGAAATACCAACGCCACGGCGGTCAATCAGACAACACCCGACCTGAGGTGTGTCCAAACCGCCTTCTCCGAAACTGTCAAGGACAGGCTTGTGTTGATGACAATATTTGCCGACGGAAGCACGTCCACGACGCAGCTAGCAACCAGGACCTACAATCAGGTAGGCGCAGGAGGAGCGCAAAGCAGTTGGAGCGGATCATCCTTATCGCCAGGATCTGCAATTCCCGACGGGCATGGTGGCGTGCTTGCCACGTGGTCCGAATTGTTCGTTGATCTTCCATCTAGCTATATGGTCTCTCACATTTCGCCCAACGGACAAAGTGACTTTCATTTGGCCGCTCTTGATAATATGAGCTCGCTTTTCTCGTCGAATAGTTGGCCCGGGGTTCTCGGTGACGGTGGCACTGGCTTTGTAACCAGCGCCCCCGGCACGAGGGACTCTGTTTCGAGCACGATTGTCGCCTTCGACACAAATTCTGGTCAGCAAGCCTGGGCTGTGCAGCCGGGCTTTTTTGTCGATCAAATGTTTGCGCAGGACGGCGGAGGGGTGATCGCTCACGGATTTGACGTGTCCAATAACCCAATGATGGTATCTGTAGACTCGTCAGGTAACATCACTCCGGTGCCGATCTCAGGGTCGCTCTTGACCGACAGTTGGACCGGGCAGTGGTTTTCGGTTGGACCGGGAGTCTCAGCAATTAACCTTCCGCTAGCGGTAGATGCAGCAAGCTTCTGGCCGGAAGTTCAAGGGAATCCGTCGCAGAGTCGGTTCGGCGTTCCCGGATGCCCATGCTTGGTCCAGTCGACGAGTAACACCAGTTCGCCTACCACCAGCTCAGCCCAGCCCCGAGCCGATGACCCGGTTTCTCATACAACGACCGAGACGCTGCCGAGTGACGAAGTACCGCTCACTGCACAAATTTCAGCACCAACGGACTGCCCAATATGTAATCTGATATCCCCAAGTTGTTTGCCACCAACAGGCGGAAATCTATCCACTTACCTCCTCATCGTCGGTGATCCCGGTCGAAATAACGGCCCTGGCCACAATTGGAACGTCGGCAACGAATTCGGACTCGCCGCTCAGCAGCAAGCTAATGATCTGCAGTCTCAGGGACATAAAGTGATTGCTTGTCGAGCGACCACTGTTCAGGACTTTAACAACGCGTTGACAGGGCATGGCTTGATCGACGGGGGAGTCGCATACTTCGGTCACGCGGGTAGATTTTCAATTTCAGGAACACTGTATTCGGCGCTGTTTGTCGGCCAAGACCCCGTTAGTAATGAGAATCTGTATAGCGGCAACGTTTCCTTACTGTCAAATGCACAACTCGGATCAAATGCTACGATCACTCTCAACGGCTGTGACACGGGGACTGACGTCTCCGGAGGCGATTCCATTGGTCAATTAATTTGGAACCAACTGAAACGAGTGGTTTTCGGTTACAAAACGGGCTTGTATTTTAGCCCCCTGGATGCTGCTCATGAAACAATGTTTGTCCGGCAAGTAGGACCATCTGACCTGCCCACTTATATGGTCCCTCTTGGGAAACCAGGTGACAAACCCCTACCTCGTAGGTTCCCACCACTTTGAAAAGGGCAAAGACTAAAATGAAATCGTTATTCTTGTTCGTCATTGGATTAGCCGCAAGCGCGGGACCTGCAGCGTGCGCTAGAGCTTCCGCCCAGACCGCGAAGGAGCTCGTGCAGCAATTCGTAATTTTCGACGTGGAAGGTAAGAGATTAACACCAGAGGGTTGGTACAAAGCCGATGCCCTCTTTGCACGTGCTAGCCAGCCATCACCGAACACGAACATCGTAGTGATTGCTACTCATTATGCAGTGAGCGAAGCCACTAATGGACTAGCAACAACTGAGTTTTACATGGGGTATGAAGAAATAGGTCGTGTAGATTCTTCATTGCGCTTTGTGCCTTCCGCCCCTAAAGTTCAGACACGAACAATGCGGAAATATAACGTTGTCCGTACTGAGAAAGCGAACGGCTCTGTCAAATGGAAGATCGAGGGATCGCAGCCCACAGAGATGCACTTAATTCCGGAGGCCGCGATACGTTACTTGGTCGAAATGCGGGGAAAAGCCAACGACTCCACTGTCAGGAAGAACGCATCACAGGCTATCGCCGCGCTTAGGAAATACGAGTAAACCATTAGCCCCCTGCCGCGCGGAGGGCCTTTGAGATTTCTGCTGGGTGCAACTCGACAGCTATTTAAGCCAAAACGCCGCAATACGGATTTTTGCGTGCGCTGCCGGCGCAACAATTCTCGATGGGTATACGGGCTATCCAACCTCGATGGCACAGTTGATTTCGAATCAGCTCAAACGAAGAGTTTACGCCTACGAAGTGGGAACGTACTTTAGCCAGCAGGACGCAAATCATGATCAACATTATAGCGGCGCGTCGGTAAAAGTACTCCCTGATAGTCTCCCTATGTACGCGGTGCCCCAGGGACTTAAAGGACACAAGCCGCAGCCCAAGCCGTTCTGCCCCGGGGGAGCGTGCAAATAATTCCCCTTGCTTTTTCGCTTCCACTCAGATTTCAGATTTTTCGAGCCTTCAGAAAAAGGGAGTCTGTATGAAGCACTCACTTGCATTGTCAACTGCTGTCATAACATTCATTCTTGCAACAGGAAATGCAATCGCGCAAGCTCCAGGGGAAGGCAGTAAGGGCCCTAAGCAGGTGGTCGAAGAATTCCTGGCTATGGAGACGAACGGCGGACGCCTGACGCCGGAGGGTTGGCACCAAGCAGAGGCATTTTTCGTGCGCCCTGCGCCGGAACCCAGTGGAAGGCGTATCGTCGTCATTTCCCCGAACTATTCAGTTTACGAGACGTGGACCAAGGGGGATCGGGCAGAAGTCTATAACGACTGCGAAGGTCTCGGGCGGATTGATCCTGCACTCCGCTACACGCCTCCGGCATCTGGTGTTCTCAAGACGACCGGTGTATACCGTCTCGTACGCATCCAGGAAGCTACATCGCCTGCGAGCACAATCCGATCCTCACAGTGGAAAATAGAGGAACCACCCACATTTTTATGGCTCAACAAGGAAACTGCTATACGCTATGTCGCCGCAATGCGTGATAAGACAGGCGACCCGGTCATCATGCCGACCGGACCCTCGCAGTTTTGAAAAGGCATCACTGAGTAACTCCGGGCCCGGGGGTGGCCCACCCATTCGCGTTCTTTGCGAATGAGTGGTGACGATAGAATATCGTCGAAACTCTGACACGGCAGTGTTGGTACCTCATTCCTTTCAATAACTTACATCCATCCACTGCTCCCATCCCCCGCTAAACCCCCATTTTTCGCCGTTTAACCGAATCCTTGTGGAGATTTCCCCTCCCCTCAATAACATAAGGTCGAGAGAGTCCACACGGAGCCGCTAACCGGCGCTCCCAGGGTGAAGGGTAACCACGGTCGTCATCTATCAGCTTTCAGCCGTCAGCAAAACGACGGCGGCGCTGGAGCCTTGGCCAACGACTGGGACTAGCAGCTAATCACCAGCCACTAAGAACGAGGACATAATGCACAAGCCAGTTAAGTACGTCGAGAAGGCAGTTACCATTGGCGCCAAGGGCGTCTGGGCGGTTTTCGATCGCATGAATCGCATCAAGCCCAATCCTTCGCCCAAGCCCAAGTGGTCGGACAAGCCGCTGCTCAAGTCCTACGAAAAGACAAAGCCGCCGCTCGGCTGGCCGC
>WNGN01006746.1_pt1 | contig 10284 bp, 9 predicted proteins | sample 5400561 | NCBI WGS metagenome assembly WNGN01 (sample SAMN13153379, study PRJNA577476) | soil metagenome | isolation source: 115 cm soil or saprolite under Garry oak tree replicate 2 | place: USA:California | collected 2016-06-15 | reverse complement strand
GGACGCCGGCCTCGAGCAGCGCCCACTCGAACGTGAACGAGCAGCCGAGCAGGAACGCGACGAGGTCGTCACGCCAGTACGGTGTCGCGTCCGTCACCTCGTCCGTCAGCTCGCCGCGCGTGTAGATCCGGTAGCGCGGGATGTCGGTTCGGAGGTCGGCGCCCGGGGCGACACCGACGGGCTCGGCCGAGCCCACGTCGGTGACCTCGAGCAGCGGGCACGGCCGCGGATTGCGCTGGCAGAAGAGGAGGAAGTCGTACGCGGAGGCCTTCGGGAGCACCGCGAGGTTGGCCTGGACGTGGTTCGCGCCCAGCCCCGCGGTGATGCCCGTCAGCTTGCCATTCCGGATGTCCCGCCGGATCTCCCGCGGATGGCGCGCGTCGATCGGCATGGAGCCATTCTACCTCTGGCCGAGGCGCGGCCACACCTCCGGGTTTACGAGCACCTCCGGCTTCTCGCCCCGCAGCACGCGCAGCATCTCGCCCGCGACCTGCACCGCCATTTGTCGATTCGCCTCGCGCGTGACGCCGGCGACGTGCGGGGAACAGACGACGTTCTCGAGATTCAGGAGGGGGTTGTCGAGGGGCGTCGGCTCCTCCTCCCACACGTCGAGGCCCGCGGCGCCCAGGTGCCCCCGCGTGAGGGCCTCGAAGAGCGCGCGCTCGTCCTGCACGGGACCGCGCGAGGTGTTGACGAAGATGGCCCCCGGCTTCATGAGCGCGAGCGTCTTCGCGTTGATCATGTGCGTCGTCTCGGACGTCAGCGGCGTGTGGCACGTGAGGACCTCGACCTGCGGCAGGAGGGCCTCGAGGCTCTTCACGGGTTCCGCCCCGCGGCGGCGCACCTCGTCGTCGGGCACGTACTTGTCGTAAGCGAGGACCCGCATCCCGATCGCGCCGGCGAACTTCGCCACGCGGCGGCCGATGTTGCCGACGCCAACGATGCCGAGCGTCTTCCCGGCGAGCTCCGTGTTGCCCACGACCCGCGTGGCTCCCCAGTCCCCTTTCCGCGTCAGGGTGTCGATGTGGCGCGTCCTCTTCACACAGGCGAGCATGAGCATCAGCGCGTGCTCGGCCACGGCCTGAGAGTTCGAGCCGGGAGCGTGGACGACCGCCACACCAAGCCGGGTCGCGGCAGGAATGTCCACCGTGTCCAGGCCGACGCCGTGCCGGCCAACGACCCTGAGCTTCGTGCACGCAGCCATCAGGCTCTCGGTGCAGCTCGGCCGAAGGCGGAACAGTATTCCTGCCGCCTCGGCGGCGACCCTCGCGAGCCCGGCCTCGGTCTCGTCGTCGCAGACCACGACGCGGGCCTCCCGCTCGAGGAGCGCCTTGCCGTCGGGATTGATCGGACCGGCGAGCACGACCAGAGGACGCGACTCGGTGGCCATCGGCGCGGTCTCCTTTCCCTCGCGTACGCGAGCGCTATTTCCGGGCGACGAGGACCAGGCGGGGGGCGTCGAGCGAGAAGGGCGTGCCGTCGAGCCCGCCGTAGAGCTCCACGTGGCCCCAGCGCTCCGGCCGCAGCATCGCCGAGAGCTCGTGGGCGGAATAGAGCCGGATCTCGCTCTCGCCGATCAGCTCCGCGGCGCCTTCCTTCGCTTTCGCGATCGCACGCTTGCTCCGCCACCACCGCGCGCGCCAGCGGCTCGTCGCGGGATCGAACGCGTTCTCGATGCGAAGCGTCCAGCCGTTCACGCGTTTGCGCTCCTCGGGCGGCAGCGAGCGCACCAGCTGGTCACGGTTCCGGGTGTCGAGCACGAACACGCCGCCTGGCTTGAGCGCGCGCCAGAAGCGGTCGATCACCAGGCGATCCTCGTCGTCGGAGAAGTAACCGATCGAGCTGAAGAGGTTGACCGCGAGGTCGAACTCACCCGGGAACTCCATGTCCCGGATGTCCTGGCAGACGAGCCGCAGGGGGACGCCGGCCTCGGTGGCGGCCTTCCGCGCGCGGTCGAGCTCGGTCTCGCTGAAGTCCACGCCCGTCACTTGGAAGCCACGGCGGGCGAGCTCGATCGAGTGGCGGCCGAACCCGCACGGGGCGTCGAGGATCCGCGCGCCGGCCTCGAGCGCCGCGACCCCGACGATCCACTCGACGTCGCTCGCCGCGTCCGTCGGCGACGCGAACGCCTGCGAGATCTGGGGCCAGGCCTCGCGGAAGAACCGCTCGCTCTGGAACACGGCGGCCATTGTAGCGGGGACCGCGAGGGCGGTCTACTCCGTGGGTGGCCTGAGACGAGGCGCGACCCGGCGATGTTGTAACGGGGTCCGCAAGCTCGGCGCCAGTCGTGGGTGGCCCGAGCCAGGCGCGACGCGGCTCCGTGCCGCATGTGATATTTTCCGGCTCATGGCGACCCTGGTGACGGGCGCGTTCGGCTGCATCGGCTCGTGGGTCGTGCGCGGGCTGTTGGCGGGGGGTGAGCGTCCCGTCGTCTTCGACGTCGGGGACGACCCGTGGCGGCCGCGGATGATCGCGGGGGACGACGTCGCGCGCCGGATCACGATCGTGCGGGGCGACATCGCGGACCGCGACGCCCTGGTCCGCGTCGTGCGCCACCACGCGATCCGCCGCATCATCCATCTCGCGGCCTGGCAGGTCCCGCTCTGCCGCCAGGACCCGTCGAGGGGCGCCCTGGTCAACGTCGTCGGTACTGCAAACGTCTTCGAGGCGGCGCGAGCCAGCGAGGGTCGGGTGGAGCGTGTCGTCTACGCCTCCTCCGCCGCCGTCTTCGGCGCGCCCGACCTCTACCCTCCCGGCCCGATCAAAGACGACGCGCCCAGACTCCCGGCGACGCACTACGGCGTCTACAAGGTCGCCAACGAGGAGACCGCGCGGGTCTACTGGGCGGAGCACAGGCTGTCCTCGATGGGCTTTCGCCCCCTCTCGGTCTACGGGCCCGGGCGCGACTTCGGCGTCACCGCCGATCCGACGCTCGCCATGAAGTCCGCCGTGCTCGGACGCGCGTTCAAGATTCGGTGGGGCGGGCGGACCGACCTCGTCTACGTCGAGGATGTCGCGCGCGCGCTCCTCGCCGCGGCGGCCTCCCGCCTCGACGGCGCCCGCGTCTACAACCTCCACGGCGCGTCGGTAGCGATCGCCGAGCTGGTGCGCATGATCGAGGCGGCGTGGCCCCGCGCGCAAGGGCTGATCACGCACGTCGAACAGCCGATCCCCTTCCCGGCGGCACTCGACGACGCGCGGTACCAGAAGGACCTGGGCCCCGCGCCGCCGACCGCGCTCGCCGACGGTCTCAGGAAGACACTCGACGAGTTCGCGCGGCTCCAGGAGGACGGGCGACTCGATGCACGGGAGCTCGAATGAAGCCGACCCGCCCCTGTCTCAGGCCACCCTCGATGGCGCCGGTCTCGCGGAGCCCGCTCCAGTGACCGACTACCGCGTGAGGCCCGCGACGGCGGCCGACGCCGACGCGATCTGCCGCATCTACAACCAGGGCATCGAGGACCGGGTCGCCACGCTCGAGACCGAGCTGCGCACGCCGGAGGAGCGCCGCCGGTGGCTCGCGAACCGGAGCCCGCGCCACCCGGTGGTCGTGGCCGAAGCGACGGAGCCGCGCTTCGTTGGCGGGCACGGCGGAGGGGAAACGGAGCCGGGGCGCACCTTTGTCAAGCCACCCACGGAGTCTTCCGGACTCGCGGCCCCCGCTACAATGGTCGGCTGGGGGAGCCTCAACGTCTTCAACCCGCGGGAGGCCTACCGGTTCGTCGCCGACTTCTCGATCTACGTCGAGCGGGCCTGGCGCGGCCGGGGCGTGGGGCGCGCGATGCTCGAAGCGCTGATCGAGCTGGCCCGGACGCACGGCTTCCACAAGCTCGTGCTGTCCGCCTTTCCGTTCAACGCGGTCGGCGGGGCGCTCTACGAGAAGCTGGGCTTCCGCACCGTCGGCGTCTACCGAGAGCAAGGCCTGCTCGACGGCAAGTGGGTGGACACGATCATCATGGAGAAGCTGCTCTAACCGCGCCGGCGCTCAGCAGTGACGACAGGGTGGGAAGTCCCGTGAGTACACGGGCTGCTTGAGAAACTCCTCGGGGTTGTAGGTCCAGAACTGGCCCACGGCCGGGTAGGTGTGGATCACGGTGTTCTGCAGCCGGCCGCCCACGCGCTCGACCTTACGGACGTAGATGTTCTGGGTGGGGTTGCCGTACGGGTCCATCTTCACGGGGCCGCGCGGGGCGTCCTGGATCTCGACCTTCCGGAGGGCTGCCATGAGGGCGGCCCGATCCTCGACCCTGCTGCCGATGGCGCGCACGGCCTCGCCGATGATCCGTGCGCCGGTGTAGCAGTTCTCCGAGTAAAACGAGGGCGTGCGGTTGTACGCCTTCTCGAACGCGGCGCGGAAGCGGCGGTTGGCGGGCGTGTCGAGGGACGCCGAGTAATGGTGCGCGCTCACCACACCGAGCGATTCGTCGCCGAGCTGGGGGAGGATGTGTTCGTCGGTATACGTCCCGCCCGCGATGAGGGGCAGCCGGTTGCGAAGACCGCTGGCCGCGTACTCCTTCGCGAACAGGAGCGTCCATCGCCCCAGCGCATTGACGAACACCGCGTCGGCGTCCTTCCTCACCTGCGCGAGGTACGGCCCGTAGTCCTGCACGTTGAGCGGCACCCAGAGCTTCTGGACGATCTGCCCGCCGTTGTCCTCGAACGATTTGTGGAATCCACCGACCGTCTCCCAGCCGAACGCGTAGTCGAGGCCGATCGTCACCACCTTCCGGTAGCCCAGGACCTTGGCCGCGTACTCGCCGAACGGATGCATGTTGCCGCCGGCCGAGAAGCCGGTCCGGATCAGCCATGTCGGCCGCTTGCGCTGGGTGAGATCGTCGGCGGAGTTGATCGGGTAGAGCGTCGGGATCCCCTGGGCCTCGATGTACGGAACCAGCGCGTACGCGACGTTCGAGAGGATGACGCCGGCGACCATGTGGACCTGGTCGCTCTCGACGAGCTTGCGGAGCTTGGTGAGGGCGGTCGCGGGCAGGCCCTCGTTGTCCTCGAGGATCACCTCGAGCTTCCGTCCGGCGAGCTGCCAGCCGCTCTCCTGCCAGAAGAGCTCGCAGCCGCTGTACATGTCCCGGCCGGCCGCGGCGATGGCGCCCGACAGCGGAGCGAGAAATCCGATCCGCATCGGTCCCTGGGCCGCCGCGTCGCCGGCGACGGCGACCGACGCCAGGGCCGCGAGGACGACGTGCCTGCGGACCGTGTGCACGGCTAGTAGCGGTGGGCGATCGGCAGCTCCTCGGCGGGGAAGAGCGTGATGATCTGGGCGCCCTTGGGAGCGACGACCACCTCCTCCTCGATGCGCGCCGCCGAGACACCGTCGGTCGCCGGGCAGTAGGTCTCGACGGCGAAGACCATCCCCGCGTGGAGCTCCGTCGGATCGTCGAACGAGTTGAGGCGGCTGATGATGGGGCGCTCGTGGAGACCGAGCCCGAGCCCGTGGCAGAAGTTGAGGCCGAACGCGGCCATCTCGGTCTCGAACCCGATCTCCTGCGCCTTCGGGAAGGCCCGGGCGATCCGGTCGGTCGTCACCCCGGGCTTGATCAGGGCGATCGCCTCGTCCATCCACTCGCGCGCCTTCTTGTAGGCGCTGACCTGCGCCGCGGTCGCGCGGCCGACGCTGAAGGTGCAGTAGTAGCAGGTCCGGTACCCGACGAACGACTGGATGATGTCGAAGAAGGCCTGGTCACCCGGGCGCACGAGGCGGTCGGTGAAGTTGTGCGGGTGGGGGCTGCAGCGCTCACCCGAGATCGCGTTGATCGCCTCGACGCAGTCGGAGCCCATGGCGTAGAGCCGCTGCGTCGCGAGCGCCACGATCTCGTTCTCGCGGACGCCCGGTCGGAGGGCCTCGGCGATATCCTGGTAGACCCCGTCCACCATCGCCGCGGCCATGTTCAGGAGCGCGAGCTCGTCCGCGCTCTTGAGCGCGCGCGCCTCGAGCATCACCTGCTGGCCGTCGCTCACCCGTACGCCCGCCTCCTGAAGCGCGAACAGGAAGGGCGGCTCGACAACGTCGATGCCGAGGGGCATGTCGACGACGCCCTCCTCGCCGAGGATCGCCTTGATCTCGCGCGCGGCCTGGGTGAACAGGCCCGCCTTCGGCGAGACGGCGCCGCGCAGGCCGACGAGGCCGGCGAGCGAGTGCTTGGGCGGGAGCCACGGCGCGTAGAGCCGGTGGTGGCGGGCCGCCGACCCGAAATCCCACACCCAGGGCTCGCCGTTGCCGGTCAGGAGGCACCAGCGCGTGAGCTTGTCCCGGGCCCACTCGCCGATGACCGTGCTCGAGATGTAGCGGATGTTGTGCTGGTCGAAGACGAGCAGCGCGCCAAGGCCGGAGCCGGCCAGGGCCTGGCGAACCCGGCCCAGCCGGTAGGCGTGCAGGCGGCGGAAGTCCACGCGCTCCTCGAAGTCCACCTGCATGTGGCCGGGCGCCTGAAGGGGGCGGTCCCACGCGTGTCGCGGGTCGACGGCGTCCGGCGTCACACGGCGCGGCTCGGCGGGTCGTTGCTTCCTGGCCATTGTGATTCTCCCGAACAAGCGTTCTCCGGTCGGCCGTTACTCTAGCGCATTCGGTGGTACTATCGCCTGTACCTTTCACGGTCCGCCACCGGCCCAGAACCTTGGGAGGGTGCGCCAATGAAGAAGCTGCGCGACATCATGCGTCACGGGTTCCTCTTCACGGTCCAGCGCGGCGCGACGGTCGCCGAGGCGGCGCGCACGATGGCGGCGAACAACGTCGGCATCGTGGCGGTGCTGGAGGGGGACAGGCTCGTCGGGGTCTTCTCCGAGCGCGACATCGTCCAGAAGGTCGTCGACCGCGGCCTCGACCCGGCCCGCACCCCGGTCGCTGAGGTGATGACGGTCCGGCTCGTCGTGGCCGACGCCGACGAGGACTACCAGTCCGCGATGCGCAAGATGGATCAGGCGAACATCCGCCATCTGCCCGTCGTGAGCGGCGAGCGGCTGCTCTCGATGCTGTCGATCCGTGACCTCATGCGGATCGCGATCGAGGACCGGGGCGCCGAGATCGAGTACCTGAAGGAGTACCTCTACCAGGTCCCGCCCGGCCTGGAGCGCTAGTTCGTCGAAGGGGGCGACTTCACAGGCGCGACCTGACCGCGCCTCGAGCTCCGGCTCCGCTTCGAGCGCCCGCTCCGCCGGCGCAACCGGCTCGTAGACGAGGCCGCCACGGGTGACCGGTGGGGGGAGTTGGGGGGAGCGGCGGTCGCTCCCCCCAACGTTGACTAGTCCGTCGGCGTCGGCAGCGCCTCGACGCGCTCCGCGGCTGCCCCCTCGCGCGGCTTCGCGGGCTCGGTCCGCACGCGCCGCATGAAGGGGAGGATCGCGAGGAGCCCGAAAAAGATCATCGACAAGAGCCAGAACTCGTCGGCATACGCGAGCACGCGCGCCTGGTTGACGAGGTCGCCGTAGAGGGTCGAGAGCGCCCGGCGTTCGGCCGTGAACGGGTCGGTGCCCTGCGCGACGAACTGCGCGGCGAGCCCTTTGAGGCGCGCCGCCGTCTCGGCGCTCCAGACGTTGACGTGGCCGACGAGCGTGGTCTGGTGGGCCTGGCTCCGGCGCGCGAGGAGCGTCGTCGCGAGCGCGACGCCCACGCTCCCGCCCGCGTTCCGCACCACGTTGAAGGCCGCGGTCGCGTTCCCGAGCCGCTCCATGCGCACGGTCGCGAGGGCGAGCGTCTGGAGCGGGACGAAGACGAAGCCCATGCCGAGCCCCTGGACGAAGCGCGGCCACGCGAGGTTCCAGTAGATGAAGCAGCGGGTGGCGAGCAGCATTCGCTGATCCATCCGGGTGACCAGCCGGCCCGCGACGAGCAGCGACAGCATGTTGCCGAGTCCACCCGGCGCCAGCACGAGCCCCGAGGTCCACGCGTCGTACGCAAGGAGCTTCTGGGTGTAGAGCGCCAAGAGCAGCATGCTCGCGTAGAACGCGAAGACGGAGAGCGAGATGACGACGCTCGCGATCGCGAAGTTCCGGTCGTTGAAGACGCTGAGATCGAGGATCGGCTCGGCGCACGTGAGCTCACGGAAGACGAACCCGACGATGGCGCAGGCGGCCACCACGGCGAGCCCGGTGATGAGGCGCGAGTCGAACCAGTCCTCGCGCTCGCCCCAGTCCAGGGTCAGCTGCAGGCACCCGAACCCCACCACCATCAGCGCAAGTCCGAGCACGTCGACCCGCCCGGGCTTTCGCTGATGGGGCGAGTCGAACACGAACGCGCTGGCCATGATGAAGCCGATCAGGCCGATCGGGAGGTTGATGTAGAAGATCCACCGCCACGACCAGTTGTCGGCGATCCAGCCGCCGAGGGTCGGGCCGAGGATCGGGCCCAGCATGATCCCGACGCCCCAGAGCGCCATCGCCATCCCCCGCTGACGGAGCGGGAAGATCTCCCAGAGGATCGCTTGCGAGATCGGGATGACCGGCCCGCCGCCGAGGCCCTGGAACACGCGCGCGAACACCAGGAACGTCAGGTTGGGCGCGATGCCCGAGAGGAACGAGCTGACCGTGAACAGGACCGTGCAGATCAGGAAGAAGCGTCGGCGCCCGAGCAGGCCCGAGAGCCAGCCCGTCGCCGGGATGATAATCGCGTTCGCGGCGAGGAAGGACGTGATGATCCACGACATGTCCTCGACGCCGGCCGAGAGCGAGCCCTGCATGTGCGGCAGGGCGACGTTCGTCACGCTCGTGTCGAGGATCTGCATCACGGTCACGAGCATGACCGAGAAGGTGATCAGCCACTTCCGCACGGTGGACAACGGGGCTGTTGCGGCGGGGTCCGCGAGTCCGCGACCCGCGTGGATGGCCTGAGCCAGGCGCGACCCGGCGCCGTTCATCGCACCCGGATCGTCACGATGACCGACATCCCGGCGCGCAGCGTGTGCGGGTTGCCGAACTCACGCGCGTCGAGGAGGATCTTCACCGGGACGCGCTGGACGACCTTGACCCAGTTCCCGGTCGCGTTCTCCGGAGGCAGCAGCGAGAAGCGCGCGCCCGTGCCGGCCGAGAGCGAGTTGACGCTGCCCGTGAAGGCGCGGTCGGGGACGCCGTCCACCCAGACCTCCGCGCGCATGCCCGGGCGGATCCGGGAGACCTGGGTCTCCTTGAAGTTCGCGAGCACCCAGACATCGTGGAGCGGGACGATCGCCAGAAGCGGCTGGCCCATCTGGACCACCTGCCCCACCTCGACCGAGCGCTTCGAGACGACGCCGTCGATCGGCGTACGCACCTCGGTGTACTGGAGCTGGAGCTCGGCGAAGGCGAGGTCCGCCTGCGTCTCACGCAGTCGCGCCTCCGCCTGCGTCGCCGCCGCGTCCTTGATCGCCACCTGGTGGAGCTGGCTCTCGGCGCGCGCCAGCGCCGCGCGCGCCTCGGCGACGCGCTGCTTGGCCTGATCCACGGCGTGGGCGCGGGAGGCGAGCTCCGCCTGCGCCTGCTGGATCTCTCGCTCGGCCTGGGCGAGACGCCGCTCGGTCGCCTCGACGGTGGCGCTGGTCGTCTCGTAGACCGCCTCGGCCGCGTCGAAGTCGCGTCGCGCGACCAGCTCGCTCTGGAGGAGCTGCCGGAAGCGCTCGAGCTCACGCCCCGCCTGGCGCTGCGCGCTCTGAGCGCCGGTGACGTCGGCGCGCATCGCGGCGGCCGCCGCGCGCCGCGACTCGAGCCGCGCGCGCGCCTCGTCGACCGCCGACTCGCTCGCGCGCACCGCGACGACCGCCCCCTCGAGGGTCGCGCGCGCCTGGTCGATCACCGCGCGCGTCTCTTCCCGAGCCAGCGGCAGCTCCGAGCGCGCCGCCTTTAAATTCGCCTCCGCCATCGACACGGCGGCGCGCGCCTGCGCGACCCGCGCCTGGTAGTCGCGCGGGTCGATGCGGAGCAAGAGCTCGCCCTCCTTCACGGGCTGGTTGTCGCCGACCAGGAGCGCGGCGACGTGGCCGGACACCTTGGCGCTCACGGGGGTGATCGTGCCCTCGACGTACGCGTCGTCGGTCGAGACGTAGTGGACCGCGTAGTGCCAGGCCCAGCCCGCGTAGGCGACCGCGGCCAGGGCGGCGAGGGCACCGAGTGCCCACAGGAGCCTCGTCCTCACGCCAGGAGCACCGCCGTCGCGACCGGGCGCGCGAGGAGAGCGTTAATCGCGGCCGATCGGTGCGAGCCGTCCCGCGGCGTCGAAAGCGAGGGGCGCGGGGTCGGTGAGCTGGGTGAGGTCGGGGCGTTTGGCGAGATCGGGCAGGAACGCTTCGGACACCTCGATCTCGC
>WNGN01006625.1_pt1 | contig 10285 bp, 11 predicted proteins | sample 5400561 | NCBI WGS metagenome assembly WNGN01 (sample SAMN13153379, study PRJNA577476) | soil metagenome | isolation source: 115 cm soil or saprolite under Garry oak tree replicate 2 | place: USA:California | collected 2016-06-15 | reverse complement strand
GGTCGTTTTGCGTCGCCGCCGGTGCCAACTATCAGTGAGTCCTTAGGGATTCCCAAGGGAAAATATTACCCCCAGCGCCCTCGAAACCGAGCTTCGCCCGCTGTTCACAGGGCAGGTATTTTTTGCGGTCGAGGGGTTGCCCCGGGGAGACTCAGGTGGCGCTACGGGGTCGGGGCTGGCATGTCCGCCAGCCGATAGCCTCCGGCCCCGATAGCCGGCATGGCATCGCCGGCGCTGCGATCCTAACGACAAAGGACGGCGCGTTGCGAATGCGCCGTCCTTCGAGCCTGACAGATGATCAGATGCGGTTACGGGCAGGGGTGCCGGTAGCCGTCGCTGCCGAGATACGTTCCCGATTGGGGATCGTAGGAACGGAACCTCTGGATGCAATAAGCCGCATCATCGCCGCCCTCGGGCACGGCCGCGACGGTCGCACTGTCATCGTAGTACTGATCGTCGTAGTAGGCCTGAGCGGGAGCATCGCCGTAATAATAACCCGGCCCGCCATAATAACCCTGCGAAGCGATGGCGCCGCCGATCACAGCACCGGCCACCGCGCCGGGAATGAAGCCGCCGCCACCACGATGATAGCGGTGACCGTCGGCGTAGCTGCCACGATAGCCACCACCACCGCTGAACTGTGCCGAAGGAGCGCCGCCACCGCTGAACCGCGGACCAGGCGCGCCGCCACCGCCACTGCTAAACCGAGGCCCTGGCGCGCCGCCGCCGCCACTAATCCGAGGACCCGGCGCACCGCCGCCGTTAAACCGAGGCCCAGGCGCGCCGCCGCCACCCATATGCGGGGCACCGCTGCCACCTGCGTGGGCAGCCGCGCCCGGCTTGCCATTCGGAACTTGAGCGAAGCTTGCGGTTGGCGCCAGCATTGGCAAAACCAGCGCCATTGCCGCAGCGGTACTCAAAACTTTAAGACTGATCATTGTCGGCTCCATACTCGGGACACAGCCCAACCCGTACGATCGGCAGACGTTCCCGAGCCCCGCACTGATTGTGCGCGGCATCAAGCTGTCAGGTCGGAACTGTACGCGGAATGAATGGATTGCGCCGATTTCGCGACAACCGGTTTCCGCGACAATCGGTCGCCACAGCCGCCGGCTAGCATGCGGCGATCGACCAGCGAGCGGACTTAACTGGACAATTCGGCTTGCCGATGGCATCAGGACGCTACCGCGCTTCTCGAACCGGCTAGTGCCTATGAAACTGTTTCTGCTCAAGCTTTTCACATGGTGGAACGGCCAGACCTTTGGCACGCAATTGTGGACCTGGCGGTTCGGCGAACTGGTGGGCGAAGACGAGCAGGGCAACCGCTATTTCCGCACCAAGGGCCGCAAGATCGATCCGTCGCTCGGCTTCGAGCGGCGCTGGGTGGTCTACAACGGTTATGCCGAGGCGACGCGTGTGCCGCCGTCATGGCATGGCTGGCTGCACCACACCGTCGATGTCGCGCCGACCGAAGAGACCTACAAGCCGCACGAATGGGAAAAGCCGCACCTTCCCAACATGACGGGAACGCCGACGGCCTACCGGCCCTCCGGCTCGACGCTTGCGAGCGGCCGCCGCCCCGCAGCCACCGGCGATTACCAGCCGTGGACCCCCGGAAACTGACTGCCACGTAAAATCGGCGTGAGAGCTCCCGCCGCTCGTTGCCGACTGCAATAGGTGTATCTACACTCATGTGATGAAGCAAGCCAACGAACCCGACGTGACAGACTATATGGCCTGCGCCGGCTGTTTCTGTCTGGCGTCGCGGCAGGCGGCGCGCAGGATCACCCGGCTGTACGATTCCTGCATGCAGCAATCGGGGATCCGCGCCACCCAGTTCACAATCCTGTCGCAGCTGATGCTGCGGGGTGAAATGCCGATCGGCAAACTCGCTTCCATCCTGGGGATGGAGCGCACCACGCTGACCCGCAACCTGACCCTGCTCGAACAGCAAAAATGGATTTCGATCAAGGCGGGCGACGACCCGCGGTCGCGAATGATCGGTATGACCGCGCAGGGGCGGGGCATGGTGCGCCGCGGATTTCCCTATTGGTCGAAAGCGCAGGCCCAGGTCGGCAAGATGCTCGGCGCCGACGGCCAGGCCGCGCTGAAAGTTCTTGCCGCTCGCAATCTGGAATGAACGAAGCTGGCATTCGCGCCGGACTTGATTTGGCTCGAATAGGTGTGACTACACTCTTAAACCAGGGCGAAGCGATCGGCTCGGAGGCGATGTGGTCGCTGCCATGGTCGAACATCCCGACACTGCTGGTGCCGTTTTATTTGGTCACCCACGGCATCATCTACGCCAAACTGGCGTGGGCCAATCGTGTGGCTGTGGTCTAGGCGGTTCTGTCGATGGTGCGACTGCGCGGCCGAACGCGCCGCGGCGACGTAGCGGCCCGTTGCTGCTTTTCCCGCGGGGAATGCTGTGGCATGATGGCGCAAACAAGAGCCGGAAAGGCTTGAAGCCAGCGGGAGGGGTCGAACATGGATGAGCGTACTTCGCTATCTCGTCGCAAGCTGCTGCACACACTGGCCGGCACGGGCGTCATCGCCGCTGCCGATCTGGCCTGGTGGGATGCTCCGTATATTGGCCCGCGCAAGGCCTGGGGCGCCGAGCCGGTGCGCTTTCAGTGGAGCGTTCCAGAGCCGACGCGCATCGCGCTGATGAACTCGCTGGCCGAGCGCTTCAATCAGTCGCAAAAGGATTTCGCGGTGCAGATCGAATACGTGCCGCAGGCCCAGGCGCGTCAGAAGCTCATCAGCTCGATCACTGGCGGAAGTCCGCCCGATCTCTGCCAGGTCTGGGATAACTGGGTCGGCCAATTCAACGGCATGGGCGCGGTCGAAGACATTTCCGCGCGCGCAAAGTCATGGAAGCATTATGCGGATGTGGCGCCGACGGCCTGGCAAACCGTGACCATCAACAACCAGATCATTTCGCTTCCGCTCGCCGTCACGCTCGACGGGATCTACTACCGCACCGACCGTCTGAAGGAGCTCGGCCTCAAGGAGCCGACACCGGACTGGACCTGGGACGAGTTTCTTGGCATCGCGAAAGCCTTCACCAAGGCGGACAAGAACCAGTACGGCTACGGGATGCGCGGCGGCGGCACCTGGGCGCTGCTGTATCCGAGCGAATTCGCCTATGCCAACGGCGCCGAAGTGCTCAAGGACGGCAAGGTCGTGATCAATTCGAAGGAAGCCGTCGAAGCGCTTGCCTGGTATCTCGACCTCGCGCTCAAGCACAAGGTCACGCCGCCGAGTGCCGCCACCGACGGTTTTGTGGAAATCGTCGAAACCTTCGGGCGCGGCGTCACCAGCATGTACCAGCACAATTCCGGTTCCAGCGGCCAGCAGAAGAAGAACGTCGGCGCCGACAAGTTCGCCACGCTGCCGTTGCCGATCGGTCCGGCGAACAAGCGCGCCTCGTTCTGGTTCTCCGAGACGCTCACCATGTTCAAGGGCGCCAAGAACAAGGAAGGCGCCTGGCAGTTCATGAGCTTCATGCTCGAGGACGAGCCGAGCCTCAAATACAACTCGACCCTCGGCCTGTTGCCGGCGCGCCAGTCGATCCTCAAGCAGCCGGAATTTGCCAACGACCCGGCGCTGGCCGGCTTCGTGAACTCGTTCGGTATAGGGATCGTCAGCCCGTATCTCGCCTACCCCGGCTGGGGCGGCAAGATCGACTCCGATGGCGTGCCGCTGATCCAGCAGGCGATCCTTGGAAAGATCTCGCCGAAAGATTGCCTCGACCGCTTCGCCGACATCCTGAAGAAGGAAATGTCGTAAGCGTCGGGCACGATCATGACCACGCTTTCCGTCGCAAAGCCCCGGCCCCGCCCGCTGATCAGCTGGCGGGTGCGCAAGCTCCTGATCGGCTATTCATACCTGGTCCCGGCCGCGCTGTGCATGCTCGCGACCGTGGTGGTGCCGATCATCCTCGCGATCAAGATGAGCCTCTATGCGGATGTCTTGTACAAGCCCGCGGACTACCGCTTCATCGGGCTCGGCAACTACGTCCGCCTGGTTCAGGACCCTGTGTTCTGGCTGACGCTGTGGAATTCCGTGGCCTGGGTGTTCGGCTCAGTGATCCTGCAATTCGTGTTCGGATTTGCCGCCGCACTGCTGCTGCAGCAGGCCTTCAGCGGGCGCGCTTTGGTGCGCACGCTCACTTTGCTGCCCTGGATCATCCCGGGAGTCGTGGTGGGCTTGATCTGGCAGTGGCTCTATCAACCGAACTATGGCGTCATCAATGACCTCCTGATCCGCGTGGGGTGGATGCACGAGCGCCTCGCCTGGCTCTCGTCGCCGGACACCGCGATGGCGGCGGTCGTCTTCGCCAATGTCTGGCGCGGGATCCCGTTCTTCGCCATCATGCTGCTGGCGGGGCTGCAGTCGGTGCCGGACGAGCTTTACGAAGCGGCCCATGTCGATGGCGCCGGCGTGCTGGCCCGTTTTTGGCACATCACCTTGCCGTTGCTGCGGCCCATCATCGTGGTCGCCACCGCGACGCGGATCATCTGGACCTTCAACTATGCCGACCTGATTTTCGTCATGACCGGCGGCGGCCCGGCCAACGCCACCCAGATCACGTCGACCTACACCTTGCTGCAGGCTTATTCGAGCCTCGACTTCGGCTACGCCGGCGCGCTCTCGGTCGTCCTCCTCGTCGTGATGCTGGTATTCACCGCGCTCTACCTCCGCGTCACCAAGGGCGTCGAGGAAACCGCATGAAACGTCGCCACGTCCCGACAGACCTTGCCGAGCGAGTGTTGGCAGGCCCCGTTGTCTGGATCGGCCTTGTGCTGTTGACCGCGTTTGCGCTCGGGCCGTTCATCTGGATGTTGCTCACATCACTCAAGGATCGCCAGGAACTCTATGCGACGCCGCTGCAGTATTTGCCGGTTCACCCCACCTTCGAGAATTATATCGATGCATGGACCTCGCCGGTCACGCCGTTCAGCCGGTTCTTTCTCAATAGTCTGTGGGTGTGTTCGGTCACGATGCTGGCCACCACGGTGGTGTCGGTGCTGGCCGGCTATGCCATCGCCCGCTTTCGTTTCGCGGGAAGAGACGCGCTGTTGCTGATCTTTCTCGCCACCCAGATGTTTCCGAGCGTTCTGTTGATCGCCCCGCTATTGACGCAATGGCGCGCGCTCGGCCTGATCGATACCTACCAGGCGCTGATCTACTCGAATTTCTCATTCACGGTGCCGTTCACGGTCTGGATGATGGTCGGCTATTTCAGTTCGATCCCGCGCGACCTCGAGGAAAGCGCGATGATCGACGGCTGCAATCATTTCACAGCGCTTTGCCGCATCGTGTTGCCGCTCGCGGCCCCCGGCATCGCGGCGACCGCCATTTTCGCTTTCGTCGTATCCTGGAGCGAGCTTTTGTTCGCGATATCGTTCACGACGCAGACCAGCATGCGCACGCTGTCGGCCGGGCTGCTCTACATGGTCGGGCAGTACGAGGTCCAATGGGGGCCGCTATCGGCCGGCGTCATCTTGAGCACAGTCCCGGTGGCCGTGCTGTTCAGCTTCCTGCAGCGCCATTTGATAAACGGCCTTACCGCGGGAGCGGTGAAGGGGTGAGGGCTGGTTCAGGCCAAATAGCTGCCGGAAAACGAAAGTATCCTTGAGATGATGCAGCCGGACGCCAAGGATAACATCTTCAAATGAACGAGGCCAATTAGGCCATTCCCCATGCCAGCCACCCAAACAAAAAGACTGCCGGATCGACCGACAGTCCTTTCGTTAACATGAATGTCAGTTCGGGTTGATGCGCTCGACTTTGCTTTGGCCGTATGACACTGCCACTCTGGGACTGGTCTCTTGTTGGTGCTAGCCGGTGCGAGAACCTCATCGATCAAACCCAGCCTAAAAATGAGCAAGGCCGGAAAAAGATCAAGTGAGCGATGCTGACCTAAGGGCGAGAGATTTATCAACGACTCGGGCGCATCACACCGCGAGGCGCGAACGTGTGTTTGGAGTTCCACGTCATTGCGAGCGAAGCGAAGCAATCCATTCTTTCTTTGCCCGGCACGATGGATTGCTTCGCTTCGCTCGCAATGACGGTCTCAAAACTCCTCGCGATTTGACTGTTTGAAAATTGAATCGGAGATTTGCGCTGCAGCCCGTAGGGCGGATTAGCGAAAGCGTAATCCGCCGTTAAGCCGCCGCGATGGCGGACTATGCCTTCGGCTCAATCCGCCCCACGAACTCCCTCGCGACAACTAAATGTCCGCAAACACCTCCAGTAGATTTCCATCCGGATCACGGAAGAACAGCGTGCGATGTCCAAAGACCTGGTCAGTGGGCGGTGAGAGCAGACTGACACCCTGCCGCACGAGTTCGTCGGCGCACCGATCGACTTCGGGAGCGGAAACCTTGAATGCCAGCTGAAGCGAGGCGCTGCCGTGGGGCGTTGGAACATCCGCTGCAGTCAGGCTTGGCCTCGCCAAGGCCAAGGTGTTGCCGCCCACCCGATATTCGATCCAGCCCGGCGAAAGCTCTCGCAACAGTGGAAAGCCGAGGATGTCTTCATAGAAGCGGCGCATCGCCGCCATATCGCGCACGAAAATGACCGTATAGTCGATCGCCCGAATGGCTTGAAACGCCGAACCAGAATGCGGATTCGGTTCGTTCACGACTGCTTCTTCGTTCATGGATGGGTCCTTAACATTTTTGGCGCTCGCGACTAGCCGACAACGCATCGACCACCGATTCATTCTACAAGACTTTCATTGGGTTTTGGTCCCAGAGGGGCGTCATCCTCCCTTCGTCGTCCACCGTCTGGCTGACACGGCGATGGCGCGCGGCCACAACGACGAGATTGACCCTAAACCGACGTTCTACCTGCGAGGCCAGACTGAAATTCCCTGCATATGATGCCAGCGCCGGACGAGCGAGGCTGGTCCCTTCCATCGCGTTCAACGACTGATGGTCTCTTTGATTTTCGAAGTGGCTTCGTTAGGATGCCGCTTTAGGCCCTTCGGAGATATCGGATGTCGAAATCAGCAGCAGAGTCTGTTCAGGTAATTCAGCCTGGCAAAACCTACATTGGGAAGCAGGGCTTTAGTTATGGAGCTGGGGCCTCCACTGAGACGGTAGGCGCGAACCAAATTTGCATGAACGTTTTGCCGATGCCGCCCGGGGCAAAAGCGAAGGTCCACTATCACAAGGGTATTGAGACCATCGCTTACCTTCTGGAAGGCGAATGCGCGGTCTATTACGGGGATGCATTGGAATTCCGGGCAACGGCGTATGCTGGTGACCAAGTTTATGTTCCGAAAGACGTCCCACATGCTCCGTACAATCAGGGCACCGCGCCGTGTAGGTGGCTCGTAGTACATTCATCTGGCAGTGATCAGGACGGGATCATTCTGCTGCCCGAGTTGGACCTTCTACTCGCCAGGAAATAGCGACATCGGGCCTAATCAGTTGGCGCCCCCTTCGGCGCGTCACGTCGCCCGGCACTTTTCGGACCTTGCGGGATGTCCGACCTGGGTCGGGAATGCGCACCACAGCGGACGTCCGCCGATGCCTCTGAATTTGTGGGTTCACGCCAGAGCCCCGTTTCGACAGCATCGAAACGGGGCTCTGGGTTCCTGATTTGACGCGTTTTCTTGGCGCGAACCGTCTCTACCTCGGATCAAGTCCGGGGCAGGCTTTGGCTTGAAAACGCCCTGGTCCACCGGACGCTGCAGGATCAGGCTAAAGCCGTCTGTGAACAGCGGGAACAGCGCCATCGTGGCTCAATCAATCATCTTACGGAGATGGGAGACCATCGCGACGGTTCGGGCTGCAGTTCGCGACTGCCCCGATGTGCAGCGGCACCCGATCAGGATCCGGCTTGGAGCAGACCCCTGGCGCAGATGTCCTGAAATCGCCCGTTAATGTGGTGCCGCCGTAGGACAGGAAAGGCCGTCTGGGAAACCAGGCGGCCTTTTTCTTTTGTCGTCATTGCGAGCCAACGGGTCGCGCGAGTGCGCGCCCGATGACAGGCGCCGCGAAGCAATCCAAAGCAGCACGGAAAGAATGGATTGTTTCGTCGCTTCGCTCGCAATGACGGTGAGGGGCGTTGTCCCTATGCCAGCCGCGCGGCGGCGCGGTCGATCGCCTCGCCGCGGCGCTGTTGAAAGGGCGCGATCTTCGCTTTCATGAACGCCAGGACTTCCGGCGGTGCGGTGTCGGGCGAGCCGGCGTTGAACGGCGGCGCGGGATTGTATTCGAGCCGGAGCTGGATCGCCTCCGCGGTCTGCCGGTCGACCAGCAGCGACACCAGCGTCAGCGCAAAATCGATGCCCGCGGTGACGCCGCCGCCGGTGACGCGGTTGCGGTCGACGCACACCCGCGTCTTGGTCGGCGTCGCGCCGAATGGCGCAAGATGATCCATCGCCGACCAGTGCGTGGTCGCGCGGTAACCTTGCAGCAGACCGGCAGCCCCCAGCACCAGCGATCCCGTGCAGACCGAGGTAACGTACTTTGCTCCCTTTGCCTGCCGGCGCAGGAAATCCAGCATCTCGTCGTCGTTGACCATGTCGTCGGTGCCGACGCCACCGGGAACGCAGATCACGTCGAGCGGCGGGCAGTCCGCCAAGGTGACGGTCGGCGTCAGCATCAGCACCGAGTCGCTGGCGACCGGCTCGATCCGCTTCCAGATCAGATGCACCTTCGCGCCGGGCAGGCTTGAGAAAACCTGCAGCGGTCCGGTGAAGTCGAGCTGGGTCACCCTCGGAAATAGCACAAGACCAATCTGAAGCGGCGCCGACATGATGAGAGCCTTTCGTAGTTTTGCTTGCGAAGTTTTGCGATCCAACCAGCAACTCGTCATTGCCGGGCCTGACCCGGCAATCCATCCTCTTCGCCAAGAGTCTTTCGAATATGATGGATGCCCGGATCAAGTCCGGGCATGACGGCCGAGTATGTGGAGCCGAAGGCCAACCGGCTACTTGACGTAATGATCCTGACATGATCGTCTTCCGTCCGAAATGCCGTATTTCCCTCATTTTAGGACATCGCGTTAAATCATGATCGGCGTGCTCATCTTTCCCGATTTCCAGTTGCTGGACGCCGCCGGCCCGATTTCGGTATTCGAAATCGCCGCGCGCTTTGCCGGCCAGCCTCCGTCGATCAAGGTGCTGGCGGCGACGCCGGGTCCGGTGCGCAGTTCATCGGGTGTCGAATTGCTCGCGCGAGGTCTTAAGCCGATCGGCGCGATCTCCACCCTGATCGTCGCCGGAGGCGAGGGGGTCGACGCCGCCGCAAGGTGCGACAAGACGCTGAGGTTCGTCCGCGCTATCGCAAAACGCGGCGTCCGCGTCGCCAGCGTGTGCTCAGGCGCCTATATGCTTGCCGAGGCAGGCCTGCTCGATGGCCGCCGCGCCACCACGCATTGGGGACGCACCCGGCACTTTCTCTCGGCCCATCCCCGGGTGAAGTGGGAGCCCGACCAGATCTTCGTCCGCGACGGCAACATCTGGAGTTCGGCGGGGATCACCGCCGGCATCGATCTGGCGCTGGCGATGGCGGCGGAGGATTTCGGTGACGAGATCGCGCAGAAGACCGCGCGCCAGCTCGTGCTCTATCACCGCCGCAGCGGCGGCCAGTCGCAGTTCTCCTCGCTATTGGAATTGAAGGCGCCGAGCGGGCGCTTCGGACCGCTTTTGACCTGGGCGCGCGAGCATCTCGATGCGCCGCTCACCGTCGAGGATCTGGCCGAACAGGCCGGCATGAGTTCGCGGCATTTCGCCCGTGCCTTCATCGCGGAGACCGGCACCACGCCATCGAAGGCGGTGGAGCGCTTGCGGATCGAGGTGGCGCGGCAGCGCGTGCAATCCTCCAGCGAGGCGATCGAACGCGTCGCGCAATCCACCGGCTTTCGCGATCCGGAGCGGATGCGCCGCGCCTTCATCCGCGCCTTCGGCCAGCCGCCGCAATCGCTGCGCCGCGCGGCGCGGGCGGGGTAGGCCCAACGCAATTTGCTTCCTTACTTCTCCAGGCCGAAGGGATCGTCGACCGAATGAGCCGGCTGGGTAAACCAGCGGGCGCCGGTTTCGGTGATGACCATGTGGTCCTCCAGCCGCACGCCGAATTCGCCGTAGATGCAGATGGTCGGCTCGTTCGAGAAGGTCATGCCGGGCTTCAGCACGGTCTTGTCGCCCTTCACCAGATAGGGCCATTCGTGCACGTCGAGGCCGATGCCGTGGCCGGTGCGGTGCGGCAGGCCGGGTGTCGCATAGCCCGGCCCGAAACCGGCGCCGTTAATGACGGCGCGGGCG
>WNGN01003812.1_pt1 | contig 10286 bp, 10 predicted proteins | sample 5400561 | NCBI WGS metagenome assembly WNGN01 (sample SAMN13153379, study PRJNA577476) | soil metagenome | isolation source: 115 cm soil or saprolite under Garry oak tree replicate 2 | place: USA:California | collected 2016-06-15 | reverse complement strand
CGCACCGGAGCGGCGCCCCGGCCGGGCTCCGCCCGGCGCGCGGCGAGGCGCGTCCACACGAAGCGCCCGGCGAGGCACTGCTCATCGAGCCAGGCGGGCTCGTACTCGCCGATGCGCGCGGGCAGGATCTCCGTCTCCCAGGCGCTCGCCGGCGCCTCGAAGCCCTCGAGCTGCGCGAGCACCGCGCCCACCGCATCGGGACCCTCCATGCGAAGCGCGGGCGTAACGCGCTGCCAGTCGAGGAGGAAGCGCACGAAGTCGCGCGCCTCGATGGGCTCGATCTCGGCGCGCAGCCGCTTGACGGTGTAGCCGTGGATGCGCGCGAGCAGCCGCCTTTCGCACCACTCGCCCTCCGGGGGCGGCGTGTCCGTGAACGCGCCGCGCATCGCAAAGCCCTCCGCCCGGAGCGCTGCGAGCGCCGTCTCGATGCGCGAGGTCGGCAACGCAAGCTCCGCGGCGAGTGCGGCGGCGGTCGTCGGCCCCAAACCCTCGAGCCGCCCGCGCACCGCCTCGACGAGCGCGGCTTCGCTGCTCACGGTCTGCGCGCGACCCGCGGGCGTCGTCACCGCGGGCTCCGGACGCGCCGCGGGGAAGAGCGCGGCAAAGAGCGGCAGCCGCTCGGCGGTGACCCAGACTCCGGCGCCCGCGCCAACGATGTGCGTCACGCGCCGCTGCGCGGCGAGCTGGGCGATCAGGTCGGTCCAGCCCGCGCCGCGCGCGACCTCGGCATCGGTGAGGTACGTGAGCCACAGCAGCGCATCGTGCAGCTCGTCGGCATCCGTCGCATCCGGCCAGGCCTCCTCGCGCACGCGCCGGATGGCCTCGGCATCGAGCTTGCCCAAGTCCGCGGCGCTCTGCGGATCGAGCCAGCGCCGGCTCATCACCGCCTGGGTGCGTCGCTCCTCGAGAGGCGCGTCATCGAGATAGGCGTACGGTCGCGCCGAGAGCACCTCGAGCGCGAGCGGGGAGGGCTCGGTGAGATCGCGGGCCAGCACCTGGATGCCGCCCGATTCAAGAGCGCGCAGCAGCCGCTCGAATCCGCCGGCGTCCATTGCCTCCTCGAGGCAGTCCCGCAGCGTCTGGCGCACCAGCGGGTGATCGGGAATCTCGAGCTCGCCCGGCAGATTCTCGGCGCAGGCGAGCTGGTCCGGGAAGACGGCCGCGAGCAGATCCTCCGCGGCCATGCGCGCGAGCGGCGCCGGCACTTTCTTCCCGCCGCGAAAGCGCGGCAGGGCGAGCGCGATCGCCGCGCTCCAGCGCCAGCGCACCGGAAACATGGGCGCGGCGCACACGGCCTGCACGAGGATCGAGCGTGCGGTGTTGGAATGCAGGTAACGCGCCACGTCGGCGAGCTCGAAGCTGTGCGCCGTCGTGAGCGACAGCACGATCGTGTCCTCGGTGGCCGCCGCCTGCAGCTCGAAGTTGAAGGAGCGGCAGAAGCGTTTGCGCAGCGCGAGCCCCCAGGCGCGGTTGATGCGGCTGCCGAAGGGGGAGTGAATGACGAGCTGCATGCCGCCGGCTTCGTCGAAGAAGCGCTCGAAGATGAGAGTCTGCTGGGTCGGGAGCGCGCCGAGCGCGGCGCGCCCCGCGGCGAGATAGTTGACGAGCTGCTGCGCGGCGGGGGCGGACATGCCCGTAGAGGCCGAGAGCCACGCGCACGCCGCCTCGAGCCCTCGATCGAGCTGCGCCTCGAGCTCGCCGCGCAGCCGCGAGACGCTCGCCGACAGCTCATCGGTGCGCCCGGGCGCCTCGCCGAGCCAGAAGGGGATCGAAGGCGGCTCACCGCGCGCGTCCTCGACCCGGATGCGGCCCTGCTCGACGCGCAGAATGCGGTAAGACACGTTGCCGAGCTGGAAGACATCGCCCTGCAGGCTCTCGACCGCGAAGTCCTCGTTCACCGTGCCGATGAACTGCGCCTGGGGCTCGAGAATCACCTGGTAGTCGGCGTTGTCCGGAATGGTGCCCCCGGAGGTGAGCGCGGTGAGTCGCGCCCCGCGCCGTCCCTTCACCCGGTGGTTCACGCCGTCGTGATAGACGAGCGCGCCGTGCCGGCCGCGGCGCGTGCTGTAGCCCTCCGCGAGCATGCGCACGACCTCGTCGAACTCGGCGCGCTCGAGGTCGCGGCAGGGATACGCCCCGCGCAGCAGGTCGTAGAGCCCCGCCTCGTCCCACTCGCGCGCCGCCACTTCGGCGACGATCTGCTGCGCCAGGACATCGAGCGGCTTCGCGGGCACCGCCACCCGGTCGAGTTCCCCGCGTCGCACCGCCGCGAGGAGCGCCGCGCACTCGACCAGGTCATCGCGCGACAGCGGAAACAATCTTCCCTTCGGAGTGCCGCCCACCGAGTGACCGGAGCGGCCGACGCGCTGCAGGAGTGCCGCGATCGAGCGCGGCGAGCCGAGCTGACAGACGAGGTTCACCTCGCCGATGTCGATCCCGAGCTCGAGGGATGCGGTGGCGACGAGCGCGCGCAGCTCGCCGCGCTTCAGCCGGCTCTCTGCCGAGAGGCGGGATTCCTTCGCCATGCTGCCGTGGTGGGCGGCGACGTGCTGCTCGCCGAGCCGCTCGGAGAGATGCCGCGCGATGCGCTCGGCCTGCCGCCGGGTGTTGACGAACACGAGCGTCGTCCGGTGCTCGCTCACGAGCTCCGCCAGGCGGTCGTAGATCTGCGTCCACACCTCCCCCGACATCACCGCCTCGAGCGGTGAGGCGGGGATCTCGAGCTCGAGGTCGCGCTCGCGGACGTGTCCCGAGTCGATGATGGTGCAGTCGGCCGCGCCGCCGGCGAGAAGATTCCGCGTGCCGACCAGGAATCTGGCCACTTCCTCGACCGGCTTCTGCGTGGCCGAGAGGCCGACGCGCGTCAGCCGGCGGCCGGCGAGGGACTCGAGCCGCTCGAGCGAGAGCGCGAGATGCACTCCTCGCTTGGCTCCGACCATGGCGTGAATCTCGTCGACGATCACCGTGCGTGTGCTCGCGAGCATCCGCCGCCCGGACTCGGAGCCGAGCAGGATGTAGAGCGACTCGGGTGTGGTGACGACGATGTGAGGGGGGCGCTTCGCGCTGCGCGCCCGCTCGTGCTGCGGGGTATCGCCGGTGCGCACGAAGGTGCGGATTTCGATCTCCGGCAGGCCGAGCGCGGCGAGCTCCGCGCGGATGCCCGCGAGCGGCGCCTCGAGGTTGCGCTGGATGTCGTTGGAGAGCGCCTTGAGCGGGGAGACGTACACCACCAGCGTCTCGTCCGGCAGAGCGCCGGCGGTGACGCCAGTGCGCACCAGCTCGTCGATCGCCGCGAGGAATGCGGCGAGCGTCTTGCCCGAGCCCGTCGGGGCGGCGATCAGCACGTGTCGCTGCGCCGCAATCACCGGCCAGGCCGCGCGCTGGGCCGGCGTAGGAGCCGCGAAGGTGCGCGCGAACCACCGGGCGACGGCAGGATGAAACTCGGCGGACATGAGGGCATTGAAGCACAGTCGCGCCGTCACGAGGAGTCGGCAACGCGTGATTCATGCGCCGTACAGTCAGCGACATTCGGCGTGACTGTATGGCCGGCGGGCTGGCGGGCCTCGATGGGGAAAGGGGAGTAAAGTGCTCGACTCGTCTTGGCGGCCCCAGGGTATCGATTGATGTGGGAATCCGAGGATCTGGAAGCGGGCGCGCGCCGCAAGGTCGTGGTGCTGATCGCAGTAGTGGCCGCAGCCGCGCTCGGCTTCGGGCTCTGGTACTGGTACGTCGCACATCACCGTCCCGCCGCACCGCCGCCCCCGGTGAGCGCCACGCCGCCGCCGCCGGCGAGCACCGAGCCCGAGATCGCAAACCCGCTGCCGGCGGCGAACGAGGCCGCCGCCGCCGCGCTGCCGGCGCTCAACGACAGCGACACGCTGGCGCGCGATTCGATCGCCGGCGTGCTTGGCCGCGGTGCGGTCGAGCGCCTTCTCATGCCGCAGAACATCGTGCGGCACATCGTCGCGACGGTCGACAACCTGCCGCGTAAGAAAGTGGCGGTGGAGCTGCGGCCGGTGAGGCCGACACCGGGGGCGACCGCGATCGCGACGCAGGGCGAGATCACGGCGCTCAGCGACGCCAACTTCGAGCGCTACGCGCCGCTCGTGAAGGCGGTGCAGGGGACGGACGTCAAGGCGCTGGCGCTCGTCTACCGGCGGCTCTATCCGCTCTTCCAGCAGTCCTACGAGGACCTCGGCTACCCCGGCAAGTACTTCAACGACCGCCTGGTCGAGGTGATCGATCATCTGCTGCAGGCACCGGTGGTGCAGGCGCCGATCCCTCTGGTGCAGCCCCGGGTGATGTACGAGTACGCGGATGCGGATCTCGAGGGGCGCTCGGCCGGGCAGAAGCTGCTGATCCGCATGGGTCCGGCGAACGAGCGCGCCATCAAGGCGAAGCTGCGCGAGTTTCGGGCCGAGATCGTCAACAAGAAATAACATAACTCTTTCCTGTTCGGGATACCCGAGCATGACCGACCCTGCTGTGATGGACGAGGACGCCGAAAGACCGCTCGCGGATCTGCGCTCGGTGCTGATTCCCGGCGAGTCGCTCGAGGCCTGGGCGATCCAGCGGCGTCTCTTCGCGCTCACGCACAGGCGGCTGCTCATCGCCGCCACCAGCGGCCGGCTCGTCGTGCTCGTGCGCAAGCTCCTCGGCGGCTTCGACGTCTCCACCATCCGCTGGCAGGATCTCGAGGAGGTGACTCTGCACGTCGGAGTGATCAGCGCGGATCTGGCGCTGCGCGCCGGCAAGGCCACCGATCTCGCCTCGCTCGGCCCGCAAGGGTCGCAGCGCGTCGAGTTCCAGGGACTGCTCAAGGAGCAGGCTCAGGCCGTGTACCGCATCTGCCAGGCCCAGGATCAGGCCTGGCGTGAGAAGCGCCGGGTGCGCGAGCTCGAGGAGCTGCGGGCGCGATCCGGGGGAATCCAGGTACTCTCGGCGGCAGCTGCGCCGGCGGCGGGCGCCGAGGGTGATGCGGTGCGCCGTCTGCGCGAAGCGAAGCAGCTGCTCGACGCGAAGCTCATCACCGATGCGGAGTACGAGGCGATCAAGGCGAAGATCGTGTCGTCGTGAAGCGACGCCTCGCGCTGGAGGACGCTGGAGGACGCTGGAGGACGCTCGACGCTCGAGGACGCTCGGGGGCTCGAAAACTCTCAGGCGCTCCCCAGCGTATACACAAGTAATCCACAGGCGATCCACAGGACGGGTGCGTTAATCTCCCCCGCATGGCCATCCGCTTCCGGCGCCGCCCCGACACTCAGAACGAAGTGCTCGGAACCTACAGCTTTCCGAGCCGCACGGTGCAGGTGCTGAAGACCCAGGACGACCGCATCCTCTGGACGTGCGACTGCGACAAGTTTCGCCGCCGGGAGAATGCTCGCGAGCCGCTGTGGTGCAAGCACATCGCCAAGGCGGCGGCGCGGCGCTCGCTCGAGCGGCTCACGCGGCGCGTGTCGGTCGCGCGTGGCCTCGAGCGCTAGCGCAACGCCTGCGGCGCGGTCGGGGCTCCGGGACTTTGCGGCACTACCCGGATCCGGTATAGCCTCGATGGGTTGTGAGAATCAGGGTGCTGGGGTCTGCTGCCGGCGGCGGCTTTCCCCAGTGGAACTGCAACTGCCGTAACTGCTCGGGCGTCCGCAACGGCACCCTGCGGGCGCGTCCGAGAACCCAGTCCTCGATTGCCGTGAGCGGCGGCGATGAGCGCCAGTGGGCGCTCGTCAACGCCTCACCCGACATCCTCGCGCAGCTCAAGGCGAATGCCGTGCTGCAGCCCGCGCGCGCTCCGCGCGACACGGCCATCGCCGGGATCGTTCTCGTCGACGGACAGCTCGATCACACCGTCGGTCTTCTCATGTTGCGCGAGTCCACGCGTGCGCTGCGGATCTGGTGCACCGATCCCGTGTACGCGGATCTGACGCGCGGCAATCCCATCTTCGGAATCCTCGCACACTACTGCGGTGTCGAACGGCGCGAGATGCGGGCCGATGGCGCCGAGTTCGCCGTCGACGGCGTCGAGGGGCTGCGGTGGCGGGCGCTGGCCGTGACGGGCAAGGCCGCCCCGTACTCGCCGCATCGCGAATCGCCGGTCGTGGGCGACAACGTCGCGCTCGTGCTGCGCGACGGCGCCAGCGGCCGGGCACTCGTGTACGCGCCCGGCCTCGTATCGATGGACGAGCCACTGTGGCGCGCCATGCAGGGCGCCGCCTGCGTCCTCCTCGACGGCACGTTCTGGAGCGACGACGAGATGATCCGTGTCGGCGCCTCGAGCAAGCGCGCGCGCGAGATCGGCCACCTGCCGCAGAGCGGCCCCGGCGGTATGCTCGAGTGGCTGGAGAAGCTCCCGGCCGGTTGCCGCAGGATCCTGATCCACGTGAACAACACCAACCCGATACTCGACGAGGGCTCGCCCGAGCACGCCGAGCTCGCGCGCCGCGGCGTCGAGGTGGCCTGGGACGGTCTGGAGATCGAGCTGTGAGCGGTGCCGCCTGGAGCGATCAGGAATTCGAGCGGCAGCTGCGCGAGCGCGGCCGACGCTATCACATCCACCATCCGTTCAACGTGATGCTGAACTCGGGCGCGGCGACTCCGGCGCAGATCCGCGGCTGGGTCGCGAATCGCTTCTACTACCAGATCAACATTCCGAGGAAGGACGCCGCCATACTCGCCAACTGCGAGGATCGCGCCGTGCGCCGCGAGTGGGTGCGGCGGATTCTCGATCACGACGGTCATGGCGACGATCCCGGTGGGATCGAGTCCTGGCTGCGGCTCGCCGAGGCGGTGGGGCTGACGCGTCCGGACGTCGAGAGCCTCGCCCAGCTGCTCCCGGGGGTGCGCTTCGCCGTCGATGCCTACGTGAGCCTGGCCCGCCGCGCTCCCTGGCTCGAAGGCGTGTGCGCATCCTTGACCGAGCTCTTCGCACCCGAGATTCACCGCCAGCGCCTCGCCACGTGGCCGCAGCATTACCCGTGGATCGAGCCCGCGGGGCTGGCATACTTCCAGAGCCGCGTGAGCGGGGCGGGCCGCGACGTCGAGTACAGCCTGGCGCTGACGCTCGAGCGCTGCCGCACGCGCGCGGCACAGGAGCGCGCGATCGAAGTGCTCGAGTTCAAGCTCGATGTTCTCTGGCAGATGAACGACGCCATGGCGCTGGCCTACGGGTGACACGGTGAGCGACATTCCGGGCAGCGCCAGGCCGGCGATCGGTCACGGCATGCGCCTGCAGTGGGAGCCCGCGCAGGAGGCGCACGTGCTGCTCTATCCGGAGGGCATGGTCAAGTTGAACGGCAGCGCCGGCGCGATCATGAGCCGCTGCGATGGCGTGCGCACCGTGGCGGAGATCGTGGCGGACCTGGAGCGCACCTACGGTCTCACCGGGCTGTCGGGGGACGTCATCGCCTTCGTGGCGCTGGCCTTGGGCAAGCGCTGGCTGGAGTTGCGCGCATGAGCGCCACACCGCCCGTCGGCCATGGGCTCGGCGCCCCGAACGCCGCGGTGGGCGCGACGCCCGCGTCGCGCGGCGTCGGGCCGCCGCTCTGGCTGCTGCTCGAGCTGACTTACCGGTGCCCGCTGCATTGCGTGTACTGCTACAACCCGACGAACTTCGCCCATACCGGCCCGGAGCTGCCCACCGCCGACTGGATCCGCGTGCTGCGTGAGGCGCGCGCGCTCGGCGCGGTGCAGCTCGGGCTCTCGGGTGGGGAGCCGCTGGTGCGCGAGGACCTCGAGCCGCTCGTCGCCGAAGCGCACGCGCTCGGCTTCTACATCAATCTCATCACCTCGGGGGTTGGCATGAGCGAAGCGCGCATGCGCGCGCTCAAGGCGGCCGGGCTCGATCACATCCAACTGTCATTCCAGGACAGCACGCGCGAGCTGAACGATTTCCTGAGCAGCACCCGCACCTTCGAGCTGAAGTCGCGCGTGGCGGCACTCATCCGCCAGCACGGCTATCCGATGGTGCTCAACGTGGTCCTGCACCGGCTCAACATCGATCACGTGGGCGAGATCCTCGAGCTGGCCGAAGCCATGGGCGCCGAGTACGTCGAGCTCGCCAACACCCAGTACTACGGCTGGGCGTGGCTCAATCGTGAGCACCTGCTGCCGAGCCGCGCGCAGCTCGAGCGCGCCGAGGGCGTCACGCAGCGTTTCCGTGAGCGCCTCGGCAACCGCATGCAGATCTATTTCGTGGTGCCGGACTACTTCGAGACCCGGCCCAAGGCCTGCATGAGCGGCCTGGGCTCGGTGTTTCTCGCGGTCGCGCCGGACGGCACGGCGATGCCGTGTCACGCGGCGCGGATGCTCCCGGGGCTCGATCTGCCGAATGTGCGCGACTCGGACATCCGCACCATCTGGTACGACTCGCCGGCCTTCAATCGCTTTCGCGGCGAAGCCTGGATGAAAGAGCCCTGTCGCAGCTGTCCGGAGAGGGGCCGCGACTTCGGCGGTTGTCGCTGCCAGGCGTATCTGCTGACCGGCGATCCCGACAACGCCGACCCGGTGTGTGATCTGTCGCCGCATCATGCTCTCGTGACCGCCGCCGTGGCGCGCGCCGAGCAGGCAGGCTCCGCGGCGCCGGCCGCCGCGCGGGAGCGGCCGCTGGTGTTTCGCGATCATCGCGTCTCGATCGCCGTGGTCACCGGTGACCCCGCCCGGGGCGGCGCTCCGGCGCGGCGCGCCTGAGGGAGCCTCCGGCGATGGCGGTGCAGCGCGTGCTGAAGATGGGGGAGCCGCTGCTGCGGCAGGTGGCGAGTCCTGTGACGAGCTTTGACGCCGAGCTCGCCGCCCTGGTGAGTGACATGGACGACACCATGCGGGCGCTCACCGGCGCCGGCATCGCCGCTCCGCAGATCGGGGTGAGCGCGCGCGTGGTCATCTTCGAGCTCAAGGACAACCCGCGCTACCCGCACCTCGCCCCGGTTCCTTACACCGTGCTCGTGAACCCGGTGATCACGCCGCTCGGCGAGGAGCAGGAGGAGGGTTGGGAAGGGTGCCTGTCGGTGCCCGGGATGCGGGGCCTCGTGCCGCGGTTCCGCCGCCTGCGCTACCGGGGATTCGATGCGCAGCGAGCGCCGATCGACCGGACCGTGGAGGGTTTTCACGCCCGCGTCGTGCAGCATGAGGTCGATCACCTCGACGGCATCCTCTTTCCGCAACGGGTGCGGGATCTGCGCAACTTCGGGTTCGAAGATGCGCTCATAGATCAGCTGACGCCGATGCCCGACTGACGGGGCTTTCAGGAGACTGCCCATGAGCCACCGCGCCACCGGACCTTTCGAGGTGAAGGTCGTATCCCAGAAACCCGACACCCAGATCGCCCGCGCGGCGAATCTCGGCCGCCTCACCATCGACAAGCGCTTTCACGGCGAGCTCGAGGCGATCAGCAAAGGCGAGATGCTCGCCACCCACACCGAGGTGCAGGGCTCCGCCGCCTACGTCGCCCTCGAGCGCGTCACGGGGACGCTCAAGGGGCGCACCGGCAGCTTCGTGCTGCAGCACAGCGCGACCATGATCCGAGGCAAGCCCGCCGCCTCCGTCACGGTGGTGCCGGACTCGGGCACCGGCGAGCTCAAGGGCATCTCGGGGAAGATGAATCTCACGATCGCGCCGGACGGCGCGCATTCCTACGAGTTCGACTACCTCGTCGAGCCGGAGGAGTGATCCGCGCCAGTCGCGCTCAGCGCGGCGGCCCGCTCTCGCCGGGTGCGGCCGGGGCGCTGCGCAGGTCGCGTTCCATGCGGATGGCCGACTCGACACCCTGGTAATACCCGGGAACGCTTCCGAGCTCGCGGTAACCGAGCGAGGCGTAGAAGGCGCGCGCGGCAAGGTTGCCGGCACGCAGCTCGAGTCCGATGGTGAACGTCCCGGCCGTGAGCGCGGTCCCCTCGAGCCAGTTCATCAGCCGCCGGGCGATACCGCGACGGCGATGGCTCGGCGCGACCGCGAGCAGGTTGAGGTGGGCGCTGTCGTCGCCGTAGCGCATGATGGCGAAGCCCGCGATGCCGGTCCCGGCGCGGGCCGCGAGCACCACGCTGTCGGGATGGCGGATGTGCCACGCGATGCGCGCCGCGTCCCAGGACGCCCTGAGTCCGCTCTCCACCTGCTCGCGCGCCATCACGGCAAGGAGCCCCGCCTCCGGGGTGCGGGCCGGCTCGAGACGGTACGCGAAGACGGGACCGGGCATCGGCGGCTCTCCGAGTGCAGATCCAAGCGCTCAGGCGAGCGTGTGGAACACGTGCTGCACGTCGTCGTCCTGCTCCAGGCGGTCGATCAGGGTCAGAACCTCCGTC
>WNGN01008080.1_pt1 | contig 10289 bp, 6 predicted proteins | sample 5400561 | NCBI WGS metagenome assembly WNGN01 (sample SAMN13153379, study PRJNA577476) | soil metagenome | isolation source: 115 cm soil or saprolite under Garry oak tree replicate 2 | place: USA:California | collected 2016-06-15 | reverse complement strand
TGGGCGCGAAGCGCGGCATTCTGCGTGCCGGCTATTTCCTGATGCCCATGGACGAGACGCTGGCCGCCGCTGCCGTGGACCTGAGCGGCCGCCCTTATTGCGTGGTGGCCGCAAAGATCGCCGCAAGGCGCCTCGGCGACTTTCAAGTGGAACTGCTGGAGGACTTCTTTCAAGGTTTTGCGCAGGCGGCAAGGGCCAATGTGCATCTGCGCGTGTTGTACGGACGGTCTTCTCATCATCAAGTTGAAGCAATGTTCAAGGCTTTTGCACGCGCGCTGCGCTTTGCGGTCTCGAGGGATAAACGCCTGCGAAACATTTTGCCCAGCACCAAGGGGCTGCTATGAAAGTCACCATCATCGACTATGGCGCGGGGAATGTGCCTTCTGTCGAGCGCGCTCTCGACCGGCTTGGCGCGAAATCAGAGCGAACCGGTTCGCCGGAAGACATTTCGAAGGCGCGCGTCCTGCTACTGCCCGGCGTAGGACATTACTCCGCTCTGGTTCGCGCGCTGGATGAACAAAACATGCGCGCGCCGCTGGTCGACGCCATCGGGCGCGGCGTGCCTTTTCTTGGCATCTGCCTGGGGCTGCAAGTGCTCTTCGAATCAAGCGCGGAGTCGCCGCAATTGCGCGGCCTGAGCCTGTTGCTGGGGAAGGTGCGCGCATTGCCTTCGGGTGTGAAATTGCCGCACATGGGATGGAACCAGATTGCCGCAAATCGCGAGTCGCGTTTGCTCGCGGGCATCGACTCCGGCGCTTACTTCTATTTTGCGCATTCCTATGCTGCGCCCGATTCGAACGGATCGACAGCGGCTACTTGTTTTCATGGAATCAGCTTTGCGGCCGTCGTGGAAAAGCAAAATATTTATGGCGTGCAATTTCATCCGGAGAAGAGCGGCGACGCTGGCTCGCGCCTGCTCGACAACTTCTTGAGGTCGGCGGCATGAGCCTCGCTCATCGCATCATTCCGTGTTTGGATACCGAAGGGGCGCGCGTGGTAAAGGGCGTGAACTTTGTCGGGTTGCGTGACGCGGGCGATCCGGTGGCTCTTGCGGCGCGGTACAACCAGGAAGGCGCGGACGAGCTCGTGGTGCTCGATATTGCGGCTTCGCGCGACCGCCGTCCGACTTTCTTGGCGACCATTCGGCGTGTCGCGGCAGAGCTTTCCATTCCGCTCACGGCGGGCGGTGGCATTCGAACGCTTGAAGACGGGCGTGCCGTGGTGCGGGCCGGCGCAGACAAGGTCACGGTCAACACGGCCGCCGTCGCGCGCCCGGAATTGATCACCGAGCTTTCTCGCGAGTTTGGCGCGCAAGCCGTCGTTTTGGCGATTGATGCAAAGCGCAATGGCAATCACTGGGAGGTCATGGTTCGCGGCGGCCGCGAGTCCGCTTCTCGCGACGCCATTGAATGGGCGACAAAGGCGGTCGCGTTAGGGGCCGGTGAAATCCTACTCACTTCCGTGGACCGGGATGGAACGCAGCTTGGCTTCGACACGAAGCTGACCGCGGAAATCTCCAAAGCGGTGTCTGTTCCGGTCATCGCTTCGGGCGGCGCCAGGTCGCCCGAACATTTTGTTGAGATTTTCAAAGCCGGGGCGGCCGACGCGGCGCTGGCAGCTTCCATCTTTCACGATGGCGTGCAGTCCATTCGCGCCTTGAAAGCGTTTCTTGCCGCGAACGGAATCGAGGTTCGCCGGCTGTGCTGATCCCCTGTATCGATCTCCAGGACGGGCAAGCCGTGCAACTGGTGCATGGCCGCAGACGCGAGCTTGCTGTCGGCGACGTCTTTGGCCTGCTGCACAAATTCAGGGGGTATCCGTGGCTTCACGTTATCGACCTTGACGCCGCGATGGGCAAAGGATCGAACGAGGAACTGGCTCGCGCGCTGTGCGCGCAGGCAAGAACAAAATTTCGAATGAAAGTTCGCTTCGGCGGCGGAATTCGCACGGTTCCCCGCGCCAAGGAAATTGCCGGATGGGGAATGAGTCAGATGATCGTTGGAAGCGCGGTTTTCCGCGGCGGAAAAGTGAACCTGCCTTTTCTTCGCCGGCTCGCACGAACGGTCAACCGCAAGCGCATTGTCATCGCGCTGGACACATTGAAAGGACAAATTACCATCCACGGCTGGCGCCGGCGCATTGTTCCTCAAGCGGAAGAAGTGATGGCGCAACTCGAGCCTTATTGTGCGGGCTTCTTGTGCACTGACGTGGACCGTGAAGGTACCATGAAGGGCGCAAACCTAAAGTGGTTTCGCACACTGCGCGACGCGACACACCACCCGATCATCGCGGCCGGCGGCATCAGAACCAAACGCGAGATCGCAGCGCTCGATAAGATCGGCATGGATGCCGCCGTCGGCATGGCTCTGTACAAGAACTGCCTTTGTTGATTCTTTTTGCGTAAGAACGCACAAAGACTCCGACCAAGCAGTCTCAGCGCAGATACGCGTCGGTGATGTACTGCTGTACCATGCGCTGCGTGTTGAAAAACGAGCCGTTGATGGCGATGGCGTGCTGCATCACTTCGAGGAACCTGTGCCGCTCGCCGTAGTACAGCGGCAGGATGATGCTCTCTAGCTTCGAATAAAGCGACTCCGCCTCGGCCTGATTGTCGGCCGGCGCGGCGCTTCCGGGGCCGCGGCGTGGCTCTCCGATAGACCAGCCGGTCACGCCTTCGATGTGGCCCTCGACCCACCAGCCATCCAAAATGCTCAGGCTAGGCACACCATTGAGCGCCGCTTTCATGCCGCTTGTCCCCGAAGCTTCGAGAGGAAACTGCGGCGTGTTGAGCCACAAGTCCACGCCGGAAGTCATTTTTCCACCGAGTTCGAGGTTGTAATCATCCAGAAACACAATCGGGACGTTCTTCCGCAAGGCCTTTTTTGCTTTGTAGATGCGGCCAATGATGTCTTTGCCGCCCGCGTCATTGGGATGCGCCTTGCCCGCAAAAATAATCTGGAACTGGCCGGCATCTTTAGCGATCTGGCGGAGACGATCGAGATCGGACAATATCAAGTCGGCGCGCTTGTACCCGGTGGCGCGGCGCGCGAAGCCAACCGTAAACACCTCCGAGTCCAAATGGAGACCGGTTTTTGTGCGAACCACTTCGAGCAATTCATGCTTGGCGATGAGATGGGCGGCCCACACGTCTTCGGCCGGCAAACCGAGGGCACTTCGCAAACTGAAATTGTCCTCGCGCCAAGTTGGGATGTAGCGGTCGAAGAGCTGTCGAAACGCGGGGCAAGTCCACGTGCCCGCATGGACGCCATTCGTGATCGCTTCGATGGGTACCTCAGGGAACATCTGGCGCGAGGTTTCGCCGTGCTGCTTGGCCACTCCGTTGACATACGTGCTCAGACTCAGCGCCAGTTGCGTCATGTTCACGGAAGCGCCTTGGCGTGCCGCGTCGAGCAGGCCGGAGACATTTTGTTCCGCCTGCAGAATTCGCTTCACCAGGTCGGCTGCCGTTGCATCGCTCAAGTCAAAAAAGTTGAGCTGCCCGGGGAACACCCGAGTCAAATATTCCACCGGAAAACGATCGTGGCCAGCCGGAACGGGCGTGTGCGTGGTGAAAACGCACTTGCCGCGGACTTTTTCGATGTCCTCGCCACGAATGGAAGTGCGCCCCGCCTTCTGAGCTTCTTCTCCCAGCAATTCCAGAGAAAGCAGCCCGGCGTGGCCCTCATTCATGTGGAATCGCGTGAGGTCGTTATAGCCCAGCGCGCGCAGCATGCGCACGCCGCCAATCCCGAGGACCACTTCCTGGCAAAGCCGATAATAGGAATCTCCTCCGTACAGCGATCCGGTGAGATTCCGGTCGAATTCGCTATTCGAAGGCAAGTCGGCGTCCAGGAAATACACCGGCACTTCAAATCCGTGAACGCCCTTCACGGAGTATCGCCAGCATCGAAGTTCGAGGCGGCGATTCTCGATCGGCACGCTGGCGCGCGCCGGTTCCTCAGTCAGGAAATCGTCGACGCGCCAGTCGACAGGCTCTTCGGTTTGTGAGCCGTCTTCCGCGAGGCGCTGCGTAAAGTAGCCTTTGCGGTAAAGCAGCGATAGGGCCACCATCGGCAAGTGTAGGTCGGCGGCGGCGCGGATGGTATCACCGGCGAGCACGCCGAGCCCGCCGCTGTAGCTGGGCATGGCGTTTTCCAACGCAATCTCCATGGAAAAGTAAGCGATGAATCGTTTTACGGAATTCGGCTGCGTCGACATCTCACTCAATTCTCCGCGAAGCGCCGCAATGGCAGCATGCGAAAAAGTCAGGCTAAGTTAAACCACTTATTGTCGGAGAAACGGACCGGTCAAGCAAGCAAGTAGAAATCGCCCGTTGCCATGCGTGTCTCGAGCGAATATCAATTTCAATACATGAGATCTGCAACGCAACTTCGCAAGCCGCGCGGTGCTTCTTGAGCCTTAATGCCCTTTGGTTGAGGCAAAATGCGCGCCCGGCGTTGGCCGGCTCATCAGTTCAACGAACTCCTTGTAAAACTTTTCCTTGTCCAGGTCCTGTTGGACTTCCACGAGCGATTCGCCCATGCCCGGCTGCTGGCTGGGAGCCCACGCATGAGTGTCGCCGTAGGACGCGCCGTGATCCACTTCGACATCCACATAGAGTTTCTGCCACCTGGTGATGATGCTCGGATCGAGCCAGGCAGCCGCCGCAAGCTCATCCCATAGGATGTTGGCCTCGGCGTATTTGGCGACGTATTGTGCCGCTGGCGTACCGCTTTTGGCGATTTGCTCGATGAGCGCCTTCTCCATTTTGGATTTGACAGAAATATCCACAGTTGTGAGGACGAAGCGTGGCCAGTGCGCATGAAGCACGGCGCGAGAGGCTTCCGGGTCCATCCAAAAATTAAATTCGCGGCGGGGGGTCAATGCAAATTCCGGATTGTCGCTCACCGGATTGATGCTACCACCCATGACGATCAATTCTTTCGTCAGCTCCGGAAAATGAGGATCCAGAGCAATGGCAAGGGCGAGATCGGTCATCGGTCCAGCCGCATAAATGGTTACGTCGTGAGGATATTGATGGACCATGCGGACCATGAAATGCGCCGCGTCGTCCGTGGATGGCTTTGTGGTGGGAGCACCTTCGAGCAGCGGAGGAATTTCGTAAGGGCCGTGGACGGGGTGGCGCCGGGCAAAATTCCATGCGCCCTGGTACAAGACCTTGCCGTAAAGCGTTTCCCACCTGGCGATGTATTCCTTGGAGCTAACCAGCGGGAACACTGCTCCGGGAACCACCGGGATGTCCGTGCGGCCAATAATTTCCATAAGCCGCAAAGTGTGCTGCACTTCTTCATCCCGCCAGTCGTCGCCGGTGAGAACGGTGATGCCAAGAACATCGGTTTCCGGCGAATTGACAATCGCAAGAATGGCCTGCATGTCGGTGCCGCCCGGACCAGCTGCATCCTGGTCAATAATGACCTTACGTTTTCCCTGAGTCTGCGCAACCAATTCGCAAACGGTGCACAATGCGGCGATGACAAACACCCGATAGAGCCATTTCATAGATTCAATCCCTTTCATTTGTATCCAAACCGAAAATTCTGAATGACGCCGGTTACGGCTTTCGGCCCGCCACTCCATTTGGCCTCAAACTCCGCGCGGTTGGAGACGATTTCTGCGTTTGCTGACTTGGCCGTTCTCTTTCCTGTTGGAAGCACAGGCGGGGGAAAAACACCAGCACGTATGACCGAGCAAGCGCGCCGCGAAACATGCTGCTAGTTTTTCGAAGATTTGATGATCTCTTCCGCTTTTTGCTCTTCTCTGATCGCTTGCTGGGGACGGCCTGTGCGCTTATAAATCAGGGCCATCCGCCGATGTGGTTCCGGATCAGCTGGCGACAGAGAAGCAGCTTCCTGAAGATAACCAAGCGCGTTGGAATCTGCAGACATTTTCTCAGACTGCTTGGACAACTCCATTGTGACCTGATAAAGAAGAGCGGTCGTACTTGAATCTTGGGTGTTGAGTTGGTAGGCATGATGAAGTGCCTGATAGGCGGGAAGCAGGTCTCCAAGATTCCACAACACGGCTCCATACAAAGCGTTCAGGGAGAACAGATCGGGCCATCGCAGCAAAGCTGACTTCAAGGACTCACGGGCCTCTTCAAAACGCTTAAGCTGATAATAAGTGAATGCCAGGTTGTACTGCATCTGCGGGGACTGCGGGACCAGCTCCGCAGCTCTCTGGAGCGGTTTCAGCGCCATTTCCAGCCGAGCATGCTGGCCATAAAGAATCCCCAAAGCCGTCAGCGTTTCTGCATCGTTTGGATCGTAGAGTTGTTCGCACGAGGGAGCTTTATCGCTTGGCTCACGATCCAGCTCCTGAGCACATTCCCATTTCAGCTGGCTTCGCCTATCGCTTTGCGCCTTTTTTTCCTCCGAGATCCGGAAGGCCTGCTTTGCTTCCTCCTGGCGACCTTGCTTGCGATACAACCTGGCCAGTTCGTATTCCGGGCGCGAGTCTCCGGGATTAAGCTCGATCGCCTTTTTGAGCCACTTTTCCGCTTCCACGTGGGAGCCGAGCTTCAGACAGGCGAAACCAAGATAAAACGCCGTGTCCGGGAAGGGCGGCTGCGAACTGGCCTTGCTCAGCTTTCCCATCGCCCCTTGGTAGTTTTGTTCTTCGAGGTCTATTCTGCCGAGATAGTACAAGACGCTCGGCTGATCACCGACTGCGCGGCGCACGGTTTCAAATTCGTGCCGCGCCTCGGCGATTTTGTGTTGTTCGAACAGGGCGACCCCCAACGGGAATCGTGCCCGCATGACCAGCTCGGGGGCCATCGCCAGTGCCGCTCTGAATTCTCTTTCCGCCTGCTCGTATTTTTCCAGCCTTAGCGATTCGTAACCATTCCCCAAGTGCAGCTCCAGCGAGTCTCCCGTTTGTGCCTTCTCTGGGTTAGCGCGTGGGCTGGCGGTCTGCCAGCTGAGCAAGCGCCCCGGAAGAAGTAACAACAGCCAGAAGGTTTTCCATCGCCGCGTACGCATGCTTGACGATTGCGCTTCGCTGCGAAGTGCAATCGATTGCAAGGATACCACAGGTCTCTTCTCCTCTCCGGCAAGAGCCAGAGCCTGACCTTGACGCGTCCTGACCACAATGCTACAGTCTCGGTTCCACAAAGCGATTCCAGGAGCGTTAGTCTGAGTGGGTCTCGCGGGAAACCTCGTTCCGTCCAACTGAGTCGCCGTAAATTCTTACTTTCTTCCCTTCGGGGACTGGGTTCCGCACTCTCTATCCCTTCGCTCTGCAAGAGAAGACCGCGCTGCCTGATCAATTGCAACTTCATCCGCAATACCTTATGAAAAGAGGCATCGAAGGCGTCTTGCGCAAGGTGCCTGCGGGCTTTGACGACTTCATCTCAGAAAAATATCAAGATCAGGTTGCTGCCGTTTTCCTGGAGTGGAGCTCGAGGCTGAGGCAGTCTCCTCAAGACGTGACGGTATTGGCCGAGAAGATGTCACCAAACTTGCGGGGCAATTCCCTCGGCGCAGGCCAATTGCGGGCCGTCAACGAGACTTCTCCGCTTAAAGTCTGGAATGCGCAATATCCGCAAGAGACAACTCTCGGGAGGGAAGCTTTTCTCGACGAACTGCGCGCATATCTCAGCGCTTTTTCAAAGATCTTTACTGCGGAATTTCAGATAACCCGTATTCAGGCAGGGCCCGATCTAGCACTAACCTCCGAGAAACCCACCTCGACGGAAACAACGGTTCGCTTCGAATTGGTCGGTTCGGGCAATGGTTTTCATCGGGAACAACGCGTGGGTCATTGGGACCTCCAGTGGGAAATGAACTCTACCGGCGAACTGCGACTTCAGAAATTCCGGGCTGCGCACGAAGTTCGCAGTCGAGCCTCAGTTCCTGTCTTTCTTGATGTCACGTCGAAAGCCTTTGGTCGAAATCAGTCCTACGCCGCCCAATTGGTTCCCGGGACAGACTATTGGAGGACGGTCTTGGATGGGGCGACCGGTATCGATATTTACGGACACAACGGGGTCTCCGTTGCGGATATTGACGAGGACGGCCTGGATGACTTGTACGTCTGTCAGCCCGCCGGACTTCCCAATCGGCTGTTCCGCAATCGCGGGGATAGCACTTTTGAAGACATTACCGATTGGGCCGGCGTCGGCGTTCTGGAGAATACGGCTTGTGCCCTGTTTGCGGATATCGATAACGACGGCCGCCAGGACTTGATTGTCGTTCGCACGGCTGGCCCCCTCCTCTTCCTGAATCAGGGCGGTGGAAAATTCCGCCTGAAGCCCAACGCCTTCCCCTTTGCCAATCCGCCGCAAGGTTCCTTCACGGGCGCCGCAATGGCCGACTATGACCGCGACGGATGGCTGGACATCTATTTTTGCCTCTACGCCTACTACCAGGGGAGCGATCAATACCGGTATCCCATGCCGTATTTCGACGCGGAGAATGGTCCGCCAAACTTCCTCATGCGAAATAATCGCGACGCGACATTTCGCGACGTCACAGAAGAGTCCGGGCTCAATAGAAACAACACGCGGTTTAGCTTTTGCTGTGCCTGGGCTGACTACAATGGCGACCTATGGCCGGATCTGTATGTAGTGAACGATTTCGGCCGAAAGAACCTTTACCGCAACAACGGCGACGGCACCTTTACCGATGTGGCGCGCGAGGCCGGCGTGGAAGATGTCGGCGCCGGAATGGGTGTGGCCTGGCTTGATTTCGACAACGATGGCCGCGAGGACCTGTACGTCGCCGACATGTGGACGGCGGCTGGTATTCGCGTTTCCATGCAAGAAGGCTTTCAGAGAAACGCGAGCCCCGAGCTACGCGCTCTCTACCGCAAGCACTCCATGGGCAATAGCCTTTTTCGAAATACCGGCATGGGGTACGAAGACGTCGGTGCCCGATCAGGGACGACGGTCGGCCGCTGGTCGTGGTCGTGCGACTCCTGGGATTTCAATCACGATGGTTATCCAGATATCTACATGGCCAACGGAATGATTTCGGGGACCACTCGAGAAGATTTAAACAGTTTTTTCTGGCGCCAGGTAGTAGCCACTTCACCGAATGAGCCCAGGCCAAATCACGAGTACGAGCAAGGCTGGAACGCCATTAATGAGCTGATTCGGTGTGACCGCACTTGGAGCGGCTTCGAGCGCAACATTTTCTTTTTGAACAATCGAGACGGGACTTTTTCTGACGTTTCCGGAATCGTGGGACTGGACTGTCTGGAAGACAGCCGCACCTTTGCCCTGGGCGATTTCGATCAAGACGGCAGAATAGAAGTTGTCCTCAAGAATCGAAATGGTCCGCAGTTGCGATACTCGAAAAACATAGTCCCTGAGTTGCCGCATGTAATCTCCTTTCGACTTTCCGGAAAAAAGAGTAATCGCGACGCCGTTGGAGCGAAGATCTCGCTAGAAAACTCAGCAGGCCTGCAAACCCGCACGCTGCAGGTCGGTTCCGGATTTCTCGCCCAACACACAAAGGAGCTATTTTTCGGATTGGGTTCGCAAAAGTTACTCGTTCAGGCCACCATTCAATGGCCAAGCGGACTTCTTCAGAGGTTGACTGATTTGCCGCCGGACCACCGAATCTGGGTTGAGGAAGGATTGCCGCCATCTCGAATGGAGCCATTCAGGGGCTCTTCCAATTCTCAAGTGAGCGAATCCAATCCTGTTCCACCATCCCCTGATGCATTGCCTGATCCAGTGGAGACCTGGCTACTCGTGCCGACTCTTGCTCCCGACTTTGCGCTTCCGGATGCTGCAGGCCGCACCGAAAAACTTTCTGTGCGGCGCGGCAATCCGGTACTGCTCCATTTCTGGTCCGAGGCATTGGCAAATTCACAAACCAACCTAGAGGAGCTGGAACATTTCTATGAGAGATGGGCGCCTGAGGGTCTCCAGCTCTTAGTCATCGAGGTCAGCGCTCCAGACCACGACACCAAGGAACGAACACAAGAAGCTCACCGCCGCTACTCATTTCCACTGCTCGAGTCTTCTCCCGAGGTCGTCGCCACGTACAACCTACTGTTTCGTCAGTTGTTTGATCGCCACCGCGACATGAGTGTCCCCATATCCTTCCTCATCGATTCGGCAGGGCGCGTCGTTAAGATTTATCAGGGGCCGGTCTCCCAAAATCATTTCGCTGCGGATTTCAAAGCCATCCCTCAAACCGATTCGGAGCGCTTGGTCAGGGCCCTTCCCTTTTCCGGGCTGACTGAGTCTTTCGACTACGGGCGAAACTATCTTTCCCTTGGTTTTGTTTTCTTCGAGCGCGGCTATTTTGAGCAAGCGCAAG
>WNGN01013458.1_pt1 | contig 10292 bp, 9 predicted proteins | sample 5400561 | NCBI WGS metagenome assembly WNGN01 (sample SAMN13153379, study PRJNA577476) | soil metagenome | isolation source: 115 cm soil or saprolite under Garry oak tree replicate 2 | place: USA:California | collected 2016-06-15 | reverse complement strand
CAGGCTGCTCCGCAACACCGTGCACGACGCGGGCCTGACCGCGCTGGCAGTGGGCCTGCCGCCACGGCGCGAGGCGACACTCGCTAGCCTGCCCGACGCCGACAAGGATCGGATTCTGGCCTCAGCTGACCGCAACGGCGGCATTGAGGAATGGGGCCTGCAAGAACTGATACCCGGGAGGCTGCACGCCGACCCCGCCACTCTGCTCGAGCGACTTCTCCCCGCCACCATCAAGCTCCTAAACGATCTGATGAACGCCACCCCAGTAGAGGACCTCCCCGGCGCTTCATTGACGCCCGACAAGCTCGGACCACCGCACGAACGGAACAGCCCGTTTGGCGAGCGCGAACGACTCAGCATCCGCTGGCAACTCGGACTCTAACCACCGACAGCGCCAGATCTGGCAGATCTGAGCGCTGGAACGTCTACCGCCTTCGCAGCAGCGACGCGCAAAGAATCGGCAGGGTCGCGGGCCTGCCCGAAATCAGGTCACGCTCAGTGACTCGACCGAGTCAGCGCTGTCTGCGCGAGTAACCGGCCTAATTCTGCATGCCGAGCGAAGGTGAGGGCGTGATTGGTCACCGCCGCCACACCAGATTGCCTTGACGCACTCTCACGGCTCAGTCCTCCCACCGGTAGTAGCCGCCGACTAGCTCGCACGTGATGGTCTTGCCATCGCCGGCCACGCCGGTCATGCCAGCGTCGGCGTGCGGGCAGAACTCGCCGGGCTCATAGCAATTGCCGCTGGAGGTAATCGGGTGGCAGCCTGCCTGGACCGGCGGCGCGGAGGACGGCGCGGACGGCGGCGCAGACCCGGTGATGGTCAGGTTGGTGACCGGGTGAATCTCCATCCAGCCGTGGTCGGCGTCCAGCACATAGGAACCGGAAACCCTCACCCGCTCGCCCACCGACGGCACGGTCAGGTCATGGGGGACGCCACGGCAGGCGGCGCCAGCGTCGGCCTGCGTGACCCTGCCCTGGCAGATTTCCTCCAGCACGAGGTCGCCATGCTCGTACTTGTCATTGTCCGCGTTGACCAGACCGGGGCGGGTGGCCAGCAGGATGTGCAGATCCCCGTCCGGCTCCCAGCGCAGTTCGGTGACCCGGCCCCGGACTGTCATGCACCGGCGCACCAGGCGCAGCCGGTCGGGGTGGTAGACGTGCCGCCAGAGCGCCGTGCCGCACGCGGATCGGCGGGCGGCGGCCGCGCGGTGATGGCGGCGGCGGTGGTGCGCCGGGGTGGCACTGGCCGAGCGGGCAGTGCCGGCCGCCGACCTGGCCGAGCTGACGGCGGGCTGGGCGGCAGGGTGGCCAGTGCCGGAGCACCCCGCGACGGCAAGCGCGCCGACCAGGGCTGCCCCCAGCGCGGCCCATCTATTGGTCATTCTCAGATCGATCCCCCAAAGCTCCAGTCTCCGACTGGTCTGGCGGGCTGGCCACTGACGGAGGAGTAGCGCGGACTGCTAGTCCGGTGGGGCACCCCGCGCCGCACCATACGCCTGTATCGCGCCACGAGACAAGAAACCGACGGTGCTGCCGTCCTGGCTTGACACGCCCCAGCCACCGATATGCGGGCAGTTCGCAATGACGGGTCAAGAAAGACGGTCAGAATAGATAATCTGCGCGCCTCCACCACCGGGTAGCATCGGCCATTTGGGAGCGAATAATCGGCGTTCGGCAGCTGATCCGCAGCGCAGCGGGAAGTCCTCCTTGGCCTGACCCACCATGCCGTGGAAGAGGAACAGCAGCCGAACATCGGTCAACACGAGGATGCCCTGGTGCTTCTCGTACGTCCCCTGAGCGATGAACCGGACACTTTGCAAGCAAGTGGTCGGGCCAGGAAATGTGCCATGCCCCGGGCGGGCTTACGCTGGGTCTCGTTTCACGAACGTCCCCATCGGCGAGGTATCGACAAGGCCTTCGGCATGCAATGCCTCGATGACCTTCTGAGCCGTCGTCTTGGCCACCTCGTACTCCTGAGCCAGCGAGGCGATTGAAGGCAGCCGGTCACCCGGAGCCAGGTCGCCTGATGCGATCCTGGCCCGGTAGATGTCAGCTATCTGCCGCCACGGCGCTACCGGCCCGTCTCGATGGATCATCGCCCCAAGCTAGAGGTGTACCCTGTACCGGCTGACAGAGCCGTACACGGCAGTACACGGGCGTACACTTCGCTTGTGCGTTACCTCAGCGATCACCTGCCCGCCCTGCGCGCGGAGTTCACGCGCTACAGATTCGAGATCGTGCCCGCCTGGCACGGTTTGAGCCTGGTCGCCTTAAAGACAGGGGCAGGCGACGGGCCGCTTGTTGTCATCACGGCCGATGTCGACGAGCTCCGGCAGTGTCTGAGCACTACGACCAGCAGGACTCGCAGCGGCGGACTCACCGCAAGAGACCACGAAGATTCGGAGGGCTGAAGGACCAAGGATTCGGGCGGATCGTCACAGCCGCCACGGCCGCAACCCCGAGCGTCCGCCCCTGTGCCACACCGCGGCGACCCATTTCGTCGCGGCCGCAAACGACTGCGTCGGTGGCATAGGCGGCGGACTTGGCATCACTCAGCGTGAGCACTAGCCCGAGGACCGCGAACACCGACGGCTCGTTCTGTGTCCCTTCGATGAGTCAGTTCACCGTGCCGCCTAGGTGCCAGAACCGCCGTTCTGCGTGGCCTGAGGCATTGTCGCCGCTCGCCGCTGAGATGTGCGGACCAGGTCAGTCTGGCGCGGGGAGGGCGACAGCGGTTCGGGGTTCAGGCGTGGTCATTCTTGTTCCACAGCTGGTGAGTCAGGCCGCTAGGCGAGGTGACCGACTCGACGGTGAAGCGATCTTCGAGGCCGCTTGATCCCTCCCATAGGGATACGCCGCGCCCGAGGGTTATCGGCACGATCACCAGGTGCATGAAGTCGACCAGGTCGGCCTGGAGGAACTGGCGCACGGTCGAAGGTCCTCCGCCGATGCGGACATCGCGACCACCCGCTGCCTCCTGGGCCAGGCGAAGCACCTCGTCCGGCGGCCCGTTCACGAACTGGAAGCTCGTCCCGTTGGGAAAGTCAATCGTGGGGTGCGGGTAGTGGCTCATGACGAACACGGGTGTCTGGAATGGCGGCTCGTCGCCCCACCAGCCCCGCCACCCGTCGTCGGGCCAATCGCCAACCTGGGGACCGAACTTGCGGCGTCCCATGATCTCGGCGCCGATGCCCTGGCTCCACATGCTGGTCAGGGCGCGGTCCAGCGTGAGGGGGGCATCCGCCTTATCGACGCCATGGATTACCCGGCCATCGAACCACTTGAACAGCCGCTCGGCACCGCCGATCGGGGCGTCGAACGTCACGTGCTCGCCGGCGGCATAGCCGTCGAGGGAGATGTTCATGTTGTGGACCCGGGTGCGGGGCATCACGACTCCTTCCGTGATCAGGCGCAGCGTTTGACTATAGACCGACGGGATGGCCGGGCTCATCGCTGGCGCTGACATCATGTCCGGTGGCCGGACCCCGCACCCGCATCACATGCGACCCGGCATGGTCAGCCGGAGCAGTGACGGTTCGCGTAGCGTGGTGCCTGTGCGGCTACGCCGGACAGGCACGTGGTCCCGCTCAGTCACTAGCGCAGCCCGGATCCGCCCAGCTGCAGAAGCCGCCCTGGCAACAGTACCGGCAGATATGCATCTTGGTTTCTACCGGTGCTGCTGATCGACGCCCTGTACATCAAGATCAGGGACGGGCAGGTGGCGAACCGGCCGGTCTACGTCGCGCTGGGGATCAACTGCCACGGCAAGCGGGACGTCCTGGGCCTGTGGGCCGGGACGGGCGGGGAAGGTTGAAGGCCTGGATGAGCATGCTCGCCGAGCTGCGCAACCGCGGCGTCGGCGACGTGTGCATCGTGGCATGCGACGGGCTGAAGGGCCTGCCCGAGGTAGTCGGCAACGTGTGGCCGCTGGCGATCGTGCAGACCTCATCAGTCCACACTTCGTGCTGGCGGGATGGTCCCGCCGGTCACCGCACCGCCCGGGGAGGACCTGTGCAGACGTTTGCCTTCGAGGCCCGCATGCAGACCTGTCCGTCCGGGCGGAGGCGGGCCGCGTAATGGCCAGCGGGAGTCGCGCTTCGAGCGCCGTGATGAGGTTCCAGCCCGGCCGGCCGTCCGGTGACGTGTCCGGGAAGGAATCGCAGGTTGGTGGATTCTTCGCTGGTCCGGTCGGCCGGTGCCGACGGGCTGTTCGCCGGGATTGACTGGGGCAACTCTTTCCATCAGCTTGCCTGGTGGATCCGCAGGGCCGGATCGCGCACCAGGCGCGCTATGACCATGACGTCGCCGGCCTGGCCGGCCTAACAGCGCAGCTGGGCCGGCACGGCCCGGTGACCGGGATCGCGATCGAGCGCGGCGAGGGGCTTCTGGTCGAGATGCTGCAGGACCAGGGTCACCGGCTGTTCTGCGTGTCGCCGAAGATGTCCGCCCGGGCCCGGGAGCGCTACCGGGTCGCGCCGGGCAAGTCCGATGCGTTCGACGCGTTCGTCCTGGCCGACTCGCTGCGCCATGAGCACCGGCACTGGCGGCCGCTCGCGGTGCCCTCGCCGCTGCTGGCCGAGCTGCGGGCGCTGACCCGCGACCGGGAACGGCTGGTCTGGAACCAGCGCGACACCGAGAACCAGGTCCGCGCGCGCGACACCGAGAACCAGCTCCGCGCGGTCGTGCTGGCCTACCACCCGGCAGTGCTGGGACTGTTCTCCACCGCCGGCAAGGCCTTGGCCATGCTGCTGTTCATCGACCAGCTCGAGCTGCTCAACGGCCAGGTCCGCGCCATCACCCGGCGGATCGGCGAGCTGCTGGCCGGCCACCCGGACGCGGCGGTGTTCCTCAGCGTCCCCGGCATGGGCCAGATCACCGCCGCGACCATGCTCGCCGAGATGGGCGAGGACCGAGCCCGGTTCCCGACCCCGGACACCCTGCTCGCCGAGACGGGCACCGCGCCGGTCACCCGGGCCAGCGGCCGCAGCCGCACCGTCCGGTTCCGCTACGCCGCGAACAAGCGGATGCGCCACGCCATCGACTGGTGGGCCTTCGTCTCAGTCCGCGAGAACGACTGGGCCCGCGACGCCTACGACCAGGCCAGAGCCCGCGGCCAGCAGCACAACCGCGCCCTGCGCGGCATCGGCGCCCGCTGGGTCCGGATCTTGTGGCGCTGCTGGACCGACAGCACCCCCTACGACCCCGCCCGGCACCTGAAAGGCTTGACCGCCCGCCGAACCGCCACCCGCAAGCTCACGGCCACGCCCGGCCGCGAGCTCCGCCACCACGCCCGCAGACAGCACTGACCATGGCACCGCCACCACAGCCAGGGTTGACAGCGGGAGTCTCATCAGTGCACCTGGCGCGGGCTTCGCTGCGGTACGCGTCGAAGTACTGGAGCAGATCAGCAAGGACCTGCGCCAGATCTACACCGCCCCACCGCTGCGGCCGCGGAGCAGCGTTTGCCGAGTTCGAGCAGGCCTGGGGCAGCCAGTACCCGGCGATCATCCAGCTCTGGAAGGCTCCTGAGAGCAGTTCACCCCGTTCCTGGCCTTCCCGCCGGAGATCAGGAAGATCGTTTACACCACGAATGCCATCGAGAGCCTGAACGCCCGGTTCCGCCAGGCCTGCCGGCGGCGCGGCCACTTCCCCGACGAGCAGGCTGCGCTCAAAGTGCTGTACCTGGTCATCCGCACGCCGATCAAGAACAGGACTAACGTGACCGGAGGAACGCCCGGCTGGAAGGAGGCAATCAACGCCCTGACCATGTACTACGGAGACAAGATCACCCTGAACTAATGGCGATCACCGCCCGCCCACGAAATTTCTGACAGTCCCCCAGCGCGGCTGATTTCGTCGGCGGCGCTTTCGCTCCCATGGCTTTCATGACGGACATCCTTACCGGGGCGAACCCTGATGATGGATGTCCGTCAAAGCGGTCTGGCTCACTACGGAAATCGGAGCAGATGAGTGCGCACGCCCGCCTCAAATGCGGTGGGGGTGCCACTGTAGTTCGTAATCAGCGACGGTTCCGCGGCGCAGCCCGCAACATTCCATGCCCATGGCGTGTAGCTAACACCATGTGCGTCGGCCCCAGACCTCCGGCAATTCGTGATGATCAAGGCTATGACCTGCTGTAACGCGATGGACGCCTTTGCGCAAGCTTGTTAAATCTCCATATGCCCTACCGGCGAGTAACATCAAGATTCTGCACTCAGAGACGGTCTATGGCGAAGAATTTTCTGCCATGTGGCCATATCAGGGAGTTTTTTGCGGAGGGAAGATCAACAACTCGGCGAATCTCCCGACCTTTTCGCACAGCAACTGCCGGAGGTCTGGGCCCACGTCAGGAGAGGCGGTGAGAAGTGGCTGGTGCAATCGGTGTCGCCCAGTTCGCCGATGACGATCGGTGTCGTGGTTGCGAGCGGAGCCATGGTTGCGTCCCAGCAGCTCTGAAGTCGGCAGGGAGAGTCGAGCGGCAGGCCGTAGATATGGATCGATGCAACGAGCTGGTGCAATGGGTCATTCGGCTTGTACTGCGTCCAGTGGTCGACGGCACCCGCGTACTGTGGCCCGGCAACCAGCAGCGGTTGGGTCGCGCCCGTATTGCGGACCGCGTTGGTGAGTTCCTGCATGCCTGCCGCCGTGAAATTCACACCGGGGCACCTCCCCCCATTAAGAACGCATTTCCACGCTGCGGTCGTGTCCTGGTTGCTGTCGGGATACGGCTCGTTGAAGAGATCGAACAGGACTGAGTGGTTGTTCTTGAACACCGTCGCGACGCTGGTCCAGAAGGCCGGCGAGTGATCGCGATCAGCCATGGGCGACTGCGCGTCCGGGATGGTCGTGCCCGGGGCGCTGAAGTGCAGGTTGAGAATAACGATGATCCCGTTGGCATTCAGGTCGTTGACGTACTTGACGATGGCATCGCGGTAGTTGGCGCCGGAGTAGAGCGGGTTAACACCATTGATCCCCAGCCAGCAATCCTCGTTCATGGGCAGCCGGACGGTGTTGACGTGCCATGACTTCATCGCCGCGATCGAGGTGGCGTTATCGGTAGGCCCGTCGAAAATCCTCCATCCCTCGGCGCACGCGTACTCGGCGCCGGAGCGGTTTACCCCGCGCAACTGCACTACGTTGCCATGGGCATCGACGATGTGATTGCCGGACACGTGGATCTTCGGCGCGCCGGCGGTGGGTGGCGGGGTGGGCGTAGGCGTAGGCGTAGGCGATGTGGTGGTACCGCCGTAGGCCACCGAGTCGAGGTTGATCGTGCCTCGCCACGCGGTCGGATTGTCGACCTTGAGGCCAATGCTGGTAAATCCGTTCACTTCGGGGATCTTCCAGCTGATCGTCGTCCACTTCCCGGGGGTGAGAGTGTGCGTGGGCGTGAAGGCCGCGATCCCGTTCAGATCGGTAACGTAGGGCCGGACATCGGCAATCGTCGCCGTTACCGGCTCCCAGACCTCATAGGTCACGGTCCCGCCGACGGTTAGCCCGGCCTTCGGGTGCGCGACGTCAACCGCAGGGTGGGACGCCCCGGTCGATGACAGTCCGATGCCAAGTGAGTGGGTGCCCGAGTAGGCGACGGCGCTGCTGTTGCTCGTAGCGATCTTCCCCCACGCTGGCCCCCAGCCCTGGGTGGTGCCGCCTTCGAAGCCGTACTTCACGCCCGGGGGCGTCGGCGTGGTGCCATACGTCACCGTGTCTAGGTCGATCGTCCCCGACCAAGCCGTGGTGCCGTCATCGTTCACCTGCAGGCCGAGGGCGTTGAACCCGTTGACGCTGGGAACCGTCCAAGTCACCTTCGTCCATGCCCCCCGCGTGGTTTTCGTCACGGGCGCGAATGACTCCGACCAACTGAGGTCGGTCACGTAAGGCCGGACTCCGGTGATCATGGAGCCGGCGGGAGTGAATACCTCGTACGTCACGGTCATCCCGGCGGTCAGCCCCGTGGGGTGGTTCACCTGCACTGCCGGCCACGAGCGACTCGTCGGCGACAGGGTGATCGCAAGCGAGTGAGTGCCTGTGAACGCAGCCTTCGTGTCGTTCACCGCAGTGACCGGTCCCCAGGCAGTCTTCCACCCTTGGGTCGTCCCGTCTTCGAAGTCGTACTTGATGGACGATCCGGGAGTGGGAGTGGGAGCGGGAGTGGGAGCGGGAGTGGGGGTCGCGGTTGGCGTGGGCGACGTGGTGAAGAAGTCGCTCATCGGCGACGCGGCGCTGTCCTTGGCGGTCATCGGTGCGAGGCCCCAGCTCGACTCGATGGTCTTGAGCAGGGAGTAGTGCGTGTACGGCGTCGCGATGCGGAAGCCGCCCGCCTTAACCCCTGAGCCCGGCGACCCGAGCATCACCATGGCAACGTGGTTCCCGGCTTCCGCGCAGGCTCCGCACTCGTCCCAGACGATCACCAGGAGCGACTTCTGCGTGGTCCACGCCGGCGAGGTGAGGATGGTCGGCAGGTTCGCCTTGAGCCATGCATCGCCCGTAGCCACCGAACAGTCGTGCATGTCATTGCAGACATTGGGCGTGATGAAGGCGTAGTTGGGGGCCGTGCTGGTTGAGGCGAAGTCCGTGGCCAGCCTCGCGTATGGCACCACATGTGCTCGGCACCGGGTGGGGTTGCCCTGGATGTCCTGGTAGTACGGGAACGGGTCATGACGCACTCCATACTCGCCCGAATCGGTGAGGTAACAGGGCGACGGCATGGACTCCATGTAGCCTTTCCACGTCTTGCCGGCGGCCTCAAGCCGGTCGCCGATGTTCGTCGCGTTGACGACACACGCGCCCGCAGGATCCCCATCGCCGGTCACGCATGAGTTGCTCGCGAAGTCGTTGCCGCTCGTGAGTGCCAGGTAGTTCGGCTCACTCGGGTGATTCACCGCTTGGTAGTTGGTGGCCAGCGCCCCGGTTGCCGCAAGGGAGTTGATGTACGGTGCGGACAGATTCCCGATGATCTGGCTATAGTCGTGGTTCTCCATGACGACGGTCACGATGTGATCGAAGGCCGGTATCGTGACCGCCGCGACTTGCCGGAAGGCGACTTGCCGTGCCGACGACATCCCCAAGGTGACGCCGATGATGGCGGCGACGCTGATTCCGGCCGCCATGTGCGTACGTCCGCGCGCTGTCGCGGAGCGCGAGGATGTTGGCGGACGGTGCATGATGCGAGATATGCCTGGTGGTAACCAATAGCGTTCCATGTATCTTCTCCTTCGACCTGTGCGAGTCTGGGAGTAATGGGAACGACGCCGGAACGGATGCGGAGAGCACAGCCGTTCCGATCTGTCAAATCTGTCACAGGCCCGCCATATTTCGTGACGCCAGGTTGCGGCCCATAGCCAAGACATGCCTTACGTGGGCCGATCTGAGAAGCGTGATCGCGGGGAACACACCGAGCCCAGAACCTCTGCGTCGAGGTGGCACGCGCCGCCGGCTCAAACCTCCGCCGTCAGCGGTCTCGAAGTGATAACGCGGTGATGACGTGACGAACTCTAGCCGGAGTCCCTGGAGGATGCGCGGAGTTCCGTAGAACTTCGGAGGCGGCCTCTGGCGACCATCAAGCGACCTTCTCGTTATGCCCGGTGATGGCCGCCAGGTCTGCCCGGTGGCGGCCATCTTGCGTGGCCTGCTCAATCTAATTCAGGGGGATCACTCCCCAACGCGCCGTTCTGGTCAGACTGTCCATGGGTGTCCGCGAGAGTCCAGGAAGGAGCGAGGCAATCGTCACTGAGTTGGCCAGTCACCCGAGCGGCAATACAGGCAACATAGCCGCGCGCGGCGTCTGCGCATACTCGGCGTTATACGGGTGATGTTTGTCAAGCGCGTGTCCGGAGTTCCGGGCTGTGGGTGGCGGTCAGGTCGTTCATGGCGACGGGCTCGTCGCAGTGCGGGCAAGTCCCGCCGGGTCCGATGCGCGCGCAGAATGTCCCGCAGTCGTCGCAGCGCTGCTGCCCGAGGTAGCGCTGGCCGCATTGGCCGCACTCGTAGACGATGCTGACGCGGCCCCGCCGGGGCGGGAGCGGTGCTGGCGCGGGGGGAGCCGGGTGGCGGCGCCGCCAGGCGGCCTGGCGGCAGGCATCGGAGCACCAGCGCCGCCGCCCGGCAGGGGTGAACGGCTGGCCGCAGGCCGGGCACGGGATGGCCGTATCGTTACGGCTGTCGTTACACGACGGCATGTCGCCCGTGCCTGCCGGTGGTATGCGCGATGCGGCCCTGGCAGGTGGCGGGGAGCCGGCCGTGGCGATCACGGCGCCGGCTCGCCGAAGAGTTCCTCGCCGTCGCTGACG
>WNGN01003804.1_pt1 | contig 10295 bp, 7 predicted proteins | sample 5400561 | NCBI WGS metagenome assembly WNGN01 (sample SAMN13153379, study PRJNA577476) | soil metagenome | isolation source: 115 cm soil or saprolite under Garry oak tree replicate 2 | place: USA:California | collected 2016-06-15 | reverse complement strand
CTGGTCGGTTGCCGGGACAGGAGTCCCTTCCCACTGTTCAGGGGCCATGTACGCTGGGGTGCCGCGAACAGATTGGCTCACACTCGCAGTGGAACTGGTGGATTTTGCTACGCCAAAATCGGCCAGCATCAGGTCAGGACGGCCCGAAGCCTCTTCACTCCCGCGAATGAGAAAATTGGAAGGCTTGACATCTTGATGCACAACCTGGTGGTTATGGGCGTACTGAAGAGCACTGGCAGCCTGCTGGACAATGAACCCAACATCTTGTGGGGAGAGCAAGGCAGTATGTCTGCGCTGTTGCATCCAGGCAGCAAGGGTGTCCTCTTGACAAAAGGGCATCACCATATAGGTCAGTGTCATGCCCTGGATGGTTGCCTCACCAAAGTCAAAGAGGGGCAGGATATGAGGATGGTTGAACATGGCGATAGCCCTGGCCTCGCGCAGGAACAGACGAGTCGCATCGGGGTCGGGATATTCGGCCTGAATGACCTTGATGGCTACTTGCCGTCTCAACTGCTCATCTTCCGCGAGATAGACTTCGCCCATGCCCCCGCGTCCGAGCAGACGTAGAAGGCGGAAGCGGCCTATGTGTGACCCTGTTAATGACATGGTTTCCACCTTGCTTGAAGTAGGCAATAAAATAGCGTGAAAGCACATCTGTAAAGACAAAAATAGTATAGCACATGTTTTATGCCATAACTACCCAGGTGGGGATTGCAGAAAGAGAAAGAACGCATGGCACAATTGGAAGCCGGGAATGCAGCGCTGCGTGAGCGAGTCAACCAGTGAGAAGCCCGTCTGGCGGAACAAAACAAGCCCAGCCGTATCCCGTATGCGCTCCCTTTTGCATCAAGCGTGAGATGGCGGACATACCCCTGTCATGCAAAAAATGGCAACGCACCCAGCGCGCATTGCCATTTTCTTTCAGTACAGCATACAATACCTTTAGACTGGGAAGGTGAATACAACATCCACTCCACTAAATTGTATGTAAGTGAAAGGATACATCGATGCGCAGTAAAATAACCGTTATTGGAGCCGGCTTTGTTGGCAGCACGCTAGTACAGCGCCTGGCAGAACGCGACTATGCCGACGTGGTAATGTTCGATATCATTCCAAAGATGCCACAGGGTAAGGCGCTGGATATGCTCGAAGCCGGGCCTGTGATCGGCTACGATACCCTGGTAGTCGGCACGAATGACTATGCCGATACGGCGGACTCGGATATTGTCGTTATCACCTCTGGTTTCCCGCGCAAGCCCGGTATGACACGTGACGACCTGGTCAAGAAAAACCAGGAGATAGTCACCGAAGTAACACAGCAGGTCGTCAAATTCTCGCCGAACTGCATCATCATCATGGTCACTAATCCCCTTGATGCCATGGCCCAGCTCGCTTTGCATGTCAGCGGCTTCCCGCGTAATCGTGTTCTTGGCGAGTCCGGCGTCCTGGATACTGCCCGTTTCCGTACCTTTATCGCCCAGGAACTGAATGTATCCGTGCGTGATGTGCAGGCGTATGTATTAGGTGGTCACGGTGATACCATGGTTCCGCTCGCTCGCATGTGTACCGTTGCTGGCGTTCCCATTTCACAACTACTCCCCGCCGAGCGCATTGAGCAAATCGTGCAGCGTACGCGCGATGGCGGCGCCGAGATCGTCAACCTGCTCGGCACAGGCAGTGCATACTTTGCCCCGTCAGCCTCGGTCTTGCAAATGGTCGACTCGATAATGCTCGACAAAAAAATGATCATGCCCTGCGCTGTTTACTTACAGGGTGAATATGGCTTCCAGAATATCTTTGTCGGCGTCCCTGTAAAGCTGGGTGCCGGGGGCGTAGAGCAGGTCATCGAGATCGAACTGAATGAGGGCGAACGTGCTCAGCTCCAGAAATCAGCCGATGCCGTCAAGGAACTGATCGGCGTAATGGGCATATGAAGACGAATCAGCCCCTACGCGACCTGCAGCTATGAGGCTATAGGCTTGTGAGTACCCTGGACCATTGCTCTCTTGTTGCGTGCCAGCAAAAAATCACAGGCCTTGGTCTCACTCCTCCTCGTCCTGCGCATCCTCTTTTGCTCGCTCCTTACCCACCCCGGCAATCACAACAATGTATTCTCCTCTGAGCTTTGACCCGCCTACCTGCTCTAAAAGTGACGAGAGCGTCCCACGCGAAATGGCCTCGAACATCTTCGTCAGGTCATTGGCAAGAGCAGCTTCTCTATCCCCGAATACCTCGAGAGCATCCTTCAAGCTGGCCTCAAGCCGGTAAGGACTCTCGTAGAAGATCAAGGTGTGAGGCGATTCCTTATCCATTGCCATGAACCTGCGCCGGGCAGCAGCTTTACGCGGCGGGAAGCCGCGAAAGGTAAAGCTATGCACTGGCAGTCCCGACAAAACGAGCGCCATGACGAACGCCGTTGGCCCTGGGATCATCGTTACCTCCACGCCTGCCTGGATTGCTCTGCGCACGAGCGTAAAGCCGGGGTCGGAAATCCCAGGCGTTCCCGCGTTTGTGACAACTGCTACCGATTTTCCCTGCCTCAATAACTCTTCGATGTAGTCGCCTGCTCGCTGCTCATTATGCTCGTGAAACGCAATTTGTGGCTTGGCAATATCAAAATGCTTGAGCAGCATCCCTGTTTTTCGCGTGTCCTCGCTGGCAATGATATCAACCTCGCGCAGGGTCGTAAGTGCTCGCAGTGTAATGTCACTCAGGTTCCCGATGGGCGTTGCGACCAGGTAGAGCACGCTATACCTCCTGCTGCATTGCCTGTAGTGCCTCCAGCACCTCGGGCCGCTTCACCTTGAGCGTGTGCGTGCGTGGGAAATCCTTGTCCGGCCAGATAGTGAAACCTCGTACCTGCTGGTGCGACGCGAGCTGCCGGTTTGTTTGCTGGATGACTGCCTTCGCCTGCGCTGGATCTTCCATCAACAACACACTGTGCACTTCCGGATCCTGATCCTTCTTCGTGAGTCCAAAAACAATGGCATCCTTGACCAGCGGATTGGCGCAGAGCGCGTTCTCTATATCCTCGGGATACACATTCATCCCGTTGGCAAGCACGATCAGATTTTTCTTGCGTCCCTTCAAATAGAGATAATTGCGAACATCGAGATACCCTAGATCGCCTGTGTGATACCAGCCTCCCTCAAATGCTGCCGCCGTTGCCTCTGGATTCTTCCAGTATCCCAGCGCCACATTAGGACCATGTACGAGTATCTCCCCATCACCGGCAATACACACATCCACGCCTGGAAGAGGTTTCCCCACGGAATCGAGCACGTGTTCGTCGTAGGGAGTGACGGTAATGATAGGGGAACACTCGGTAGCACCGTAACCCTGCATAACGCGGAGCCCCATATCCTCCCATCGCTGGGCCAACTGCGGCGGCAAATAGGCCCCTCCGCTGATGAAAAAACGAAAGTGACCACCGAAGCGCTTATGTACAGAACCAAATAACAAGTGTCGCAGCCCAAATGGAAGACGAGCGGCGATACTATGCAGCATCTCCCACTGTTTTACTTTCTTCTGGCGGCGCACCTCGCGCTCGATGCCGTTCATGAAGAGCTGCAGTGCCTGCGGTACCAGCACCATGCAGGTGACCTGCTCGGCTGCAAACAACTTGAGCAAGGTTTCTGGTACCAGCGTACGCGCATAAACGATGCTTGCTCCACAGCAAAGCAAGGCGATCTCGACAGTCATTTCAAACATATGACTCAGCGGGAGGATCGAAAGTGCCCGGTCACCTGCCTGGATGTTGATGACCTTGATTCCTGCATTCGCATTGCTGCTAATATTCTGATGACTTAACATCACTCCTTTCGGTTGCCCCGTGGTGCCAGATGTGAAGACCAGCTCTGCCAGGTCGTCACCAGCCACCGCTGCTAACTTCGAAGTATCTAATGTGCCCTGAGGCAGTGCATCGATATCGACCAGTGACAGCGCTGCTTGCTTCAAGCTCGCAAACTGCTTCCTGGTCGTAATCAGCAGCCTGGCCTCTGTCGTCTGTGCAATGCGGGTGAGAAAGTCTTCTTTCGTGTTGATATCCAGGGGAACAACAATTGCCCCCACCAGAAGCGTTCCCAGGTAGGCAACCATCCAGTTCGTGCAACTGGCCGACCAGATACAAATACGGTCATCCTTCTCTACCTGCTGTTCTTGTAAATACCCGGCAAAGCCATGCACTCGTTCCCCCAGTTCGCGGTATGTCAGAGTGGACATCCCGCCTCCTTCGACCGGTTCAATGAGTGCAGGATGTTCTCCAAAATGTCCGACGGATGCGTCGATGAGCTGGTTGATAGTACCCATTTACTCGCCCTCCCTTGGCAGTCTTCTAAGCCCAAATTCCCAATTGGGGTTGAGTCACATGAATCATTATACTTCTATAATCCTCTATCCTGTGCACAGATTGATGAGAGTAACCGCTCAGCAGGGGGTGCCGGACGCAGTCCCCTGGCCGGATACTTCTATAATCCTCTATCCTGTGCACAGATTGATGAGAGTAATTGCTCAGCAGGGGGTGCCGGGGGACGCAGTCCCCTGGCCGGAGCGCGAGGTGTCCTCGCTTCCTTTCCTTCTTCCTCGCCTGCCGCCGCAGGCGGCACAGGCGAGATACCTGAAAAGTTACTGAGTTGAGGAAAGGGCCATCAAAGTTTTTAATTAAAAATAGAAAGAAAAAACGAATTCATTATTTGCCTAAAAACTGTCTGTATATTGACAATAATGATTTCAAGTAAGTTGCTCAGCAAAGTACAATATAAACATTAGACTATTGTACCTATAGTTGACATTTAGTTCAGAATTATGTTAGGATATGTAGGGAGATATTATCTTACTTTTTTATCAGTACATATACTGCTTAGTGCTTCACTGTGAAGAGTAGCTGGTATATATCGCACAGAAACAAAAGCCACTTGGTATACAGCATAATTCGACAATTAGCTGTGGGATATAAATAGGGGGGATAATCCTAGAAAGGAATTTAATCGTATGCCGTCACTTGAAACTGCCAATGTGGGGAAGGCAGTAGCTGCCAGAGTAGGTACAAATATCAGAGAAGTTCGTACCAGGCTTGGCCTCACTCAAGCTCAACTTGCCGCGCCCGAGTTTTCCATCTCCTATATTTCAGCTATAGAGAGAGGCAAGATACGTCCTTCTCTCAAAGCCCTCTCCATTCTTGCCAAACGCTTAGATGTTCCGCTCACCTTCCTCCTGGAAGGTTCGCCTGCTGGCGCTGCTGAAGCAAGAGCCGTAGGGTATTCACCGGCGGATTCTGGGCCAGACCAGCGTATTGACGTTGAGCTATTGCAGGCAAATGTGCTGATCCACCAGCATGCCTTCAAAGAAGCTGAACAACTATTGGCCCCGATCCAACCCGAGCGCATTACCACCGATCAGGCATATCGGCTGTTTCTACTTCGTGGACAGATCCACCTGGGCGTGAATGAATTTCAAGAGGCGGTCGTCGATCTCCGCTCTGCTGTTTCTCAGGGTGAAGGAATGAACGACATCGAGTACATCGAACGCGCTCGCAATCTACTGGGAAAAGCATATTTCTCGCTGTATAATTACACGCTGGCGATGGAGAATCATCAACGTAGTAATACTGCTATTGAGAATGGGTTTATCAGCGACCCTATCTTTGCCCTCGATGTCTACAGCAATCTGGCCAACGATTATTTCCGCCTGGGTGATTTAGAGAAGGCTGTTACCTTTTACCACCGCGCCCTGGCGGCCCTTGAAGAGATGAACCGTGACAGTAGAGGTTTCGCCCAGAAGTATATGGAGATTAGCCTCAGCTATAAAACCGCCGATAAACCAACAATGGCTCGTGACTATGCTATGCGCAGCCTTGCTCTTTACGAGATGCGCGATGAGCAGCGCATTGTTGGCCTCACACACCAGCGCCTGGGTAAGGCCCTTGAGAGGCAGAATGACCTCGATAGTGCGGAGGAAGAGTACAAACGTGCCATAACCATTGAGCGGGAACTTGATGACGAAATCTCGGTTTCTGTCTGTCTGACTAGCCTGGCAGAACTATTGCTCAAGCGTGGCAGCGTAAAGGAGGCCCGCCGCGAGGCCCAGGAGGCACTTAAGTTTGCGCGCTCCAGTAAAGATGCGCAGACGCAAGGTCAGGCTCTCATGACCCTCGCTCAGATCGAGCACCAGAGCGGTGATTTTGCAGCTGCTGATAAGCTCTTTGCACAAGCCCTGGAGCAATTAGACGCCTCAGACGCCCATGAGATTGCTGCCAGCGCTTACTTCCGCTTTGCCAATCTCCTTGAGCAGCGCGGGGATGTCCAGGGTAGCCTGAATGCTATCAAAAAGGCATATGAGCACCAGCGCCAGGGAAACCGTGGTGCTATGGAATAATGGAACATACATAGCTGGGCCAGCTTCCATTTCAGATCGCGCCTTCTTTCGCTCGAGCGAAAGAAGGCGCGATCCTTGTTTTTGGCTTAGGATGTGCAGTCAAGTGGTATAGTGACAGGAAATAGCTCCTTGCTGTATACTGTCTCTCAGAACATCCATGGTCAAACCGTTTCTAAAATATGATACTATCGAAACATCATCTGGATTGCTCCGGGAGAATGCTTGAGAACACCATATTTCTCTCGCACGATGCGAGCAGGCGTGGATAGCCCGACGACGGAAACAGCAGCGTCGTACCTCCGGCGGTATACGGCGAAGGTTTACACCTCTCAAAAGAGGTAGAGGATGCGTCTCATGCACATCAAAAGCTATGGGGAATATAGCATTGTTCAGCGTTTTTGTCAACTGTCAAAAACCCTCCCACGCTCGTGCGGAGAAATCTCGATGCTTGATCGCAGGCGCTCTGGAGGTAATCCTGCATGCCATTTACGGCGCACGATCTTAGATATCATATAGAGCAAAGCTTTCCCGTCCTTTATGCCTATCTGCAGCAGCGTGCCAGGCGCTACTTAGGGCCGCTGAAGTTCGATGCGTTTGAAATGGATCTCGTTGTTGAACATGTTATTGAGCAGCTGGTGCGTTTGGGTATCTTGGGCAGTGGTGATCACGTCCCAGAGAACGCGCTCGACAGGTTAAGCCCTGCACAATTTTATGCATTTCTCAACCATAGCATCAGGAACAAATCCATCGACCGCTTACGTAAACATCGTCTGCCCGTGAGCACTTTTGCCGAGCTGGAAGCACCTGCAGATGCAGAAAGCGAGGATGATCCCCTCAATGATGTGGTCGAACCTATCTGGGGGGTCCCTTTTGCTACACCGGAAGAAGCCGCGCTTGAAGCGGCCTCGCGGGAGGAACTACGCACATTACTCAAACATTGCATCGAGGCACTCCGCGCTGCTCCACACCAGCTCCAGGCAGTTTTACAAGAACTGGAAGACCTGGGAGCCTCGGAATTGCTCGCAGATATACGCAAAGTGCTTGCTCAATCGAACCCATTAGAGAGTGATCCACTCGAACATGCTAGCCAGCACAAGGATCATGCTCATAAAAAGCTCCGTTATTGTTTGCAAAAAGGGAGTACCAATTTGGCAGTTATGGTTGCCTTACGTCTAACACAGTATGGCGAACATCTCACTTCCTCGAAGGAAGTGGTGGTGGATCTCCATACGTTGACTCAGAATGATTTATCCGAGCGTGAAGTGAAGACAGGTCTCAAACAATTAGCGGCTGAAGACCTGCTCGATTGGCATGGTGAGGAGGTTGTCCGCCTCACTGATGCCCAGAAGAAACGCCTGGAGCGTTTCTATATGGACGAGTAGGCCTGTAGGAGCGAGCCTTGTGGTCGCCCAATTTGAGAGAGGCACCCGTACAGGAAAGGGGCATATTATGAACGAGCGAGGGCAGATTGATCCACGCAATGAAAACTTACCATTGGCACGTTGGCTACAGGAGGTAATGGCAGCATCTGCTCCTCCAGAGAACGAAAATAATGAGTTTCATCCTTACTTCTATCAGCAGTTGCCGGACTTCATCATGGCTCTCCTTGAGCAGCAACCCCGGGCAACTCTCCACTTCGCACCGCTCCTTTACCATTTGATCGGCTGTACCGCTTGCCATAGTGCATACCTTGATCTGTATAGCGCGATGCGAGCAGCGGTACAACCTGATAAAGTGCAATTGAATGTTGGCCAGAGAACGGGTTCCTGGGAGGCCACTCCGGTACGCATGGTGGTTCAGTTATGCCAATCATTCATTCGTCAGGCAGAAGCGCTCTACCGCCAGTCGCGCCGCGATCATACGAATGAGAGTATCCAGGCCCGTTTCCTCCTGCAGCAGGCCCTTCGCATTAGTGCTCGTATGACGCAGAGCAATATGCGCACGCGAGCCCTCCACGACCTGGTGCGCATCGCCAGCCTCTTCGATGACTTCGGTGAACCTATGCAGCAAGGCCCGGCGGTGCACTCCTATTCGCCTGTGCTCGCCGGCGGTTCACATGGGAGAGCTATGCGCAGAGCTGAAACAATAATGCGTCCTACGGCCAATCCTTCGGCACAAGATGCCATCTATCTGCAATCAAACCTGTTGGAAGGTAGAATAATGCAGCAAGGGGATACATTAGAACTGTTTTTGCAGGATCTTGACAAGACGTTGCACGGGCACTACCTCACTATCAGTGTGCCACTCGGTTCGTTGATCGAGCCAATACGTTGGGTCGGTGGAAATCCTCGTACAATACACAGCATCGCCCCAGTCGACGAACATGGCATGCTGAACACACCCCTGGGGCGAACAGAATTGCGGCTCGGCAATCCAGAAGAGCGCAATCTATTAGAAGCAACTTTCCTGTTGCTCGAGGTACGTACCATTGCTTAGCCAGGCTGGAACTCGACGCTGCCGCTCTTGCCTCCACTCTTGCGGGCTACGTAGGCTTGTTCAAGCGTAATTGTCGTGTCTACTCCCTTACACATGTCATAGATCGTCAACGCTGCGATGGTGGCTGCAGTAAGCGCTTCAACATCTACGCCGGTTTTATAAGTGGTGCGAGTGCGTGCTTCGATGTAGATCAACCCTTGCCTGCTATCAAGTGTGATTTGTAGATCAATATGTGTCATAGGCAGAGGGTGGCAGAGAGGGATAATCTGCGGCGTCTGCTTGGCGGCCATAATCCCTGCAATCTTTGCTACCTCCAGGACACTTCCCTTCGAAATCTGGTTGGCCTCGATCAACCGCGCCGTTTGCGGAGCAAGGCGTACTTGTGCCTTTGCTATGGCCTCGCGCAGTGTTTCTGGCCGTTCAGTTACATCGACCATATGCACACTGCCGCCTTCATCCAGGTGCGTTAGTTGCGCAGGTGGATTCATGCCGGGCTGATCTGGCGGAATCGAAGACATAGTATTCACTCCTTAAACCCTGACTCCTTCATACATATACACTCCTAGAAATTATATAGCACATGGCATAGGATAGGCGAAATTGTTAGTCTTGTCTACTTTCATATGCTCTTTTGAAGTAAGCCAGCGCTTCACTTATCCTGCCGTGACTCTCCAGTAACTGTGCATAGCGCACGAGTTCCTCAACCAGTTCTTCGCGCCTCCTCAAACGTTCAAGCATCTCCAACCCTGCAACAAAATACCTATCCCCTTCCCTGGAGCGCGATCGTGCGTATGCTATTTTCCCAAGCAGCAGTGACGTTTCGGCAGCGATGATACTATCTCCAAAGTGCTGTGCTTTTTCGTGTGCCTTCTTTGCATATTTCCCGGCTTCTGTCACCATGTCATGTGCAAAAAACCAGCTGCCCAGGTGCATAGCGATGCTTGCCGCCGTTAGCTGATCTTCCCCGTCCTTTTCCTGCTGGAATGCAGCCACAAGGTAGGCGTGGGCTCGCTCTTGATCGCTTCTCATCACAGCATGGCATAGGTAATGGTACAATTCGCTCCGTAATTGCGACCTGGAGTGCTGATCATCAAGATACAGGAGCTTATACGCATAGAGTTTTGCCAGGTAATATTGTCCCGTATCAATGAAGTATCTGCACTGCTCGCCGTAGATCCCTTGCTGCTGCTCAGTAGTCGCAAGTTCCGCTGTTTCCATAGCAGCGCGTTGGAGCATCTCGCTTGCCGTGCTGTATTGATTATAACGAATATTGTACTCTCCCAGGCTCAAGTACATCTGCGCCGCGAGAAGTGGACTATGTAACTGATTGTTTGTAAGTAATTGAAGGCAGCGTTGATAAGATGCAAAAGCCTCTTCATAGTTGTGCGTGGCCGCGTATACCGATCCTAGCAGGCCGTTAACATGTGCGCTAATAAAGTTATTTCCGCTATCCTGCGCAAGTTGTGCAGCCTTCGACAAATGTT
>WNGN01003800.1_pt1 | contig 10297 bp, 6 predicted proteins | sample 5400561 | NCBI WGS metagenome assembly WNGN01 (sample SAMN13153379, study PRJNA577476) | soil metagenome | isolation source: 115 cm soil or saprolite under Garry oak tree replicate 2 | place: USA:California | collected 2016-06-15 | reverse complement strand
TTCACACCGTAGAGGATCAGCGTGCCCCATCGTTGGCTCAGGACCAGGTGGATCTGCGAGATGTTGGCGACTTTTTGCGTCAACGCTAAGTTGGGGCGAGCGACGATCGACTGGATGTCCTTGTTCACCGCGGCACGGGCCGCGACGGTCGCGAGGAAATTCATCACCCCTTGTCCGTAGAAATTCTCGACGGTGTCGAGCGCCATGAGCATCCAGATCGTCTTTCCTTCGGCCTTGTACGCGCTGTAGGTCCCGAGCCACTTGTCGAAGTCTTCGGTCGGATTCAGGGAGAACTTGATCGCCACCGGGTCATCGACCCTGTCCGTCGTGAAGACGCGCATGTTCGCGTTGTACACGTCCTCCGGCATGAACTGGGTGGCAAACAACCGGGCCCGTGTCGGATCGTAGTCGCTGTATGGGAACGCCATTACCGCATTGTTCGTCGCCAGGAAGTTCAGCAGGGCCGTGAGCGGCACGTAGATCTGGCCTTCGAACGGGACGTCGCCGCGGATCTCGAGGAGGACGGTCGAGCCCCGCGGCACGCCGCCACCGAGCAGGGCGTCGATGTCGCGACTGCCCGTCGACATGTGGGTCGCGGTGTTCTCCAAGGGTCGGAACATCGACGTCCGTTCCGGCAACGTGAACGCGAACGGCTCGAGGTACCGGAGGCGACCTCCGGCCAGCGTGAAGAGATAGCGTTCCTGTCGGATCGGCACTCCCCGCAACTTCCGAAATTCGAGTTCGCGGACCCGCCGGTCGTCGATCACCCGCTGGTGGAGGACGAGGATCGCTTCCGCGAGTTGGTCCAATGTGCTGTTCGTCTCCGGATGCTCGCTGACGAGGATCATCCGCGCCCCCGTGCCTTCGAGGACGGCCATCAGCGATTGTTCGACTTTCATTCGCGCTTCGGGGGGCACGTAGTCGGCGATGCCCTCCCAGGAGTCCAGCACCACGAGCGGGTTGTCCATCGACGACAGGAGCCGAAGGAGGCCCGAGACGACGTTGTTCCCGACGACGAACTGGGTCGGGTCGAATTCGAGCGTCGAGAAGAAGTGGATGTTCTTCTGGGCCGCGAGTTTCGAGAAAAGAGCGTGTTGAAACACGAGCTTGTCCGGATACGTCCGCGTCGAGATGTGGACCGTGTCTCCCGACGTTCGGAGGCGGCTCATGAGCTCCAACGCCGCCGTCGTCTTCCCCGTCCCGGTCTCCCCTTTGACCAGGAGGAGCAGAGTCTTTCGGTCGAGCAATCTCTGTAACTCGGGGGGCAAGGGCACCTCTGGAGATGCCCCCCGTTCGAGCTTCAACATCCGCTCACCAAACGCAAGAGATGGATGAAACCTGGGCTGCGGTATATCACCGCCCTGTGGTCCAATGTGTTCTTATGTGTTCACCGACGTGACACGGACCGCTTTGATCCGTTGGTTCGCGAACCGAGCGCGAGAAATCACCGGAACGACTCGATCTCCGAAGCGAGGCGCCGTGGCACACGCCGGTTAGGCCCGTCGGCGCCCCGTCGGATCGACTCCGACCCTACTTGTTGCCCCACCTCCCGGAACACGAAGTCCGTCCGGGGGCATGTACGCTATGTGTACGGTGTCATAGAACCGCACGGAATGCGTTACGAGCCAGCGGGCCAAGGGGGCCCGGGCTCGCGCACCCGCGACCCGGGGCGACCACCTGCTATCGAGAAACGAAATGTGTACTTGTGTGTACATGACGGCCTTATACCCTGACGTCGTCCGGTCCGGCATGAAACCGCGAGTGACTCGCGGTCAGGCACCCTCCCGTCCAGCCGCAGCCACATCCACATCCGTCCGACTCTCCCCGAAGGACGAACACATCTTCCGGGACCTGATGGAACGGTTCGCCGTCCTCTCGGAGATGTGCTTTCGGTTCTCCCAGGACATCTACCTCCGCGCCGGCTCGGTGCCCGAGATGGACGTCGACGAAACGATTCGGAGGAATATCTCGATCGCACGACGCATCTTCGGGAATCGTTTCCTGGAAATCCTGGCGACGATCTATCTCAAGAAATCCGTCGGCGCCAGCGAGCTCGCGACGATCCTCGGGGGGTTCACGACCCCGGAATTGACCCGGAAGCTGCAGGCCCTCGAAGCGGCGGGACTGGTCGAGAAGGGGCACTCGTTCGGCCAGCCCGACTCCGCGCGCTACTCCCTTAACCACAAAGGGACCGTCATCGCCCGACTCGGAGAACCCGTGTTCTTGTATCTGAGATTGGCCGAGGGGTGGACCACGCCGATCCCCGAGGGGCAACCCGGGGCGGAGGCCGAAGCTGCCGAGAAGGCCGGCGAGGTCGAGGCCGCAGCGCGGACGTAGTCCGTACGCCGCACTGGCGTCGCGTCGGGTTCGCTTCGGACCACGGAAGGAAAGTCCCGCCTGCCGGATTTGAACCGGCGGCCTGATGATGGCAGCGGGCACCGCGCACGCGAGTGGGCACGGGAGCACTCTACAGTCACCCGCTCTGACCAGGCTGAGCTAAGGCGGGATGCCCTTTGAAACGGCTCGGTCCATAAGACCCTATCGCATCCGGCGCCGCAACGGCCCTCCCATGAGGAAGATAAATAGGGACCGGGGGTTCCCAGGTCCGAATGGTCCTGCGCCATGGACTCCGCAACTGGCTCCTCGCGAAGGATGCGGACCCGAGCGTCCGTCTCCGGGTGCTGCGGGATCTCCTCGATCGTCCCGCCGACGACCCCGCGGTCGTCCGCGCCCAACGGGAAATCGGGAGGAAGGGATGGGCCGCCCAGATCCTCCGAGGACAGCACCCGTCGGGGCAATGGGTGACCCCGGGCAGCTCCGCATTCGATCTATACCGGCCGAAGTATGTGGCGACGAACTGGCGGCTGATCGTCCTTTCGGACCTGGGTCTCACGAAGAAGACCCCGCGAGTCGCGAAAGCGGCGCGGCTGTTCCTGGACCGATTCGCGCGGTCCGGTGATCTCGGAGGCCCTGCAAGCGAGGTGTGCATCACCGGGAACGCGGTCCGGATGATGGCCCGGTTCGGCTACCTGAAGGACCCCCGGGTGAAAGCGGGCATCGAATGGCTCGTCCGCCACCAGAAAAAGGATGGGGGCTGGCACTGCTTCCGCTCCCGCACCGGGACGCTCGATTGTTGGGAGGCCCTCGCGGCCTTCGTGGCGATCCCCTCCGAGGCGAGGACGCCGCCGATCCGCCAATCGATCGAGCGGGGCGCGGAATTCTACCTCGAGCGACGGCTGTTTCGGGAGGGACCCGCGCCCTACCGTCCGTGGTTCCGGCTCCACTATCCCGTCCACTATTACTACGACCTCCTGGTCGGACTCGACACCCTCACGTCCCTCGGCTACGGCGAGGACCCGCGGATGCGGCCCGCCCTCAATCGCCTAGAGGCAATGCGCAATCGGGACGGGAGCTGGAACATGGATGCCCTTCACCCGGACACCGAGGACCCCGCATACCAGTTCCGGGGGCCGTTCTATCCGCTCGGCCTGGAGGTTCCCGGACGCCCGAGCCGATGGATCACGACGACCGCGCTTCAGGCTTTGAAGAGGGCCGGCCGGTGACTACGCCAAGGGCTTGAAGGGGCGAATCGAGGGCTCCGACGAGACAGCGCCTCGGGAGAGTCATGCCGCGGGCCGGGCTCGAACCGGCGACTTCGAGATCTTCAGTCTCGCACTCTCCCAAACTGAGTTACCGCGGCGCGAGGCGTCCGAACGCCCTGCGGGAGAAATAGTTTTTGGGGCGCGTGCGGGGTGTTCGACTCAGATGGGCAAGTCTTTCGCAAGTTGTCCCGCGATCCAGACCTTGCGGATGTTCTCGGGCTCCGCGAGGATTCCGATTCGGTCCAGCGGACTCTTCGTGAGGACGAGGAGATCCGCGTCATAGCCGGCCTTCAGCTGTCCTGACTTCGGGGCTTGCGGGCCGAGGGTGAGCGGCCCCGCGGCCGTCGCGGCCTCGATCGCCGAAAGCGGTTTCATCCCGGCCTCGACGAGATGCGCGACCTCGTGGCCGTTGAGGCCCCATCCCGCCGGTCCCCCGGCGGACGTGAAGATGTCCGACCCGGTCGCCATCCGCACGCCTTTGCGAATCGCGAGGCGCAACGCCTTCTGGTGCTGGTCGTTGACCGCGACGGCCTTCCGGTATGCATAGTCCGCGATTCCGGCCTCCTTCCCGAATCGCACGAGCCGGTCGATGATGAACCGCGTGGGCACGAGGATCGCGTCGCGCTGGAGCATGAGGTCCGCCGCTTCCTCGTCAAGGAAGGTGCCGTGCTCGATCGTCCGGCATCCGGCCCGGAGCGCGGCCATGATACCGGGTTTGCCGTGACAATGGGCGGCCACGACCCGGTCCGCCCGCGCCGCCTCCGCGACGATCGCCTCGAGTTCCTCCGTCGAGAATTGCGCATGGACCGGGTGGTCCAGCTCGCTCGCGATGCCGCCCGACGCGAGGACCTTGATGACTCTCGCCCCGACGCGGAGCTGCATCCGGACCGCCTTCAGGCATTCTGGGACGCCGTCGCAGAGGTACGAGAACCCGGTCCGACGCAACACCTCGTGGACGAAGTCCAGCGGGAACGTGTGAAGGTCCCCGTGGCCTCCGGTCTGGCTCAGGGCTCCGCCCGCCCCGTAGATGTGCGGCCCGCGGACCGTCCCTTCCGCGACGACGCGGGCCAGATGGACGCCGAGCCCGGAGAGCTCCCGGATGCTCGTGAATCCGGCCGAGACCGCGACCTCGGCATCTTTCGTCGACCGAGATGCCAGCACCGCGAGAGGCGTCCGCGCGATCTCCTCGACGTTCAGGGTTCGAATCCCCATGAAATGCCCGTGGACATCCCACATTCCCGGCATGAGCGCCGGGACGTTGGCGACGGTCGCACCGGCCGCGGATGGGGCGCCTTCGATCGGACCCGCATACGCGATCACGGTTCCGTCCACGACGAGCGCCGCGTTCTTGATCGGATCCCCGCGTCCGGGAATCAGCACGTCCGCCTCGATTCGGAACATCGGGTGTCGCAATCGCGGGCGCGCCCAAGAACGTAGCGGCGCCGCGAGACACCGAGAACCTTATGGGTCGGTCCTCGTTCCCGCCGGGCGATGGCCGGATTCGCGCCGCCGGAGGTCGGGCGAGCGCTCGATGAACGCTTCCCGGACGCCCTCGAGTACACGCGGCGCCTGCTGCGTCAGCCCTCCGTGAGCGCGACCGGCGAAGGGATCCGAGAGTGCTCGGAGCTCGTCCGGCAGATGATGGCGGACATCGGCTGCAAGACGCGGACCTGGTCGAAAGGAGGCCACCCGCTCGTCATCGGCGAGCTGGACGTGGGCGCGCCCGTCACCCTGATCGTGTACGAGATGTACGACGTCCAGCCGGTCGGCGACCTGAACGCGTGGCAGTCGCCGCCGTTCGCCGCGGAGATCCGCGAGGTTCCCGGCGTCGGCAAGGCGATCATCGGCCGCGGCTCGACGAACTCGAAGGGAGCCCTGGCAAACCATCTCTTCACCTGGAAGACGATCCGCGACGTCGACGAGATGCCGGTGAACCTGAAGATCCTCGCGGAGGGCGAGGAGGAGATCAGCAGCGCGAACTTTATCGAATACATCCGAACGCACCGCCGAGAATTGAAGGCGGACGCCGCGATCGCGAACGATTATTCCGAGGACCTTCGCGGCGTGCCGACCGTCTACCTCGGGGTGAAGGGATGCCTCTACCTCACGATCTGGTCCCGGGGAAATCCGCAATCCGGCGGCCCGATGGACAGCGAGATCCACAGCTCGAACGCCGTGTGGATCGGGTCTCCCGTCTGGCGACTCCTGCAGGCGCTCAACACGCTGGTCGACGAGAACCAACGTCCCGCGATCGATGGAATCTGGGACGACGTCGTCCCGCCGACGAAGAAAGACGCGGCGATGGTCAAGACCCTCGCGAAGACGTTCGACCCGTCCGCGTGGCTCCAGGAGGAGCGGACCGCGAAGTTCAAATTTGACGTGCCGAAAGACCAACTCTTGCTCACATACCTGTTCGAACCGACCGTGAACATCTGCGGCATCTACTCCGGCTACATCGAACACGGCGGCACGAAGACGGTCCTCCCGCACGAAGCGTATGCGAAGATCGACATCCGGTTGGTCAAGGATATGACGGTCGAGGGGACGCTGCGGAAGCTGCGCGCCCACCTGAAGAAACGGGGGTACGACGACTTGCGCATCGAAGTCCACGGCCCGTACGGCCCCGCGAAGACGGACCCGGAGTCGTGGATCGCAAAGGCCGCGATCGAAGCGGTCGAGGCGAACGGGAAGAAACCGGAGGTCTGGCCCTCGAGCGGAGGCACGATGCCCGCCTTTGCCTTCGACGAGTACCTCCGGTTGGCCTGGGTGTCGACCGGGCTGGGCCACGGATCCCGGGCTCATGCGCCGAACGAATATGCGTCGATCGACGGGATGCGGCGCTTCATGGCGGGCGAGGCGACGCTGCTCTACGCCGCGGCGAAGCGAGGACCGAAACGACGGCGATAGAACCTTCGCGAGGGACCGAAATCGCCTCGAAAATGGAGGGCGAAAAACGGTCCCGTTCACATGGAGAAAATCAACTCATTCTCAAGGTCAGATTTTCAGCGCGACACCTATAAATAGCGTCATCCAGGATGGGTCGATGGAATGTCCACGGAGAATACTCCTCAGGTGACTTCATGCGTCTTTTGATCCGCGACATTCGCGGGGACGAGGAAGGGGTCGCCTCGACGGTCGGCACGATCATGGCTCTCCTCGTGTTCCTGACGTTCCTGAGCCTCATCGTGAACCAGTACGTGCCCGTCTGGATGAAAGACTCCGAGGCGTCTCACATGAACGGGGCCCTAGGCCAGTTCGGCGGGATCAAAGGCGCAATCGACCTTCAGATCCTCGCGGCACAGGCCGCCCAGATCGCGGGGACGCACTACATCCCCGTGACGGCCTCGTCCGCAGTGAGTCTCGGGGTCGACGGCGTCCCGATTTTCGCGGCATCGACGCTCGGCACGATCCAGTCGTTTCCGGACGCAGGTCCCTTCATCGTGACGTTCAACTACCAGATTAGCGGCGTTTCGACGCCGGTCCGAGAACAATCGAACGGATCGATCGAACTGGACGTCGGGAACCGCTATTATGTGCCCCAGAAGATCGCGTACGAGAACGGCGCGATTGTCCGGTATCAATCCGACGGACAAGTCATCCGGGCCCAGCCGACCTTCAGCGTCGTGAAGACGAACAACACCCTCGACATCTCGTTCGGCTTGGTTAGCCTATACGGCGCCGGGAGCGTCTCCGGGACCAGCACGGAGGTCGTGAACACGCAGGTGTTCGCCTTCGATCGCCAGGACTACCAGGGATTCGCGCCCAATGCCGTCATCACGATCTACCATAATTCGACGCGGTACGGCCTCGCTTGGTACCAGTTCCTCAACCAGACCCTCGCGAGCGCCCTCCATCTCGGAGGGACGTTCACCCAGACCCCGCTCGACGTCACCTTCACCGCGAAGATCGGGCCGGTCGTCGTCTACCTGGTCACGGCCTCCTTCAACCCGTCGACGCAGACGTACACCATGCGGCTTGAGATTCACAATTCATTGGCGCTCGGCCTGAGCTTCTTCCGCCTACAGCACGCGCAGGTCCAGGTCGGAGTGGGAGACGCGACATCGAACGTTCAGTTCTGAGGTGGAACAGATGCCGAAACAGAAGAAGATCCTCATGCCGAGGGGCGCGATCCAAAAGAAGGCCGAGTGGTCCGGGACGCGCGGTTCCTACCTCACACACATTCCGAATCTCTCCCGCGACACCTTGGAGGAAATCGAGGTGATCCCGATCCGGGAGCCGTACACCTACTCGCGCGTCGTCTACGACCACGACCGCTCCGAATACGTGTACGAGGTCTGGGAGCCACAGCTCAACGCGGAAGAGAAGGAGTTCCTCGACATGATCAAGGACTCCTTGAACCGCACCCTCGAGTACGAATGGGACAAGATGGCGGAGAAGGACAAGAAGGAATACCTCCAGGAGGCCGTCGACTCGTTCATCCAGTCCCGAGGCCTGCGCTTGGCGCCGGCGTCGAAGGACAAGATCGTGTACTATATCATCCGCGACTTCGTCGGATACGGCCCGGTCGACGTCCTGATGTCCGACCTGAGGATCGAAGACGTCTCGTGCGACGGCACCGGCATCCCGCTGTTCATCTTCCACCAGAAGTTCGAATCGATCAAGACGAACGTCGTCTTCGCTGACGAGGACGCCCTGAACTCATTCGCCGTCATGCTCGGGCAGCGATGCGGCAAGCAAATCTCTGTCGCGAACCCGATCCTCGACGGCACCTCCGTCGAAGGCCATCGTGTCCAAGCGACATACAGCAAGGAGGTCACGACCCGCGGATCCTCGTTCACGATCCGGCGGTACAAGGAGAAGCCCTTTACCCCGGTCGAACTCGTGAAGTTCGGGACCGCGAGCGCGGAGATGGTCGCGTACCTCTGGGTCGCCGTGGAGAACGGCAAATCCATGATGGTCTGCGGAGGGACGGCCAGCGGCAAGACCGCGACGCTGAACAGCGCCGCCCTCTTCATCCGGCCAGGCGCGAAGATCGTGTCCATCGAGGACACCCGGGAAATCAACCTCCCCCATGAGAACTGGATCCCGGGCACGACGCGGTCCGGGGTGGGCGAACGGGGCGCCGACGGCAAGGCGGGCGGCGAGATCGACATGTACGACCTCGTGCGAGCCGCGTTGCGGCAGCGGCCGAACTACATCGTCGTCGGAGAGGTCCGCGGCAAGGAGACGTACACGATGTTCCAGGCCATGGCGACGGGCCACCCGACGATGTCCACGATGCACGCGGATTCCGTCAAGTCGATGGTGAACCGCCTGGAAAACCCGCCGATCAACACGCCGCGTATCCTGCTCACCGCGTTGAACTTCGTCATCATCCAGTCCCACGCTCGAATCGGAGACTCAATCGTGCGGCGGATGAAACAGATCGTCGAACTCGTCGGGTTTGAGCCAGAGACCAACGAACTCATCACGAACACGGTCTACGAATGGGACGCCGCGACGGACACCTTCGTCTACAAGGGGCACTCGTTCCTGTTCGATGAGATCATGGAGATGAAGAACATGACTCACGAGGAGATGGAGGCCGAGTTTCAGCGCCGGGTCGACATTATCAACTACATGATGCAAAAGAACATGTTGGACTTCCGAGAGATCGCGAAGATCGTCGTCCAGTACTACCAGTATCCGGAGGAGACCGCGAAACGCGTCCGGGAGGAGATGGGCTGGCAGGGCCACGCGGTCCTGAAAGCCGTCGAGGCGGGAGGCGAGACCGTTGGCTAGCTCGGCATTCGAGAAACTCGAGACGCGGGGCACGCTCACGAAGACGAAGCGGTTCCGCCCCGGCGAGGAGTCCGACAAGGCCGCCCACATGGTCAAGCTGCCGAAGGGAGCCAAGCCCGTGAATGTCAGCCTGCCCCCGAAGGCGCAGGTCGCATGGCGCATGTTCGGGAAGTTCGTCCAGGCCCGGAGTGAGGGCAACCCGGAGCTCGAGGACAACCTCCTGAAGGCCCACATCAGGCTGCGTCCGGAGGAGTACCTGGCCCTCGCGTGGATGAACACCACGTTCGCAGCGGTCGGCGCGGTGGTCGCCGCGTTCGTCGCCTCCCTCTTCCTGTTCATCCTCAGCATCCCGATCACAACGCTCCTGGTCATCTTCGGCCTCGTCGCCGCCCTTCCCATCTTCTTCTCGTACATGTACGCGTTCGGCCTGCCCGTCGGTTATCACGGCAAGCCCGCGGGCATGGCGAAGAAGCGCGGCCACAAGATCGACAAGAAGATCTCCGGCGCGATGTCGTTCATCTCCGCGATGAGCTCCGCCGACGTCCCCGTGGACGTGATCTTCAAAGAGCTCTCGAAACAGACCATCTACGGCGAGGTCGCCAAGGAGGCGGAGTGGATCACCCGAGACACGGAGCTGCTTGGCCTAGACATCCTGACCGCGCTCCGGAAGGCGGCGCAGCGCTCCCCGTCCTCGAAGTTCTCGGACTTCCTGCAAGGCGTCGTCACGACATCCACGAGCGGCGGCCAGCTCAAGCCGTACTTCCTCGTGAAGGCGGAGCAGTTCGAGAAAGAAGACCGCCTGGAGATGCGGAAGAAGATGGAGACGCTCGGGATGCTCGCGGAGTCGTTCGTGACCGTCGTCGTGGCGTTCCCGCTTTTCCTCGTCGTGATCATGGCGATCATGGCGCTGATCAGCAAGACGGGGTCCGGATTCGTCGTCCTCCTTTTGTACG
>WNGN01008663.1_pt1 | contig 10298 bp, 12 predicted proteins | sample 5400561 | NCBI WGS metagenome assembly WNGN01 (sample SAMN13153379, study PRJNA577476) | soil metagenome | isolation source: 115 cm soil or saprolite under Garry oak tree replicate 2 | place: USA:California | collected 2016-06-15 | reverse complement strand
GGAGAAGGCGCGCACCGTCACCGTGCTGGTCTCCGCGTCGGCCACCCACACCGACACCGACGGCACCGCCATGATCTCGCTGGCCGCCCTGGCGATCGCGGTGAGCGCCTCGTCGTAGTCGAGCGACGAGGAGATGCGTTGATTGAGCCGGGCCAGCAGACGAAGACGCTCGATCCGCGCCTCGGGATCACCCATCAGCGCTGAGGCCCTCGCGCCGCCGCCCGAATCGCATCCACGATGAAATGATAGCCGGTGCACCGGCAGAGATTGCCGGCAATTGCTTCACGGATCTCCCGGTCGGTCGGTGCCGGGTTCTCTTCGAGCAAGGCCTTGGCGGTCAGCAGGATCCCCGGGGTACAGAAACCGCACTGCAGCCCGTGGTGCTCGCGGAAGGCCTCCTGGATGGGATGGAGCCGCTCGCCGTCGGCCAGGCCTTCGACGGTCGTCAGCACCGTGCCGTCGAGCTGGATCGCGAAGAGCAGGCAGCTTCGCACCGGCTGGCCGTCGAGCAGCACCGTGCAGGCGCCGCACACGCCGTGCTCGCAGCCGACGTGGGTGCCGGTGAGGTCGAGGTCGTCGCGGAGGAAGTCGGCCAGCGTCGTCCGGGGCTCGACCGTCCGCGTATACGTGCGGCCGTTGACGGTGAGGCGGACGGTCCGAGAGGTCATCGGCACCTCGCGATCACGGCGCCGCCCGGCCGACGGCATCGCTCAGCGCTCGGACCATCAAGGTGCGCGCCACCCGCCGGCGGTATTCGACGCTGGCGTGGAGATCGGCGTGCGGGTCGAGCGCGCTCGCGGCCGTGCGAGCCGCCTCGTCGATCAGCGCCGTCGTCGGAGCGCGGCCGGCGAGCGCGGCCTCAACCGCCGCCAGCGTCGGCGTCGCGCCACAGCCGAACACGGCCACGCGGGCGCGGGCGACTTTTCCGTCGCTGAGCGTGACGAGCGCCGCAGCACCGACGAGCGCGAAATCACCATGGCGGCGGGCCACCTCGTGCAGTCCCCACCCGGTCCCGGGCGTCGGCACGGGCCAGCGTGTCTCGACGAGCAGCTCGTCGGCCGCCAGCGCCGTCATGAGTGGCCCGAGGAAGAACTCGGCCGCGGCGATGCTCCGCTCCCCGCGCCGGCCGCGCGTCACCACGACGCCGTCGTAGCACGCGAGGAGCGCCGGCAGCTCGGCGGCGGGATCGGCGTGGGCGATCGAGCCTCCCACGGTTCCACGCACCCGAATGGCGGTGTGACCGACGAGCCCGAGGCCGGCCGTGAGCAGGGGGAATCGACGATCGAGCGTGCGCTCGAGCTGGCGCTGGCGCACGAGGGCGCCGACCCGCAACGCTCCGCTCGACTCCGTCACGCCGTCGAGTCCGGCCACGCGATTGATGTCGACGAGCACGGCCGGCCGGGCCAGCCGGAAGTTCAGCATCGGGGCCAGGCTCTGGCCGCCGGCCAGGACCTTCGCCTCGTCGCCGTGGCGACTCAGGTGGTCGAGCGCCTCGTCGACCGTGCGCGGATCGACGTAGTCGAACGGCGCCGGCTTCACGCCGTCTCGTGGAGCAACGCGAGCAGGCGGGCGGGGCTCACCGGTGTCGCCGTGATGCGGACGCCGAACGGCTCGAGCGCGTCCTCGATGGCGTTGGCGATGGCGGCCGGCGGCGAGATCGCGCCGCCCTCGCCGAGGCCCTTCATCCCGAGCGGATTGCGCGGCGACGGAAACTCGAGATGCACGGTCTCGAGCGGCGGCAGCTCCATCGCGGTGGGGACCAGGTAGTCCATGAGGCTGCCGGTGAGGAGCTGGCCCTGCTCGTCGTACACCATTTCCTCGTAGAGCGCCCCGCCCACGCCCTGCGCGACGCCTCCGTGCACCTGACCCTCCACGATCAGCGGGTTGATGACCTTGCCGCAGTCGTGGGCCACGACGTAGCGCAGCAGCGTCACGTGACCGGTGCCGACGTCGACCTCGACCCGCGCGACGTGCACGGCGCTCGCGAACGTGACCGTCGGCACGTGGTGATAGGCCGTGGCTTCGAAATCCGGCGAGGCCACGCCCGGTCGGGCGAACGTCGGGATCGAGGCCTGCACCACGCGCGCCAGCGGAACCGCGGAGGCTCGCACACCGCGCACGAACGCCTGGCCGTCCTCGATCTCGATGTCGCCGGGCGCCGCCTCGAGCAGCGCGGCCGCCGCCTTCACCAGCTTCGCTCGCACCTGCTGACACGCGTCGGCGATCGAGTTGCCCGCCGTCACTCCGCTGCGGCTGGCGAAGGTGCCGACGCCGAAGGGCACGGTGGCCGTGTCGCCTCCGACGACGGTCACGTGCTCGAGCGGCACGCCGAGCGCGTCGGCGCACACCTGGGCGAACGACGTCTCGTGACCCTGGCCGGAATTGACGGCCCCGGTAGCGACGAGCACACGGCCGCCGAGGTCGACCTTCACCGTCGCGCCTTCGAACGGACCGATCGCGGTGCCTTCGACGTAGCCCGAGATGCCGATGCCGCGGAAGATGGACCGTGCGCGCAGGGCCGGTTGATCGCGACGGAATTCGTCGTAATCGGCCGCCTTCAGCGCGGCCTCGAGCGCCGCCGGAAAATCCCCGCTGTCGTAGACGAGCGGATTGCCGTCGCGATAGGGCATCCCGAAGTCGTAGGGCAGCTCATCGGACCGGATGTAATTACGCCGCCTGATCTCGGCGGGGTCGATCCGCAGCTCGCGGGCGAGACGATCGACGGCGCGGTCCATGGCGAAGACGGTCTCGGGCCGGCCGGCGCCTCGATACGGCGCGTTCGGTGTCTTGTGCGTCGTGACCGCCTGGACGTCGACGCGCATGTTCGCGATGCGATGCGGGCCGATGAGATGGGCCACGGTGTTGTAGGGCAGCACGATGCCCCAGACGTTGTAGGCGCCGAGGTCGAGCCAGATGCGGTCACGCAGGCCGACGATGGTGCCGTCACGCCGGGCGGCCAGGCTGATCGCGTGGACCTGGTGGCGGGCGTGCGCGGCGCTCATCATGTGCTCGCGCCGATCTTCCACCCACTTCACCGGACGGTTCAGGACGATGGCGGCGATCGGCACCAGGTGATCCTCGGGATAGCCCGACGCCTTGGTGCCGAAGCCGCCACCGAGATCGGGCGCGATCACGCGCACCTTGTGGTGCGGAAGCCCGAGTGCCCCGGCCAGGCCCTGCTGGACGAAGTGCGGCACCTGCGTGCTGTTCCACGTCGTGAGCGTGCCGTCGCGGCGATCCCAGACGGCCACGGCGCCCCGCGACTCGAGCGGCATCCCCACGTAGCGCTGGATGTGAAACGTCTCGCTCATCACGACGTCGGCGCGCGCGAACGCGGCCTCGACGTCGCCGATCGCGTGGGTGAAGCCCACGCCGACGTTCGTGCCCCACGCCTCGTGCACGAGCGGCGTCCCCGGCTCGGCCGCCTGGCGCATGTCGGTCACCACGGGCCGGGGCTCCCACTCGACCTCGATCGCCTCGGCGGCGTCCTCGGCGCGCGCGCGACTCTCGGCCACCACCATCGCGACGATCTCCCCGACGTAGCGGGCGCGATCACGGCAGAGCGCGAACTGCGGGGCCTGGCGGATCTCGAAGGCGATGGCGGCGGCCAGTCCGGGCGGTGGCGCGCCGAAGAGCGGCAGCGGCTTCATCCAGCTCTCGAGATCGGCGAAGGTGAAGACCGCGACCACGCCGGGGGCCGCGCGCGCCCGCTCGGTGCGGATCGCGCGGATCATCGCGTGAGCGTAGGGCGAGCGCAGGAAGGCGACGTGGAGCAGGCCGGCGACCCTCACGTCATCGAGAAAGCGGCCCTCGCCCCGCAAGAAGCGCGGGTCCTCGCGTCGGCGAACGGCGGCGCCGAAATACTTCGCGCCCATCGAGCGCTACTTGTTGCGGGCGGGAAAGATCCAGTCGAGCCACGGCGCCACCACGGCCATGAAGAGGCCGGGGATGGCGACGCCGGCGACGATGCCCACGATGGCGAGAAAGATGAGGGAGATGACGGTGGCCGCAATGGCGCCCAGGTCGTTCATGAAATCTCCTCGCTCGATTTCCTGATGTCGAGGATCGGCGGCAGGTGGCCGATCTCGGGGGTGCTCTCGATTCGGGTGATGTGCGTCATGCGAGCCACGATGTCGCGGATGCGGCTGGCGCCGCCCATCGCCTGGGCCACGCGCGTCGACTCCTCGCTGCCGTTGGCGAGGCGCTTCTCGAGCAGGCCGAGGGCGCCCACCACGACGGCCAGCGGATTGTTGATCTCGTGAGCGGCCGCGCCGGCCAGCAACGTGACCGCGCGGAGCTCCGCCGCGTCGCGCTCGGCCGCTTCGGCCGCTTCGCGATCAGCCGCCTCGCGGAACATGATGATCTCGTAACGCCGGCCCTGGTGCTCGACGACCCGGCGCGTGGAATCGACGGAGATCGTGTCGCCCGTGCGCGTGCGATAGGGCAGGCTGAAGGTGCGCGCGATGCCGCGCGCCCGCGCCTCGGCCGCGGACGCGTCGTGCCGGCTCCGCTCCTCGGGATCTTGCGGCCAGAACTTCCGGCTGTCGTGGCCGACCAGCTCCTCGCGGTGGTAGCCGGACAGGTGGCAATCGCGCCGGTTGATGTCGATGATCTCGAACGTGTCGGCGTCGACGATGCGGATGGCGTCGGAGGCCTCGTCGAGGATCGCGCGGAAGCGCGCACGCTCGGCGCTGAGCCGGGCCTGCTCTTGGACGTCGTACAGCAGACGAGCGGTGAAGCCGACGCCGACGACGTGAGCGACGAGGACGGGCAGCCACACGCGCCCGAACAGCTCACGCGCATAGGGCCCGACCAGGGCGAATGTGGTGAACGTCCACGCGAACACGAGACCCGCGACGGCGAACGCGTGCCGGGGCCCCAGCCCGCCGTGCCGGCGTGCCCACGCGTGCACGCCGCCGGCGATCAGCGCCGCACCGACGACGCCGAGGACTCCCGCGGGCGCGCCGGGGCCACCCAGCCACACGCGGTACGCCGCGGGCAGGATCGCGGCCAGCAGGCCGGCCGGCCAGCCTTCGAGCAGGCCGATGAGCGCGACCGGAACGGCGCGCGCGTCGATGTAGACGTCACCGGTGAGCTGGATGCGCGCGATCATCAGGACGACGGCGAGCACGCCGAAGAGGCAACCGTTGGCCAGCACGTGCCACCGCCGCTGGCCGGCTTGCCCGGGCGTGAACCACTGGTAGGTGTACGAATAGAAGAGGACGCCGAACACGATGATCCCGGCTGCTTCGACGACGTCGTGCAGGTCGATGGGGGCCGTCTACTCGACCTCCAGCACCATTTCGATCTCGACGGGGATGCCCATCGGCAGCTCGGCCATGCCGACGGCGGAGCGGGCGTGCTTGCCGATCGCCTCGCCGAAGACCTCGACCATCAGATCGGAGAAGCCGTTGATCACCTTCGGCTGGTCGCCGAAGCCGTCGGCCGAGTTCACCATGCCGAGGACCTTCACCACACGCTTGACCTTGTCGAGACTCCCGAGCGAGGCGCGTGTCGTCGCGAGCAGGTTGAGTCCCACCTCGCGCGCGACCTGGTAGCCCTGCTCGACGGAGAGCTCGCGGCCCACCTTGCCGCGCACCGCGGGTTTGCCGTCGGTGCGGAGCGGGCCGTGGCCGGAGACGAAGAGGAGGTTGCCGGCGCGGACGGCGCCGACGTAGTTCGCCACCGGCGTGTTCGGCGTGGGGAGCGTGATGTTTTTTTCCTTGAGGCGAGACTCGGCGGCCATCGGTTTCCTCCTCGAAGCGATGACAGAGCGCGAGCATCGTGTCACACTGCCCGGGTGTCCGTCAAACCTGCGCCTGCGGTTCCGTCGCCGGCAGCGACGCTCGTGCTGCTGCGGGACCGGGCCGGGGGCGGCGTCGAGACGCTGCTGATCCAGCGCCACCACAAGAGCCGGTTCGCCGCCGGTGACTTCGTCTTCCCCGGCGGCCGCGTCGAGCGCGACGACACTCCCACCGATGCGGCGGCGTGGTGCGTCGGCCTCGACGAGGCGACGGCCGCGCGGCGTCTGGGGGTGGGCGAGGGCCACGCCGCGCTCGGCTACTGGATCGGCGCCATCCGGGAAGCCTTCGAGGAAGTCGGCGCGCTGATGGCGTACGGCTCGGACGGCGGCCTCGTCCGTGATCCCGCGCGCTTTTCCGCCCAGCGCCACTCGTGCCAGCAGGACCACCGGACGTTCTGGGAGTTTCTGCGCGCCGAGGGTTTGCGCCTGGCCACCGATCGCCTCACGTACTTTGCCCACTGGATCACGCCCGAGGAAAATCCGCTGCGCTTCGACACGCGGTTCTTCGCGGCGGTCATGCCTCCCGCGCAGACGCCGGTGCCCGACGAGCACGAGATCGTCGCCGTCCGCTGGCTGGCGCCCGCCGAGGCGGCCGCGGCCCGCGAGCGCGGCGAGATTGGTCTGCGGCTGCCCACGCTCAAGAGCCTGATGTTGTTCGATGGCGCGCCGTCAGCCGACGAGGCCATCGACGGTGTCGTCGGGCGCACGATCACGGCCATCCGCCCGCGCCTGGTCATCGAGGACGGCCAGCGTCGCGCGATCCTGCCTGGAGAACCCGGCTACCACTGATCGCGCGGCCGGTCCTCGCTGGCAGCGTCGTTGCTTGGAATTCCCTCGGAGGTGTCGACAATGAAAGCCTTTGCAGCCAGCGTTTGTTTCCTCGCCGCCGTGGCCGCCACGACCGGCTGCGTCAGGCGGGTGGTGGAGCGCGATACCACGGTGACTCCGTCGGCCACGGTCGTGACGACCACGCCCGGCACGACCGTCGTCACTGTCACCTCCTCCGGACGCCTAAACTCGGCGTCCGGAGGACGACATGCCCGCTCTTGCCGTCGCGCTCGCTCTGCTCCTGCTCGTCACCGGGTCAGCCGCCCTCGCTCAGACCGTTCCTGCTCCGACCACGCCCGATCCGCAAGCGCTGGTCGGCGAGTGGGCTGGTGTGGCCACCCGCATCGCCGCGCGCGCGGGGGCGGCGCGGGGCGCGTACATGTTGACGATCGAGAAGGTCGAAGGCGGCAAGGTCTATGGCCGCGCCGATATGCCGGAGACCGGACCCCCGTCGAGCTTCGTGGGAACGCTCCGCGGCAATACGCTCACGTTCTACACGGGATGCTTCGAGACCGCGCTCACGCTGCAGGGGAAGCGGCTCTATGGGTTGCGCCGGGCCGGAGCGGACAACGACAACTACGAGCTCGGCCTCGACAAGATCGAGAAGAAGTGATCAGCTGCGGCCGACGAGCGGACCGAAGCGCGCGACGAATTCCGGCTCGCTGAGGTTGGCGGCCTTGGCGAGCGACGCCAGCATGTCGGGATCGTCGAAATCCTCGGGCTTGAGCCGGATCATGTACGCCCACAGCGTCTGATACATCTCGGAATCCACGTCGACGTAGCGCACGCGGATCTTGCCCGTCTTGGCGTCCATCATGAGGCCGAAGGGGATGGGCACGAGGCGGCCCGCCTGGATCGTGACCATCGCGTTGCTGCCGCCGTCCATGAGAAAGCGCGTCGCCCAGTAGCCGAGGCTGCGGCTGTACTGGATGTCGTGAGCGCCCGGCGGCGCACAGCGGAGCTCGTAGCCCAACTCCTTGGCCACGATCGTCACGTCGAGGCCGCGTGTGCGCAGGCTGGCCGTCACCCGGTCCTTGAGCACGCGTCCGAGCTCGAGCTCGGACAGGCGCACGTTGCCGAACGGATCGTTTTCCACCGGGCCGAGCGTCGACGGGTCGAGCTTTTCGGCGAGGCCTTCGGAGAGGATCGCCACGCCGTGGTCGCGGCCGAGCGCCCGGCGCTTGATGATGGCGCCTTCCAGGATGTCGACCAGACGATCGAGGGTCACGTGCGTGCCGGTGAACTCTTCGCCGATGACGGTCAGCGTGGCGGCCGCCGAGCCGCCGATGCCGAGGGCCAGATGCCCGGCGTGCCGGCCCATCACGGTGACGAAGAACCAGCGCTCGGTGGTGGCCGCGTCCTGCATGAGATTCCGGACGAGCTCCTTGCCCAGGTTGGTGGCCGTGGTGAAGCCGAAGGTGACGATGTCGCTGGGCAGGGGCAGATCGTTGTCGATGGTCTTCGGCACGTGGGCCACGGTGAGACCGGGCAGCACCCGGGCGAGCTGCGACGCCGCGTAGGCGGTGTCGTCGCCGCCGATCGTGATCAGGTAGTTCACGTTCAGCTTCTGGAGCGTTGCCGCCACGGTCTTCACGCCGTCGGGAGTCCGCGTGGGATTCGTGCGCGACGTGCGGAGGATGGAGCCGCCCTCGAAATGGATGCGTGAGAGGTCGTCGATGCCCAGCTCGACGACGTGCCGCGTATCGCCCTGCACCAGCCAGCGAAAGCCGTCGTAGCACCCGAGGACGCGAATGCCGTGATTGCGCGCTTCGATGGTCGCCGCCGCGATGACCGCGTTGATGCCCGGCGCCGGCCCGCCTCCGACGAGAATGGCCAGAGTCTTTCCGCTGTTCGACACCACGCCCCTCAGCCTACTACGCAGCCTATCCTACCCGTGCAGTCAATCTGGGTTGCTCACGATCCGTGCTCCTCGCCGTCGTGCCTCTGCCGTTCGGTAGAGCCGGTGAAGCTGACGAGATCGTCGCCGATTCTGGCCCGCGTTCTATAACCCCGCTGTTGGCGGGCGATTCCGCAATTGTCATCGTTGTTGCATTTCCCTTGCGCGGCGCGGCGACGCCAGGAGCCGCGGCTCGCACACTGTCCTGAAGTTGTGAATTCGAACGGGGGGGACAGGGCAGCGAGGCATTCCGTACGCCTCCCTTCCGTAACCTAGAGAGGAGCTCGCGCATGGCTGTTCGGACCCACCTCACCACCGGCGTACCCGCGGCAGTTGCCTCGGAGGCGGCCCGGCCCTATCAAGAGGGCATCACGGCTGGCATCATCGGCGCCGCCACGATCACGCTCTGGGGCCTGGTCGTGGACGTTGTCACCGGCCGCCTGTTCTACACGGCGAGCGCGCTCGGCACCGCGCTCTTCGATCACAGCATGCCGTTCGACGCGATGCAGAAGGCGCCCATCTCCATGGAAATGGCGATGATGTTCATCTGGCTACGCGCGCTGGCGTTCATGGCCATCGGCGGGGTCGCCGCGCAGTTCCTCGGACGCGTCGATCGCCATCCGAGCCTGGGCTTCTGCTTCGTGCTGCTGGCCACGGTGTTCGGCTTCGCCTTCACGGTCGTCAGCATGATCTTCGCCGCGCCGATCCTGGGCGGTCTCATGTGGCCGGTCGCGCTGGTCGGCAACCTGTTCGCGGCGACGGCGATGGCCGGATATTTCCGGCGGTGCCACCCGCAGCTGACGATGCACCCCTGAGAATTCCTCGCGTTTGCGGAGCGCGTCGGTCGGGCCTATACTCCGGGCCACCGTCGTAGGGTCGGATCGCACCCGGAAAGGGGTGGGGTGATGACCGCTCAGACCGACGCGACCGCAACCGCACGGGTTTCCGCTCCCGCCGCCGACACCGCGCGCCTCTACCAGGAAGGCCTCGTCGCCGGCATTATCGGAGCTCTCACCGTCGCCCTCTGGTTCCTCGTCGTGGATGTCCTCCACGGACGGCCGCTCTACACACCGACCGTCCTGGGGACCGCGCTCTTCGGCCGGGCCACCGTGGTCGGGTCGTACGACACGCTGCCGGTCTCGATGGACATGGTGCTGATGTTCACGTGGGTCCACGGGCTCACCTTCGCCGCGATCGGCGGCGTGGCGTCGCGCCTGCTCGCGATGGCGGAGCGCGACCCGAACATCGGCTTCGGCGTGCTGCTGCTCTTCGTCGTCTTCGAGTTCGGGTTCACGGTGACGGCGATGCTCTTCGCGGAGCCGGTGTTGAAGGCGCTGACCTGGCCGGCCGTGCTGGTGGCGAATCTCCTGGCGGCCGCCGCGATGGGAGGCTACTTCTGGCTCCGTCATCCGGCGCTCGAGGTCAGCCCCTAGCGCAGGTCGTTTCAGGATCTTTCGGTGACAGTCGGTCGCCCGTCGTTGACACCGTGACGACCAGTCCCTGACGAGCGCCCTGCGAGACTCGCGCGTAAATCCCTGCTCGACCGAGACTTCCCATCTGGCACGTCGTTTGGAGTCTCGCCTTCTCGTCTCCCTCGCCAACCAGGGGGGAGCGCCCTGCAGGAAGCGTTGAACGCCCCGACCGGATCGAGCGTCCAGATCGTGTGGACAGAATCGAACGTCCCGAGAGGATCGAGCGCCCCGACCGGCCCCAGAAGGTCGAGCGCGTCGAAAAAGTCGAGCGCGTCGATCGGCTTGAGCGCATCGACCG
>WNGN01005146.1_pt1 | contig 10303 bp, 14 predicted proteins | sample 5400561 | NCBI WGS metagenome assembly WNGN01 (sample SAMN13153379, study PRJNA577476) | soil metagenome | isolation source: 115 cm soil or saprolite under Garry oak tree replicate 2 | place: USA:California | collected 2016-06-15 | reverse complement strand
TAAGCCGATAAAACCTCGCACGCTTGCCCTTATTCGAGAGTTCCCAGGAAGCGGCTATCCAACCCTTCGCTTCCAGCCGATGAAGAGCCGGATACAAGGAGCCGCTCTCGACCTGGAGTAATTCTTCTGAGGTGTGCTGAATGTGCTTGGCGATTGCGTGGCCATGAGTGGGTCCAGCAAGCAAGGTGCGGAGGATAAGCAGGTCGAGTGTTCCTTGCAGGAACTCAACTCGGGAAGGTGCACTACGATTCATTGTGTAGACACTCTACTATCCTTTCTGTAGAGTGTCTACTCTAAGTTGAGGAATCGGAGTGGTGGCCGGTCGGCTGGCTCCGACCGGCGGGCTGGGCTGGCGCACGGCCATTAAGAACAGCCGGGCTTCGACTTTCCATTCCCCGAGGGGGATGTGCCGCCGCCCATGACCCTCGGCGACAGAGCGCTCAGCGCGATCACCGTGCCCCAGTCGGATTTCATGCTGCTCACGAAGATACCCATCGTCATCTATTACGGCGACAACATTCCCGACAAGCCGAGCGTGAATCCAGGCCAGGAGCAATGGCGCATTTTTCTCGAAATGGCCAGGAGGTACCGGGACGTCGTGAACCGCAATGGCGGCGATGTCACCCTCGTGCACCTGCCCTAGATCGGGATCCGAGGCAACACCCACTTCCCGATGTCGGATATGAACAACCTTCTAATTGCGGATCAGATGTCGAAGTTCCTGTCAGAAAAGAAGCTGGACTAATCCGGTGTTAAAACCATCACGGCGCTTTCGGCATCCGAGTCGCCTGGTCAGGTCGGGCCGCCACGCGTTGCTTTCAGCAGCCGTGATGGGATGACCAACAGGGCTTGAAATTGCCATGGATAGTTTCCCCATCACGGGCAAACCTTCATTTATGGCCTTTAGGGAAGAGAAGCTTTTAGCGCGTTTCTGCGTACTGTTGGCCCATACAATGCTGATGAAAGAGGTTATTAAATGAGGGCGGCTTGGTACGAAAACCAAGGTCCGGCGCGCGATGTTCTCACTGTCGGGGAGATGCCTGATCCGAGTCCAGCCCCCGGTGAAGTTCGCATACGGATAGCTGCGTCCGGCATCAACCCTGGTGACATCAAGAAACGCCAGGACGCGTTTGGCTATGGCATGCCGTACCCGCGGGTTATTCCTCATAGTGATGGCGCGGGAGCCGTGGACCGAGTCGGGGACGGTGTTTCTCCTGAATGGATAGGCCGCGCAGTGTGGTGCTACGGAGCTCAATCGTATCGTCCGTTCGGAACCGCGGCGGGGTTTACAGTTGTGCCGGTGGAACAGGTTGTGCCTCTTCCTCCGCACGTGTCGCCGGATCAAGGCGCATGCCTGGGCATTCGCGGCATAACCGCCCATCGGGCTGTTCATGTCTCGGACGAAGGAACCGCAAGGCAAGCGGGAGCTCACGAAGTGCTTAGGAGTGACCACGAAGTCGGAGCGCGCATAAGGGAAACTTGCGCCTGCAGGAATTGATCACATCGTCGAAGTTGCGTTTGGGGCTAATATTGCGGTCGATGTCGACTTGCTGAAAATGGGCGGATCGATCGCGACCTATGCTACGAATGCTGCCAATCCAAGCATCCCGTTCTGGATGATGGTGTTCAAGAATATTCGAGTGTTTTTCCTTGGCAGCGACGATTTCCCCAAGGAGGCCAAGATCTCGGCCGCGAGAGATTTGAATGCCGCTCTGGAGGCAGGGTGGTCAGGTTTTGAAATCGCCGAGCGAATTCCGCTGTCGGAGATTGCCCGCGCTCAGGAGCTGGTAGAGCATCCTGTACGACGCGGAAGGGTTGTAGTTGTGCCTTGAACTGGTGATGAGTAGCGAGTCATGCGTGCACTTGCTTTTCAATACGGCGGTCAGGCAATAACCACATGAGCGCCACAAAGGTGTAACCACCACAAGCCAGCCAGGGGCTCACGAATGACAGAGGAATCGCAACTGCGTACACCACGACACTCACGGTGCCCTTCCAATCGCGACCGATTGACCTTGCTAGAACCGAGTTATGCCCGTGATGAGCGATCAAGCTCTTGGTCAGAACGAAATATGCAATTCCGGCAAAGAGCAACATTATTCCGTATGCTGCCACAGGGAGCGGCGCGAAATTGTTTTCTCCCATCCACGCAGTCGTAAAAGGGGCCAGTGATAGGAAAAACAAGAGGGCGAGATTCGCCCAAAGAATTCCGCCCGTGACGCGCTCGGACGCGTGCAACAGGTGATGGTGATTGCTCCAGTAGATTCCCACATACAAATAACTCAAAACGTAGCAGAGAAAAACGGGAACGACTGACTTGAGGGCCTGCAAGTCGGTTCCGCGCGGAACTTTCATATCAAGCACCATGATGGTGATGATTACGGCGAATACGCCATCGCTGAATGCTTCAAGCCGACCTTTGCTCATCGGGATCTTCCTCCGCTCGAAGACTCGCATTCATGCAGTCCAACTGTGAATTCTGCGTATGTCCGCGCCTGTGTTCGAGTCATGAGTTTGTGTAGGCCTGGCAAATTGGCTCTGCAGGAACATACGTAGATTTCTTCCCTTCGAAACACGCTTGTGCCTGTTTGCTTCCGTACCGTTCTGAACGGACTTTTGGGAGCAGTTACGCGGCGGCAGCGGCCGTCTGCTTTCTCGGAGCCAGCACGGCAAGGGCTACGCCAATCAAAACTAGCAGGGCAGACCCAACCAGAAATCCTGTGCGTTGGCTTGCGATCTCGAATCCTAGTATCGACATCACCACCGCGTGAGCGAAGCTCGACCATGCTGCGAAGGCGATAAGGCTGCGATGCGACCCTGGCTTCCGTACCGAGATCAGCAGGAACACACCGAGCGCGAAGTACAGGCTCATCATCATAGTATCGCCCGTGTCCGAATGCGCCGGATCTAAAAGACCGCCGATCGCGGGATAGACGGCCGCCGAAAACAACAGTCCTACCAACACCAATACAACCTTCAACGCCCGCTCTCGAAGCATAAAGGCCTCCTCCGACAAGCGCGAAACCTCACCTGAGTGTAGTGGGAATTATCGTGAACTGCGTCCTACTTTCCTGTTTGCCGTCCGGTCGCTATCCCTAAAAGCTACGGCGTCACTGAGGACGTATCCCTTTCGTTCCTCATGTAAGCTATCTAACCATAGAGCTCGAAAGCAGCAAGTGGAGCGACGATGAGAACCGAATTGCTGCGATTCAATGGCGCTGTCGAGCGGGATCCCGCGATCGACCCGTGGATGAAAGAACATGCAGGTGAATTGGGAGCCATCGCGCATCAGTGGTTTGAGGTGATGCGAAATTGCGGGGACGAAGTCCGGGAGCTCTTGCATGACGGCTGTCCGGTTGCATGTCTGGGAGATGCGCCCTTCGGCTACGTCAATGTATTCACTTCGCACGTAAACGTGGGGTTCTTTCATGGCGCAGCGCTGCCGGATCCGGCCCGCTTGTTGCAAGGCACCGGCAAGTTCATGCGCCATGTGAAACTGAAACCGGGAACGGCCACAAACGCCGCAGCCCTAAGCAGACTCATCCATACGGCGTACTCGGATATAAAGGCGCGCGTCGAAAACGGCTAGATCAGAGAAACGCCCCTCTGAACCGGTTTTCTGGCTGGGCCGCGGCAAGCGCATTGGCCATCACGACTTCTATTCGGACTCTGTGGAATAATCTGTCGCGATGGAAAACTCAGCGCATCCCGAAGGAGTACTTGGTCCTCACGCAGCGGCACTCCGAGCGGCACTCTTGCAGCCTTTTCTCCGGTTAAATTTTGTGACGCTCTGGGTGCGCGATCAGGAGCGGAGCCGGCGCTTCTTCGTGGAAAAGCTAGCTTTCGAGGCGATTGTGGACGTGCAAACTCCCGAGGGGGGCCGGTGGATCGTTGTCGCTCCGCCGGCTGCTGGTTGGCTTCCTGGGACGGCAGGAGCGGGCCTGCCCGGGATGGCCCTCGTGGTTCCACCTAAAGGATCCGCGGAGCGCCAACGCATCGGCCAAAACACCGGATTTAGCTTTCTTACCGAAGACGTGCGTAGCGTGTTCGAAGAATGGTCGAGACGCGGAGTGCGTTTCCCGCTCCCACCCATGGAACCTTCCTGGGGAAGCGGGCAAGCGAGGTACGCGCTTTTTGAAGATGTGGACGGAAACAGTTTTTCGCTGATTGAGTTCGATGAGGCGACGCGCTCGCTGGAAGCAGAGCGCTGTGCCCAGGCCGCCAGGTTGGAAGCGGAGCGTCAGGCCGCGCACGACTTGGCAATCGCCAAGCAAGTGCAGACCCGTCTGTTTCCGCAACACCAGCCGCTGCTTCGAACGCTTGTCTATGCGGGGATTTGCCATCCCGCTCGGACCGTCGGTGGAGATTATTACGATTTTCTTGATCTTGGCAGCCGAAGGCTCGGGCTGGTATTAGCGGATATAGCAGGCAAAGGCATCGGAGCCGCTTTGCTCATGGCCAATCTTCAAGCAGCTCTGCGCAGCCAGTACGCGACGGCTTGGGAACAGCCCGAACGATTTTTGCGGTCGGTGAATCAGTTGCTTTACGAAAACACGGCCGAGGGCGATTACGCTACCCTCTTTTTCGGCGAATACGACGATGACACAGGCAAGCTGCGCTACTCGAATTGCGGCCATCCGCCTGCCTTGCTCCTACGCCGCGACGGCAGTGTGGAACGGCTGGGGGCAACTTGCACGGTGGTGGGCTTGTTCGAGAAATGGGATTGCGCGATGGCGGAACGCGAACTGGCTCCAGGCGACTGCATCCTGCTTTATACCGATGGCGTTACGGAAGCTCTGAATGGTGAGGGAGAGGAATTTGGCGAAGCGCGTCTGCTCGAAGCCGCCCGGCAACATCGTGAGCTGTCCCTGCCGGAGTTGCTGGCAGCAGTTGCAGATCAGGCTCGAAGATTCAGCCCTCATGAACAGACCGACGACATCACGTTGATAGTCGCCAAATGCACATGAGGTCAGCCGCCCGTTCAGTCGGTGCGTGGCTCGCTGCGCCACTTGGTGGCATACGGCAGCACGAACAAGTACAGGCCAGTGAAAAATTGCAAGGCGAGCGGGAGCACCGCCAACAGACCCACCGAGGCCGTGTACTTCTTCTGTACCACCGCGACGATGTTGACGATGACGGCCACCGTAAAGGCCATGGACAACCAGCGGTGGGTCTGCCGAACCCATTTGTTCCAATTCAATGGAGCCTCCTCTGAAGACGCGAAACCAAGCCATCCGTTAGTTAGTGTGTGTCAACTTGTACCAGAGCGGAGCAAAATTGACGAGGAGCAGTCCGCCGAGAACCGCGAGCCCTTTCAGTACGCGGAAGCCGCTGACCGACGCGGGCGCGATGGGCTTCACAAACAACCGTCCATGCGCGATGAACGCGGTGACTCCTCCCAGCACCAGATTGATGGGCACAAAGTTGTACTCGCCCCGCATGATGTGAAATGTAGCCGCGAGGATCATGACCAGCGTCAGGCCGAAGGCAGCAAACGGCGTGAGCTTCGGTTTGACTCCGGTCACCGCCGGCAGGATCAGGCCGACGCCTCCAAGAAACTCACAGACGCCGATAAAGATGAAGAGGTCCTGCGGCACCGCGGAAAACCAAGGCACTTGCTGGAGAGCTTGGTACCACAGGGCTGGGTCGTAACACAAGATTTTGCCGAAACCCGTGACGCTGAAGAAGATGCCCCACAACACTTGCACGGTCCAAAGTGCTTTATTCATGGTCACCGCCGCGAGCATGGTCGGTGCATTGTTTGGCATCCTCTCGATCACGACTTTTGAGCCGCCTTAGGCGGCCAGTTGGGCGTTTCCGTACCGAACTGCTTGGCGTACTCCGCGACCAGCCGCTGCCAGCCGCCCAACTTCATCGCCTCGCCGCCAACGATGCGACCCATGGGAGTTCCGCTGAGAAGCCGATCCAGAACATCGAACGAAATGTGCCAGCCCGCGGCGCCCCACGAGATGAAGCGGCGATCGATGTTGTGCCACAGCGTCAGGCGCGTGCCGCCACTAAAGGCTTCGAGTTCCCAACGGGTATCGCTGTACTCAAGCACCTTGGGAGCCTCCGCTCGTGTCACTCTTGTTTCGATCGGCGTGGGCGTTCCCACCCAGGTGAGCTTCACCGTTCCAACCGTATCCAGGCTCCCATCGACCTCAAAGGGCGCCCACTCGCGCAGATGTGCCGGGTCGGTAAGCGCCTGCCAGACTTTTTCCGGCGAGTGGCGCAGCTCTCTGACGAGAATGAGCGTCCACTTCTCTCCCTCCTTTCGTACCTGCGCCCCGCTGGCCGGACCCGGTGTGTACTGCTCGTGATCGGTCATTTTCTTCTCCTTGTCTTCCTTTTCCTTGGCGTGGATTGATCCATGCGGTTGAGGTGGCGTTCGAGAGCATCTACGTGAGCGGACCAGAACCGGCGGAACGGAGCCAGCCAGGCATCCACCTCCTGAAGTGGTTCAGGTTTCAGCCGGTAGAGACGGCGCTGTGCGTCCACCGTGGATTCCACGAAACCGGCCTCGCGCAGTACGCGCAGGTGCTTGGACACGGTCGGCTGCGGCATACCAAGTTGACGCTCGATCTCTCCAACCGAATGTTGTGACGAGACCAGCAGGCTCAATATCGCACGGCGGTTCGGCTCCGCAATGACTTCGAACACGGATTCCATGCTCTTAGTATACTCCGCACAGCATATACGTGTCAAGGGATATTCGGGCAGGGGGCCCAGGCGACGGTTTCAGTCGGCGCCCTGTATGGACAGGGTCACCGCGGCATCGCGTAGCAACTCGCGGACCAGGAAAAGATGGCCGCTGGAATAGCATCCATTGGATTCATTCCCAGAGACGAAGGCACGGCTTACGCCGAGCCCTTCGGATACCGCATGTTCCATACACTCCAACACTTGGCCGATCGGGAACGATTTGGCGCTCGCTTTCTTTTCTCACCCGACACGCGCTTTCTCCTTATGCTCAATCGTCTCCATAGAAGCACGGTTTGCGTGGATGTCCAGGCAAAGCGAAAAATCAGCTGCCCCGGAATCATTAAGAACCGTTCGAACGCGACCATCTGTTTTGTTGCACCGAACCAGATTGCTGTTCTCGACCCGGACGACTAGTGGCTCACAGCATCCAAGCTGGCTAACAGTTCCGAAGGATGCAGAACGCGTCCCTGGGCGACGATGAGAGAAATAGCGCGAGTATTTCTGATGTCCTTTGTCGGATCCCGATCGATAACGATCAGGTCGGCCCTTTTGCCCACACTCACGGTTCCAACATCTTTCAGGATTCCGAGGTGGTGACAAACCTGCTTCAACCAATAGTTCCGGTTCGGTATGCAGGCTGGGGCCCGGCACAACCCATGGGTTCGGTTCATCAGAACCGGCTGTCAGAAGCACTCCACCGCGTGAGTAGGCCTGAACGAGAGCGTCCATCTTGTGCCAGGAACGCCGCCCATGTTCGAAATCGTGAGTTGTCCAATCACGTACAGGATTCAAAATCGAAAAGGAAGACCGCATGGCGGCGGGCGCAAGCGCCAGATCCGGACTGTCCACGAATCTTGGATCCGAGCCTTTGATCTTCGTCGCATAGGCAATCAGCGTCGGATCGACAGGAATTCTTCGATGTGATAGCTCTGCAATCATCGTCCCGATCTCTGGTCCTTCCGGCTGAACGTCATCGAGCCAGGTCCAGACGGGCCCGCATAGGTCCGCGCTGGCCGATTGCCCGTCGGTATGCTTCTCTCCGTTCAGTTGGTAACTCCTCGATGGCCCACGAGGCGCCATGACAAATGCCATCGATCCCTAACCGGGCAGCTGACGTCCAACTTGTTGCTTGCAAGTGACCGATTACTCTCAATCCCCTCATGTGTGCCTCGCGGATCGCCGAACCCACAAGGTTCGGAGGCATGTTGCTATAGACTTTGACGAAATCCACCTGCGCGGCCGCTTGGGCGGTTACCTCGCGACGGATGTCGTCTTCGTTTGAAAACTGGGCGCGTCAATCCGTCAAAGCGACTGGCACGATTCAGAATATCGCCGGCGGTCAAAATGGTCGGTCCTTCGATCTGTCCGGTGGCGACCCGGTCGCGTAACGCTAGGCATCGCGTGTGGGACCTCCAGGATTGCGTACCGTTGTAATTCCAAAGGCCAGAAGCAGCTGCAGCGTGGCCCGCGAGACTCGGTCGTTATATACGGCGGTGCTCGCATCTGTGGGTCCGACCCAGTCGAGATATGTCACATGGGCATGGGTATCAATCAGCCCTGGCAGCAAGAATCTGTTTCGGCCATCAATAGTGCGTGATGTGACAAAAGGGCGCCGCCTTGTCGGCCCAAAGTAGGTGATGCGCCCGTTCTCGATGGCGACGGTCATATCGGGTTGCGGTTGCATCCCGGCGCCGTCAATGACCGTGATGTGCTCAATTGCGAGTGAACCAGCCGAGGCGTGCAAGTCGGGCGAACTGTGAGTCGGTCGTTCGCAGCCTCCGACGACGCAACCCGCGAAAATACGCTAGCATGAAAAGTCTGTTGATAAGTGTCGCAGTGGACATCGAGAGCCTATCGTAGACTCAACGTGTCGGAAGCGTCTTGTAAATCCTTAACGGTCGTGCCTGCGGATGCGGTTCTGACCGTGTAACGGACAATCAAGCTGAACCCCAAAACTGAGACAGGTCCTAGGACGTACAGTTGCTTCTATATAGCTGTGTTCAGTTTGGCCTCAGCCGTGTATGCAGGCTCCACTCTGTGGATGAGACGCCGTTCGGCTGAGTGCCGTCATTCGGACCGCTCGGGTCAGCGAGACGAACACGAACCTAGCTGTTCGTCGATCGTCGCGCCGATTGAGGTGGATCACGCTGCTTGGTGTTGCGCATAGAGTTGCATGGTCGCTGCCGATTATCCTGGGGCTAACTATTGAAAAGAGGCAAAACGACATGGGTAGGACGTTTTCAAGACCGCCGATCTATACCGCTCAGTGCTGCGTCTTGCACAATTGGAGAAGCACGTGGCGGGTCTGGAGTTGGCGCTGGCTCGATACGCCAATTATGTTTGTGTCCCGAAACCCCTGCCCACGTACCTTGCCAACCACACCTCGCAACAAAAACCTCTCCAAGGTGTTTTTACCCTTGTACGATGGCAATGAGGGACCCACGCCGCAACCCACCCAGCTCACCTGCGGCCCCAGCTACTTTGACGAATTTAACGGAGGTAATCCCCGCGGCCCTTCAGGAACGCGGAGAGAGGCAGGAACATGAAACTCAACTACAAGACGTGGATAGGAATGCTGCTGCTCGCAGGCACACTTTCTGCCGGCGCGCCGGCAGCGTTCAGCCAGGTCTCAATCGGAATTCAGATCGGCGCACCGCCCCCACCGCGAGTGATCGCCGTTCGCCCGCCATGCCCCGATCCGGAAGATGACGAGATCGTGTGGATCGACGGCTACTGGTATCCGGTGGACGGTCATTATTACTGGCACCGAGGCTACTGGACGCGTCCGCCGTATGTTGGCGCGGTCTGGGTCGTTCCACACCATGAAGAGGGCCGCTACTACGGCGGCTTCTGGAGAGGTCCGCACGGGCGTTTCGAGCACGACCATCACTGGGACCATGACCGCGATCGGGACCACGGACGCTGGCACGAAGACCACGGCAAGCACAAAGGCTGGTACAAAAAAGATCGTGACGACCACGATCGCGACTAAAAAGTTAACTTAATTGCGGCGGGGCACTTTCTTTGAGAAAGTGCCCCTCAAGTTTGTCCCTTTTAGGACGTAAGATTCGCGGGATTGCATTGTCGATGAGACACTAAATGTCGAATTTTCTGTTAGGTCCAGGCGTTGTCCATGATCGCTCTCGCCGTGATGGGGAATTTCTTGCCGAAGTGCCCGCGCATGACATCGGCAAGAAATTCGGTTGTCTTTTTCGTACGCTTCTTATCTGCTTGCAGCGCGTCATACTCGTCAATCTGTGTTCGGAGGTTGAGCGTCGGGCCTCAAAGTTAAGTTACAATGCATTATGATTCTATCAGAGCACTAAACATTTAATTAAACCACTGACCCGAACCATTCCACCGGATGAAAAAAGCGCGGGGAAAACAGCCCCTTCTGTGCAGGGGAAGCGAGGCGATGGCGACGTCGAAGCCTATTTTCTTAAGTGACTAGCCATTCGTGGAAATCCAGGCTATCGCGTTGGGTAAAGCTTGGAAGAGGAGGAACTTACGATGAGTTAGCGAAACCTCTTATTGCAATCCAGCGGGTGCAAGTCCCGCCTGGCCAAAGTCGAGCAGACAGGTCAGTAGCGAGTGTTGCCAT